>Ga0213858_10001224_pt1 | contig 12225 bp, 22 predicted proteins | sample PICome_FD_160122 | JGI IMG/M metagenome (GOLD analysis project Ga0213858, IMG submission 160122) | Coastal seawater microbial communities near Pivers Island, North Carolina, United States - PICO245 | ecosystem: Environmental > Aquatic > Marine > Coastal | place: USA: North Carolina | collected... | reverse complement strand
TGACGGCAACCGCACGTTGGATAATCCAACCAATCAAGTTGCTGGTCAAAGCGGAAGCTTTTTTATTACGCAAGACGCAACAACAGGCAGCCGGACACTTGCGTATGGAAGTGCCTATAAGTTTTCCGGCGGTACAGCGCCAACGCTTTCGACTGCGACATCATCGACTGATCGCATCGACTACATCGTGGAGGCAAGCGGCAACATCCACTGCGTTTTCACTGCTAATTACTGATGGGCTTCTTTCACAACAACGCGCTGGTTGGCGCGTCTGGCGCTGCTGCTGCTGGCTTTCAAATTGACCGCAGCTTGAGGTTTAACGATGATGACTCTGCATATTTGAGTAAAGTCTTCGCCTCTGCAGGTGACCGCAAAAAGTGGACTTGGTCTGGCTGGGCAAAGCGTAGTACAGCAGATAATACAACTAACCTTCTGTTTTACGCTGAAACTAGCGTAAGCGCCTATACGCAAATTGGTTGGTCTGGTGATAATTTTCAACTAAACATTGCGTATAGTGGAACATCCTTTGCTTATATTCGTGCTGCAGCAGAGTCGAGAGACGTAAGTGCATGGGCGCATTATGTAGTCGTTTACGATTCGGCTAATGCAACATCAACCGATAGGATGATTTTGTATATCAATGGAACCAGAGTTACTGATTTTCAGACATCATCTTTCCCAAGCCAAGACGCATTGTCGCCTCTCAATGCCAATACTACGCACTACATTGGCACTAGAAAAAATGTCAACCAATATTTTGACGGTTACTTAGCGGAAGTTCATTTCGTCGATGGTCAAGCGCTCGCTCCGACTGATTTTGGTGAATTTGATGCAGATACCGGCGTTTGGAATCCGATTCAATACTCTGGATCGTATGGCACCAATGGTTTTCATCTAGATTTTTCAGACAACACCAGCACAACAACAATCGGAGAGGATAGCAGTGGGAATGGCAATGACTTTACTGCGGCAAACATTAGTGTCACTGCAGGTGCCGATAATGACAGCCTGATCGACTCGCCACTGGACTACGAGGCAAGTCCTAACAATGGCGGGAATTATTGCACGCTCAATTCATTAGATATAAGCGGAACAAGCACTGTTAGTGACGGAAACCTTAAAGCTTCTATAGCTGCTGGGGCAACTAACACTGTATCTGGAAACTTCCATGTAACCAGCGGTAAATGGTACTGGGAAGCAAGTATTACTTCCACGGCTGTCACTTGCATGATTGGCGTTGCTGACGGTTCACAGCCACCAGCGGAAAGGAATTGGCAATCTGAAGGTTGGTATTACTACGCCTCTAATGGAAATAAATACCACGACAATGGTTCAGCTGCGTATGGCTCAAGTTACGGGCAAAACGATATTATCGGTATCGCATTGGACATGGATGCTGGAACGCTTACTTTTTACAAAAACGGCGTAAGCCAAGGCGTTGCCTATAGTACTGGGCTGTCTGGATTGCCGATTACTCCAGCTGTTAACAATGGGGGCAGTTCAAATACGCACACTGTTGTATATAACTTCGGCCAACGTCCATTTGAGTACACTCCACCAACAGGCCATTTAAGCCTTTGCACGCAGAATTTAAGCGACTCAACGATTGCCGATAGTTCGACGGCGATGGATGCAACCCTTTATACGGGTAACGGAAGCACACAATCAATTACGGGTTTAAATTTCGCATCAGCCCCAGATCTTGTATGGATTAAAAACAGATCTCAGGGTGATTTACACGTTCTAACTGATTCCGTTCGAGGTGTCACAAAACAGGTTAGTAGCAGTTCAAACGCTGCTGAAACAACAAACGCTGATGGCTTGACAGCGTTTAACTCGGATGGATTCGACTTAGGTGCGGACGTTGCTTACAACACCAATACCGAAAGCTATGTCGCTTGGTCTTGGGACGCTGGAACGTCAACAGTTACCAACACTGACGGAACCCATAGTGCCCAGGTTCGCGCAAACTCTTCAACTGGATTTTCGATTAGCACTCACTCACGAACCACTGCGGCATCAATTAGCACTTGGGGACACGGGTTGGGTGCTGCTCCTGAGTTTGCAATTTTGAAGCCTACCAACGGTACATATAACTGGTTTGCTTGGCACAAGGACGCGGGAAATAATAGGCGGTTTTATCTTAATAGCACTTCCAACGGAAATACTTACGCCTTCGATGTTTGGTCTTCTGACAGCACAACACTTGGCATTTACGGCACAATTATTGCTGGCGGCGGTACAGCACTTGACTGCGTGACATACGCTTGGGCACCGATTGAAGGTTATAGCCGTTTTGGCTTTTATGAAGGCAACGGAAATGCAGATGGTCCGTTCGTGTTTACCGGATTTACTCCGAAACTAATCATGACAAAGGACATCGATAGCACTAGCAACTGGAACATGTATGACACATCACGAGACACATATAACGTTGCAGATGCGAAACTGAGCTGCAACTTAAGTAACGCTGAAAGCACGCTTGCTGCTGTAGATATTCTTTCCAATGGATTTAAAATTCGGACAACCAACGCAGACATGAACGAAAACACAAGGACGTTCATCTATTGCGCCTGGGCCGAAAATCCATTCAAAAATGCGAGGGCGAAATGAGCGGACAAGTTTCTAACACCGCCCGTGCGCGGTAATCTTTAACCATCGCCCTCACGGTCATGTTCACTGTCAGCGGTCAAACAGTTAAATACGATCAAGCCTGGACTCATCCGGACACCGGAGTTCAGTATCCAGCGAACTGGTTGCGTTTGGCGTCACCAGCCGAAAGAGAAGCTGCCGGTTTGGTTGAAGTCACCACGCCAGCTTCTGCGGTGTATGACCAGCGGTTTTATTGGAATAGCTCGACACCTAAGCAGCTGGATGATGTCACCGATGACGATGGCAACACCACGACTGGTCTAAAGACGCTGTGGAAGGAAAAACAGAACGAGATTGCTGCAAGCCTGCTTGCTCCATCTGATTGGCGCGTCATCAAGGCAAAAGAAACCGGCACCAACATTCCGTCTACTTGGAAGACGTATCGCGCTGCAGTGCGTACAGCGTGCAACACGCGCCAAGGCGAAATTGACGCTTGCGCTGACGTGCCAGCACTAAAAGAGTTGCTGTTTGGTGCGGCAACGATTGAACAGCAGCAGACTGATGCTGATGGCAATGGTGTCGTGGATGATGACGGCAATCCAGTGATGGAGACTGTTGCCAACCCAAACATCGCTACTGTGTGGCCTGATGGGATAGTTTGATGCCTGCAAAATCTCGCACAAATCTTGGCAAAGATTTTGTGAAAGGAAAGCCTAAAAAAACTAGGCAAGGTGATGGCACTCAATCTAAACCGCGACACAATAAAAAAAGGTATCGTGGTCAAGGCAAGTAGTGGACAAACACACCTTGGAAAACTGGAAAAAGATAAAGGAGCTAATGGAACGACAAGGACGTACAGACAGCATGTTTTACAAGCGTGCCGTGCTTATCCTGAATGGAGGTAAAGACCCAATGGATGGACCGTTTAAGCCTTGAAATTGTTACAGGCGTTGTCGCTTTAGCGATTCAAGCCGGTTTTGCGGTTTGGTGGGCAAGTGGTATTCAATCAAAGCTTTATCACATTGAGCATGAGGTGATGAAGCTAAATATGAATGTTGAGCAAAACACAGAGTTTCGGATTAAATGGCCCCGTGGTGAAATGGGTGCATTGCCAGATGACGTGAAACAGGATTCAGCAATTACAGTTCTTCAATCTGAAGTGGAACGTCTTAGGCAACGGACTCAGTGCCGTTAAAATAAAGACAGATCACTGGAGAACCTGCCGTGGATGTGTTCTCCGGCGTTGCAACAGTCATTATTGCTTCTGCCACTGGTGCATTGTGGCGTCTTGATAAGCGTTCTAGTGTGATGGACGCCCGCATCACGCTAGTGCTGGAGCAGATTACGGCATTGCGTTCAGATCATAAAGAACGGTTGGATGATCATGAAAAGCGGTTGCGTGCTTTAGAGCAGAATCTCTAAACTTAAATCGTCGATATTCATTACGCATGGATCCCGCAACCACTGCAATGATCGCAATCGGCCTTGCCGCCGCGTCTGAAATCATTGCTTTGTCGCCTCTGCGCAGCAACAGCATCATTCAAATTGTGCTGCAGGTGCTGACCAAGTTTTTCCCAAAAAAGTAAGCGGTATCCCAGCAGATGGGAAATGGCTGGTTCGGTTTGGTGATAAGCACTGGACCGATCACGTCAAAAAAGCCGCGCAGGATTTTAAGTTTCACGCAACGCTAAAGCCTCGTCTCGACAACGAGATTGAGGATTGGCACGCGGCACAACCTGATAACAAGCCACAAGCGGTGATCGTTGAAGAAAACGGTCCTAATACAACAGGTTTAGGCCCACCACTCAGCATTCGCTATTCCTGGAACGATGACTCAGCAACCGATTCGGCTGATTAACCTGTTCAAGTATTACAAGGCATTGCCGCATCAGAATGCAGCAATTCAAGAGCTTGAAGCTGAGATCAATGCATTAGATCCAGGGATTTTGATGCGTGGTGCTGAATGGTATAACACTTGGAATTCAGCGCCAGCCGTAAAGCCTGACACGTTCGACAACAGCTGGAATGGGATTTACAACTGTGCAAAAGAAGCTGGAGCTAAGTTTCCCGAGGTTGTTGCAGCTCAATGGGCGCTTGAGTCTGCATGGGGTGAGCATGTAAGCGGCAAGAACAATTATTTTGGCATCAAGGGTAAGGGCACAGTCAAAACCACCTGGGAAGATTATGGGAATGGCCCTGTAGTAATCAAGGATGAATTCAAAGATTTTGACACGCCGATGGATTGCGTGAAAGATTTAGTTGACAAATGGTATAAAGATTATCGAACATATAAGGGCGTCAATCGTGCGATCACGCCTGAGCAATGTGCATCATTGCTGAAGGTTGAAGGCTATGCAACAGATCCTAATTACGCCTCAAAGCTTGTTTCTATTATGAAGCGCAAAGTGCATGACTAATGCCAGCATTGAAGCGCAGAAGCCTGTGACCAATGCTTCGCTGTACCATTCACCGAAATGCGTCGGATGAATCAAAACATCAACAGCAGCAGTCAAAATACCGATCAAAGTAATTTCAATGTAAGGGCTAGATTTTTTCAATAAAAGCATCACAATAAAATAAGATAGCGATGCAAAAAAACCTGTCTTTGCTGCAATCCATGCGTGCTTTAAGTTCAAAACTGCCACATCGCCTTGCACCATAACAAGCAAACAACTGAGCCATGCTTCACTAAACTTTTGCCGGCAATCTTTAAGTAAAGGCTTGATTCTCACGTTGCAGCTGTCGCTAATATAAATATAGCTGCTCTGAAGATTTTGGATCGTCTAAATGACAGCCAAGATCATCAGATTGTAGAGACTGAATATATCCCAAAAAAAGAAGCCAAGAATAGATTACGTCGTCGTGTCTTACAGTCTTGGGGTTGGTCGTGTGCGTATTGTGGCGCAATGCTTGAAGAGCGAGGCGCAACGCTAGATCATGTGCAACCTAAGGCCAAAGGCGGATTGACAGTGCGTGAAAACCTTGTGGCGTGCTGCTTAGGTTGCAATTCAAGCAAAGCTCATATCCCTTGGAAGACGTGGTTCCGTGGGCAAGATTTTTGGACTGATTACAGGGAAAGATGGATTGAAAATTGGGTGGATGGATATTAAGCTAAGGCATCGAGCAATTTAGATGACTGTTCTTGCTGACTGGCAGATCCGCAGCTACTGCGAAAGCTCTCAAATGGTTCATCCCTTTGCGTTGGATCTACTTAATCCAGCGTCGCTTGATGTGCGTCTTGGGTTTAACTTGATGATTGAGGTTGCAGATACGCCTGAGCTGCAGCGTGTTGACATTTCAGATCGCACTGAAGATAACCCGTACTTCCTTCAGCCTGGTGAATTTTGCCTTGCTGAAACAATCGAAACATTCAATTTGCCCGAAACGATCAGCTGTCAATTCGTTCTTAAATCAAGCCGTGCGCGATCCGGGTTAAATCATCTTCTCGCAGGCTGGTGTGATCCAGGTTGGCATAATTCAAAACTTACACTTGAGTTGAAGAACGAACGTCGGTTTCATGATATTAAGTTATACCCAAATTTAAAGATCGGGCAGATGGTGTTTCACTACATGTCTGAAGTTCCCGTTAGGTCTTATCGCGAGACGGGTCATTACAATAACCATTTGACTGTGATGCCAAATATTGTTGAGCGGCAGACAGCTTGAAACGATGACGCCACATTTCTAAGACCTGTTCATACCAGCACTTTGCCTGCCATTCTTGATAGTGCTCTCTGCTCATGCCTGCATAGGTAACGCGATACATTTTTCCATTTTTTGTTTCAATTACTTCTAGCTTTGGAATTTCGTTTTCGTTATTCTGCGGTAAAGCGTTGTTTTCCATGGCTGGTGCAGAATGGGAATGGATGGCAGTTGAGCTTCCTTTAGAGGAACAACTAATGGTAGAGAGGCAAGTGCGTGCAATACAGCAAAACGCAGATGCCAAGGAAATTGCTGCCTTGTGCGGAACTTTGATTAGGCAAAGCCATCATCAACAAAAGCTTTTGCAGCAAGCGATTGGAAGAATCATAGAGCTGGAGGTTTACGAAGAGAACTGCGAAGATCAAACCCCCAAATCCTCATGGTGGAGAACACTGGCCTCGCGTTTTGCGCCTTAGCTTGCGCAGCGCACGTTCTTTGATCTGACGTGTTCGTTCCCGGCATATATTCATTTCTTTGCCAATATGCGACAGCGGTTCTGTTTTGCTGTCTAGGAAATAGCGGCGGATGATTTCGTACTCTCTATCGTTCAGGCCTTCTAGGGCCTTGTCTAGCGCTTTGTATCTTTCATTTTTGATCGCTTGATCTTCGGTGTTTGCATGCGAAGAGGGATCAGGAATCTGCAGCAAGATTGGCGAACCATCGTCATGGCAAAGCATGTCTAGGCTTCTATGCTGCTTGGCCCTTTCAAACCACAGCATCACCTCTTCAACAGAGCGTTCAGCTTGCTCACTCATCTCTTGCATCGTTGGCCTTCTGTGATGCTCTTGCTCAAAGTCATTCATCCATTTGCAGAGCCGATTGATTTTTTCCAAGGTGTTCTGCGGCAAGCGAACAGCGCGTGAAGATGTATCAATGGCCCTGGTGATGCTTTGTCTGATCCACCAGTACGCATAAGTTGAAAACTTATAGCCGCGTGTCCCATCGTATTTTTCGACAGCGCGTTGCAAGCCTAGGCATCCTTCCTGCACTAAATCTGCCAAGTCAATGATGGTGCCATCGATGCGTGGGCCATATTTACGCGCCACATTTACCACCAATCGCAGATTTGAATTGATCAGCCTTTCCTTTGCGCGGCGACCTGATCGAACAGTGCGTTGTTCATCTGATGTCAGGGGGTTTTCTTCTAAATTGCGATCTGCAAGCAGATCCTGCATCGCAAAAATTCGTCGTGACAGTTGGATTTCTTCCTCAGCTGTCAGCAGTGGATGCTTGCCGATTTCATTGAGAAATTGTCTAAATGAATCGGCCATAAAAAAAGCTGCTACCGGCAAAGGGTAACAGCTCAGCAACCTAACGTCTAGAAATCAAAAAGGCATGTCTGAATCTGTCGCATTGTCTCCCCGTACCGGCAACGTAAAGTCATTGACGTATACATTCAGGCTTTGCTTTTCTACACCATCTTTATTGGTATATGTATTCAGCTTGGCTTGTCCTGCGACAGTGATTGCTGAACCCTTGCGAATATATTGAACAACGGTTTGGGAGCGTTTGCCCCATACCGTGCAATTCATCCAAGTTGTTTCATCTTTTCCAGTATTTGCAGCAAGCGTGAAAACTGCAATTTGTTCTCCATTGGCTTGCTTGAGTTCAGGATCCTTGCCAAGACGGCCGTGAGCAGTGATGTTGAGCATTGATCAATTGATGGGTGTGATGTTGTTGGATTGCTCCCAGGCAAGAACGTCTGGGAGGTTGTATCGAATTAGTGATGCACCAGGTCTTAGGCCAAGACGTTGAACCGTATAAAAGGTTGGGCCTTCACCTTTAGAGCGCCAGCGTTTGATTGTGCTTGGTTTTAAGTCATAGCGAACAGCAAGGTCCTCGGTTGTGAGATAAGTGTTGGTGTCGTCAGGGTCGATCATTTTTCAAATTCTTTCAGCTCTGATTCTTTGTTGAGCAGCAGCTTCAGTAGATCATCGTATTCCTGTTTGCTGAGGTCTTTTTTCTCGAATCGCTCCGAAACGCGCTTGCTGAGATCTGAAAGTGAATCCAGCGTCTTCGCTGCCTTGATCGCCTTTTGTCCAGCTTGAAAGGCTTGAGATGCAACCGCTTGTTTTACGTTTGCAGGCTTGGCTTGCGCTGGTGTTGTTTTGTTTGATGGCGGAAGATCAGGAACATCATCCACATCCATATCGGCCACGACGCCCAAGATCGCGCAGATTGAAAATCTCCTTTGGTACGTCACCGCTTTCCCCCATTCCTGGGTTTGGTTGCGACCATCGCAGATGATCAACTTGCAGGAGCTGGATAGCGTCTCGCCGCTTTCGTGATGCAGCGTAGTGATCAACGAATCATCAAGAAACGTTTGAGTGATTGCCAGACCATTTGCGTGTAGTGCAGGCGTCACGGTAGAAAGCACATTTGCCAGATCAGCAAACTTGCCGTAGTTGGCGCGTGCATTCTTTTCGATCTTGTCCACGGCTTTATGGAAGCCGATCAGTGCTTTTGTCAGTTCAGACATCAGAAATCATCAGGTGAAAGTTCGATGTTTGTGGCATAGCTTGGCAGTGACAGCATCGAAATGTCATTGCTGTAGCCAGGCCAGTGATTGCGTTCCTTGCAGGTCTTGATGCGGTTCATGTCGCGTTGCCGCAACTCCTCACCAATCCCGCAAGCTTCATTGTCGAGTTCATAAACACCCACGTTGAATGGGTATTCTTTTTCGACAGCAACAAAAACAAATCGTGCTGCTTTGGTGCCCTGCAGATAGTGCATCTGCTGGACGTGATACCTCCATTTGGCAACGCTTGAAGCAAAGCCGCGTGGACTTGCATCTTGCGTTGTTTTGAGGTCAATCACAATATCACCGTTCCACCAATCGGGACGGCATTTGCAACGCAGCTCAAACTGCTCATCATTCCACCAAACTGATTGTTCGGCTTTGCCTTCTGATAACAACCAGGCGGCTTCAGGATGATTGCGAACAGAGTCGCGCATCGCTAATGCTTGATCCCATTGCGATTGATAGACGGGCTCAATGCCTTTGTCGATCAACTCATTATTGCGAGCTGTGCAACCTGTGCCATCAAAACGAATTGCGTAACGCTTTTGAAGTTCATCAGGTTCAAGAATTGCTGTATGGACAAGTGTCCCTAACTTCATCGCTGATGTTGGGACTGATGGTGGTCGATTTTTGTCTAGGTACTTTTTGTAATAGGTGTGCGGGTTGTGCGAGATTGCGTGCAGGTGTGATGCTGAAATTGCTGGATCGGCATGGTACTCAGCATTAGAGATCATTGAGTGCACGCCAAGGCTGACGCAGGATAGCTCCGTCATCTTGACTCTGCAAGAGATTCGCAGGCTTTAACAACACCGGCTTCGCAGTCTCTTTGGGTTAAATCATCCAATGTTTGCGTAAGCGAATAGAAGAACGCCCAGCCAAACAATGTGATGAAGATGACAACCAATGAGGCGTGTTTCATGGTTAGAATTCGTGGGAACTTTGCCAAAAGGCGAAGGACAAGTCACCTGCAGCGGATCAGGTGCGAGGAGTGCAGATGCGTGAGTCGGCTCTAGTCCGCAACTATTGAAACCGTGCGTGATAAACGACTGTCTCTGCGCCATTTGATGTTTTCAAGCGGCACAGGTTTTTCGCGTGTTTGGCGGGTGTAGAAACGATGCTGGCAATCAAGGCATTCACGCAAACGGATCAGGTCATAAGTGCGACGTTCGTTAAGGTTGCTTTTCACCTTTGTGGGACCGAAGCATTCGGGACAGGTTGGAATTGAAAAGCTCGCTGGCATTACTGAACTTCGGTTTCGACGGTGTAGGTGAAGCCAGCAGCGACAGCATCACGAATCAGTGATTCGCGTTCTTCTTCATCTGTGGCCCATTCAGTCCACTGCAGGCGATCGTCAGTGAAAGCTTCGATGTAGTAGACGGTCTTGGGATCTGTTTCTTGAAGCTGTTTGCCGCGATCAAGCATGTCTTGCATGAACTCGTATTGATTGAGGGTGATGTTGTGGAAATCCATTAGAAGCGCGGGAGTTGTGGTGCTGGCTTGTTGTACTTGGGTGGTTTTGGTGGGAGCAATTCGCCCGGTAGCACCGGGCGTTGCTTGCGGATGATGGTGATGTTCATCTTGAAATCAAGCGGCAACACCGAAGTAGATGTCGTCCAAAAATTCAGGGTCAACGCCGTGCTGGTTGATCAGTTGAGCTGCGTACTTGTCAGCGTCCTGTTGGAACATTTGAAGCTGACTGGTGCTGTAGTCCTGGCAAGCTTTGGTGAAGGCTTGGATCAGGGCGTCTTTGGTGTTCATGGGGTGCTGGTTTGAACTGATCTAAAGATATGGCAAGTGACTTACATATGCACCACTTGTGTGCAGGTTTAACGATTGGCACGCGACTGGGTTTCAAGTCCCACCACGATTCCAATCAGCAGCACCATTGTCAGCGCACTGCATACATACAAAGTCATTGGATCCAACGCGGGTTCTGTAACAGTCTGAGCGTCATTTCTTGACTTGTCCGCTTTAGATTAGTAGCAACAGCTACTAAACCCATGAACGTGCTTTCCATCCTCCAGCGCAAAGAGCAAAAACAGCAAGCTCTTGAAATCGCTCAGAAGCAATCACTGCAGCCTTCGCAGCTCTGCTATCGCGGCGTTTGCTATTCAACAGTCAAGGTGAAGGCTTGAACGGAATCACCGTAATCAACGCCCCTGGCGGTTCACTGCCAATGCAGTATCGCTTTTCTGCGATTAGATTCGCCACAAGACAGTCGTCAGCAAATACGCCCCCATCCGTTAGCGCATCAAGCGTTGAGCGGCATACCTTATCGATGTCATTTCTCTTCACGATGCAGTGCTTTGGTGCATTGGCCTTCAGCTGTCCATTTGTCGTGAAGTGAGACTTCGGCCTCTTAAAACGAAACACGATTGACACTGCGCAGGCGGTTTCGATCAGCTCTGCTTTTTGGTCCCGCATCTGCTTTTGTGCGGACTTTGCAACAGCTTGTCGCCATGGCTTGCAGCGCTTGGATGCTTCTATTAATCTTCCGCCACCCACATGGCGCTTGCTTCCTTGTGGTGCGGGTTCAATATCGCTTACGGCGATATGAATCACTGTCATCCTTCATTCCTTTCTTTGCACAGCATGACGGCAAATCTCAGCCTTCCACAATCGAGCGGTTCAAACTTCGCATTTCAAACAGGAACGATCATCAGCCTTTGCCCTGGCAAGAACTTTTTTTATACGCATGTCGGCGGGCAACTTTGCATGACATGGCTTGATGACGACAAGACGTTGAAAAAGGACATGCTGCGTTGCGGAGACAACGTGTCTCTGATGGGCGTAATCGAAACCACGGATGGTGGTAGAGCACCGATCAAAGGCAACTGCGTTCCGCTTCCGCTGCAGATCGATGCACTGAAGCGTTCCATTGAATATCGGATCGCAAAGCAAGAACCTGTTGAAACGATTGAGATCGCAAAGCAGGAAATCTCTGTTCAACAATCCGTGGAACGCGCTGATATTGGACGGAAGCCTCGCGTGACCATCACCGAAGATTTCTTGGCTGATTATGTAGCTGAATGGGCTGCAGCCATGAATTACACCACGGCTAATGCTGCATCAAAAGCAGTGATGGACATCATCCGCGCCGCAATGCGTGCAGGAGTGAAGCCGGAATGAAATATCACGTAACTACACTCGCAGAATTGCTTAAAGCACACAAATGGCCTGAACAGTGGGGGCCATGGAGATTTAAAGATAATTTGGTATTGATAAATGACGACGAATATGACATTGATCTAGAGAAAATAAATTCAAACTCCGAGATGTTAAATTGGATATTTCAAATGCGAAAAAAGCGCCAAGATCTATATTGCGTAAAATCGTTCGTTGACGCTCTTAACGATATTTTCTACCCGCAACGCAATTGTTGTAGCTGGGGCGATAATAAGGAATTTTCA
>Ga0213858_10001223_pt1 | contig 12234 bp, 8 predicted proteins | sample PICome_FD_160122 | JGI IMG/M metagenome (GOLD analysis project Ga0213858, IMG submission 160122) | Coastal seawater microbial communities near Pivers Island, North Carolina, United States - PICO245 | ecosystem: Environmental > Aquatic > Marine > Coastal | place: USA: North Carolina | collected... | reverse complement strand
ACGCACAAGAGGTAAAAGAAAATGAATGATGTAGAATCTGCCGCCAGTGCTGAACCAACAGAAGCAGTCCAGACTGAGACTGCGGTTGAGCGTCCTGAGTGGCTTCCAGAAAAATTTAAATCAGCAGAAGATTTGGCAAATGCTTACTCTTCTCTTGAAGGGAAACTAGGTCAGAAAGAAGAAGACTATCGTAACTCTTTTATGGAAGAGATTGAAAAAGAGGCCTATGCAAACAGGCCAGCAAGTGTTGGTGATTATGAATTGCCAGAAGGTATTGATGAAGAACTTGCCGCAGATAATGAATTACTTTCATGGTGGGCTAATCACGCATTTGAAAATGGTTTCAATCAAGAGGAGTTCTCAGAAGGTATCAATATGTATCTTGGCGCATTGAATGCAGATGTTCCTGACTATGATGCTGAGTTGGCAAGGCTTGGTGATAATGCATCCGCAAGAACTGAAGCTGTTTCTTTATTCGCAAATCAATTTTTCCCAGAAGACCAGCTAGGCGCAATTGAGCGTATGTGCGAAACTGCTGATGGTGTAATGGCATTGGAAACGATTATGGAAGCCATGAAAGATGGCGGCCCAAGCACTGACCAAGTTGGCATGGCAAGAATGAATGAAGACCAGTTAAGGCAAATGATGCTTGATGATAGGTATCATAACCCTGCTAAACGTGATGCCAACTTTATTCGTCAAGTAGATGAAGGCTTTAAGAAGCTCTATGGTCAATGAAATAAAGCGAGTTGGGCGGCTTTCTTTAACGGATAGCCGTCCAGATGACGCATATGACATTGCCCCATACCTAAGATTTCAAGACAAACGCGAGTGTCTTATTATGGGATTAGAGCCATTAGAGGCCCTTGCAGAACCATTAACTATTGATGGCGCAAAAACATACACCATAAAATATGATGATAGATGTATAGCAATGTGTGGAACTGTGCCTGTAGACAATGAAACAGGCAGGGTGTGGATGCTAGGCACTGGCGCAATAAACTCTAACTTTCGTCCTTTTTTGAGAGGCTGCAAAGAAGTTATTGAATTATTGCAAGGTAACTACAAAGTAGTAGAAAACTATGTTCCTGTTGACCACCACGAAACAATAATGTGGTTAAGTTGGTGCGGTTTTGTGTTTGATGAGCATTTGCATGAAATTAATGGGCATACGATGATGAGATTTGTGCGTTGCATAAATCGGAAAAATAATGTTTACTATCTTCAACAACGGCCTGTAACGCACTGAGCGGCCCTTTTGGATAACCGCATTGAGGATGAAACGCAGACAACCGACTATCGTGAAACTTTAAAAAAGGACTGATGAAATGGCTAATACCATTGATGTAGCTTTTATCAAACAGTTCGAGTCTGAAGTTCATATGGCTTATCAGCGCATGGGTTCTAAGTTAAGAAATACTGTGCGTATGGCGAGTCAAGTAACAGGTTCGACTGTGCGATTCCAAAAGATTGGCGCAGGTTCTGCATCAACTAAATCAAGAAATGGCAACGTCACACCTATGGAGCTTGCACACACTCAAGTGGAAGCAACAATGGCTGACTATTATGCCGCAGAATACATTGATAAATTGGATGAGTTGAAGACTAATATCAATGAGCGTCAAGCAGTAGCACAATCTGCCGCCGCCGCTCTTGGTCGTAAGACTGACGAAATCCTTTACACTGCAATGGATTCTGGTGCTAATTCAACACAGATTAATGATACATCAGGTGCAATTGTGCTTGCTGATATTCTTACTCTGTTTGAAACATTTGGCACAGCAAACATCCCAGAGGACGGACAGCGTTATCTTGCTATGCATCCAAAGGGTTACGCAGACTTGTTCAATATTACAGAGTTCGCATCAAGCGACTTTGTTGGTGAGCAGAACCTGCCGTTTGCAGGTGGCATGACCATGAAAGAGTTTATGGGCTTCAAGGTTTTCTCAACATCAGCAATTACTGCTGGTAAGAACATTGCTTACCACACATCTGCTGTTGGCTTGGGTGTAAACTCTGATGTCTCAACTGAAATTAACTATGTCGCAGAAAAAGTATCACACCTTGCAACATCTATGATGTCAATGGGTGCTGTTGTCATTGATGACAACGGTGTGTACGAAGTTCTGGATAACAACTAATAGGAGTGAAAAATGGCTTATAGTGCAGCAAATCTCACTCGTATTGGCGGTGCTTCAAATGGCGACCTTTGGTTTTACAGTTCTGCTGATGCAATTGGCACTGTAAACACCGAAGGTTACTTTAATGATGCCGCAAATATGTTGGCTGTTCGTGATGTAATCATTGTTGTGGATACGAATACTCCGACCACAAACTTTGTGAATGTCTTATCGAATACAGGTTCGGTTGTTGATGTGTCTGATGGCACAGCAATTGCTGAAACAGACGGTGACTAAGTGAGGTGAGGGGGGTATAGCCCCCCTCATTATCTTTCATGGCAGTTAGCAGTACACACGCAAATACCCCTATTGATATATGCTCAAGGGCATTAATTCTTATTGGGGCTGAAACAATTACCTCATTTGAGGATGGAACAACCGAGGCACTTGTCTCGGTCAATATGTATGAGGACGTTGCTCGTACAGCATTGGTTAATACACGTTGGCGTTTTTCAACAAATCAAGCGGAGCTAAATCTTTTAACAGCCGCTCCTACAGGTAGATATGAACGAGCTTATCAACTGCCATCTGGCTATCTTATGGTTCATACTGCAACCGTTAATGATAATATTATTGATTATCAAATATATGGAGACAAACTTTATGCTGATACATCAGCAGGTGACTCTGTTATACTTGATTACACATATAGAGCTAATGAGCTTGATTGGCCTTCATATTTTACAATTGCTGTAGAATATTCATTAGCAACAGTATTTGCTACATCTATTGCGCGTGACAATGGTTTAGCATCAATTATGCAAGCTCAAGCGTCAGAGACTATGGCTAAAGCCAGAAGCCTTGACTCTCAACAACAGACAACTCGTAAGTTGGTTACATCGAGGTTTCTTACAAATAGGCGTAGCTAATGGCAAGGATTAGAGTTCCCTTATCTAACTTTCAGTTTGGTGAAGTCAGTCCATCTATGCTTTCACGAACTGATACTAAAGTTTACCAGAATGCCGCTAAAAAGGTAGAAAACTTCTTTCTTCGTAATGAAGGTGGTCTACTAAAAAGATTTGGCACTAAAAAGATTTATGAGTTTGATACCACTGTTGACAATACAAAGCGTCAGCAACTTAGACTTGTACCATTTATATTCTCTGATGATGAGCAATATATAATCTCTTTAGAGAACTTAAAGATACGTTGCTTTAAGATTGACCCATCTACAGGAGCAGTAACTCTTGTAGAAACAATTACCCAAGATACAGATTCTGCGGCTTTGCCAATAACAGATAGTATTTTAGATGAAATTAATTTTGCTCAATCTGGTGATATAATGTTTTTATGTCATCAGACATTTATGATACGGAAGTTAGTAAGAACAAGTTTAAATGATTTTGAGGTAAGCACATTCGCATTCGATAAAGATGCAGATGATGAATATAACTTTCAACCATATTATTCTTTTCATGGGGAAGATGTAACCCTTGACCCATCAGCAACTACTGGCAGTGGTGTTACTCTTACAACATCTGTTGATTACTGGGATACCACAGGATTGCAACAAGGTGGTAATTATATTATTTCGAAACATCTTGGAATTATTATTAGGTATCAAGGGCAAGAAATATTAATTACATCTGTTCAATCTGCAACTCAAGCAACAGGAACTATAACTGATAGGTTGAGAGTTCATCTTGATAATGATGCAATTGAGACAACAGATGGAACAGCAGATATACAAATTACCTTTGCTCAACATGGTTTAAGTACAGGAGATAGTATTACTATATCTGATGCTGGTGGCGTTGGTGGGATTAGCGCAAATCAGATTAACGGCACACGTTCTGTACAAGAAATTGTTAATGAAAATGTATTTATTGTTACTGCTGGTGCAAATGCAAATACAAATAGTATTGGTGGCGGCTCTCCTAAAATAGAAACTCATGCCCCTACAACGCAATGGGAAGAGCAATCATATAGTGCGCTTAGAGGCTACCCTGCGGCTGTAACATTCCATGAGAATAGATTATGGTTTGGTGGAACTATATCTCAACCAGACGGTATATGGGCAAGCAGAAGTGGCCTTTATTTTAATTTTGATGTAGGTGATGCAGAAGATGATGATGCGTTAGACTTAACTGCAAGTATTGGTGAGATTAATACAATAAGGCATATTGTCTCAAACAGAGACTTGCAGATATTTACAAATACATCAGAGCTTTATATTCCTGCATTCACAGACAAGCCTATCACACCTACCAATGCACAAATACGTAGACAAACACCTTTTGGGGCATCATTTGTAAAACCGCAGTCTTTGGATGGTGCAACTGTTTATGTTCAAAAGAATGGGTCGGTTGTAAGGGAATATATTTTTGCGGACTCAGAAGCCGCTTATGTATCTACATCAATTAGTCAGCTATCTGCACATCTAATCAACGACCCTGTTCAGATGACAATACTAAGAGGCGCATTGAACAGGCCAGAGTCTTATGCATTCTTTCTTAACTCTGATGGCACTATAGCAATCTTTACCTCAAACAGAGGCGAACAAAGGGCAGGGTGGGCTGAGTTCACAACTAATGGAAAGTTTCATTCTATAACAACAGTTGATGACCGTGTGTTTTTAGTTGGCACTTATGACAAAGGCGATGGTACAGATAAATTTATTCTTACAGAATTTGATTCAAGTTTAGAGTTAGATTTTTCTAATACATTTACTGGCACTGCTGGTGTATTTGATGTGTCCTCTCATTTTGCAAATGGGGCTGTAGTTGATGTTGTAAATGGCGATGACTATCTTGGTTCATTTACCGTAGCTTCTGGGAATGTTGATGTATCTGCTGTTGAAACTATTACTTCTGCGGAGATTGGATATAAGTTTAATGTAGAAGCAGAGACATTGCCTATTGACGCACAAGTGCAAGGAGGGCCATTAACAGGGAATCCAAGACGGGTAAATCGTGTTATACTAGATTTAGTAAACACTTTGGCTGTGTCCGTTAATGATAAAAGACTTGTTATACGTCAAGTTACAGATGATTTGAGTGCCTCAAGAACCGCTGTAACAGGTAAAAAAGAGTTTAGATTATTGGGATATAGTAAAGACCCAACAGTTAAGATAACACAATCAGCACCATTATCTTTACAGGTAAATGGTTTAATCGCAGAGGTATCGTTTTAATGCCAATTACTTTATTTCAAGCTGCTGTATTAGCTGGCACAGCATTGCAAGCCTCTTCTGCATTAAGCGCAGGTAGAGCAGCGCAACAAACTGCTGCAATGAGAATGCGTCAACAAGAAATACAAATACAGCAAAATAGAATACAAGCCAGAGATAAGGCCAATCAAAGAGAGCGTCAATTTCAAACAGCGCAATCTTCTAATAGAGCAATGTTTGCATTTATGAATAGAGACTTAGGTAGTGACCAAAGTTATGCTGCATTTTTAAAAAGGCAACAAAAAATTAAAAGTGATGATAGGGCGGCTCTGGATTTTACCGCTACTGCTCAACAGCAACAAATGCTTGCTCAAGGACAGCAATCATTAGTAGAAGGGCAAATTAAAAAAGAACAGTATGAAATGTCGGCCCTTACATCTATAGCAACTGGCCTTTACCAATATGATTTAGTGAGAACATAATGGCAGTAATAAAAGAACGCAGAAATTTTCAAATAGGCAATATAGGAGTTGTAAAGATTTCTGATGCCGCAGAACGTGCGGCTGTATCTGCTATGAACAATGCAGATAAACTTATTAATATGGCTTTTAAGGGTGCAGAGCGAGAAGCCAAAGAAGCTGGTGTAGATTTAGCAGAATCACTTAATGCTCAAAACATCAGAACAATAAACCCAAAGACAGGATTGCCAGAAGCCTTTGACTCTGAGCCAGCCAGCTTTGGAAAGATAGCATCTGAAGCATTCGAGAAGACTGTTGACGATAGATACAGGCTTTCTATTGAGCAAGAGATAAAAGCAAAAGCTGCGTCAGAAGCAATGGCGGCAGAAAGTTTTGATGACCCTGTAAGCGTTTATGAGAAAAACTTTGGCAACTATGTCGAAGAAATGAAAGCAAATGCAACAGGAAAATACAAAAACTTTATTAACACAACTGGCTCTGCGTATCTTGCCAGTACAAAATTAAATCTACAACAGGCTCAGTTAAAGAGAGAACGAGTGAATGCTGGCGTAACTGCGGCAACACACGTTCAAGAAGACTACCCAATAATATTGGGGATGATTACATCTGGTGCAAATCCACAAGATGTAGATTTTGCAATAGAAAGCCTTAGTAATAAACTTAACAATGCTGAAGCTGCTGGTGCATTTGTTGATAATCCAAAACTTAAAGAACAATTAACAAGTTTAATTTCAAGAATAAAGCCAGAAGGTTTAACAAGATTACTTGCTGCTGATGAAAATCTTACGGTTGAACAGTTACTTGATGTTAAATCTGCTTTAGCATCTAATGGCAAAACCTTAAACTCTGTGCCAGAAGCATATAGAGAACCAATCCGAAAGATACTAGACTCTTCTAATTTTTCTAAAGATGGGCCTGTTCTTTTAGATATTGTTAATCAATCTATTGCAAATCGAAATGCAATAAGAGTTGAGCAAGATAGGGTTCAGACCGAACAAAATAGAGAAGCATACCCTGCTCTCAATGCAGGTATAGAAAAGTCTATTACTCAAGACTCTCCGTTTCTTTATGAATCAACATCTACCTTAAATGTAAATCAACTTACTAGAGCAATAGACCATATTGAAAAAGACAAAAAAACTCATGATGGTTTTGCATCAAATAGACGGATAAATGAAACCGATCCTGATAAATATAAAGGACTAGCATTTAATGAAATAGAAGATGGTCTTGTTGGAAGAATTGTAAAAGATAAGTTAGACAAGCCGCAAATAATGGCGATTCAAAGTTATTTACTTTCAAGAGGCCAATCTACAATTAAAGTACCTGATAAATATCAACCTGTGCTTGATATATTAATTGAACGTCAGGCATTTAATCAAAAAAGATTAACGCAAAAACTAAATAATCTAGAGCAAGATGAAACAGCAAGATTAATTGCTCAAGAAAAAGATGAGGCTAAAGCAAGAGAAGTAACAAACAGTCTTGCTCTTTATGATTGGTTTGATAAATCAGATGCAGTTCAATCTGACCTTTCAGAAAGAATGGCAAGTGCTTCTTCTGCAGAAGAGATTGCACAAATTTTAGTTGAACAAAAAGCTTACGAAGCAGAGAATAGAGCATTAGTTGGGCAAGAGAATGCATTTTTATCTTCTCCAAGAGCGGCCTCAAGAGAGGACGCTGTAAGCACTTCTATTGCTAATAGCTGGGTTAGCTCTCTCTTAGGCAAAACATTTACAATAGAAATGCCTGATGGTGGAGGCGGTGATGAAACCGTTGAAATCTCTGTAGGTATGTCATCTAATCTTATGTCTGAAGTTGCAACAGCTCTTGATAAAACAGGAGATTCAAGTCAGTTACCTAAAGAAATAAGAAGTGCAGTAAATGCTTTAACAAAGGGCATGAATGAACCTCAACTCAAAACTGCTGCTACTGAAGCAAGACGTTTATCTAATTTTTTAAAAGAAAAAGAAGAAGACTTTAAAGTTTTGCAAAAACAACAAGCTGCTCAAACAGATATACTGAATAGAGGTTTGGGTAATACCGCACTTCATAAACAAGCTATAAGTCAGTATGTGTTTACCGATAATGGTGTGGCTGAAGATTTTTTTAGAACTGCTCAAAGTCTTGATGAACAACATCCAGCAACTGCTGCTATGGTTAATCTTGCTGAAAAAGGAAGAATACCAGAAATTATTATTTCAGATTTAACTGCTTTATCTCAAGGCAGAATGATAGCAGGTGCGCCAGCTTTGTTGCAAACATATAAAGGCATGAGGTCTTATTACAGTAAAAGTACAAATAGAATGGTTAATTTATTTGTAGGCACTGTTGAAGGCACACCGACACTTAGCAAAACAGCAATGGCAAATTTAGATTCTATTCTTTCTCTCATGGACATTAGAGGTGAGTTTATTATTGATGGAGTTCGTGAAAACGGAGAGCCTAATTATATTTATAACACAGACCAATTATCAAATATTCTTACAGATTTTAATAATGGCTCTCTTAATAGCGTTGAAGCTAAAAAGAACTTAGAACAGTTTATGGCTAGTGATGTCATAAACCCTCAAACATCTTCTACATCATCAGCAAGAAAATACTCTCAAAATGAAGATGGGCTATCATCATGGCTTTTAGATTCTGTTGGCGGTAGTCGCTCTGTCTTTAGAGATTTGTATCCATATGCAAAAGCATTAGTTGCAAATGGAACACTAAATGAAACTCAAATTAAAAGAAGAATTCAAAAACTTTACCAAGATGAATACCCAGAAACACTTGGTTATGTAATTGACCACAGAGTAAGAGATGTTGGTCGCTCAAGATATTCTTTAATTAAAACAATACCTGATGCAGATGCTCGCAGTGAATTTATTAGCTATGTTGAGGCTAGCTTGCCACCTAACTTTACGCTTACAGGCACTGGTCAAACTCCCTCAGAGGAAGTTGGCTTAGAAGGTTCTAGGTTTACAGGAATTGGTATGGTTGGTCAATTAATGCAAGCATACAATGGATATGCTGATTGGATGGCAGAACCATACGACAGAGATAAAGATATGTTACATAAAGTAACAATGTCTGGAAAAAGAAAAGCCTATCTTATGCCACAAAGATTTTCTGGCGATAGTCAGGTAACATATATGGTTATGACTTTAGATGTTAATAATGAACTTACTCCTGTTACAAATCCTGATGGTGAGATACTTGCTTTCTCTCCCACGAGAAGAGAGCCTAATTAATGTATGAAGTAAACCCATATGGCATGAATGTTGGTGTAACCATCAACAAAGAACGAGAAGTTGCAGCAGGTAAATCAACTTTTAGCGACCTTGTAAAAGCACAGATGGGTTATCAGTATGATCCAATCTATGAGTACATAAATAACGAAATTAAATATGCTGATGAAGAAGACCCTACATACAATGCATCACAAGATATGGAGGGGTTTGAAGAGTTTAGTGCCACATTAATTAATGCCAAAAATGCAGAACACATGGCAGATATGAAGCGGCACATTAGAGAAAGCCAAGCAAGACGAGAGATTATGTATGAGCATGGTTTCTTAGCCAATGTTGCTGCTGGTTTATTTGACCCTATAAATCTTGTTGCTTTGCCTTTTGGTGGTGCTGGTCTTGGACGTAGCGTTGCTCAATCCGCATTGCGTGTAGGCGCAGGTACAGCAACTATACAAACAGGATTAGAGATTGCTCGTGCGCCATTTGACCCTGTAGGCACACTGGGAGAAAGTGCTTTCAATATTGGTGCAGCAGCAGTAACAGGTGGCATTCTTGGTGGTCTTGTTGCTTTACCTGCGGCTCGCAAGGCAAAGGCTCAAAAAGCTACAGTTAAAGATATGAATGAGACTATTGCGGCTTTAGAAGAGATAACAACAGATGATATATCTAAATTAGGTAAACGAGAAGAGCGTGAGTTTGGTCAACTTGCAACTGAAGAGCTTGATGCAATTAATCAAGCAAAGCCTCATGAAATTAAAAAGATGCAAGAAAGTATTGAAGCATTAGAGGCAAAGGCAAAAAAGACAGAGGCCGAAGAACAAGAATTAAGAAACTTAAGAACAGGAATGATGAATGCTGAAAATGACTTAGCTGCTGTTCAAATGGAACGCTCATTCCGAAGAATTGAAGATACAAGAAATGTTCAAGGTTTAACAGACCCATACAAGATTGCAGAAAGCTGGTTCACAAACAGTTGGATTTATAACAAATTAATTCCAACTCCAATGAAAGATACACTGCAAAGTGCCAAAGTTCCTACTGTTGTTAAGAAAGCTTTTGTAAATCTTGCTGGTGACAAGGGCATTACTCTTGCAATGCACAAGCTCGGCATTACAGATGGCGATGGTGTGTATGTCAGTGCAAAAGTTCGAGAGGGTGAGTGGGTTCAGATATATGACCAGCTTATCAAAAACTATGGTGAAGCGTCTGGGAAAGGCGACTTTACATTTATGGATCACAATTTTCAAAACATGGATGGCTCATTTAGCAAATACCTTGAAAGTATAAATGCTAAATATATTAAAGGCATAGAAGGTGAAACTGATTTAGAACGTGAATCAATAAAGTTAATGGCTAACTTCTGGGAGAAGTGGGGCGAAAGACTTAGTGATGTCGGCTTGATTGGCAATAAAGATTTTATGAGCAAGCAGATGTCAAACAAAGAATTTAAGTTGCGTAAAGCACATGAAATTCTTGACACCCTTGAGGCAAAAGAAGGTTTATCTTTTGCTCGTATGAGACAAACAGTAAGAGAAAACAATCGTATTATAAGAAATCTTAGACGAGAAGAAGAGGCTCGTGGTCTTACAGAAGCACAAATTGAAAAACTCAACAAACTTGAAGCAGAAAATAAACGCTTTAGCGGCACTGCTGTTTCTTTAACTAAAAATCAACAAGAATATATTGATGCCCTTGAGTTGCGTATTGCTAGATTAGAAGATGAAATATCTGAATTAGATGTAAATCTTATGGCTATTGATGATGACAGTCTTAGCCCTAATGAACCAATGTTCTCAAGATACTGGAATAAACAGGCCATTGCAGAACGCAGGGCAGAATTTAAAGCAATACTTGTAAATTACTTTACAAACAATCCAAGCAAGTTTGTAAGAAATATTCAAGACAGTCCTATTAAAAGAAATCTTCTTGAACTTAGTGATGCAGAAATTTTAAGACTTTATGGTGAAGAGTTTAATGTAAATAAAATTGTTACAGGCAAAGAAGCAGTAAAGGCAATCAAAAATAAATTTCCTGATGGTGCAATAGCTATGCACCAATATTTAGATCAACAAAAAGGTATTATCTATCTTGATAGAGATGGTGTTTATCTTAAATACAGAAAGTTTAAACAAGCCTTAAAAGACAAAGAAAAAGCAATACAAGAAATGAGAAATGCAGCAGGTAAAAACAAAGACCTGTATGCACAAGCACATTTTCATCACAATATGTTTATGCTGAATAATTCAGATAGTTTTAAATCTTTTGCTGATTTCCAAGACTTTATAACCTTACATGAATTACATCATGGCAAATTTAAAAGAGCGTATCGAGAAGAAGATATTGAATATGAAATGCGTATTAATGATGAAGCATTAAAGCGCATGAAAGAAATACACAAGCAGATGAGAACACCTCCACCTGCTTGGATTAAACAAGAATTTGATTCAGACCCAAGAGCAATAGATGAACGTGCAGAGCAAACAATAAAAGAAATACTTGAGGAAGTAGACCCAACCGCAGAGGTGGCTTCTTTTTATGGGCATGGTAAATCAAAACATTTTAGACACAGAACTTTAGATATACCTAACTCTTTAGTTTACGACTTTATTGTTAATGACCCAATAGCAGTTATGAAAGCATATACTGCTCGTGTTGCTCCAAGATATGAATTTGCTAAACAAAACAATGGCAGGTCATTAGATGATATCCTAGATGATATTGAAGATGATATGCGGCAAAATAGAAATACAACCTCTGAAATAAATGAGGTTCGTAAAAACTATGCTATTTTGTATGACCGTGTTGTTGGTTCAACATTGCGTGAACCACATTCTTGGGATGCGCGACTTGCTCAAGTAATGCGTGATGCAGCGCAACTTAATTATCTTGGGTCTGCTGGTTTTTCTACGCTTCCTGACTTTGCTAAAATATTAATGGAGCATGATGGCAAAGTTATCATTCAAATGCTCAAAGGGGCTATTGGTGATAAACGTGTTCGGATGAGTGCTGAAGAAGGTCGTATAGCTGGTCAAATATTAGAAATTTTGACAGGCAGTAGCCATATGCGCTTAACAGAAGAATTATCTAACAGTCCATTTTCAAACAATAAATTTGATACTGTATATACTCAGCGTGTAGATAAAGCTAAGAATTTATTTTACAAACTTAATCTTCTTGCCCCATTTACAAGAATATTTAAACAGATGGATTCTATGGCTCGTTGCCATACA
>Ga0213858_10001222_pt1 | contig 12237 bp, 28 predicted proteins | sample PICome_FD_160122 | JGI IMG/M metagenome (GOLD analysis project Ga0213858, IMG submission 160122) | Coastal seawater microbial communities near Pivers Island, North Carolina, United States - PICO245 | ecosystem: Environmental > Aquatic > Marine > Coastal | place: USA: North Carolina | collected... | reverse complement strand
AACCTTGTCAATACTTACCCATGCACAAAGACTTGTATGGGAGATATGCTAGAATGACTGGTGCATATCCAGCGTTTATCATGAGATGTATGGTTATGCTCGAAGATAGTTCTCCTGGTCAAATTTTGCAGATCAATGATGAGTGTTATGGTAAATGGTCTGCGGGCGATTGTTTCTATTGGGATCATGATACCCCACATGCGTTTTATAATATGAGTATGATTGATAGATACGCAGTTCAAGTTACAGGTGTTTGCAATGCATACCCAATGTGATATTCCTAATTTAGATATTCACATTACTCATAGGTGTAATTTTTCTTGTGATAGTTGTTCTCACTTTTCTAATCATAAGTTTACCGATGAGATAAAATTTAGTGATTTCAAAAACTGGGTAGATCTTTGGAAAAACAGAGTCAATCCTGCCAAGATTGGTATACTAGGTGGTGAACCATTCTTAAATCCTAGAGTTGCTGAGTATTGTGAGTATGTGAGGAAGTCTTTTCCAAATTCTAGGATAGAACTAGTCACAAACGCATTTGTCTTGAGGGATATCTCTGATACTTTGATTAAAAATGATATAATTCTTGCAGTATCGGTCCATCATAACAACCCAGAATATAAGAAAACTCTTGCAAAACAGAAGAAAATTATTGAGAGTTGGGGCGTAAAGGTAGAATATTGGAATAGTTTTTTAGAGTGGAAAAAAGTTTATAAAGGATATGGAGAAAATATTGAACCCTATGAAGACAATGATCCAGAAGGTAGTTGGAATCACTGCCCTACTGGACAAAACTGTTTCCAACTTCATGAAGGTAAGATGTGGAAGTGTGCGCCCCTCGCGTTCTTGCCAATGATGAATGAAAAGTATAAGCTGTCTGAAAAGTGGAATAGATACTTAGAGTATGTTCCTCTGTCGTCAGACTGTACGACTGAAGAACTACAAAACTTTATCAATCGTGGTGCAGAATCTTTCTGTTCTATGTGTCCAGCAAACTCTGATTATTTTGTAAAAGATATGCCTTATGGGAAGTAAGAATGAATGGGGTCAACTCCGAAAAGTAATTGTAGGTCACGCTGAGGGTGCGAGAGTTCCTGAAATGGACAGGAGTCTGCGTCTAATCAACTATGCGGATCGTGATGATGTTTCGGATGTTCCGTGTGGATTATATCCACAACAGGTTATTGATGAAGCAAATGAAGATCTGGAACTACTGGTAGATCTATTTGTTCAACTTGGAATTGCAGTCGGTAGACCTCACTATGAACCCACACCATACTATAATTACTGCCCTAGGGATCTTGTATTTGTCCATGGTGATAAGACTTACGCAACTCCCTCCCCACTGAAGGCAAGACGATTCAATTTTGGATCTATATCCCATCACTTTAATCAGTTGATTCCCATCACACCCTCATACTCTATGAGTTTGTATGATGATCACTGTGTAGGAAATAAAGATATTCTTGCATTGACTGAACACTATCCTGCATTTGATGCCGCAAACATCATCAGAGCAAACGATGACATCCTCTATCTGGTGTCTAACAGTGGAAACAAGGCGGGTGCTCAGAAGTTACAATCACTTCTCCCTGACGCGAAGGTACACCTACTAGAAGGTGTTTACAGTTATATGCACATTGATACTACAGTTGCATTTTTGAGAGAAGGATTGCTTCTTGCAAATCCAGAAAGAATCACAGATAGAGACCTTTTACCTGGTCCATTCAGGGACTGGGATATTATTTGGTGTCCAGAACCCGTTGACATTGGTTATTATCCTGGTTATAATCATGCTTCAGAGTGGATAAATATGAATTTGTTCAGTATCAATCCAAACTTGGTGGTACTGGAAGAGCATCAAGAACCAACCAGAAAGATTTTGGAGGGACATGGAATTGAATGTGCTATGTTACCCATGAGACATTCCAGAACTCTAAGTGGTTGTTTTCACTGTGTTACTTTAGATCTAGAAAGAGATGACTGAACCAACTAAAATTCACCCATCAGGACTTAATATTATAGAGAACTCCAATGGATCCTACTCTTTCGAGTGGGATTCTAAAGACGAACGTTGGAGTTGGATGAATGACTTGACGGACGAAGAAATTAAGGTTATTATTGAGGCTGCAATCGAGTACGAAGCTACTCGTCCAGTTGACGTTGAAACTATTGAAGAGGTCTACGATGGATCCGAAGACGACTTATGACGAACAACGCAAACAACGTCTAGACGAGGCGGTGTTTGATTATATTCAAGACGAAAAAGTAACTCCTAGACAATTTTATGAGGAATTGCAAGAGGTACTTTTAAATAACAGTAAGTATTTTCAGGAACAAGCGATGCGAGTTGATCGTATGCGCCAACTAGTAACAGAAGGTCTTGAGTCTCCCGATATGTCTCGATACAGTCAGTACACTGAAGCTGAAATTGATGCCATGTGTCATGAAGCTGACCGTAAAAGTAAAGAAGAGATCAATCTGGAAATCCAAGCCAACTCCCCTTTCAATGATGGTTGGACTCAGGAGTTTTACAGGGAACAACTGAAAGACCTGAAAGACTCCAAGGATCACAAACACTCTAAGTATTATTACGATTACGACCGAAATCGTTGAAACCCTAACAATACTAGATAAAATACTACTAGATACTTACACACTATGACTTTTAAGAGAGAACAAAAAGAACTCTGTTCCAAAGAAATCGAATCAATGGAAAAAGCCGTAGAAGAAGGTGACATTCGTGCAATTCATCCTGATAAAATGGAAGACTGGGCCGAACACCTTGTCAGAAAATTGAAGTCATAGTACAATTATCCCACGTATGTATTTTTTATGAAATTTATCGTCTACAGTAAAGAGGGTTGTCCACACTGTTATAAAGTAAAGACTGTGCTTGAACTTTGTGGTATGGACAGCACCGTCTACGAATTGGGGGAAGACTACACAAAACAAGAATTCATTGATAAGTTTGGTGAAGGATCCACTTTTCCCAAAGTTATCTGTGATGATGAACTTATTGGTGGAGCCAGAGAAACCATTTCATACCTCAGAGATAAGTCACTAGTATGAATCCTAAGGATCAGGAATTGCACATAAATAGAGGTGTGGAGCTACTATTAAGGAGAAAGAACCCCCCTGAAAAACCGAAAACATTGCATGTAAAATTCGGTAAAATGCTTTCTCTCCTTAAACGAGAGATTCATATTTACTTTGAATTTTCGACAGATATAAGAAAAACTAAGTAGAGTCTCTCGGAGGATAGAGCTATGACAGGTCCCGTAATTGCACTTTTCAGTATGATGACCTTTATGTTTCTCATGATTGGTGGCATAATTGGTTGGCTTTGGAAAGAGCACGTAATTTACTCCTCCGCAGGTTTAGGATCAGTTCATCCTGAAATGTTTGATGAAAATGGGAATGTAATTCCTGATGAAATTTTAGCAGTACGATTTGAAAACGATTATGACTACGACGAAGAGGACGACGACTAAAAGCAAGTCCACTACTACTCGTAAACCTGCAGCTAAGAAATCATCGACTCCGAAGGTAGTTCTCACTCCTTCATCAAGAGTCGATGAAATTCTTTCCGCAGTTGTTGCAGAGAGAACTAAAGCAAAGAAGATTGAAATTCTTCAACGATACAACGAAAACTTTATCAAATCAGTCTTCATCTGGAACTTTGATGAGACTGTAAAATCCGATCTTCCACCTGGAGAAGTGCCTCTTACTGCACAGGAAGATCGTGAACTCACCGCTTCTAGTATTCGTAAAGAGTGGGATAAACTTTATAACTTTGTGAAAGGTGGTAACGATTCTATGAATCGCCTTCGTAAAGAAACGATGTTTATCAACATCTGTGAACAACTTAATCCAAAAGAAGCGGAGATCCTTATCCTTGTAAAGGATAAACTGCTCCAAACAAAGTACAAGATCACCCGAGAACTAGTCGAGGAAGCGTATCCCGACATTCAATGGGGAGGTCGTTCTTGAGGTAACCATGGGTAGCGTGAGAGTATTAATTGAAAACTGCGATCCAACCGCAGCTGAAGACAAGGGGTTGCCAAGTAACTCATACTTGGTGACATACCTAGATGAAGATCAAAACAAAAAACAAGATATTACTCAGGGTGGACAAGTAGACATCTTTGATTATTATTACGATAAGTATAAAAATCTCCAGGCTTTAGACTGGACAAATGGTACAGTAAATCCTAAACTGTATGGGTATAAACCAACCGAAGAAAAAAAGAAAAAGAGATGAGTGAAGGATTTAAGGGTTTTACTGATAAAGAAGATAAAGAGTTAAAACTCAATATCCGTACCAGTGAAATCAACAAAATTATCAAACAGTACAAAAAACTGAAGAAGTATCAAAAGTCTTCCATCCACGAAATCACCAAACTCAGCGATAAAGAAACTGAAATTGAAAAATTGGTGAACGAATACGGCATTGATCCAGAAGCGTTACAAGACTAAAAACTGTATCGTCTTATACCAAACAGGTTGACTATATAGAATATAGGAGTTATAATACTCCAGTACGTTCATCTCATGCTCAGTATCCTACTGGCATTGACCCTTGCCCATCATGATGACGCTAATCCTTACGGTTGGCATATGTCTTGTGAAAGGTTCTTACAGAGAAGAATTGAAATCCTTATGGATGACAATTTGGATCGTCGGTCTAAATATAATCTACTAGGTTATCTTAGATCTAAAGTAGAAGGTCAATGTGAACAGATGTTAGTATGAGACGCAAGTAAGTCGCGGAACGGAGCGTTCATCCCATGGTAGAACTACTACTCTACTCACAAATGGCATGTGCAGATGCTGATGCTGTAATCCTTCGGATTAAAAAGCATGAGAGTCTGAAGCCACAGTGGAAAATAGAACTGGTCGAGACCGTAAAGGAATCAGTGCCAGAGTGTAGGCACTACTGGGACGCAAACGACTGAAGGAACGGGGCTAAAAATCCCTAGTATTTCAGGAGCACCTACAATGAACACTTTAAATCTCATCAAAAAGCAGATCGAGAAAGCAGCTGCACTTCATGATGCTCAAATCGCTAATACCGCATATCGTGGTGTTAAGTATGAGTGCAAGCAAACTGCTGAAGAAACTCACGGAGAGTTCTGCTATCGCGGTCGCACCTACGTTAAGTGATCGCCATGGAAGCATTACAAATTGCAGGAATTATTTCCTTAGGTTGTGTAGCTTGCATGTCTTTACTTTACGGAGAAATCCTTCTATTGAATAAGTAGGAGGAAGCATGCTCAAGGTCAGATTAGAATACGACCTTCCAGAGTATGATTCAAATAAACACGATCCAGATAAAACCTTCGCGTTTTTGACTTATCGTGGTGTACATTACGCCAAGTGGGTTAATTTAAAGTCGCGAGGCGTTCCATTCTGGAAAGTATTCAAGAGAGGGTAAAGAACCCTCTCTTTTTTTGTACTTTTGTATAAAAGACAACAAACTTAGTAAATTTGTGTGTAAATCGTGACATCTTCACTATATAATGATAGAATTAAGGAAGAAAAGATGACCTGAAATTTATTCTTTTCGCTATGGTATAAAAAACAAATTGGAGGTGGAAATGCACAATTTATTATCCCGCGCTCAATTTGATGAATGGAGACATTTAGAACGTACTATCGATGACTTGAAGGAGGAAGAGCAACGAATCAGTGACTACTACGAATGTCTAATCGAGTGTGATTCATTAAATCAACAGGAGTGTAAAAAAGTATGCAGGAAAATCCTTGATCCATGAGTTTTGTCCAAGAGATCGTCCTCAGGAGGTTGGTGACAACCTCCTTTTTTTGTGTTAAAATAAATAAGAACAAGGTTTTTTTATGCAAAGAGAAAAACTAAAATTAATCGTCCGAAATCTTAAGTCACTGATTGACCTCTTAGAGTCTGAAGTCTATTCCGATCCTGGCTCTTATGTGGTAGAATCTAAGACAAACACCTATACAACTAGTGACAACGATGACGACGGATACCCAGACTAAAGATTCTATGACAAACCAAATCAAACTTATCGCCCTAACTCAAGGTGCAGGTGAACTTCTTGAGAAAACGGCGCAGGAAGTTATTTCGTATGTCGCTCGTGTGAGCAATCCAAACAATCAATTAAACTTTGATACTTCTGCAGGTCTCCTCAAGTATTGTATCAAACACGAACACTGGTCGATCTTTGAACAGGCTTACATGACCCTGGAGATCAATACGACCAGAGCTATCGCGGCTCAAATTTTGCGCCATCGCTCGTTTACATATCAAGAGTTTTCCCAGCGTTATGCTGCGTCTACATCTCTTGATCCAATCAAGATGCCCGAGTTCCGTCGTCAAGACACCAAGAACCGTCAGAACTCTATCGATGACATGGATCCATTCGAGGTTCAAAACCTTGAGATGCAAACCCAGACACTGTTTGACTCTGCAACTGCACTGTATGAACAGATGTTGAACAGGGGCGTTGCAAAGGAGTGTGCTCGAAATATTTTGCCCCTGGCCACGCCAACCAGAATTTACATGACCGGCTCTGTAAGATCGTGGATCCATTATATAAATCTGCGCTCTGCACACGGTACTCAGAAGGAACATATGCAAATTGCAGAGGGATGTCGTGAAATCTTCACAGAACAATTCCCTGAGATTGCAACTGCACTTGAGTGGTGATATATACTTATAGTCTAGGAGGTTCCATGACTTATTACCACGTTGCCGAGTACAATGCAGCATGTCAATTAATTGAGTTCAAAGATGGTAAATGGGTAGTTGAGTTCACTAAGCCAAACGGAGAAGTTGTAGTAGAGAAAGTTGATAATGAACAAATTAGTTCTTTGAATTGTTCGCATCAGGAGAGTAGTTATTAAAAATGTCAGTTTCTGTTATTTGTGCGTGTAGGGATAGAATCAAACCTTTGACGATATCCCTTTCTTCTTGGTTATTGTTTGATCAAATTAAAGAGATAATCATCGTTGACTGGTCTTCTAAAGAGGAGATCAGTCACTTGACAAAACTAGATGATAGAATCAAGGTGATTCGGGTCAATGATGAAGAGTTCTTCAATCAACCCCAACCCTTGAATCTTGCTGCGTCTATGGCTACAGGAGAATTCCTTCTGAAGTTTGATGCTGACCATATTTTGAATCCTTACTACAATTTCTTCCACGTCAACGGTATCTTTGATGATGAATCGTTTGTGAGTGGTGTGAACGATAAGGTTGGGGATGAGTGTCTCCATCCTATCTGGGGACTCTTGTACGTCCGCCGAGAGCACTTTGAGAAGGTCGGTGGCTACAATGAGAAGATGGGTAAGTACTATGCGGTAGAAGATGATGAAATCTCCATCAGACTCCAGGCCGCAGGTTATACGTGTTGTCCCATCGATATGCGTGTTCTGAGTGCAATCCATATCCCACATAATGATGAGGTTAGGATCTCTAACTTTGAAGGATATGCAAAGGATCGTGAGTTCCTGGATGTCTTTGAGAAACAGACTGGACAGTGGTACAAAGATCGCATTGATGAAGTGATCGCCCCTGGTATTATGGGTATCCTTAACAGTAAGGAACTGAAGAAGACCAAGTTCAAGTATCTGACTGAACAACACAAAGAGAAGAACATGGAAATCTTCGGTCTCAAAGAATATATCGACAAGTCTCGATATGACTATGGTGGTATTGACTTTGATCAACCAAACTTCAGGTTGTATGACTGGAAGACCAAAGAAGTAGAACCTAATTACTTTATTGCTACGAAGAAAGAGAAATGAGTGTATCAGTGATATCTGCCTGTATGAACAGGGTGGATCCACTATCCATTTCTATTCAATCGTGGGCAATGAATGACCAGATTGATGAAATCGTTTTCGTTGACTGGTCATCAGACAAATCCTCGGAACATCTCACTAAGATCAGTCCAAAGATCAAACGTGTATATGTTCCTGATCAAAAATACTTTAATCAACCTCAACCACTGAATCTTGCATTTAAGATTTCAAGTGGAGATCAAATCTTGAAACTGGACTCTGATACGATTCTGAATCCATACTTCAATTTCTTTGATGAGTTTAAGGTTGATGAGTTTAGTTTCGCCTCTGGTTTGTATTCCCCAGGACACAAGTGTTTGCGTCCAATCTGGGGAACTATTTTTGTCAATAGAGAAAACTATGCAAAAGTGGGTGGATATAATGAAGCAATGGGTGAATTTGTTGCTTGGGAAGATGATGAGATTGTAAATCGTTTCTTGCTCTCAGGACTAGAACATCGTAGAATCCAAGCGTCGAAGAATACTATCTTCGCCATGCCCCATGACAATAAGAAGAGAATCGAGAACTTCAAAGCTTATAATGAAAACAAAGAGATTGAGAAGAAGGTAAGAACTCTTATGGAAAAGAAGGGGTATGATGTTGAAGATAACATCGACTATGCAATTCTTTCTCACCATACAATTCTAAACAACAAGAAATATAAACGATACAAAGGTGACAGTTATTATGCGGAACCAGTTGTAGACTGGAACGTAACACAAGTTGATGAACAGAACTATGTTTGTCAAAAAATCATCCACTAAATAATTTTGTAGTCCGAGATTTATCATGCCCACATATCCTGTAAAGAATTTGAAAACTGGTGAAGAACAAGAATTGAACATGTCCATCGCGGACTACGATCAATGGAGAAAAGACAACCCCGACTGGGATAAAGACTGGTCGAAAGGTTGTGCTGCCGCCCAAGAAGTTGGGGATTGGCAGAATAAACTGATCTCCAGAAACCCAGGGTGGAACGATGTCTTGAAAAAGGCAGGTAAAGCTCCTGGATCTCGTGTAAAACCCTTCTAACCAACAACGTATGCCCAGATCAAAGAAGTCCAACGGCGGAAACATTGGTGTTGGCATGAGTGCCAAACAAATGAGACGTAAGAAACCCATCAATACCGATTTGATGGTTGATATTAATCCTCTAACAGACAATCAGAAAAAATTCTTTGATGAGTATAAGAGTGGTAAGAACATGTTCGCTTACGGTGCCGCAGGTACTGGTAAGACTTTCATTGCCTTGTATCACGCACTGAGAGATGTTCTTGACGCTGAGACTCCATATGACAAAGTTTACATTGTAAGATCTCTGGTATCTACGCGAGAGATTGGTTTCCTTCCTGGAGACCACGAAGATAAAGCCGCACTTTACCAAATTCCATATAAGAATATGGTGAAGTATATGTTTGAACTTGCTTCAGACTCAGACTTTGAGATGCTTTATGGTAACCTCAAAGCACAAGAAACTATTTCATTCTGGTCCACAAGTTTCATCCGTGGTACTACTCTAGACAGAGCAGTAGTTGTTGTGGATGAAATGCAAAACTTGAACTTCCATGAATTAGATAGTATAATTACAAGGATTGGTGAAGATAGTAAGATTGTATTCTGTGGTGATGCTACCCAGACCGACCTTACTCGATCCAATGAAAAAAATGGTATCCTTGATTTCATGAAAATTATTCGTGCAATGGAATACGATTTTTCAACTGTAGAATTCGGAACCGAGGACATTGTACGTTCTGGTCTTGTTAAAAACTACATTGTCACTAAACTAGCAATGGGTATGTAATGTTTGAACATCTTGATTATTTGAAAGATGAAGTTGATTTAGAAGCACAGAATATCGAAGGGACTCGTTTTTATCGTGTCCCTTCTGGTAGATTGTATCCTTCAATCACCTCTGTTACCAGTTTCTATGGACGCCAGAAGTTTATCGACTGGCGTAAGAAAGTTGGTAATGAAGAGGCAGACAGAATTACTCGGATTGCTACTGCTCGTGGAACTAAGTTTCATGATCTGGTAGAACAGTATATGTTGAACAATAACGTAGACGATTTCAAACCTCTACCAACTACAAAGTTTCTTTTTCTCAAGGCCAAACCTTTTCTAGACCGTATAAATAATATACACGCTTTAGAAAAATCACTGTATAGTGATTACCTTGGACTTGCGGGTCGCGTTGATTGCATCGCGGAGTACGAAGGAGAACTCGCAGTCATTGATTTTAAGACATCTAAGAAGATCAAACCAGAAGAATGGATTGAGAACTACTTTGTTCAAGAAGTAGCATACGCTTGCATGTATTATGAAATGACTGGAATTGCAGTTGAAAAATTGATTACCATTATGGTAGCTGATAATGGAGAATGTCACGTCTATGAAAAACGCAACAAAAGTCACTATATTAAACTTCTTACCAAGTACATCAGAGAGTTCGTCGAACACCACACCGAATCTTATGCCAAACACTGAAAAGGTAGACTCACTAATAAAAGAAAAGTTTCTTTGTCAGTCAAAGTTTGCACAAGACATCGAGTATCTCGTCGCGACCTCTAAGATTAACTATATCGAAGCAATCGTAACTTATTGCGAAGAGAACGGTATTGAGTTTGAATCTGTGTCTAAATTAATTTCTAAACCCCTGAAGGAAAAACTTAAGTGTGAAGCGACTCAACTTAACTTCCTCAAAAAAACCAGTCGTGCTAAATTGATGTTTTAATGATGACACCGCTAGATGTTTACAAGACATACCTAGCATTCAAAAATCATTTCACCAAGGAAAACTACGACTACTTTCAATATTGTGGAAAGTCTCGCGCATCGAAGGAGGCTTTCCACAAGAGAAAGGATCGGTATTTCTTTGAACGTATGTCACGAAAGAAGAGTGACGACGAAATCAAACAGTATTTTCTCGCCAACTTTGTTGAATGTAGTGATCCCAGTAAACTGTGGATCGGTGAAATTATTGAATCGGGTGAGTCTAATTACCAGAATTGGTTAAAGAGATCTCAGAGTCTCACATATCTGTTTAAGACTGAAGTAGAAGTCTTTATCAACAAAAAGAATTTTGAACAACTATTCAAAGTAGAAGGAACAAATCATCCAGACATCCTAAAGAAGCATTTGCAAGGTGCAATCTCTATAGAGACTATGGTAATCCTCAATTTGATACTAGGATTTGTACCCAACTTTGACAAAAAACTAATCGATCCTGTTTGGGAAACTACCAGTCTACGACTCAAAAAATATCAGGCTTTCCTAAATAATGACAGCAGCAAATACAAAAAAATCTTAAAAGAAATAGTACTATGAGTGGATTCTTCGATTCAGAAATCGTAAAAGAACAAATCAAAGAAATGGAAGATCTTCAACAGGAGATCATTGAAAAAACAATGTCCGCTCCATTCATGGGTGGACCTGAAAAGAAGGAACATGTTGATCTGATGAGACAGTTCCTTGATAAACAAAAGAACCTGTGTTTCAGAATTCAACTCTCTCAAGATCCACAAGCATTGGAAATGAAAGAAAGGATCAAAGAAGCTGCTATCATGTTGGGAATGGATCCTGAAAGTGGTATCAATGAATTCTTTGAGAAAATGGACGAGACACTAGATTACTTAGAAGAAATTGCAGACGAGTAAAATGAGTTACCAATACACAATCACATCCAGATACTGTTATCACAACGGTGAGATTGTGGATATGTTTTTCATAAACGGTATACCATTTACATTCGACGATCTTCCTACAATCATGCAGGATGATCCATACATTCAAATAGAAGCAAAGGACCATCAAACATATACAATAGAAGATATGTATCGGTGGTCTTCCTACCTGATCATGGAGGAGTGCCATCCCCTCCTGTTTGAGGTAGACTTAAAGAATCCTGAGGAACTCCCAAGGGATTGAAAACCAGGGCTTGACATCCCTTCTTGCGACCTGTAAGATAAAGTCGTCCCAAAAGCCAAATACACAAATACGGAGCTACAACATGTCTTTTGCTGATCTCAAGAAACAGTCCCGCGCTGGTTCGCTGACTGACAAACTGATCAAGAAAGTCGAAAAACTTAATAGTGGAGAGTCCAGTGGTGACGACCGTCTCTGGAAACCTGAAGTCGATAAGGCAGGTAACGGTTACGCCGTGATCCGATTCCTTCCCGCACCTGAAGGGTGCGAACTTCCCTGGGCCCAAGTTTGGAGTCACGCCTTCCAAGGTCCTGGTGGTTGGTACATCGAAAACTCTCTGACTACCCTGGGACAGAAAGACCCTGTTTCTGAACACAATCGTACCCTGTGGAACAGTGGTCGCGACTCTGATAAAGAGATTGCACGTAAACAGAAACGTAAACTGTCTCACTACGCAAACATCTATGTGGTAAAGGATCCCACCAACCCTCAC
>Ga0213858_10001219_pt1 | contig 12268 bp, 8 predicted proteins | sample PICome_FD_160122 | JGI IMG/M metagenome (GOLD analysis project Ga0213858, IMG submission 160122) | Coastal seawater microbial communities near Pivers Island, North Carolina, United States - PICO245 | ecosystem: Environmental > Aquatic > Marine > Coastal | place: USA: North Carolina | collected... | reverse complement strand
AGATGAACAAGATGTAGATTGTGGTGGTATTAATTGCAGTGATTGTGCAAGCTGGTGTGGAAAAGACTTTTATGATCCGGGAGGGCCGGATTCTGACTACGCAAATCTAACTTTTAATACCTGGACTTTCTGTCCAGACGATGGTAATCAAATTCTTTCTATTGACTTTAATTTTTGGAATGTAGAGAATAACAACTCTTGTAGTTGGGATGAAATGATTATTTATGATGGCAACAATGATTCTGCTCCAATGTTAGGATCATGGTGTACCAATTCTCCAGGCACCGTAACAGCAAGTACGCCTGGAGGCTGTTTACATGTAACTTTCGAAACTGATTTCGCAGTAGTAGAAGAAGGTTGGGAAGCTACCATAGCCTGCTCTATTGTTTTACCTGTTGAATTGACAAAATTTACTGGAAAAGCTGATACCAGAGGTAATCACTTAGAATGGGTTACTGAAATAGAAATTCAGAACGAAGGGTTTTATGTAGAACGTAGTTTAGATGGTAAAACTTTTAATTCGATTGGATTTGTTGAAGGTTTGGGTGATTGGGACGAAAGAGCTGAGTACAGCTTTATCGATACTAGAGTAGATAAATCAACTAATTACTATTATCGATTAAAGCAAGTTGACTTTAATGGAGACCTTCAGTATACTGAGATCATTCAAATCAAATCTCTTGCTCAATTAACTTTTCAAGTATCAGTATTTCCTAATCCAGTAATTTTAAATATTTTGAATATTGACCTGGGCTATAACGATCAAAAGCTTAATACAACAGTTCAGTTATTTGACATGAATGGGAGATTAGTATTTTCGCAAGCTACTTCTGAAGATATAATGGAATTAAGTTTTTCTGATGTAGGAAAGGGCGTGTATCTTTTGAGAATAGAGCAAAATGGAGCGTATATCCACAACGAAAAAATCGTAAAACTTAAATAAAAAAAGCCTGCAGTTTTTGCAGGCTTTTTTATTGATATTATCTTTTTCTTCTAAATAAATTTCCGAGAAATTTTAATCCGAAACTAGCTGCTTCATCTGCAATACTTCCATCTCCATCTTGATCTAATATCTGTTCAAGTAAAGATGCTTGTCTAGTTTGCTTACGGCTTTGTTGTGAAGCTGTTCTTAATAAATCTCCAAGACTATCACTTCCAATTGATTGTTGTCTCTTTTGTTTTCCTAAGGCTCCCATTACGAGTGGTGCAACCTTCATTAGTAATTGTAAACTACCATTTTTATCCATGCCGGCTGCCTGACCGATTAGATCTACAATACTATTTTGATTACCACCTAATACGTGCTTTAATATACCAGCACCATTTAACATTCTAGATTGCTGAGGTGATGCCTGGGATTGATTTAATAATAAACCAGAAAGATCGTCTAGTATACTACCATCATGATCATTATCTAATGCGTTTGATAAAGCTCCGAGACCATCGGTATTTGATGCATTTTTTGAAAGTGCACCTAATAATGCAGACACCGCTGTCATAGTGGCATCTTTTGTTTGATTTCTATCACTTAGTCCGATTTGCTGGCCTAAACCATCTAATAATTGATCTGATAACTGAGATTGTATGAGATTAAGTAAATCCATGTTTATGTTTGAATAATTATTATTAAAGTATCAAGAAAGCAATATAAATAAAATTTGTGCAATCACTATTTTTCCAATTAATGCGATTGGAAACATCATTGTATACCCAAATACAGGTATGTCAGATTTAGCTTTAGTTTTTGCAAAATCAAGGATTGCGGGCTGATTAGCAACCATACCCATCAATAATGTAAATGGAATTTTGACAAATTTATATCCAATCCATAAAGTTAAGATCGCAGTCAATAAACTTATAATGGCACCTGCAGTAAAAATGATTAAACCATCACCAGAAATGCTTTCTACTAAACTATGACCTGAGCTTACCCCAATAGCTGCAAGCAATAAGATGAGACCAATTTGTTGAAGGGTTATATTGGCACTATAAGGCATGGTCCAAACTATTGGTCCGGTTCTTCTAAGTGCCCCTAAGATGAGTCCCACTAATAATAAACCACCAGCATAGCCAAGCTTGAAGTTTAAGCCTGCTAAGTGAACTTCGATACAGCCAATTAAAAGACCAATACCAATGCCTAATCCAAATGAAAATAAATTGACTTGCGATACCTGAGAATAAGAATCTCCAAAATAATCTGATAAGGAGTTTAAATCTTTTCGTCTTGCTACAAATCTAATTCTATCACCTAGCTCCAAAACTGTATTACCTTTTGCAAGCATATCTACATCTCCTCTTCTTATCCTAGTGATAATTGCACCAAATTTTTCACTTAAGTTCAAAGAAGAAATAGTTCTTCCTGCCAGCCTTGGATTGGACATGAAAATTCTACGAGAATCATATTTCTCGCGATAATATGACAGCTTTTTCTCACTTCTTTCTCCAAATATCTTTTCGGCTCTGTCGAGTTCTTTCTTAGACCCTACTACAACCAGCAAGTCTCCATCTTGGAAGCTATCTCCATAAGAACTGAGTGATAATTGCATATCCTTACCACTCATACGACCAAATGAGATATTGAGTTTATTGTCGCGAACAATATCCCTTAATTCCATCCCGAAGATATCTGGATTGGTAATTTTTAGTGTTCGTGAACTTAGGTTATTGGCAACTGGATAATCAAACTTGAGATCCTCTTTCTCTTTTTTGAAATCTATTTTTAATAGTTTCTCCATTAGTAGTACACCAATAATTCCGCCTAATACTCCCATTGGATAAGTGAAGGAATAGGCTATAACCATTTCTTTCGAATTATCGCCACCCGGGTTAAAACTATTGATATAATCGATGACTCCAGCTAAAGCAGGTGTATTAGTTGTACTACCTGCATAGATACCTGTTATAGTTTCCGAACTGAAGCCAAATAAATAAAATATGGCCACAGCAATAAAACCAGTTAAGATTAACATTGATGTGATAAATAGAAAATCTCTTAGCCCGTTTCGTTTGTATGACTCAAAAAAGGCAGCTCCAGAGCTAATACCTATAGAATAAACAAAGAGAACCAGTCCCAGAGTAAATACAATGTCTGGAATCTTAAATTCTGGATTGGATGCGCCTAAGGCTAATCCAACAAATAATACGGCAGCTACACCCAGACTACTCCCATTAATTTTGACGGTTCCTAAAAGGTAACCGAGTGATGCAACAACAAATAATAGAAGTATGGGGTGTTCGATAAGTAATTGTCCCAATAAAAATTATTTTGCTAAGTCTTTAAAAAATTCGGTGAATGAATCTAAACTCATAAATCCTTTATCTCCTTCACCTTGTACTCTTACAGAAACACCATTTTCGGCTTCTTCTTTTTCTCCAACAATAAGTAATAAAGGAATTTTCTTTACCTCATTGTCTCTGATACGCTTACCGATTGTTTCATTTCTAAGATCCACAAAACCTCTTATGTCTTGCAGAGCTAGTGATTTCTTGACCGATTCTGCATAGCCATTAAACTTTTCAGAAACAGGTATAATCACAAATTGTTCAGGCGTTAACCAAAGCGGAAACTTACCGCCGGTGTGCTCTATCAAAATACTCATAAACCTTTCCATAGAACCAAATGGAGCTCTATGAATCATAACTGGTCTGTGAGCCTGATTATCAGCTCCAATGTATTCAAGTTCAAAACGCTCAGGAAGATTGTAATCTACTTGGATAGTACCTAACTGCCACTTTCTACCAAGCGCATCTTTAATCATGAAATCAAGCTTAGGCCCATAGAATGCGGCTTCACCATATTCTGTAACGGTTTCCATGTCTACTTCAGATGTGGCATCTATGATGGCAGCTTCAGCAGCTTCCCAGTTTTCGTCAGAACCAATATATTTATCTGGATTATTTGGATCCCTTAATGAAATTTGAGCTGTGAAATCTTCAAAACCCATTTTATTAAGGACCATCGTCGTTAATTCAAGAGTATCTAAAAATTCACCTTTTATTTGTTCTGGAGTACAAAATATATGTGCATCATCTTGAGTAAAGCCCCTTACTCTTGATAATCCATGTAGCTCACCACTTTGCTCATACCGGTAAACAGTTCCGAATTCACCTACCTTAAGAGGTAATTCCTTGTATGATCTAGGTCTGTTAGCAAAGATTTCACAATGGTGAGGGCAGTTCATAGGTTTTAATAAGAATTCCTCATCTTCTCTAGGTGTGTTGATAGGTTGGAAACTATCTTCTCCATATTTGGCATAATGACCAGAAGTCTCATATAAGTGTTTGTGTCCAATATGAGGAGTCACTACCATTTGATAACCTCTCTTTTCTTGTTCTTCCTTCAAAAAGTTTTGCAGCCTTTCTCTGATCTGTGTACCCTTTGGTAACCAGATAGGTAAGCCTGATCCAACTTTTTCAGAAAACATGAATAATTCTAATTCTTTGCCAAGCTTCCTATGGTCTCTTTTCTTGGCTTCCTCCAACATTTGGAGATACTCAGTTAGTTCTTTCTGTTTCGGGAAAGTTATTCCATAAATACGAGTCATTTGTTTTCTGGTCTCGTCACCACGCCAATATGCTCCAGCTAAGCTTAATAACTTAATAGCTTTGATAGGGGATGTGCTAGGAATATGAGGCCCTCTACATAAATCAGTAAAATTCCCTTGATTATAAAAAGTAATAGTGCCGTCCTCAAGCTCTTCAATTAACTCAAGTTTATACTCATCATTTTTATCTTTAAAATAGGCTATTGCATCAGCCTTAGAAACTTCAGATCTATTATAGCTGTTTTTTTCTCTGGCTAACTCTAACATCTTTTTCTCGATCTCCTTTAAATCTTCTGGAGTCAAAACCTTATCGCCTGTATCTACATCATAGTAGAAACCATTTTCAATGGATGGACCAATTCCAAACTTAGTGCCCGGATGAAGTGCTTCCAAAGCTTCTGCCATCAAGTGTGCCGAAGAATGCCAAAAGGTAGATTTTCCTTCTTTATCCTTCCAGGTATAAAGCACAAGATCTGAATCACCACTAATGGGTCTGGTAGCATCCCAAACCTCACCATTAATTTTGGCAGCAAGTACATTTCTCGCTAAACCTTCACTAATAGAGCTTGCAATCTCCAGAGCTGTTACGCCTGATTCATATTGTCTTACATTACCATCTGGAAAAGTAATATTGATCATACCTCTTTCTTATTTAAATTAAATCCACCTTCACAAAAGCGTAGGTGGACATTTTACTTCTAAAAAAATCAAGCAACAAAAGTACGACTTGTAAATATAAATAGCTATTAATGACTGTACTTTGTGCATTAAGTCATCATTAATAAAACATTTATGATCTTATTAGCATTCATGAAAATGATAACTTCCCAAATACATTAGTTTGAGGCTTATGATAAAATTTTGCTCCAAGCAAAAGCATGGTGTAAGAGTTTAACTACAATAGTCTAATAGTCTTACACAAAAAAACACGAATACTATTCCAGTATCCGTGTTTTGAGCTTTTAATAAGGAAGCTTTATTTTCTAGTTTTCTTGGGCTAAATAGTAAGTAACCTGAGTTAACCACTTAGAAGGGTCTTCTTCAGTTCCAGGGTCAGTGACATATTGCTCTATGATAGGAAAATCAGTAAATAAGCCATGATCCTTAACATATGCGTCAATAGCAAAATGCGCCGCTTGTGTTCCTGAGTAATCACCATAGTAATCAACCTGAAGCGCCTTTCTTGCATCAATAGTAGTACTCATTAATCCTTTTAGATTCACCGCTTTTTTAACTGGTATAGCAGCAGCCATGTCTGTTTTTCCATTTACTTCATCCCATTTATAAAACAATCCGCATGGCATGCCATCTGTATCTAGACCAGCTTTACTTACTTCCACTGATATAGAAGGTAAATTACGCATGTAAAATGCCTGAAGTTGATCAATATTGACCATTTGCCTATTCAATACAAAATGCTTTTCAGCTAATTCTACATTATTGATTTTGTATCCATCGTAAATGCCCTTAGCACGCTCCTCTGCGATGGCTTTTATATTTTCTAAACCTTCATCAAAATCATTGGCCATACTCTTTCTTGCTCCTCTGAGTAACATCATTCCTCTTACCATAAATGGAATTGGTTCTGCCTCCTGCCTCCAACTGACTTTTGTCTCGTCATCTTCTTTTTCAAAATTCCAAATTCCAAACGAAGAGCCATCGTAGCCACCAAACTTTAATTCAGTTTTTAATGACTCATTTTTTGATGATTCAATAATTTCTAAAGAGCCTGTTCCTGAAAGATCTCCTTTCCATGTATATGAGGCACCGATTCCCTCTGTTTTACCTGGGTAGTTAATAACCATTGAAGTATCTCTTTCACTCCAAGGACTCCAGCTTTCCCATTTTGGAAGATCATTTACTAAATTGAATGCTTGTGCCGGGCTCGCTTTCATGGTAGTAGAGCGAGTCATATTGACATCTTTAGGACCTATTACGCAGCAAAGTAAATAAAGTAGGATTATAGCTGCAACGATGATCAAAAACCATTTAAGTATTTTCATATGCTTTGATTATGTATTAGTTTGTTTCTCTTTGCTTTTTATACATTTTCACACCTAAAAATAGCAAAATACCTACGATCAATATCAATCCAATGATCTTACCAGCATAGGAGATATCTTTTATAACAGCGAAGAAGACAATAGCAAAAAGAAATAAGGTGGGCACTTCATTGAGCAGTCTAAACTTATATGAGTCAAAACGAGTCTCTTCATTTTGCATCTTTTGCATCTGTTTTCCCATCCAAACGTGATATACTGTTAATAAAGTAAGGAATAGCAGTTTAACATGCATCCATCCATTCTCCTTGAGCCATTCAACACCATACAAGTGTAACATAATTAAACCGCAAGTCCATGTGATCATCATTGCTGGATTGCAGATAATCTTGTAAACTCGCCATTCCATAATTCTAAACTGATTAATCAAAATATCTCGTTCAGGATTATCTTTTTGTTGTGCTTCTGCATGGTAAACAAAAATTCTTACCAGATAGAATAAGCCTGCAAACCATGCTACAAAACCAATTATGTGAAGCGCCTTTAAAATCAGTATAGTCATATGCCTTTATTATCTAGACAAATCTACTTAGATTTAAACTATTCCAAATCATTTAAATGTAATATCAAGTGTCCACCCAACCAATTTAATTTTTGAATCAGTCTTTTATAAAAACACTAATTATGTATCGACTTTCAATATTATTAATTCTATTTGTGTTAGTTTCTTGCGGCAAAGATGATCATTTAGCAGAAGACGGGAAGGCCTATATCTTTGGCCATTTTTTTGGTGAATGTTTTGGTGAACAATGCGTCGAAATATTTAAACTTCAGGATGGTAGTATTTTTGAAGATACCAATGATCAGTACCCTAGTATAAATGGAAATACTTATAACTGGTCTGAAATGACAGGAGTGGAGTTTGAAGAACTAGAGGCCCTAATCTTTCCAATACCTGATGAACTATATGAAGAGGAAGATGTAGTGATCGGTATGCCTGATGCTGGCGACTGGGGAGGCATCTATTTTCAAGTGCATACTGACGCAGACGTTCAGTTCTGGTTCATTGATTATTTAGATGATAATATCCCTGATTATCTAAGTGATTTTACTGCAGATATTAAACAAGCGATTGAACAATTGCCATAATCGATGAAGACTTTAATTTATTATCAATAGTTGGGATCAAGTTTTCTCTATCCTTTTTTTATATTAAAGGGATTTAGAAGACTTAATTAGCAATTATTGTAATAATGAAAAAGTTATTTCTCCCTTTATTACTCGTATTTATTATATGTTTTAATGCATGCCAGCAAGATGCTGGTAATGATATCTCTAAAATTGAAAGGCCACATGATCCATGGGTTTTTAGGTCAGTTTTAGATGAGCAGGCTAGAATGATAACTATTGCCTTAGCAAAAGATGTTTGGGTTGCTTATAATACACATACAGGGTCTTTATACAAGGCTTGGAAAGGTATCGTTAATTTTGAAGGCGCTGTTTACGATCATGCACACGGTCCTCAACCTACCTCAGTAGGAGATGCTTATATTGAAGGTGCTAAAAGAAATCAATGGTCACTAGTAAAAGCCAATAAAGAAGTCGCTTCAAAAATTCATTATAAAGGACATCAATTTGAAGGAGGAGAAGTAAAGCTTTTACTTCAACTTGAAAATGAGACCTCAGGTCAGATGTCTAATTTTACGATTTCTCCTAGAAAAGCTTCAGAAGAGGACTCGGGAAAACAATTTCTTGAATGGGTCATTAATGCCGGGAATGTTGAAGAGGGGCATTCCATTAGATATCATTCTGAAGTATCTTCTTTAGTTATCGAAAATCAACTAATCAGGCCTGACAATTTTCAAATAAGAGAAACGACCCCATATAAATATGATGATAGAGAGTTTGTTAAAGTCAATGGTCATATTGATTTAGAAGCAAATAATGAAGCAAGAATAATGATGCAATTAGTTGCGCCTACGTATAAAGATTATAATGTTGATGATGGTTTTGATGAGTCAGAAACAGATCTTGCAGCAGGTGCTCTTTTGATTGCAAAAAATGATTGCAGAACTTGCCATAATAAAACAAAGAAAACGGTAGGCCCCTCTTATGTTCAAATAGCAAAAAATTATCCACATAGTGATGAGAACAAACTGATGCTAGCGAATAAGATCAAGTTGGGTGGCACAGGTGTTTGGGGTCAGCAAAAAATGACGCCTCATCCGGAGATTTCTGATGCTGATTTAAGTGAAATGATAGATTACATTTTTTCTATTGCCGCTTATGAGGGAGATGACAGTAGAAGTGAGAGTTCTAATAAGATAGAAGCAGATGCAAATATTAATACTGATGATTTAATTCCTGGTTCATTAGTTAAGGTTTATAATATTCCTAGATCAACAACAAAGATCCCTTCAGGCTATCAAAACAATAAACCCATGATGGCTGGAATCATACCTAATTTCAATAATCTCAGTGGAGGTGATTTTGTAGAATTAGAGGATTTCTTTAGCATCCAGGCAAATGGTGTTCTGTATATCGAAGAAGAAGGGGAGTATGGTATGAGGATATGGAGTGATGATGGCTCAAGAGTTACACTACATGATGAAGTAGTTATTGATCATGATGGTATGCATGGCACTTCGATGAGAGAAGCAAGCTTGTACCTTACTAAAGGTTATCATCCTTTCGTAATAGACTTTTTCCAAGGAGGAGGTGGTAAATTTTTATCCTGGAATTATAAGAAACCTGGTGCCGAGAAATGGGAAGTAATTCCAAGAACGATAATCACTCATGATAAAAACAGACATTCTGAAATCGGAGATCTTTCATTGCCTATGTCAATTGTGACTAAAATACCAGGTGATAGAAACTTGGTTGATGGCGTTCACCCATCGTTTGATCTCCATCAAGCAAGACCTGATGACTTCCAACCTAAAGTTGGAGGATTAGACTTTTTATCTGATGGTAGAGCAGTAGTTAGTACATGGGATCCTGTAGGAGGAGTTTATTTGGTTTCAGGTGTTGATAATGGTGATCCTTCTAGTATGGAGGTCAAACAAATTGCTTTTGGTTTAGCAGAGCCTTTAGGTGTTAAAGTAGTAGATGATAAAATTTATATCATGCAAAAGCAAGAAATGACAGAGCTCATAGACCATGATGGTGATGATATTATTGATGAGTATAAAACAATTTGTGATGATTGGGGGGTTACTGCCAATTTCCATGAGTTTGGTTTTGGTTTGGAAGAAAAAGACGGTTACCTATATGCTAATTTGGCTACAGGTATATTACCTGGTGGAGCAGGAATGCCTAATCAGCATCCTGATAGAGGAAGTACTATTAAAGTCAAGATAGAAAATGGATCTTATGAGCGTCTTGCTAATGGATTAAGAACACCTAACGGAGTAGGTATAGGTGTTGATGGAGAAATTTTTGTTTCTGATAATCAGGGAGACTGGTTGCCTTCGAGTAAAATATTACATGTAACTGAAGGAGACTGGTTTGGATCTAGAGCTGTAGACTTTGATGGTACTGCTGACTTTAAAGAAAAACCGCCAGTGGTTTGGCTGCCACAGGATGAGATAGGTAACTCACCATCAACTCCGGGTATTATAAATGTAGGACCATATCAAAATCAAATGATTCATGGTGAGGTAACCCATGGTGGTGTAAAAAGAGTTTATGTTGATAAGGTAAATGGTAAGTACCAAGGTGCATTATTTAGATTTACTCAAGGCATTGAAGCAGGTGTTAACAGATTGAAATGGGTAGGAAATGAAGATCTGTATCTAGGAGGTATTGGTAACCCAGGGAATTGGCAACAGACAGGTAAAAAATGGTACGGCTTACAAAAAATGTCATACAATGGTAAGACTACATTTGAAATGCTTTCTGTAAAAGCTATGAATGAAGGATTGGAAATAGAGTTAACTGATGCCTTAGCCATAGGAGAAGGTCAAAGTATAGATGATTATGAAGTAAAGCAATGGTATTATTTACCAGATGAAAATTATGGTGGTCCAAAGATTGGTGAAGAGAACCTGGTGATAAATGAAGTTTTGATTAGTGATGACAGAAAGAAAGTGTATTTGGGTATTGATGGAATCAAAGAAGGCTATGTCGTTTATCTAAGATTAAAAGGTCGAATGATTAGTGCGAACAATCAATCTCTTTGGACAACGGAATGTTGGTATACGATGAATAATGTACCTCAGGATCGTCCTAAACCTGCTTATCAACAAGCGGTCGCTTTAGAAACTAATACGCTGACAGATCATGAAAAAGAGCAAGGATGGGTTTCTCTATTTGATGGAGAAACCATGAATGAGTGGAAAGGTTTTAATAAAGATGACATAGACTCAAAATGGTCGGTTATTGATGGAGAGATTCATTTTAACCCTCAGGCAGAGGGTAATGGAGGTGATATCATTACAAAAGGCGAGTATGAAAATTTTGAATTGAAACTAGAGTGGAAAATTCAAAATTGTGGTAACAGCGGTATCTTCTTTAATTCTGTTGAGGATGAGAAATATTGTTGCCCTTGGATGACTGGACCAGAAATGCAAGTATTAGATAACTCCTGTCATCCTGATTCAAAATTTAAGACGCATAGAGCAGGTGATCTTTATGATTTGATTGAAACTAGATTTGTTACTGTTAACCCTGCTGGTGAATGGAACAAAGTTTATATCAAATCAAATAATGGAGATGTAGAATTCTGGTTAAACGGTTACCAGGTTGTTGAGTTTACTATGCATAATGACAAGTGGTTAGATATGATTGCCAATAGTAAGTTTAAAGAATATCCTGACTGGGGTTTATCTAAGAAGGGTCATATCGGACTACAGGATCATGGTGATCGTGTTTGGTATAGAAACTTGAAAGTTAGAGATTTAGATAGTAACCACTAAGTGCACAAGCACACACAGTTCTATTTTTATATATTTTAATCAAAATAGAACAACATGACATTAGTTACTAAGAGGATAATTAACGAATTGTCCTATCAGATAGTTGGTGACGCTATTGAAGTAAATCGTGAAATAGGCCCAGGCTTACTTGAAAGTATTTATGAAGAATGTTTAATCGAAGAATTCAAAAAAAGAGGTATTTCTTATAAACAACAAATGAAGCTTTCCGTAAACTACAAGGGAAAGAAAATCAATAAACTTTACTATCTAGACCTTTTAGTAGAAAACTTAGTAATAGTAGAATTAAAAGTTGTTAACTCGATTGATGACATTTTCAAAGCTCAATTACTTTCTTACATGAAGCTTTTAAAGGTGCCAAAAGGGTTATTGATAAATTTTAATACCACAAATATTACTAGAAGTTGTGTTCCAATGGTTAATGAATATTATGCGGCCCTAAAAGAATATTAACTGAAGTGGACTAAGTGATCTTGTGGTTGGTAAACAAAACAAAATGAACAAAGCAAAACTTTTTAACGCTAGTTGTATCGCTCTGACAGTAACTGCAATGACATTTGCGATAAGAGCAGGAATTTTAACTCAATTGAGTACTGACTTTGCATTAAATGACCTTCAACTAGGTTGGGTAAATTCAATGGCATTTCTAGGCTTTCCAGTTGCAATGATAATTGGAGGTTTATTATATAATTCTGTTGGAGCAAAACGATTGATGTGGGTAGCATTTATCGGTCATCTTTTGGGATTAGTATTAACCATTACAGCGACTGGATTTTGGGGTCTTATAATC
>Ga0213858_10001218_pt1 | contig 12268 bp, 9 predicted proteins | sample PICome_FD_160122 | JGI IMG/M metagenome (GOLD analysis project Ga0213858, IMG submission 160122) | Coastal seawater microbial communities near Pivers Island, North Carolina, United States - PICO245 | ecosystem: Environmental > Aquatic > Marine > Coastal | place: USA: North Carolina | collected... | reverse complement strand
GATAATCTGAAGAGACTGCTGGCGTATTCCACTATTGCTCATGCCGGCTATATGGTGATGGCCGTTTCAGCCATGGTGGTGATGCTTAGTGACACGGCTGCCGGGGACGTTTCTCGCAGTGTGGCTTCCGCGATGGAAGGTCTGCTGTATTACCTGTTCGTCTACTTATTCATGAATCTCGGAGCCTTCGCGGTCATCGCACTTGTTAGAAATCACACCTACGGAGAGACAATTGGTGACGTGCGCGGGCTGATCAGTCAGGCCCCGGTGCTCTGCGTAGTGATGCTTGTCTGCTTCTTCAGCCTTGTCGGCCTGCCCCCGTTTGGAGGCTTTGTTGGTAAGTTCTTTATCTTTGCAGCAGTCTTCAATGCTGGCAGCAGCCACAGCTTCATGTATGTCCTGCTTGCGTTCGGCTGTCTGAATACTGTCTTCAGCCTCTTCTATTACATCCGAGTTCTGAAGACGATGTTCCTTGAGACTCGAGACGAAGATGCTCGTCCGGTACCGGTTCAATTCGCTTCATGGGAATCTGCGTTTGTGCTGACGCTTGCGGGATTTGTCATTCTCCTCGGCGTTGCTCCCTACGTGATGAGCACCACAGCGAACTCTGCAGCACAAGCATTGGTCATGCTTCAGTAGACAATGAGAGATTCTTCGGGGACAGGTTCTGCAGCCCCCCGGTGTGGGTGGTACAGGCAGCGTTGATGTACCAACAACTTTGAACAGTCTGAACAATTTCGGATTCCGTCATGGCGAGTGAAACGATTAACCGGCAGCTGAACGGCATTCTAATACAGATGTCGGAGTGCTTTCTGCAGTACGTTTCTGAAGCTTCTCTGTGGACGCACTCCCAGGACATTGACAAGGGCAACCTTGTTGACGAACTGGCTGAAATTCAAAGACTGGACACTGGGGAGCTGGCAAAATTCCTCAGCAACTGCGATCACTCGATTGACTTCGGGACATTCCCGACTGAATACACAGATCTGCAGTTCCTGGCACTTGAGGCGATGCTGACCAGCCTGATCCATGGACAACGGCAGATTTGTGCGGCATTGCGTGAACTTTGCAATGCAATTCCGCCCGAGGAGTCCGTTGTTATGGGACTGGTAAATCAGATCCTCGAAAACCAGTCCGAGATCCTGCGACGGCTTGATGCAATGCCAACAGCGTCCTGACCGACAAGCGTGACGATTTCCCCCCCGGCCTGCTGTTAGGGGCCCCATTCCAACAGCGGCTGTTATTCTGTGAGTCGCCGTCGGCATTTGCCGCACACCTCAATTTCACGCCTGGTCCGCGCACGGTCATTTGCGGCTCCCGGGGCGAAGTGCTACCAAAGTTCTGCCTCACCGCCTGCATCGAACACAGATTTTGGAAAGTGCCGAAAAGCTCGCGGGACCAGTGCGGCTACTGCACCCGGGGTTCAAAAACAACAGCCCCCACGGTGAATCGCAGAGCGATTGCATTCACCACTTTCAATTGTCTCAGTGCAGGCCATCTTCCCGGCCAGTTGTGTCGCCAAACGAGGGACATAAGACAGGTGTCGGCTGCACGATAGGGTAACCACCTCTGTCATTACGACGATCCCGACCGCGTTTACCCTACTGCTCTCATTGCGCAATCGTGTTGATCGTTATGACCAGTACCGGCAATTCGTGTCAACCCTGCATAAACGGCAGCGGAAACAGCAGACACACCTCAACCTTCGGCAATTTCTGCAGATTTGTACGTCACCCTGACGAAACGACAACTAAGGTTTAGTGACGGGAGATGTGACCGCAGCAGACTGATGCTTCGTGGGCATCACTCCAAGTGAGCCGTCTCACCCGGGCTCTGATATCGAGTTTTCGATTCGGCCCCGTCTGGATGGCAAAACAGAATCTGTCCGGAGCAGAATGGCGACGTTCGTAATCTGCTTGTACACATAAACGCGGGATGAAAAAGACCGCTGAAGATTCACCAGGGATTGGCCATGTTGGTATTAAGCCGGAAGAAAGACGAAAAGATCGTGATTGGCGACACCATCAAGTTGATGGTCATTGAAATTCGGGGCGACAAAGTCCGGCTCGGGATTGAAGCACCTCGGGATGTTTCCGTACATCGCGAGGAGGTCTATGACGCCATTCAGAAAGAGACAGAATCGGACCAACAGGTCTGAGTATCTGTCTGATCTCCACACGCACACCTCAGTCACGACGGCTGAAGAATTCTGCGATACATCTCAGGTAACACCTTCGAGAATCGCATAGAGTTCGCCGTTGTATTACGATGCGGCTACGTTGCGCATCAGTGACCTTCCCAGAGTCGGCGTTTGCTCAGGTCGATTGAGTGATGATCCGACTTCCTTTGTTTGGGCATCGCTGCAATGCGTCTCACATCCCTGTGAAAACGATCCTCATCCGGGAACCGATGGAATGAATGGCGAAGCTTCTCGGGACTCTGCACAGCACGTACACGACTTCCTTGCTGCGGTCCGCGCCCGAGTTGGACAGGTGGTTGTGGGTCAGGACATTGTGGTGGAAAGAACCCTGATCGCCCTTCTTACCGGCGGTCATCTCCTGCTTCAGGGTGTTCCCGGGCTCGCCAAGACGCTGCTGGTATCGGTTCTTTCACGGTGCATTGATCTTGATTTTGCAAGGATTCAGTTCACGATTGATTTGCTGCCGGCCGACATCCTCGGATCGGAAATCCTTGACCAGCGGAATAGTGAATTCAAGACTCGCAAGGGCCCTATCTTCACCAATCTGCTGCTTGCGGACGAGATCAATCGTGCTGCTCCACGTGTCCAGGGGGCGTTGCTTGAAGCGATGCAGGAGAGGAAGGTCACAATTGGCGACGAAAGCTATCGCCTGCCTGCTCCATTCCTCGTGATTGCCACGCAGAATCCGGTCGAACAGGCGGGAACATTTGAGTTGCCGGAAGCTCAACTGGACCGATTCATGATGTGCCATCGTCTGGAGTACCCAACGTTGGAGGAAGAACAGACAATTCTGCAACGAAATCTCCGCCTCGGAATCACCCGTCGCGACGGCGGCGCCGTCGTACAAACAGAATTTGACGTTCTCGAAGACGGACCTTGCGGCGATGCAGAGCAGTTGATTCAGGCAATGGAGTCTGTCAACAACGTGCACGTCAGTGAACTGTTCGTCAACCATGTCATCCAGCTGGTGCATGCCACAAGGCAGCACCCGGAACTCGACCTCGGCTGCAGCCCTCGGGCAGGAATATCGCTCATTCGAGCCGCTCGAGCTCGTGCACTGATTCAGGGACGCAGTTACGTGACACCGGACGACCTGCTGGCACTGGCGGAAGACATCATTCTTCATCGTGTTCGCCTGACCTATGAGGCGATCGCTGACGGTCGGACATCAGCAGAGATTCTGCAGGAACTTTTGGCTGCACAGCTTTCATGACTTCTCGTTAGTCGGACGGCAACAGGCTTCAGTGATCTGAAGTCTCGGAGGCTTTGCGATGACAAGCACAGACGTCACTTCACTGATACCGGACGCAAGGCAGTTTGAGATCCTTGCACGCCGTGCTGCTGACAGTCTGAACTACGGTAATGATCGCTCACCCAGCTTTGGTCCAGGCGTCGAATACGTCCAGTCGAGGCAGTATCAGCCTGGAGACCCAATCCGTTCGATTGACTGGCGGGCGACGGCACGCACCGGTAAGCCGTGGGTCCGCGAGTACGAAACGCTGCGGCAGATTCCCTGTTACCTTCTGATCGACACCTCGGCTTCAATGTGTGTCGCCTCGCACGCCACGAGCAAGCTCGAAACAGCCGTGAGAATTGCAGCGGGGCTTGCATTTGCCTGTCTCGATCAGGTGCGTCCGGTCGGCGTACTTGGCATAGGTGAGACTGAATTACAGGTTCGTCCAACCTTGCGTCGCGACACCATCATGCAGTGGCTGTTAACGCTGCAAAAGGTGGGGGTTTCCGAATCCACTCAGTCAGGACAGCGTATCCGCCACCTTTATAACAGCCTTGAATCAACCAGCCTGGTCATCTTGCTTTCCGATCTGCACGATCCATTCATGATTCCGGCAATGAAGTTTGTTGCAGCTCGACACGACTGCATCGCGATTCAGATTCGTGATCCGGCAGAGCGGGGAGTCTCCGGCGTCGGATTTGTCCGCGGCATGGAAGCGGAAACAGGGCGACGGGTCACTTCGCTCAGTGTGTCGAGCGCCGAGACCGTTTCGATCGACACAGATCAACTCAGACGAGCCCGGATTGATCATACGGTGATCGATACGGACAAGCCCTGGCTTGCCTCACTACGGCAATTCCTCAAACACCGTGGCGGAAATACGAGGAGCGCTCGATGAATGGACTGATGAGGAAACATCCGGGACTGAAGTGCTTCGGATGGCAAAAAGAAACCTGTCGCCCGGCATCGACTGCTGGTGACGGATTGACGCTGCGGTTCCGGCAGATCGCGCAATTCCTGCTGGCAGCCCTGTTCACCGCATCACATGCCGCCGCACTGGCAGATGAACTGTCAACCAATGCCGTTCAGGCGGATCGATCCGGGACGGTCTCTGGAATCGCAGAGCTGGAATCGACCGTTGGCATGATGCGGCGGATAACGCAGATCTACTTTGAGGGACCGGAACTGACACTGAAAACGATGGAATCTCAGAACGACTCCGTGGTGATCAGAATTGATGCGGTTTACCCACATGGAAGCGGCTTTCGCTATGACCTGACGTGGTCAGCGGACCTTCCCGGCGAATTTAATCTGCTTGATTCACTGCGTCGTTCGGATGGTTCGGACGTCACCGATCTTCCGCCGCTGAAGGTGACTGTTCGATCTGTGCTTGCCGCGGACAGACTGATACCGAACCCGGTTCAGGCACCGCCCGCGCGGTGGGTGGGCGGATATTACGTCGTTGCCAGACTCTTCTGGATACTGTGGTGGTCCGGACTTGCGACAATGATCTTCTTTTGGGTCCGCAAACGGAGTCAGAGTGAAGTGACCGAACGACCGGCGGCCGAGCAGAGACTCGACGACATCAGGAAACTCATCGAGCAGGCCCTTCAGGGAGAACAGTTTTCTGCGGAAGATCGGAGTCGAATCGAGCGATTAATCGTGGCCTTCTGGGTTGACCAGAAACAACTGCACGACCAATCCCCCCGCCAGGTCTTTCATCTCCTGCAGGAGGACCCTGACGCAGGTCCGCTTCTGGCCGAACTTGAACGCTGGCTCTACGATCGACCATCGGCAGACCAGCGATACATCACGGAGCTGCTGGAGCCGATGAATCGCCTGTTGGCTGCTGCGGAAGAGACGGAAAAGGTTCAGGGGGAAGCCTCATGAATCTGAATGAGGGTACCGAACAGATCACCAGTCTCGCCGACCAGTTCGGCACCCTGACCTTTGAGAGGCCGTTTGTTCTCTTTGCGCTCATCATTCCGCTGCTGTTACTCCGACGATCCGTGCAAGGTCGCGCCGGGAAGATTGCATTCCCCTTCGACTTCAGCAAAACGTCTCACAGTCGCATCCGCAGGATATTACCAGGCACCTATGATGTCCTGCCGCCGCTGTTGCTTGCTGCGGCGATTATCGCGGCGGCAGTGCCTATGAAACAGGGCAGCCCTGTTATTGAGCGTCGGTTGACGAACATTGAGTTTTGCGTTGACTGTTCCGGAAGCATGACGGCGCCGTTCGGGGAGGGAAATCGCTATGACGCGTCCATGGAAGCGATTAATCAGTTTCTGACTTTCCGAGATGGCGATGCCTTTGGCCTGACGTTCTTCGCAACTGATGTCGTGCGCTGGTGCCCGCTCACGCGTGATGTCACCGCATTTGAATGCTCGCTGCCATTCATGCGTCCGGACGCACAGCGCGCCATCGGCGGCGGAACGATGATTGGTCGCGCCCTGACAAACTGTCGGCTTGTGCTGGAACAGCAGCAGTCCGGGGACCGCATGATCATTCTCGTCTCCGACGGGATGAGCGGGGACCTGATGAATGGAGGAGCAGAAAGAATTGCACGTGAACTGCGTGAGTCATCAATTACGGTATTTGCAGTTCACATTGGTGGTTCCGAGATTCCGGCTGACATCGTTGCGTTAACTCAGGCCACGGGGGGGGAAGCGTTCGTTTCAGGTGAGCCCGAAGTACTGGAACGCATCTTTTCCAAAATCGACCAGATGACCCCTGCCGAACTTCAGCAGCGTGCCGTGGAATTTGAAGACTGGCTGCAACCTGCCGGGCTTGCCGGTCTGCTGCTGCTGGCGTGCTGGAGTCTTGCTGCGTTTGGGCTGAGGTACACGCCATGGTAGATCCTCAGTTTCTCAGTGATCCGCTGCCGTGGATTTGTGGTTTGGTTTTGGCAGTGCTCGCCATCATCTCAGAAGTGCTGCACTGGACCCGCATCAGTCGGATGGGAACGCTCACATTCGGTCCAGCGGGACGAATTCCCGTGCGGGTACAGGCCGCGATATTTCTGTTACCGATCTGTTCTGCAGCAATTGGCTGGGCCCTGGCACAACTCTGCCTGCTTCCTCCGGAAATACGCGTCCCGCAACAAGCAGCAGATGTTGACTTTCAGAAACTCAAACATCTTGTCGTCGTGCTGGATGTTTCCCCCAGCATGAGGTTGCGTGATGCCGGCCCGGAAGGTTCACAAAGTCGTATGCAACGAGCGCGTGCCGTCATGGAATCGTGGTTTCGCCGGGTGCCAATGAGCGAATATCGCGTAACAATTCTGGCGACCTATACCTCGGCGTTGCCGGTTGTCAGAGACACATCCGACATCTCTGTGGTCGAAAACATCCTCAACGACCTGCCGATGCACTTTGCATTTCGTCCGGGCGAAACCAAGCTGTTCAGCGGACTTGAGGCTGCGGCCGAAGAAGCCTCGGGGTGGCGTCCCAATAGTACAACCGTTGTCCTGGTAAGTGACGGGGACACAGTCCCGGCTACTGGCATGCCGAGGATGCCTCCCTCGGTCTCCGATGTTGTCATCGTTGGTATTGGTGATCCGGTGAACGGCACATTCCTGAATGGCAGGAATTCAAAACAGGATGTCAGCACACTGCGTCAGACTGCGGCGCGACTGCGGGGCTATTACCACAATGGCAACGAACTTCACCTGCCGTCTGATCTTATTGCGAGGCTGACACAATCCGCCGAGGGGGAGACTGAACTGAACTGGAAGCCACGAGATATCGCACTGACAATCCTGCTGATCGCGACGACATTGATCTCCCTGATACCCGTGTTTCTGCAGCATTTTGGAACCAGATGGAAGCCCGGAGTGCGAGGAAAAACACTGTGACTTCCCATAGTGGATCTGGACACCAGCCCATTCGCACCGCACAATAAGTCAAGGTGCACCCCACGGAGACAAAAGCCCCGGATTCTGGAGAATCACCGATGAAGAAAACTTTGCTTTGCATTTGGTTGTGTCTGCCGGTGGCCGGCTTCCTGTATCACATGTCTGCCGGTGAGGCTCATGGTCGGATGGACCAGTTGGGGGCACACCTGCGTCTGGGCAAACGTCTGGCCACGCAGGAATTGTTCCAGCCAGCGATCAGTCAGTTTGATCAGGCTCTTGAGCTGGTTCCGGCGGAGGATGCTGAGTTGCAGACGCAGCTTCGCCTCGAAAAAGCCATCGCGGGCATTGAAAACGCGGGCCTGCCGGAATCTGTCGAAGAATTGAAAAAGCTGATCGGCGAGGTCACCGCAAAAGATTCAGTTCACGCAGTCAGGCAATTCGAGGCTCCGGTAAGGGAGTCACTGGCTCGATCACAGTATTACCTGACCTGGCTGATGCGTCTGGAGGGTGTCCCGAGGGACGATTGGGAACCAGAGATTGAATCTGCGAGACAGAATTATCGACTGCTCGCCGAACGCGCAAGTGAAAGCGGCAACAAGGCAGAGCAGCTGCGTCAACAGGAAAACCTTGAGGCCGTGATTCGCCTCGAACAGATGGCGTTGGACGATCTGCAGGGGCTCCCAATTCCGCGACCATGTCAGTCATGCTGCAGCAACTGTCGTTCACGACGCCCCGGCCCACCACGGAGTGGCAAACAGCCGAAAGATGCCAGAGGAGCGACAGCAGGTCCTCCTGCGGACGGCTCCGGTTCCTGACAGGGTGTCCTTCCGGGACAGCAGTTCTTCATTCAGGTCTCGAATGAAGTGATCCTTTTATGCCATTCTCCTCAAGCCCGTGGTCGCTTTGAGGACTGGGGGCTTTCATGCAATTGCTGCGAACACCGTTATTTGTGCGCTCTTTCCTGTTGCTGGCCTGTGCAGCGCTGCCAGAACAATCTGCATACGCATTCCCACAGGCCAGGACACTGGTCCCGTTGAAGAAGCCTGCAGCAACCTCCCGCGCATTGCCGGTCCTGCCCCCCAAAGTCGTCGCTGAACCACCTCAACCCTCTGTGGATCCTGATACCCCACAGATTGAGACCACTGATGGAGCAGCGACGACACCGGAAGATGCCAGTGCCGCCGCTGAAAAGCAAAATCGGCTGCGGGCCCTGCAGACCATGGATTTTGATCGCCGACCGTCGGCGATACTCAAAGCGTGGTCAACCTCTGAACTGCCAGTGTCTGCAATCGATCAAAGCAACGAGGATGCAGCTGAAGCAAACCCACTGGCTGCGACTACAAAGATCATATCCGGCCTTCAGCTTGCTGTGACGCAGGGAAACTGGACCCAGGTCGGTGACTATCTTGAGCAGCTTGTCGAGGATGAGAGACTGGTGGCCTGGAACCAGATTGTCTCGTCGCTGCAAATGGGTCCGCGGTCCTCACCCAAAGCACGAAATGGCCAGATCATTGGTGAGAAAAACATCCTGAAGGCAGCGGATATCCTGCAGTTGGCAGAGATCTATCCGGCCGATTCAATTCCTGAAGAAGCCGCTCAACGAGTCGGCAGACTTGCCGCAACTTGTTCCAACGAAGGCGAGAGCCCGCAGGAACTTGAAGTGCAGTTAAGTCAGCATCTCCAGCAAGCTCCACCCGAATCACTGATTGACGCGCCCACGGCGGTGAGGATTCTTTTTGCTGCAGGTCAAAACAAAGCAGCGGCGTCGATCCTGCCCCAATTGGAAGTGGATCAGGCGTCACCCGATGCGGAAATGCTGCTGTTGATTGCCACGATACGCCACGATGTCTGGAAGAGTTCCGGAAGCTCTGCCGAATTACAGTCGGCATGGAAAGCGACGCTGGCGGCACTTGAGGCAACGGCCGTCTTCACAGAGTCGACAGAGCAGGCTCGGCCCCCTGAATCACCTGCTGAGCTCGAAACACGAAAACGCATCGGGCTTGAGGTACTGCAGATGGCCGTCAGAATTGCTCCTCTTCTCGAAGATGAACTGGGGGGAAACTGGTTGCGAGAAAGTTTCTCCAGCGAAGCCGACAGAGGCCGTCGAATTATGCAGGGAATTGGTGAAACCGCCGCGACCAGCATGGCATTGATGCCAACCGCTCCCGATCAGCGCCTTGATGTCCTCAAGCTGCAGCAGAATGCCGTTTCGGCACTGCTGAGTCAACAGGGTGACAGTCCGGAAGACTGGCAGACCGCACTCAATCTCATGCTGATTAACTGGCTCCGTGAAGCAAGGTACTCACAGGAATTTGATTCTTCCGTCCAGCGCGGGCCGTCACTGCAGCGTGACAATTTTGGTAACTACTATTACAAGCAGGACGATGCCAACAGGCAGAATCAGGCTCGAATTCAGTCGGGAATGCCTACCGCCATCAACTCCGGCAAGCTTCTGGACATCCTTCCGGACGAAAGATTTCTCAAATTCCTGGACCCCGCGGTATTTCCCACATTCGCATCAACGACCGCAACTTTGCTGCTGAAAGTTCAGGAAGAAACAGAAGCGTTCCCATGGATCGAGAAGTTGGCGGAATCACACCCTGACGACGCCGTACAACTGGTCCGGACGTTTCTCGAAACATGGTCCACAAACAACGACCCGAACAGTAATCGACGACGGACCGGTGTATACATGTTTTCGTTTGGATTCAATCAGCGGCTGAATGCGATCCCGTTGACTCGCAGCCATCAGCAAAGAAATCTGCAGGAACTCGCAGGTTGGGTGCAGCGGATTCGATCACTGCAGCTTGAAGGAGTTGACGACACCTGGATCGCAAAAGCATTCACCAGCGTGCACAGTTCTGCCGAAGTTTATCAACTCGCAGAACTGCAGACTGTATTTGGTGATCCTCAGGACATTGCCCCAAAGACGATGTCCATCTTGTTGTCCCAGATGCGGAATAACCTGGCAACGCTTTGGCGTTCACCACAGGTTCAGCAGAACAGCAAAACGAATCGTCGGAAACAGGAGATCGAGGCTGAGGTTGTTCGCGGCTACCAAACGGCAATTACTCTTTGCCGCGACGCACTTGGAAACACCCCCGACGAATGGCAACTGATGATGCAACAGGGAGCACTGGAGCACGATCTTGCCAACTACAACAATGATCTTGCGCGCTCCTCAGACTTTCTCAACCAACGACAGCAGGCGTTGGAGACATTACAGGCGGCCGCAGACAGCTACGTTCGAAATGTTGCGGAGCTGGACGCAAAAGACTACTCGGTAGAGCCGTTCAATACGTGGTTCTATGCCAGCCTCGGAGACGCATCGATTCAACAGATCACTCCGGATCGCAACCCGCTGCTGGAACAGTTCAGGTTAATTTCGGAATCCATGGCGAAGATCCCGCAGGCAAGCCTTCTAAGACACCGTGAAATGTTCTGCAACGATCTCTTCGCGCGAATGAGCGGAGTGAATCCGGCGGTGAAATTCCGCTTCGTTCGAGAAGGGCTGCAGATTATTGGCGACGAAACACAGGGCCGGGAAGCTCGGAAAGTGTTTGAGTACTACAGTGATCTCGTCTCCGAGATCAGCCTCATGGCGGAAATTGATGGTCCACTGGATGTCGGCAGCGACACTCCGTTCGGAGTGCTGATCTCAATCAGACATACCAGAGCCATTGAACGCGAAGCCGGGGGCTTTTCGAGATATCTGCAAAATCAAAACAGTGGAGGTGGGTACTTCTACAATAATGGTCGTCCGAATGAGGACTATCGTGACAAGTTTGAAGATGCGGCACGCCAGGCACTTGATGAACACTTCGAAGTGCTGTCCGTCACCTTCGAACCGGAGTCTGTGCAGTCCATCCCCGACGATGAACCGGGATGGAGAAAAACACCCTACGCGTGGATCCTGTTGAAGTCTCGTGGTCCTGAAATCGATCGACTGCCTGCGGTCCGTCTCGACCTCGATTTCCTCGACACCACCGGTTATGTGGTACTGCCGGTGGAGTCACCAGTTCTGTCGATCAACTGTTCAGATTTGGCTGCGGCGGCCCCACGGCCGTTTGAACAACTCGCAATTACACAGACTCTTGACGAACGAATGGCAAAACAGGGGGAATTGCTTCTGGAAGTTAAGGCAACAGCGCGGGGGCTGGTTCCTGAACTGGATCAAATCCTGCAACTGAAATTTCCAGGCTGTGAAGTTGTTTCAGTGGATGACGGGCAGCTTTCTGTCTCCAGCTTCGATGATTCCTCGACGCAGCCCGCAGTTCTCTCTGAACGGATCTGGAACGTTACGCTCAACAAAGCCCCCCAAACCGACGCCAGTACCTTCGTGTTTGCAAGCACGCAAATTGCCGCGGCTGATGCAGACGTCCTGTATCAGCGATACAACGACGCAGACCTGCAGTCTGTCGAACAACACATCCAGTTCCTCGCAGAAAGCGGCGTCAACCAACCTGTCAACAAAACCCTTCAGGCTGTTCTTGCGGTGCTCATGTTGGCCGCCTTTGCCGTAACCGGAATGGTCCGGTTTAGACAAAAGACTGTGCAGGCAGCCAACTCGCAGGACTCAGTGAGGGTCTACCCGAGGGGATCTGTCGATGCCTTCACCGCTGCTGGTATGCTTCGACGGGTCTACTCTGAATGTGACTCTTCCGAGGAGCAGGAGCAACTTCGCAGGGCCATCGATCAGATTGAGTCGATCTGGTTTTCAAACACCTCTCCGGACGAGTCAGCCAGTCTTGAAGAACTTCTGTCGCCGTGGTTCCAGTTTGAAACTGCGAATTCCTGACGGTCGAGCAAAAAGCAGCCACTCCAGTGGCCTGCGGCGACATGAGACCGCAATGGCAACTTTCCAGGTGACTCGATGCCATTGCCGCGACCGTGGGCAGCCTGCGGAACGGTTCGCGGGAAAGTGTACAGGAATTTGGCCAGCGACCTTGCGATGACTGCGGCCCCTCGTTCTGACTCA
>Ga0213858_10001216_pt1 | contig 12286 bp, 15 predicted proteins | sample PICome_FD_160122 | JGI IMG/M metagenome (GOLD analysis project Ga0213858, IMG submission 160122) | Coastal seawater microbial communities near Pivers Island, North Carolina, United States - PICO245 | ecosystem: Environmental > Aquatic > Marine > Coastal | place: USA: North Carolina | collected... | reverse complement strand
TGCCGGTATAAAAATGTTTGTAATAGAAGTTTCATCTGTTGTAGAAACATCTATACCAATGGCAGACTGTACGTCAGAAACTGCTGAAAGTGCCACTGGCTACTCCTTACTTGTCTTCTACGTCGTCTTTTTTGACAGCTTTAGTCTCTGGAGCTTTTTTTGCTGCAGCTTTTTTCTTAGGAGCAGCTTTCTTTTCACCCCAACCGTGAGATTCTAGATATTCTACTTTATATTCGTATCCTGCTTTAGCTATTTTTGAAGGATTACCTTTAGGAACATCATTGATGTTTCCCTCAAATAAAGAGCCGTCTTGCATTTTCCAAATATCTTTTTCTACTTTTATATATTCCATAATTTCCTTTTTTTAAATGAAGGGGCAGTTGCCCGCCCCTTCAAAAATTAGATTAATCCTTAGAAGGATGTAATCTTTGAGAATGCTTCTTGTCTATAAACAACAAGACCAACTCTCATTGTTGCTCTAATAGCTAATTTTCCTTTAAGGAAAAAGTCACTATGAGAGTCTGATACTGCAAGGTCGAGACCTTGTCGCATCACAACGTGAGCTGCTTCACCACCACCGAATCTACCGATGAGAACTGTGTTCTCTGCGATAGCTGTGGTTGGTACAACTGGAAGACCCCAAATTCTTGGTGTTGGAGAATCTCCAAATCCACCAGAAACGACATATAGTGGGTTCTTAGCAGCATAACCTGCTGAAGATGTTCCCGCAAAGTCTGTGACTGAAGTCACAATTGAGTTCCAATCGTTAGGGTGCATTACAATATTGTCTGGCTCTACGAAAGCTCCAGTTCTAATATTTGTAATTGCTTGGTACATAGCACCGAATTGCTTCAATTCACCAGCATAAGAGCTGTAGTCGATTGAGTCAACGTTGCTTTTACCAGCATCAAGGATACCCTCGATGTTTGGTGCTGTACCGTCACCGGAAAGAAGTTGAGAATCTAATCTCAATTTCATCATTGTTCCGAGTCTTGAGTTTACATAACCTTGAATTCCAGCAACATCTGCAAGAAGTTCTTCTGTCACAGGCAAGAAAACACCAACTTTTCTAATTGGTGCAGTTTGTTCTGTGAAGTCTAATGTTGCTTCAGCTGTTGTAGCTTCTTCAGCTTGTTCAGCAGCAGCATTAGTGAAGGTTGTTTCTTCCATATATGCGAAGGAATTTTGGGTTGTCTCGATTTGGTCAAAAAGACCAATAACTGCATCTGGGTCTCTAAGAGCTGACTCTAAGATTCCCGGTTGCCTTAAAACTTCCGGAGCGAAAGATTGAGTTAAACCAGCACCCAAAGTAGCTTTGTATCCCATAGGGGAGAAATCTACTGTTGAGTCCATTCCTTTAACACCGTCTGCTTGATAGCCTTTGTATGCGTCAGACTTAATAAAAGCTTCACCTATTGTTTCAACGCCTTTTGGAGCTTCTGGAGCATATGCTTCAGTGTCCATAGCTTTTTCGTTTCTGGCTTTGCTTTTTTCTAAGTTTGCAGCATCAACTAATTCAGCAAGTTCTGTGTTAAGACCGTTAATAGCATTTTTTTGCTCGGCATCATATTTTCCATCCTCTAATGCAGGATTGTCAAATACGTCTTTTAACTCAGCACGCTTTTTGGAAATTTGTTCTTTATAATCTGACATTATATTTGTCTCCAAAATTATTTAGCTTATACTTCTTCGTCGTCTAATTCGAGTAAAGTGGCCTCTGTGAGTGTGGCTTGAGCTTCTGTAAATAATGCTTCAAATTCTTCGTCAACCTCTTCGAGTTCAACGATTTCCTCTTCAGCTTCTTCTTCATCTTCTACAATTTCTTCTGAAACTTCGACTTCAACTTCTTCAGAAACTTCTTCGGATACTTCCTCAGAAACTTCTTCAGATACAGCTTCTTCTGATACTTCCTCAGTTGCAACTTCTTCAATAGCAGTTTCAACTTCAGCGTCAGCTTCGGCTTCTGGGATTTCTATGTTTTCATCGATAATTGTATCAATCTCGTTCCACGCATCATTTAGGTCATCTTGTACTGCCCTTAAAGCAGAACTAGCTTTCACCGATAATGTCCTTCCATCTTTTTCTCGCAAAATGGCTATTGCCTTTGCTCGTACTATGAGGCTCTCTAAAGCAGCAAGCACTTCCTTCACCTCGGCTGAAAAAGTCACTCCTTGCAAGCTGGAATTCTCCTCTTCAGAAATCTTTTCTTGTGGCTCCTCAGAATTTTCTTTCTTACAGTCACAACTGCAAGAACACTCTTCTTCTGGTTCTCCACCTAAATCTTTTTCGTCTCTTGATATCATTTCTTCATATGCTTCGTGAGTAGAACAAGGCATATATACTTCTTTGCCGTCAACCTCGTGTTGATGAGTTCCGGAACATCCTAGTTCCTCGGCTCTTTTTTTAGCATCTTCTTCGTTATCGAAGATATCATTCTCATTGGCTGCTTTTTCTTCGCTAGACTCATAAACTGAATCTTCGCCAGACTTGATTGCTAATGTGTAGGTTTCTCTGTTTGCACCAACTAAAACTGGTGAAACTTCAAATACTTCTAAATCTTTTAGATAGCGAACATCAACTTCTTCATCCATACCATCTTTTTTAAATGGTGCTACTTCGTAATCGTTGATTCTAAATCCAAATGACCATTCTTGTAAGTCACCCATCTCTTTTGCAAGATTGTATGCTTCCTTACCGGCTTCTGTACCCATAAAGAATGTACCTTTGAATGTAGCTTTGTCGTCATCTGTTTCTATTGTTCCTTTACCAATTGGTTGGTCCCACTTGTGAGCGAATACCATAGGAACTTGATTATCTTTAAAACCGGATTTTATTGCTCCGGGAATGACTACATCGCCATCTGTGTCTAATTTGTTGTAAACAGAGAAAACTGCCTCAACTTGTCCTTTTTCTTCGTCTATTGTTTTGAACTCAATAGACTTGTTAAATTTATTATTCATTTACCTACTCATATACCTTTCGATACTATTACTTATTTTAACTTGTCAAATCGTCAGTGTGAGACAACATTTCGTGAGCTTTCTTTTTACGAGCATCTTCTTTTTTCTTTTGCTCATTAACTATCTTTTTCATAGCACTCACTCCAGATTTTGTCACACCTCCCCATTTCATTACAGCAATAATTCCGTTCAGTCTTGTATTTCCTTGGTGTCGGGCCATAAAACTTTCTCGTCTTTTAACCCAAGATAAAACTGATGCACTTCTGTCTCCAGCTTTATACTTTGTCCAATTTCTGTAGGCATCGTTTCCAGTAAACGAAGTAGGTGGATTACCTCCGGTACCTGCTCTTCTCCATATGCCCGGATAATTTTCTTTCAAATTATCTACATATCTTTTATCTGGAAACTGTTTGAATTTTGAATTACTTAAGCTAAGTTTTTGATTATCACCGGATGATGGGAAGTTGGTAATTTTATCTTTTTTAGCTTTAGCTTCTTTTCTAAAATCTTTAATCTTTGACAACTTACTAAATGCCATAGTGACACTTCTATCTGTCTTCTTATGGTCACCATTTTCCATAATTGCCCATACAGTCATAGTTGCTTCTTTCTTCTCATTGTTGACAGAAGTGACTACACCGTGAACAGTTGATGGTGGGTCGGGGTCTTTATTAATTGACCAAGATACTGTATCTCCTACTTTTACTGAAGATGCTTTTGACTTCTTTGGTTTTTTCTTTTGAGGATGACCTGCAGGTAATAAATCTAAATCGAATGGTTTTCTTGGGAAAGAACCTTTAAGGCCTTTTAACCAAGCGTTGACACGGGCTATTCCCCACTGGGTTGCCGAAGAAACATTACCTCGTACTGAAGCTGGGTTTGTTCTATAAGCTCCAACCCCTCGTCTGAACACAGTTGCCAACTTTCCATAAGTGACTTTATATTTTGAACTTCCTGCATTGTGGTCCTTAACCTTTTTTTGTAATACTTTTTTAACTTTAGCAGAAATAGCTGCTTTTTGTTCTTCAGCAGTTAATACTATGTTATCTTGTTCAGAAGCTTTAAATTCCATTGTTGTATCAATTATAACAGACTTCCTTTTGCCTATTCTTCGCTTACTTCTACGAACCTCTGGTTGGAATCTAGATGTATTTAAAGTTGCCTTCTCATCATCTTCTTCCTGTTCGTCTTCATCAGATGGTGGTTGTGCCGAAGGGGCAGGCTCTCCTTCATTCAGAGTCACAATTCCTGTCTCTCCTTCCGGCACAGCTACCATATTTAAAGGTCGTAAATAGATATCGTGTGAATCATCAACCTCTAAACCTAATGCTTGTCTAGCTTCGCTTATTGTGACGAAGCCTCCTTGCACCCCGGAGCTCATTGTTAGGACTTGTTCTTTCTTGTCTTCTGATAACGCTCTAACTTGGTCTAAGTCATAAGCACAGAAGTATTCGTAGTTATCACCTACAAAATCTTTGTGTAATAATTGATGTGTTAATTCATCTGCTACAGAAGACCACATTGGAATCATTTTTTGTTCAGTAAAAAACTCTCTTAATTCACGAGTATTGTTGTAGGTAGCTGCATCTAAACCAGCTCCAAGACCAGCCAAAATTGCTGGCACACCTAAAACGGAAGAAACTCTTTCTTCTGGTAATCTTCTTAAAGCAGTAAGGTTTAATTGTTCTGGTGTAAATGAAACTACATCTACATCCATAGCACCTGTCATAATCATTGGTGCACCTCTGTTGGCACCGGAAAACTTAGATTTAAAAGATTGTGCTATTCCCTCTGCTTCTTCTCTTGTAGGCCCGCCCATAGAGTCATCTTTTGGACTTAAGATAACTCCCGGGACAGCCATATTGTGTAGCAAAGCAACAGCGAATTGTCCTGCTGCCTCGTCTCCTGCCAACTCTCTCATAACAGAGCGAAGTGGCGAGAAACCTCTTCTGTGGTCATCCGGGTCCATACCTTGTCTAATGTGAACTACATTTTCTCTAGGTATTTCAATATAGTCTTGATGCAACCCGTTGCCTTTTTGTACTGCGTGATACTCATAATGAGTAATAAGTTCACGAGTATTGCCTCTAACTTTAACATAGCTTGGCATCAAAGGTACAAGTTGTACTACATTACCTTGGCCATCTTTTACTTTCATTAAGAAAGCATCACCGTGAGCAGATAAAGAAGTGACTATGTAGTGTGAAAGAATAGAACCGGATATAAATTCGTTAGGCCTTTGAAGTAATACTTCTAATGGATGAGATTTTTGTTCTAACTTACCTTGCTCATTTTTTCTATAAACTTTTAATTGAGGTTCTGCGAACGATGTTGCTAAAACGTTTAAGCAAGCGACTACAGCTGAATTGCCTAATCCATCACCTAAGTCATCAATTAGCTTTTGTGGAATATAACCAGATTGGGTATTGTATCCCCAAACAGACCCTTGTACTTGTTCGTACTTATCTAAGGGCCCTCTTTTTACTTCTAATCTTTCCGGTGGTCTTTGTAGGTAATCTACTGCTCTTCTATAAAAACTTTTTTCAGCCATTTAATATGCTTCCCATTTTCTTTTCGTTCCGCTACTAAGACAAGCATAGGCAAGTGTATCCACGATATCATCGTGAGTACCAACAGGGAATGTCAAAAGTTCTCTTTCAACTTCACCTACCCATTCATCATTTTGAGGAAAATATACAAGTCCTCTTTCCATCTTAGCAGACAAAGGAAGTGCTCGTGAACGCTTGTCTTTGTCAGCCCTTAATTCCTTGATTCTTAACCCTTCTCTTCTAGCAAACTGAACTATTGCTAATTGATAGCCAGTTTTTTCAATACCAACCCATTCAAGATTATGAATTCCAATTGCTCTTTTAATTTGAGGAACTATGTCGGGTGCTTCAAATCTGTCTCTAATCATATCTAACATAAAGAGTCTGTCTGATTGCATATGATAACCAAAAACAGATATGACTGTATAGTCAGCTGATTCTTTTGTTGATGCTGCTAAGTCAACAGTTGCAAACTTAACTAAATCTTTATTGATGTCAAATTTTTCTCCTTCACACCATAAAGTTCCTACGCCAAGTTTGTAATAGTTAAACCAATGGCTTCTAAACATCTGTGCACCTTCAGAAATAAACTCTGCAAGATACTCTTGAGCAAAAACTAGTTCACCTAAGTCTTCTCTAGCTGATTCAACTTCAGCAGGGTCAATAATAGGATTGGCTACTGTAGGGAATTGAAATCTAGCCCAATCGTCTGCTGTGTCTGCTTTTTCCCATAAATGATAAAACCAATTATCCATTCCAATTGGCGTACTGATAAATAATGCAGAACCTTTATTTTCTGTGAGAGTAGGTCTTAATACTTCAGTCCAAGTTTCTTCTCTAACGAATGCGGCCTCGTCCATAACTAAGTAGTTCAAACCCTCACCTCTTAATCGTTGTGGATTATCAGCAGACTTAACAGAAATTGAACCACCACCGGGAAATTTAACTTCCATATCACCAATGCGAACATCTACGCCTGCTTCTTTTGGAAACTCTCCTGCTGCGGCTACAACATCACGCCAACCAACTCTTGCTATTGCGAATGTAGGTGCTACCCACCAAACACGGCCACCTTTAAGTGCTTCTTCTAAACAAAGTTGCACACCTAATCTAGATTTACCAAAACGACGGCCTGCACACAATATTTTCCAACGAGCAGGGTCATCTCTAACGGTTTGTTGAGCTTCGTGAAGTTCTGGAAACTCTAAATCAAAAACTTGTTCTTGTTGTGAATGTACTGTTTCAAGTATATCTCTAGACATACCTATATTATATAACGAAGAAAACCCCCTATTTCTAGGGGGCTTAATTATTCTTCTTCAGACTTAGACCTATTGGCATCAGTGATATGAGCCATAATTTCTAAATCTTTATCAGACAATTTACCGTGAAGCACTTTTTGCCATATTTCTCTATCTAAAGAAATACGATTGCGATAGGTCTTTTCTATCCAATTATGAAACATAACAGAAACTTGTCTAAGTTTTAAATTAATAAAACCTTTATAAGCTTTTTCAAGGAAAAACAGTTTAAAGATAAAATCTTTTTTAACAACAGGTGTTGAACTGTCGTTAATATTTTGTCTATTCCAAGTAATGTGATGTTCTAATTGTCTTTTTACAACACCTATAGCAAACTTTAAGTTCTCCTTACGGAGATGGTAAAAAAAGTTATTAAGGTAAGACAACCAAGTATATTGGTCCCAACCAATGTGTCCATACCAAAAACCCGGTTCACTACCGTTGTGGGCGTGTCCATTATGTCTAGGTAAGACAGATGTGTTGTTTAACCAACTTGAAAATTGATGTGCGTGTTTGTGACAAAGACGAAAGTACACAGGCAATGAGTCATAGTAATCAGTAAAGTCACCATAACCACCTTGTGTAATTAAATCTAAAGCACCTTCGTCGTTAGGCATATGGGAAACCCATTTGCACTTACGAACTGCACATTTGTCTGTTTGAAAGTCGTATTGACTTTCAGTATCTATTCTATTGTTATTTTGATTAGGCATTTCTGCACCTTTCAACTAGTTATTCATCTCTTGAATAGATACTCACAGACTACCAACGGTATATGAGTAGGTAGGTATTACTTGTATTCTGCCGGTAGTCTGAAAGTATTTATTCTATATCGTCAAGTGCTTGTCTTGCACCATCGATAAAGGTCCAAATATCATCATAGTTTTTATCAACCGGATGATATCCGTCATTAAACTCATCGAGAGTAGTTCTTTCGTCAACAGATTCATACTGCTTAAAGACTCTAGAAATAATCATTGAATCATTTAATTTATAATCTCGCAACTCAAAGTCTTCTGCAGACCATAAATTGCCTAAAGGAATTGTTCTTTCACCATCTTTAATGATAAGAACTACTTCGTTCCTTTTAGTTTCAGTGTTATATGAATAAGCTACGTCTAACATATCTGCTAAATTCTTAGCCATCATATATTTTTCGTATAGTTTACCCATACTTACTTTATGTGAATCGTGATTTTTTTCTGTCACTATTCCTCCTCTAGTTCGGCTATGCGTGCTTTCTGCATAGCATTGTGTTGTCGTTCAAAAAATTCTTGTGCAGACAAGCTGTGTAATCCTACACATTGTCCTGTCTCACTTCTACCACAAGTGCATACTTTAGGCATTGGCATCTTCTCCTTCTTTCTTCTTTGCACCATACACAGGTAAACTGTGATTCCAATTTACTTCGTATGTGTATTCGTGTAATTCTTTACGAAATCTTCTTTTCATTCTTCTTCTCCAAAACTAGAACTTAATTTTGTTCCATCCATCTCTTTAACTTCAAACAATGTAAAGTAAATCTCATCACCATCAATGTTATGAAAACTTACAAGTCCGTTGTTTCTAGGATATTTTCTTTCGAGTGCCTCTAAAGCTTTATCTCCATCTTGTGCAACAACAGAAGTAAGAAAAGATATTTCATAAGTAAACTTTCTCATTCTTCCTCCAATGTGTTTTCGTATCTAAGTTGTGCTATGTATTCTAGTTCAGCTGTACAGTTCTCACAATAATGTTCATCATTGATATAAGAACCTGTACCATCGTGTGAATGCCAACGCACATCACATCTAGAACATAATAATAAACTACCCATTATCTTCTACCTTTGGTGTAATCCACAAGTCTGCAGATACTCTTAAGAAACTAGCACTATCTACTTTTGATAATGCATCTTCTAACCAAGCAATTGCTTTTTCTTGTGAAGTATCACTAGGAAAGTGTATTTCTACAGCTAATCCATTTGTAGTTCTTTTTAAATCAATGTCCTCATATTCGGCCATTGTTTCCGAATCAATTCTATCTTTGATATCGTAATCCATAGGTTATACCTACCTTTCTAATCGTTATATATTAAGTATGCCACACTGTGTTATATTTGTCAAGTCAAAATAAAAAAAATTTTGTAAAGTCATTTTGGATACGGCTCTCCTAAGAGAGCCGACGATGGGAGGGTATCGGCAAAGGAATAACTATTGCTAGTTATTCACCGACATACCTATTATACCCTCTCAATTACTCGTCGTTTTTCCCCACTAACTAATACTTAATTATCATTATTTAAATAATGTGTGAGGAAAAAAAATAAGGGAACCTATCTTATAACTATTACTAAAACACTACATTTAGCATCTTGTATCCCCATACAACATTTAGCTATATTTCCGGTTCCCTAGGGCCTGTGTGGGGTATCGCTCCCCAATGTCAGTACAAGTGTCCAAACCAATACCTTCCCATCGTATCATTTACCACAGGCTTTTTGTCCCGCTTGCGACCTAGCTATTGCTAGTAAGGTCAAGCAAGATAATTTTAACTCTTGTTAAAACAAAAGTCAACCACATTTGCAATGTAGTCATCTGAAAACATACTAGATGAAATTAAATCTAAAGAAATCTTTTCATCATCTTCCATATCTTCCATAAGTTTTGGTAAAGACGTATCTTTTAATTTCTCTAAAAGTTCATCGTAAATCATATGCATATCATTCATAGAAACTTTATCTGTTTCGTTATTGATTTCTCCTACTGCTCTCATAACATTTGCTAAAGTAAATTTAACACTGTTTTGCATAGCTAGTACTTCATCTTCGTAGTTCCATAAAGAATGTCTTATTGTATCTTTTCTCAAATCTTCGGGCCAATCGCCGTAAGTCTTATACTGCTTAAACCCTTGTTGAATATGTTCTCTTATGTAAGTAGCTTGGTATAAGTCGTCCATCTTCTTGATGTCTTTCATACCTTCATACATTAGCTCGGCCATACAAAGTTCAACATAAGCAAATACAGCTGAAGCACATAAGTCTTCATCCATATCTTGTTTTGTCCCATTGTCACCAAGCCAATCTAATTTATCTCTTAATATAAAGATTGCGTTCTTGTCATAGAGTTGTTTTCTTAAATCATTGTAGAAAGCCATAGCGTAGAACATTGGTCCCGACTTAGTCTCATCTACATTCTTGTCTATAAAATCACTTATCATATGTAATCCCTAATTCTGCTACTTCTGCTTCTGTGAGTAGCTTGTTTCTGTATTCTAATAGTTCATCTTGTTTCTTATCGCTTAACTTAAGTTTCTTCATACTCTCTATGAATCTCTCTCTAGTCATATGGAAACCCGGATGCATATTTATATTAACATCACTTGGATTGGATTTCTTTCGCTCTGCTAAACAAGTTGGCATATTAGGTCCTGCTGTTGAACAGCAAACTTCCAAAAATATTGGATAGCCTTGGTCATCAAAGAACCATCCCCAATCTGCCCATTGGTGTTCTGCACCACCTTTGCACTCGCTGTACTGACCTTTGCCTAACCTCTCTACTTGAGATGCTGACATAACCTGTTGGGAATTTAATGCATTTAACTTTCCTATAATCTGCGAACTGTTAGGTGCATAGCTTCTTCCCTCTTCGTGAAGTCTAACTATGGCCTTCTGAACATCCTTATAGGTAAAGTATTGTAGGTCTTGATACATAGCTCTTAGTTTTACTTCGCTCCAAGAACCGGGTGTATCTGTACCACTTGTGTATCTTATGGCCATAAATTGCACGCATTCAATCCATTCGTCCCAATCTAGGCCTACATTGCCATCATCCTTTACTTGCTCTATAGGCGACTTAATATCATCTAAGTTAGCTTGTATAGGTTGAAGCTCTGAATATATATCTTCATCTGTCATTACTACCTCCGATTATCTATATTGCCATACAATTCATAGAAAGTCAAATCATTCTTAAAAAAATGTGGGGGAAGTACTGCAAAAATTTGATAGAGTGTACTTCCCACCACAATCATTGAGGTGCAATGAGTACTTATAGTATAACAAGTCTTTACTAGAATGCAAATAGTTATATTCTTATAGTTAATATATCTAGTTCTATTAGTATAGTTATAGTGTCATCAGTGGTACTACGGTAGTCTCAAATTCATACTACAGTAGTGTCAGAATCATACTACGGTAGTGTCAAAACTGAACTACACAATATATAGTGGTGTCAAAAAAACATACTAAATATAGTACTTAATACATTAGCATACAATATATTGTGTTATACTAAGAGTAAGCTAATTTCATTATTAGCCTCCTTTCTGTCGGTATGTACCCTAAAGCTTAACGGTTTTGGGGTGCCCGAAAAGGCCCAGCGACGCTCGGCTGGGAAAAAATACCTAGGTCACTCTATAACCCCACTAGGTCACTATATAACCCAGAGGGCCAAAAAAAATTTTTTTAAAATTGACTTGCTAAAAAACTACTTATGTGGTACTATTTCTTTGATTAACACCTCCTTACGACTATCTAGGTCAGTATTTGAGGATTTAATCGGCACAGAGAGGGGAGCTGAAGACTCCTCTTAATATATAAGAAGAAGTAGGGATTAATCGTTTACCGGCGATAACGAATTCCTACTTCTTTTTTTTACAATTGAATACATACCAACAGAGAGTAGGGCACAGCTTCCAAAGGTGCAGAACCACCCCTGCCCAAAATAAATCTAAACTAAAACTCTAGATTCTGAAAAAAGGGATTTGACATCTGACATTGCAACTCGCATTAGGCCATCGGCGGGCGAACCCAGATTTTGCCGATTATTTGTCGCCAGAGTATTTAATCTTAATTTTGACAGGTTCATCTTCTGAACCCGATAATTGAACTTTGTTTGGTTTTGACCACTTATCAAAGCTTCTCTCAAGCCACCAAGCAGCAGCTTGCCATTGCCCACGGCTTGCAGCAGTCTTGATTGAATTGAGATACATACCTTCTGCTTCGGCTCTAGATTTCTCCATAGCGTCGCAAAAGTCAGCATATAAAGACTCTATTTCGTTATCTCTATCTTCTCTACCTTTTTCTAACCAACGGTAAAGGGTTGATTTGTGAATACCGGCCATACGAGCAGCATCTTCAACGAAAAAACCCATTCGCAACCAATTTTGAATGTTCTCTATCACCTCAGCTGTTAGCTTTGAAGGCCTACCATTTTCTTTTGTCATTACATATATATTCTAGCAAGTAGTTTTGCGACTATTTTAAAATTTGACATTTCACTAATCCTGTGGCATAATAGAGATATGAAGACAAATGAAGAACTAGTAGATGAGATGCAAGTGATGTTTGATACCTATAAAGAGGTTGCTTTTATAGTAGAAGAGCATACAGGTAAGCCATTAAATAACGAATTATTTGAAATGAGTGATGGTATCTTAAACACATTGCTTATCATAGATAATGTAGAAATGACTCAGCAACTACACGCACAGCTAC
>Ga0213858_10001215_pt1 | contig 12287 bp, 19 predicted proteins | sample PICome_FD_160122 | JGI IMG/M metagenome (GOLD analysis project Ga0213858, IMG submission 160122) | Coastal seawater microbial communities near Pivers Island, North Carolina, United States - PICO245 | ecosystem: Environmental > Aquatic > Marine > Coastal | place: USA: North Carolina | collected... | reverse complement strand
GAATCTTACATGCGATAAGACCCTCTTTAGTAAGGGGGAGTTTGATGGTAACTTCAGACCCAATAGCAATATACTGTTGAGCATTCTGAATCATTTCATCAGCAGTTTCTCCATCAACTTCTGCCGAGATACTCTCAAAAGAAAAGTCGCGAGATAGACGAGTAATAAACTCGTGATAGTTTACACCAGACTTGCGAACTAGTGTAGGGTTGGTCGTAATACCAGAAATGAGACCAGTCTCATAGCGATCTTTGATCTCTTTATAGTTAGCAGTGTCTAGAAAAATTTGCATGATTAAAAAGTTACAAAACTGTTAGTTGATTTTGTTCTTGGAGAATAAGTAATAAGTCCAGCAATAATACATCTCCCATCCACATCTGATGGAGGGACTTCATGGTAATGATGTCCCTGAAAGAAAATAATTTGTCCTGCCTTTGGTCTTACTTCTTGTCCATTTAGTATAACAGGAGAAGAATTTTCTGGTGTATTTACATAATAAACAAAAGCAAGAGAGTAAGGGAAGTGGTTATGCTTCTCTACACCTTGACCTTTATCGTAGTATATACCCCAACAGTCGCATATTTTAAAAGCATAAGGATTGAATCCAAGTTCTCCACCATTTCCAAGAACATCTTCTTGATTATCTGTACCAGGAAGACTTAGTAAGTATTCTGTGTCATCATACTCATGGACTCTAGTTCCATCAGTATTATATTTAATAGAAAACTTATGTGCTGAGTACGGAATTAATCCTTGTACCCAGTTTAGAAATAGTTTTGCTACTTCGCTTTTGCTTTCAAGAAAAAATCTAGTCTCAGTAATTTGACCTCCGCCATTAATACTGCGATAGTAATTTTCTCGGATCAATTCCAACAGTTTAGTATTGTATTGATCTGCATCATTCCAAGAGAACGATTGACAAAGTTGTTTCATAGTTCAATTAAAATAATGCGAGTCGGGATGATAGGATTTGAACCTACGGCCACTCGCTCCCAAAGCGAGTGCTCTACCAAACTGAGCTACATCCCGAAACGGAAAGGGTGGGATTTGAACCCACGGATGCTCTCACATCGTCAGTTTTCAAGACTGATGCAATCAACCACTCTGCCACCTTTCCATTGTTTGGAACTGTTCTTCCAGATTATAGAACAGTTTATAGTTCTTTGTCAACACGTAATAACCATCAATTTGATCATTGTCGGATGTAAATCCATAACCAATGACATTCTCACATTGTCCATCAATAGTTAAACATTTGTTTGTATGTAAGTAAGAATGGTAGCGGTCATCCAGGTTGATCATTCAACGTTCCTCAAAATCAAGTTTACGAACTTTGCGTTTGCGTCGTTCTTCTTGGTATTTTAGGTCACTATCCGACAGAATTCCGTTATATTTAATATTCTTTTCATGATTGGTTAGGACAACTTCATTGAGATCAATTGCACCAACTACATCTTCTACCACAGACATCTGATTAGGGCAACCACAGAACTGAACTTTGCTAGTGCTTGTCAGTTCTACGTTGCACATTTTGCATCTTGCCGTTAACATTTTTAAACATTTAACCTCATATATTTAAATGGGTGAAGAGGGGATTGAACCCCCGACCGCCTCGGTGTAAACGAGGAGCTCTACCGCTGAGCTATTCACCCTGAGTGTCGGTGAGAGGACTTGAACCTCCACGCCATAAAGACAATAGAACCTAAATCTATCGCGTCTACCGATTCCGCCACACCGACAAGGCGACTCAGGTAGGATTTGAACCTACGACCGACTGCTTAGAAGGCAGTTGCTCTATCCAGCTGAGCTACTGAGTCAATAAGGGGTCAGCGACCCTGACCAAATTGTCCATAACCAGTACCAGACATCCAACCTCCTGGTCCTGTATGAAAGGTTTCAGATCCACCGCCCAACTCTGGAAGAGGGTTGAGTTGAGTAGTAGTCTTACCTCCCTTGGTAGCAATATTATACAACACTTCGTGGATGTTGTCTACCTCTTTACTACGTGGTTGGTCTTCGGATTCGGGAACAAGTTGATTTTCTTTAACCAATTGTTCTCGTGCTTCTTTGATGGAGAGTTGCTTCTCACTTAAAGTTGCAGGACCAAACCAAGGATCATCTTCCAGATATGCTGGAGCAGGAACACCAACGAAAGGTTTTTTAATAAATTTTTTGATTGCGTTGATAATCATGACTGCCAGTAGTAGTGGTAGAAGTTTCCGTTGTTGCTACACATGGGATCTTGCGATGCCACACGATATCTTAGCATACTTTGTCCTTTAAAATCGGTTCTGTCTCCAATGAGGTTGTATGCAGTGAGCAACTTAGTTCTGTCTTGCAGTCTCTGAGTTAGTCCCACGTCTACTGTAGGAATATTACGCCACATCCCCTCATATTGTCCAGGTGCATATACTACACCAGATACATTGTTAGGGAACATAGGTGATCTCACTCTATTCAATACAGATACTGCAACACAATATTCATCCATGGTATTGGGTGCTGCCTCAACTTTAACCACCTTAGAAAGGTGAGCATAGTCAGCAGGAGTCAGTGTCATCAGTAGTTGAAGAAGCGAAATCAAAATAATCTTTCCTGTAGTAACGTCCGAGGATGTTTGAATTATAAAAGGCAGGGGTGCCGTCTGTCAAGGCTTTCGTCAGAACGTCATGAAGAAAGAGTTGTCGTGTTTCTTCATAGTTGACCTTTCCAGGTGTCCCATGGAGGGAGAGTATGGTTCTACTAAAATTCTCCTTACCGAATTTTTTGATGTCGTCCTTGAGTTCTGGACATGACCCATAATACCGCTTCCAATCACTCTCTGAAGTGACTCGTCGCTTTCCACCTTTAGGTTTGCGTTTTTGCCAGAAGTATTTGCGCCCGATGTATTGTTTACCTGATTGTATATTAGTAATCCTGTAGACAAAACCGTGCATACCGTCAATGTCCTCAGATAAAAAAGGTGATCCTCCAAATATCCACGGATTTTCATAATCAATCACTGACCCATGTATGAACTGATTTATTTAGTCAGTCCCACGGATCTGGTATTTGTACCTCATTGCTTGGAGGAACCATGCGTCGGTCAGACACTTTGGACCGTGCATTAGTATCTTCGCTTGTTTGTCGGTCACGCTTGGGTCTTGGAGGGCTCTTACCTTCCAACCAGGCAAAGAATCTTTCGTCATAACTGGAAACCAGCGAACGTATCTTTTTTAACATCTTGTTTAATACTCCCAATTAGGTAGGACTCAACCTCAGTCTCCTGTGGTGCTACCTGCATACCCTTAGAGGATAACCAGTGCTCAGTCCAAGGCAGTGGGTTGTTGCTGATAGGAGTGTCAAAGATTGCCTTCAGTCCAATAGACTTTAGACGACGATTGGCAGTCCACTCAACATACTTAGCAAGCAATTTGTCATTGAGACCAATGATAGAACCATCTTTAAACAGATACTCTGCCCAAAGTTTTTCTTCATCAACACATTCTTTAAACATGTTGTAGACATTCACCTCTTCTTCCTTAGCAATTTCTGCCATGTCAGGATCGTCACCGTCACGCCACTTGTTCAGAATATTCTGAGTGATGGTCATGTGTTGTGATTCGTCCCTCGCGATGAGTCCGATAATCTTAGCACTTCCTTCCAGAAGTTTAAGTTCCCCGAATGCGAAAGAGCAAGCAAACGAGACGTAAAATCTAATTCCCTCCAGGATATAGACATTAGCGACCGCTCTATATAATTTTCTTTTGAGTTCATAGAGTTCGTTTTGTGCCATAGGAACGCCATCAAGTTGGTGTTCCCACATATTGCCAGACCCATAGACCTGTGCTGCCTGCAAGAACTCATCATATGCACGAGTCACTGACTGTGCCCGTGAGAGGATCTTATCGTCCTCTAGAATCTTGTCAAAGACCTCTGAAGGGTCTGCATATACATTCTTAATGATATGAGTATAAGAGCGACTGTGGATCATCTCCATAGTCTGCCAGATGTTCATGGCACCCTCAAGTTCAGGGAGTGAACAGTAAGGCATAAAAGCCATCCCAGGACCACGCCCTTGTACAGAATCCAGGAGGATTTGGTACTTAAGGTTACTAGTGAAGATGTGCCTTTGTGCTTCATTAAGTGTCTGATAGTCGGCACGATCTTTCTGTAGGGATACTTCTTCTGGACGCCAAAAATAACCTAGTTGTTGCTGCGTTAACTTATCAAAAACTGGATACTTAAATTTGTCGTAACGCTGGACCCCCAGAGGAGGTCCAAAGAACATTTTTTGTTTGGTGCTGTCTACCTGTGTGGTATTAAACACCGTCATTCCCTTTACTTTACTACGCATTGGTTTCCCAGTTCTAAAGTTTGCAGCTGTCACAATCTTCCTCCTCGGTTTCTAAAATTTGAGATAACAGGTCTTGGATTTCGTCTTTCTTTTCCTCCGTTAGTTGTGGTTCGTCACTCTTGATATCATAAGTGTTCTGATAATAAGAAGTCTTCCAACCATACTTGTATGTTCTCAGAAGATCATTCGCCATCACACTGACAGGTACTTCGTTGTCTGGATAGTTCTCTGGATTGTAACTCCAGTTACCAGAAATTGCCTGGTCAAAATATTTTTGCATGGCGGCAACAACTTTAATGTAACCCTCATTATCTTTCATGTCCCAAAGAAGAGTGTAGTTATTCTTGAGAGTATTGTACTGAGGAACGACTTGTTTGAGTGGTCCCTTTTTGCTTTTCTTAGTGGACAAGAATGCTCTAGGTGGTTCAATTCCGTTTGTTGCATTAGACACAACGGAACTGCTCTCCGATGGCATCTGTGCGGACAGTGTGCTGTGTCGCAGTCCGTATTTCTTGACATCATCCCGTAAAGTATTCCAAGCACAGTTCAACCCATTCCCACAGAACTCATCAACATCGCGTTTGTATGTATCAAGAGGAAAAATGTCATCTGCATATTTTGTACGGTAAAAATATTCACACCTACCTTTTTCTTGCGCCAGTTTATTTGATGCTTGTAGTAGGTAGAACTGGAAGTATTCTGCAAGATCATTGACCATTGACCATGCCTTTGGATCATCATAACTAGCACCATTCTTAGCAAGATAATGTGCGAGTCCGATAAAACCAATACCAAGAGAACGACGTGCTTTGGTGCTAACCTCTGCTGCTTTGACTGGATAGTTTTGATAGTCAATCAATTCTTCCAAACCACGTACAGCAAGGTCACAAAGATTCTCAAGTTCTTCAAGACGATTGATCTTGCCAACATTGATAGCAGAGAGAATACACAATGCAATCTCTCCTCCTCCATCAATATGTTCCAATGGTGTTGTTGGAAGTGTGATCTCCTGACACAAGTTACTCATATTAACTTTGTCTTTGAAAGACGAGTGCCAATTACAATGGTCAATATTCATAATGTAAATACGACCAGTCTCTGCTCTCTCCTTTAGGAGATTGAGAATAAGTTCTTGAGCTTTGACAGTCTTCTTTGGAATGTCTCCATTAGATTCATAACCGATATAGAGATCATCAAAATCAGGAGTCCCAAAAGAATCGTAAAGACCTGGGACATCGTGAGGTGAGAATAGGGTAATGTCTCCATCTGCGATGAATCGCTCGTAGAAAAGTTTTGAGAGTTGGATGGAGTAGTCAAGTTTACGAACCCTATTATCTTCTGTGCCTTTGTTGTTCTTGAGAACAATAATGTCCTCTATTTCTTGGTGCCAGATTGGGAAGTGGACAGTCGCGCTTCCGCCTCGTATGCCATTTTGAGTGCAGCATCTGACAGTCGCCTCAAATTTTTTGAGGAATGGAACAACACCTGTGTGTTGAACTTCACCGCCTCGGATTTTAGCGTTGATGCCACGGATTCTGCCTGCGTTGATACCGATTCCCGCCCTTTGTGCAACATATTTGCCGATAGCCATATCAGAAGTAAAGATGCTATTGAGGGTGTCATCGCTATCAATAAGCACACAGCTAGCAAATTGTCTAAGTGGAGTTCGCACCCCTCCCATGATAGGTGTGGGAATGTTGATTTTGTGTTTGCTGATTGCGTCGTAGTATCGTTTGACATATGAGAGACGATCTTCTTTGTATTCTTGGAAGAGAGTCACAGCAATCATCATGTACATATATTGTGGAGTCTCATAGACCTCACCACTGCTTCTATCTTGCACGAGGTATTTGTCAGCGACCTGACGTAGACCTGCATAAGTGAATAGCATGTCACGGTCATGATCAATCCAACTATTAATCTTGTCCCACTCTTCCGTAGAATATTTACCCAAGATGCTATCGTCATACACCCCTCTCTTAACACATGTTGTTGCATGGTCATAAACAGAAGGGTGGTTTGTCACCCATTCAAGACCAAAGACTTGTTTACGAAGTCCATACAGAAGAAGACGTGCAGCAACGAACTGATAGTTAGGAGACTCCAGGGAAATTAGATCGCTCGCAGAACGCACCAGGATCTCCTGAATCTCTGCCGTGGTGATACCGTCATAGAACTGGATACCCGAGTTCATTTCCACCTGTGAGGCGCTTACAGCACTGCCTAGACCCTCACATGCCTCATCAACTACCTTGTGGATTTTGTCTAGGTTCAGGGGTTCCACAGACCCATTACGTTTGCGAACTTTCGTACCGTGACCGTTGCTCATACTTTCTTCCAAGTGTTAAATTTTAGGGTTGCTTCTAATCCCCGATAGACATTACAGTCTACCAGAGATTGCACATCATGTCCAGCAAGATGCATGTCATTGATGTCTTTCTCTTTAATTGTTGTAGGCCAAATGACTACTTTATCTCCTCGGTCAATGACTTTGGAGATTCTGGCGACGATTTCTCTATTGCGTGGTTCGTTATCAAAAATCCAAATATGATCGCTCCAATTAAACGACCTAATATCAGCATCGGACCCAGCCATAGCAACCGAGTTCTTAATAAACGTTGAGTCAAAGGGTCCCTCTACAATATAGATTGATTCGTCTGTGTTAATTCTATCCAGTCCAAAGATCTTGGGTTGTTCCTCGTCCAGCATGATCGTAATGTATCTGATTTTTGCCGTTGGGGCAAGCGATCTGCCTTGGTATCCGAATAGGTTACCTTGTTTGTCTTTGAATGGGATAATAATGCGTGGACCGTCTTGTCGTAGGGTATCAAAGGTTTTCTTTTGTGAGTTTGTCCACTCTTTAAATTTGGGACAGTAGTAAAAGTATTCAAGGTCTTTGATACCCCGTTGCTCAAGATAGACCCTCGCTGGGTGAGAAATATTTAGGTCAGAAATCTTCTCCAAACCTGTATCGTGTTTAACAAATTTTGGTTCTTTAAAATTAAATTTAGGTTTGGGTACAGTAGTTCCCTTGCCAGACTTACCTTCCTTAAATTTCTCCATGACATATTGATCATGAAGAAAACTGTCTTGATCCTTTAAAAAATTAGAAAGCGTTCTTCCCATGCCACAATTGTGACATTTAAACACAAAGTCATTCTTGATCTTGAACAAATATCCCCTCGCCTTATTGCGTCTCTTCTGTGAGTCACCGCAGTAAGGACACCTGAAGTTATACAGGTCTGCCTTCTTACGACTGAAGAGATTCAGACGAGGGGATATTAAGTTAATGTACTTTACGTCAAGAAAACTCACTAACAGGCATCACTACTGCACTTATAGTAGCAGAAGACACCCGAGGAGTCAACACACGAACAACTGGAGGGACCACTTGCATGATTGTCACTAGAGTTGCTAGAACAGCACCAGCACCGACAACAAATTTTTGATTGCTGTCAACTTTTTTTTGAATACGATCAATCCTTTCGTGCAGAATCTGATGGTTCTTCTCTTCCTGATCTTTTAATTCATCAATCATTTTGAGAATAAGATTATCTGTTCTCTCACTCTCGTCTAAGCGACTTTCATGTCGCTCTAGGATAATAGCAATCCTGTTACTATTCTCTGAGATAGTGCCGACTGCTTTCTCAAGCTTGTCAAGCATCTGTTGCGATAGGTCTTCATAGATATTGAGCTTACTTTCAAGGACCGCTAGTTTACCTAGACCAAACGCCATTCTTAGACATTCCTGATTGCGAAATCCAGTGCAGATTGATACGTAGTAGCATCTTTGTTTAGCATGTACTGGAATTGCTGCTTGTGAGTATCATCCAACTGCGCGTAGCAAGCAGCAATACGCTTAGCAGAGAAGTTATCTAGGTTTTGACTTGATCCATCACCGAACTGAATCTTTGCGAATGATGCTTCGCCTTGTGGATTGAGTTCTGATGTTGCAACATCTAGTGCAACTTGGATTACATCTTGATTTTCCATAATGTTTTCACCGTTTTCAAATTCTACAGAGTTATTCATCTTAGAAAGTTTCTTCGTCTGGGAAGACGCTTTCTTCTTAAAGTCTTGGAGACGTGCTTTCATTAGCACATCCATTTCTTTTGTTTTAGATTGCATCTTCTTCTTAGCGTCATCACGCTTTTTCTGAAGATCTTTCTGACGGTTCAGTTTTTTCATCTGACCGATCTGCTTCTGTGCTCTTTCAGTTTCGGAAGGAGCAGCTTCTGAAATAGTATTTTCTAATTCTTCTTTCATTTTTCTACGATTGATGCGAGACATTAGAGCACGGGCACCAGATGTGCGCCCATCAACCTTATCTTGGTTGTTCTTTTTATAGCGACGATGTTGTCTTGGATTTACAAATACAAAAGCGGGTGGCATTGATAAACCACTACCGTCTCCTGCAACCATTTCTGAAATGTTTTTCATATCAGATTCAATTCCTTTAAACACTCTTCATCTATATCATTATTTAGCGATGGCGGAAGTCTATCTAAGAAGAGCAAGAATGCTTTTAAGACAGACCAGTAAGTTGTCTCCAACTTAAAAAACAGCAATGGAGTTGCTGCATCACCAAATATATTATACAGGCAAATGATATGATTTAATATCAAATGCTTCTTAAACTCCCCCGTAGTCTGATGTCTACGGAGGAGTCTTTTAATATATTTAAATTTTTTGATATCTTCCTCAAAATCAGAATATGTAACTGACTGAGGATTATCATAATTTTTAATGGCGAATAGGACCCAATTGTCCTGGTTCAATTCATCAAATTTCATTCATCAATTAACAAAGGTTAGGGTAGCAGCAGAGGAAATAACCTCAACTCCACCAATGCTGTTGTTGACTCTGACACGATACTGATCACCAGACTCATCAGCAGTCTGACCAGTTAGTGCGAGAGATGCAGAAGTTGCACCAGCAACGTTGGCAAAGGATGCTCCACCGTCAGTAGACTTTTGCCACTGATAGGTAAGGGATGCACCTGCGCCTGTAGAAGATGCGACAACTGCGAATGTTGCTCCGCCACCACTGGTGTTTTGATCTGAAGGTTGTGTATCAATCGTGATGAGTGATGTAACATCTGCTGCATATGTATCGTCTGATTGAGTTTCATCAGCGTTAGCTTCAGCATTTGCAAGCGTTACTAGATGCTCTGCTTTATGACGAGTTTTACCATCAGCATCAGTGTAGGTGACATATGACCACCAACCAGGGGCATTGAGACCACGTGCTTTATTTTCTGCAAGTGCTGCTTCCGTTTCGTCAATGAAAACAACCGTTTTTGCTTGTGATGACGCAGCAATGCCAATGCCAGCTTTAGTTACGTTAGCATTACTGTCAGTTCTACCGTATAGAGACATTGATACGCTCCAAAGTTATACTTATACTTAGATTATTTATAAAGAAGGGGGACTTGTGTCCCCCGATAGATTATTCTGCTGGTGCTTCTTCTCGTGCCGCGATTGCTTTCTCAACTACCTCAAGTAGTTGATCATCCATATCGGTCTTAGTCAGTTTAACTGCTTTCTTGAGAACAAGCAAACAGATCTCAACTAGTTTTTCACCTAGTTCTTCGTTGTCAGGTACTTTGGCAACGGCATCCTTTACGATCTTTGCCGCAAGGGGAAGTAGAAAAGCGAGCATGGTAATAGTGCATAATGAGCTCTTCTATTTATTCTTGTTTTTATGCTTCCAAGCAGTAGCGTATGCGATGGACTTCTCATCCTTAGTGAGTTTCCCATCTTTAGCGTATGATCTCTTAATATGTTTGATCATACGCTCATACTTTTTTCCAGGAGGTGCCTCTTCTTTGACACCAATCTTCATACCGCTACCATCCTTAACTTGTGGCATTACTTCCACAGTTTTTTTGGATTTGGTTTTACGTTCTTTATCCTTACACCCACACTCTTCGCGGAGTTGTTTAAATGACTTCATTTTTTCTTTGACATAGCAATGATCTTGCCGACCTTCTTGCGACGTGCAAGGAGATACTTGTCGGACTTATCGTGATCACCATCATTATCTACATCCTTGTCTTCTTTTCCGACTGGATCTAGTTTCTTTTCAGTAGTGTACTCAACTTCTTCTTTCTTCGCAGTTCTAGCTGCCTTCTTAAATGCATCCTTCGCAGGATAGTCTTCCGAACCAGGCTTTGCTGGTGATTCTCCTCTCTTTCTCTTTGCATGAATGTTAGCGTATAGTCCCTTCTTTGCCTCTTCAATGCTTTCTTCCTCTTCTTTCACACAATTAGGAACTTCTTTACCACCTTTCTTTTTAGTTCCCTTTGCCTTATAACCTTTCCAGCAAGTAGAAGCACCGACATTATCACGTGCTTGCTCAAGACCCTCATCCATTTTGATCTTCTCAAGGATGATTAGTTCGCCATCAACTTCAATCTCTTCACGCTCAAGAATGTTAGGACACTCATCAGTTGGATGAGCACCACCACACTTCTCACACTTGACTTCTTCAGCAACAGACTTTTCTTTCTTTGCTACCTTCTTTTTCTTAGTGGTATCTTCAATCTCAGCACCATGTGACTGAGGTGTCATTCCTTCAAATGCTTCGGGAATGTTGCTGCCTTGGAAACAGTCGCCATCCATCCAATTGGTATACATTTCCATCAATGTTGATGAATACGCATCATTATGTGCAACTTTATTAACAGGTCTCTGCTTATCCATTGTTTAAAAGTGAAGATCTTCTATGGTCTATTTATAGTACGAATGTCTTTTACCCACTCGCGGAACATTTTTCCATCTTCAGTGACAACAATTGCATAGTTTACACCTGTACGATGAACTACTCCTTTGTCACCTGTTCTTGCAGACATAACAATATCACCTTCAGAGATAACATCGTTCTGACGATGTGCCTGGCGCAATGCTTGTTCTCTAAGTTTTCTAAAATCTTTCATTTAAAATTAGCGGGCAAATTTGCCTGAATCTCTTTCATAAGAGCACGGCAATCATTATCATTTAATGCTCTAGGAATACCAGAACGAAATGTTTTGAAGTCACCAGCAAATGCTGCGCGTCTCATCTTCGTTCCTGAAATAGCGAATGTATCACCATCAGCGTCTCTACTTCCAGAAGATCTTATTTCAATCTTCCTGAACGAGAAATCCTTTCCGTTGTATTTATGAAGGAACTGCATGGCAGAAACCCTGTCAGAACCTACAAGAAAGACCACTTCATTATATCCAGCAAGCATTAAATCTTGCAGAATAGCAACAGGTTGTTTGGGTCCAGAGAATATTTTACCACGATGTTCTGGAAACATCTTATTCATGTAGTATAACTTGCGATCAGGAGGTAATGGATTGCTACCTTTCTTATCTACAGTTTGTGAAATGTAGATACGATAATCATGAGAACCTGCTTCACGTTTTACACCAGCAAAGTTCTCAGCGTGACCAGTAGTAGGTGGTTGAAACCTACCAAAAGTAAAGTAGCAAGTATTACAATCTAACGCCATTGCTTCTGTAGAGTGAAGTTGTTATATGCAAACTCCAAGCGATTGACAAACTTGATCATACTGCCATCTTTATGCAGAACATATCCCTCAGGAGTTGTGACCTTGTATCCCTTGTCTGTCTGAACAAAAGTCCTAAACTCTTCCAGGTGGTCCAGTTTATCTATAACCATTTGCTTCACTGCCTGCAGTTCTTTATACAGTGCAAGCATGGACTTAAACTTGTATACGTTATCTACAACATAGTTTTGACTACCATATACAAGATTTCTTTTCTTGGTTAGGTTTGCAACTGTCTTAATCTTTGCAAGTTCTTTCTCCATCTTCTCACCATAGAAGTTAAGCATGTCATACATTGCTTCATCTACATTTCCGATGCTCCTAGCGTTCTTAATCTCACTATTAAAGAACTGCTTTAGATATGTGGAGATGTGAAACTTTGCATCACCTGTGCTGC
>Ga0213858_10001213_pt1 | contig 12305 bp, 8 predicted proteins | sample PICome_FD_160122 | JGI IMG/M metagenome (GOLD analysis project Ga0213858, IMG submission 160122) | Coastal seawater microbial communities near Pivers Island, North Carolina, United States - PICO245 | ecosystem: Environmental > Aquatic > Marine > Coastal | place: USA: North Carolina | collected... | reverse complement strand
CACAATCAGAATCATATCATGATCATCATGATCATCATCAACAACAAGAACAGCAAAAACAACATAATTATGATGATGTACAATCCACTACTACTACTACTACTACTACTACAATGACAAAGTCAACAGGACCACGAAAAGCCATGTCCAAAGATTCTATTATCAAAGATGAATCAAAATTACGTAAAATACTCATCCGTCTTATATCTGGTATACTCATGGTCGGAATATTCGTATCTACCATGTTTTGTGGACATTTATACATTTGTTCACTTATTTTCCTTACAGAAATATTACTATTCCGTGAATTACTTACTGTACGATACAATACATTCTTCCATATCATTGAAGAAACAATACCACTCTTTAGAACGACACAATGGATGTGGTTCGTTACAGCCATTGTATATACGTACTCAGATTTCGTTGTTGAGGTTATTAAATCCAATACGTCTCTACATCATTTGTTACATTATGCTAGATTCAATACTATATTTTCATTTCTTTTATATTCCGCTACATTCGTTGTAAGTATTGCAACCATGCATAAAGATCATATACGGTTTCAACTTAATCAATTATGTTGGAGCAAGCAGTGCGCCATCAGGTGTACCATCGTCTGCACCAAGCTCGGAAGCATCATCTGCGCCAATCTCAGCTGCTCATTCATATTCATCGCTCATGATCCGCACCAACTAATATATTTTGCAGGAATTCATCAGGTGTACCATCTGCAGTACTGGTACGATCAACTTCTGTAGTACCATCATCCTTACCAACATGAAATGCCAAGTATTTCGCCATCAGGTGTACCATCGCCTGTATTAAGCTCAGAAGCATCATCTGTGGCAAGCTCAGTTGATCATTCATATTCATCGCTCGTCATCTGAACGATGTAATATACTTTGCAGGAAGCCATAGGGCTACCACCTGCAGTATTAGTCGATGCCACGCAGTGCGCCAACATGTCCACCCTTCAACATAGTCCTTGTGTTTACTAGTAATAAATAGTTAGATAACATCATTTGTTTTAAATCTTTCCTTGAGCAACGTTACTGCTGTATAATTTTCTTTTCTAAATTATTTTTCTTCATTGCTTAGACCTACATAGATAATAGAATAGTTTGAAGAGAAATTATTTTTTTAAAGAGCAGTATCTACATCCTTGTTTCTAGTCCTGTTTCGTGTGATACTTGAATAATTTTTGGAGTCTCAATCCCAAAGTAGCTACTTTTTTTACCATGCTGGCCCAAAAAGTAAACCAATCAACACTACCACCAATCTATGACAGAGTATGGACCTCCTTTCTTTATGTATCAACAGATTGGATCCAAACTTCCTTTTCACCTTTTGGAATTGCAGTCATACCATTTAATCCACAATTTAAATCAGAATGATCAATATGGGGAATTGTAAATTCATCTACAGAAGCTGCAAATTCATCTGACTGTCCTAACAATGCTGTCTCCCAGAGTCGCTCCATATAGTGCCCCTCTATGATGTTATCAGCCCTACTCAAAACCTTTTCAACCCTTGACCAAACTTCTTCTGACTGTATCAAGATATTACCTTTTTTTACAGCAAATGAACCACCATAACACACTGGGAGAATTTGTGCTGCTTTTGGCATTACAAAGCCAATCCCTTCTTCAAATGATTTCAAATTGGGAAACTTTTCATTGTTAAAATTTTCCTGCGAATCTCTTTCAAAGTGAGCCCAATTGTTAATTGTGAAGTTATTCAAGTCTGTACGATTGTGCATAGTTGTAAACTCAAATCTTCTACAAGACTGCCGGAAACATGGTTTATAACACGGACGAAAGAACATGACACAACCAAAGCCCAATGTATGTGTCATTTTGTATAGTTGATCAATTGGACGATAGAAGTTTATATGATAAGAATGATCCTTCAAAAACATCACAATATTGTCTTTGAGTTTTTCCTCGGTCGCTTCAAGAATTGATTGGTAGTGTTGCCGCATATGATAAGCATATGTGTGATCACATCTACCGATATTGGGTAATTCTATGACTTGTGGACTTGTGTTGAAAAATGATTTTATGTCCTCAAGCCCTCCTACCTCTTTTTTGCATTTGGAATAAATAAAGATTTCAGTAACTTTGTATTCTTGTCCAATGTATTCTTTGATCCAATCAATAGGTTTGTCACAATAGGCAATTACTATGGTAATATCCAATTGCTGTTTTCTAACTTCCAATGCTGTACTATTTGATTCTGTGATATCAACATCCATATGACTATTTGTTGTTGTTGTGAAAAGCAAGAATAAGTGAGTTCAATGAAACAAAAGAAAATGAAGGCATATTATGATGAGTTAGAGTAAGAGGCTACTCACCTTTTCACAAGAAGATGGACGTCTTTTTCAAGCTCTGACAGGAAATTCATATCCTCAACATAAAAATTCCATCCCCACCATGATTGACCAGGGGCAGTTTGGTAAAAGTTGCTATATTCTTTGATCCTTTCACTTAATGATTCCTTTGGATTTGTTGTTTCATCTAGACATAGATCTTTGATTACATAATCCTTGTAATCAAATCGAGGTGCTGATTCCAATTTCTTTTCAAAGCCTTTGGAAGGAACTTTTGGATATTCCCATACATATTCCTTCCCAGTGTATAGATCACATGGTTGTACACTTGGATGACTATGTACCCAATGCTCAAAGAAATATCTACCAAGTCCCTTACAGGGCACATCACGACCTTGGGTGTATCCTTGAATAGTTTGTATTGGGTTAACCAGCTTAGCAATATAATTGCACCTTGCAATCCACATGTTACCTGATGTATGAGGATGTGGAAGGGGTGACATTCGCGATGAGCAAACGTTACACTGATCAGGTAAGTTTGAGCATTCTGGTGACAAAGCGCCTTCTGTCAAGAAATTGCGAAGTTGATCATTCTCAGTTTTTTGATGAAAGGAGCCCTTGGAGTGAAGATACACCACCTTTGTATTGTGATGAGGATTTGAAGTACAATACTCCCATATTTTGTGTAAAGTTAATCCTTCATTTCCACTACTATAGTGTTGTGAGATACTATGATTAGCAATAGTGGTGATGTTGTGTCCAATAGCATTGATAAAAACATTATTCTTGTGTACCCCGGGAATAACCATTGCTAATTGTTCTTTCACATATGACTCCACACGATCAAAATCTCTTGCATGCCTTATAAAAAGATTGTAAAAGATTTGAATCTGATCTGTGGATGATGAAGAATTCACTTGATCTTTTTCTTTTTGAATCGAGGGAGTCATCTTGCTCACTATTTCTACTCCACCTACTTTTCCCGAACTTTGGCCTCTTGCAATAGATGATAGCATAGATAATGTTTGTAAATTCTTCCACCTATATATCCTTGGTGTGAAATGATATTGATCGATATAGTCTTTGTTTTCTACCATACCAGTCCACCCAACATCTTGACAATAATCTGTCCTGTTACACAGGGACACTTCCCAGTCTTCCAATTGTCTTTCATGTTCAGAGATTAATTTTGTCTTTGTTTTGAATATGCTCATTATGTTGCACTTTTTCAATGCTTTAACAATATCATTTTGGACAGTTGCATTCCTTAGGAGATGATTAACCCAATGACCCTGGTTAAATATGAACACGTGTGGTTTGGGTGTTAACTTACAAAGATGGTTTTGAATGGCAGCTACCCACTGACCTTGGTATATAGTCTTTACATTTTCTTCCTTAGTAATAAGTGGTCTTGGTCCATGTTCATATATGCCTTTGACATCCCAAGAGAATTTGAAAGTATTGTTGCCCATTTTTTGCAAGTATACAATGGTGTTATTATGTGCTGGCTCATAAAAATATCGATTTTCAAATAGACGTTCCTGTCTATTTTCTTCCCATACTTTTCCATCTGGACGGAAACAATCACATTGTTCATAGGGTTGCATGAGTGTAGTTGTTTCATTGTAAAAACTTCCCCAGCCTTTATATTGATGTTCATTGGTAAAGTGAGGATGTTGATCATCTGGAAACCATGTGCCATTATGAGATAGGAAATAGACAAGTTGTAAGTATTGATATCTCATCAGTGAATCTCCAGCAAATGCAATGTTGAGGTTGTTGGGAATGGGGATTTCACTATAAATGTTTGACTCCAGTTCTGCAAAAGATGCAAAGGAGGCTAAGGTACTTGAATTGGGGAATGCATTGAAAAAGACACCTGATTGGATATTATTGGTTTTCATGTCATCAACAAATTCTGGAGCTGGAGCTGTGGGGCTATGCGTAGTTCTTGAAAGATCTGCAGTTGTCGTGATAATACTTGATGAGTTATCATTTTCCTCAGGAGCAGGAGGCTTTGGTGATGGTGCAAGTGTAAATGCAATATCTACTGCATCTTCTTGTCGATAAGTTTCCTTAAAATTGCTGTCGTCTTCCTCTGTACTTGTTTTATCATCTTGATCATCATCAACAGCAACTTCATGAGAATCAGAATCAGATAAAGTTAGTGTTTTGAGCAAGGCTTTCTCGATTGTACTTGAAGTGTATATGTTGTAAATAATGAAAACAAGGAAAACAGATGCTATACTGAACTTTTTGGCCGCTGATTTCACATTGAAGCATGTTTTTCTTCCAGTTTGAATGGTGGCTCTTCTGTCTCTCAGAATCATCTTCAATGGCAAAGCTTGGCAAATTGTATAATGTATTATTATTGATGTAAGATATGAAATATGTATTTATCTTCTCTATCGCTGTTGCATTGGATCTGGAATGAATGAATCAATCTATTGGTGTAATGCGTAATGTGTAATGATGTGTTAGAAGATAGTAGATAGAAGAGTATCTAGCTAGCCACCCAGGTACAAAATAAAAAATAGAGAGCTTGTTTCAGCACTTTTCACTTTTCAGCATTTTTTGCCGTTTGTTGTAGACTGTACTTGTGCCCTTGTGCCCAACTCAAATGTGGTTTTCAATACAACATCTTATCATGTTGTAGTTTTCAATTGTGCCAAAAGGCTATTGTAATTCACTTTCCTATCCCACAAATTCAAATTTGCAAAATTTTACTGAGTTCTCTTTTACTATCGCTTGGCTGATGATAATAATTTTTTGCTAGAGATACATTTTTTAATAGGTCTATTCAACTCCCAACCTGACACATCCTCTTTTTTTCTCTTGTTTTTTTGTTTCAACTTTCAACACAACAACATGTTGTTGTTTGTTGTTGTTGTTGTCCTACATGGACAACAAGAAGGTCCAATGATTGATTTTTGATTTTATATGATTTTATTACACATATCGTTTTAGAATTGAATTGACAGCCTTTTCCAAAATATGTCTACCGCTAGCACAAGCACAAGCACAAGCACAAGCACAAGCACAAGCACAAGCACAAGCACAAGCAGCAAACAATCCCAACTTCGTCATCTCATGAAACTTGAACGTGAAAAGAAAAAGACTTTTTCATCATCTGATGATGACGGTCATGGCCATGGTGAAGATGATGACGATTTTATGAATAGTAATCATAACCATAATGAAATTAAACCAAAAGATCCTCCTTCATCTTCATCACTAAAGATCAAGAGTATACTTAAATCAAAGTCATCCCATCAAGGAGGGAATAAAAGCAGTAGTGGATCATCAAGTACACGTGCTTCCACTGCTGCTACTGCTACTACAACTTTTAATGATGATAGACCTACTTTGATGAATAATAATGTAAAAATAGAAATTGTAAAAAAGAAGAGGACAAAAAATAATGTCAAAAAAGTCCAGTATAGCAGTAATGATGGTACTGAGTCGTCAACACACTCAAAAGTTGTAGACTTTGCAGCGATAGAAAGACAAGTTTGTAATAAAGAAGAAAAAGAAGGAAAAGATAAATTATTATTAGAGAAAGCTGAAAGTACTACTGGTACTACTGAACAAGAATTGGAAGATTTCCTAAATTCAGTTGACGATATAAAAGTAGAAGAGGACGAAAACGAGAGTAATGCACAACAGGATACAACACCTACAATAAATGAGGAAAATAAAGATGTCATTGAAGAAGAAGAGTATTCAAAGCAAAATGAACAAAATATAATACTAGAGATGGAACAAACATCATATGAAGCTAGATTAGCAAAATTAATGTTATTATCACGAAAGAGGAAGAAATCGGATGCTCTAGTCGTTGATGATACTGTAATTGACTTTACACCACAACTTGCATTTCAAGATTCTGTATCAAAACATTATGACATGAAAAAGAGAGGAAGGACGTCAAAAGAAGAAGATTGCTACTCTTATGTGGAAGAAGTCAAAGGTGAAGGAAGTAATGTTCATGATGTGCAGATAAAGAGTCTGAAAAAAATTTCCAACAACAACAGCAACTCAATGAAGGATATGTTAAAGAAGAAAAGATCAAAGAAAGCTAAAGTGATTGCAAATCATGGTGATATTGGGGAAGATTCATTTTGGTCATGACTTTCTTTTTTTTATTGCCATGTCGGAGTGACGGGAGAATTTCGTTGAGTTGGGAATTGCGGAAGCCATGATAGTTTGGCGATCATGGTCTTGGATTGTTTTACTTTGTATTATTATTATTTGTTGGAACTCTCTTTTACAACAAGAAAGCTATGGAAGGTTTCAGAATGTTAAAATTCGGTAGGGAAACAATTCTCACAATTTCGCTGATCAATCTCAATGAAGTTGTACCGTCCCTGAAGTTGCTAGTAGACTTCCAAAACCATTTTGACTGATTTCTTTGCATTCATTTTTATTTTAACAACACCTATGTTGCTTGCTACTGAGACTGAGCTTCGTTAGGAACGTCGTTGGGCAATTGTTCAGGGTCTACCTTGTAAGATATATCTCTAGTAATCTTTTATTCCAATAAACATACACATACACGGATCAATATATTAATATAACTTGCAACCAACATTTGTTATTTCCCACATTACTTATGATAAGTTTACCCCACTGTATTATCATATCTGGGTTGCCCACATCATTTCTTAATCATCAAGTTTCTTCCTCGCATCACTCAATGATCTTTGCCTTTTCAACTAAGATACTTATCTCTATTACTTCAACTTGTGTAATAATAATAATATTAAAACAAAACGAAATCATTGAGCTAACCACCTTCAGTCTCACTTCTCGCAATTCATCCAAGTTTCATCATAACTAAAATGAAAGTCCTTAAAAGTACTTGTTACAATTTGAGTCTTATTGCTCTGCAGCTCCTCTGCATTACTAATAATCATAACAACAATATAGTCCATTCCTTTACACTCCCTTCTTCACCTTCCTCTCTATCCTATAGTCATCGTATCAACAATAAACGTCATATATGGTTGTTGTCAATCGGAGATAGTACTACAAGTAGTAATGATACTACTGGCAATACCAGTGCTTATTTATCGAAAGCGACATCTGACGCAGAGCAACTTAGGATACAAGCTAGAAGAGTTAAGTTAGAGGCTGAGAAGATGGAAGCTGAATTAACCTTGCAAAAGATTCAAGCCTTGGAAGAAGAAATCAAGTTATTAACCACCATGGTTAGTAGCAGTGATTATAATGACAATAGTCAGAAGAGTAAAAACAAGAATAACAGCAAAATATCAGTACAAGAAAGACGAAGGGAAATACAAACACAAATCCAAAATCTTGCCAAGAATATTGATCCTAGTTTACTCGCTTCATTACCAATGACTAATTTTGAAATAGATGACACTGATGATGAGGACAATGTCAATCTACAACTGCAGCAACAACAACAATCACAATCACAAAAGGTAGAAACAAACTTGTACAAATCCAAAAATGAGGCTGTCGCTGCTGCTAGTACTACTACGAAAGCAGCTGCATCCAATACTCCCACAATTGAAACCAACTTGTATAAAAATAGAACATTCCAACAACCTCAACCAACACTTACTGAAGATGAGCTCCAATCTGCAGTTGAATATTACATCTCATTACCAAAGCCCATGAAAAAGGTGTTAGCAAATTCTATTGATTTGGATGATGAATTAACTAATGCATCAATCATCGTATTGGGACTATATGAATTTATGGGGACTGATAATCTTAATCCTGATAGATTAAACAGATGGTACAATAATCTTTTATTGCAATCTTCTCTTCAAAAAGGGCACATGAATAATGAGGATGGAACATCTACTACATTAGATGAAGCTTTATCAATGTTACAACGGAAAATGAAAGATAAAGGCGTGAATAAAACTTTGCAAAAACTAAATAATGAAAGTAAACTTGAATCAATGATTGAATCGTTTTTGCCTAGAGTTACACGGAAAGAAGGTAAAGAACCTACATTAGCTGACATAAATATGTTGCAAAATACTCAAATATTTGGCAAAGAGACATTCCAGTTGTCTACGTTGCCTCAGCAGATTCCCGGTGGGTATCTTCTTCGTGGTGAAATGGCACCAAAGTTACGTGGTGACTGTGATAAGTTGATAGAAGTGATTGATTCAAAGATTGAAAATTCGAACAAAATGCCAAGTGATTGGAATGATAAATTTCAAGTCAATATCATGACTGATCCTACCCCACAAATGTTAGAAGATGAGGAATCTTTTGATGGAGAAATCGTATTAGTTGTTCATTCTCGTGATATGAGTCCAACGACAAGTCAACTTCTATTATCAGGAGTATCGACCCTCTCTCTCTTTTTATCATTTGTGTTTGTGATTTCCACCTACAGTCAAAACGAAGTTGTTATGCAGCGTTTGACAAGCGCTAATGCTATTGGTGATTACGATGTCACATGGTTCAACGAATTAATTACCCCATTGCTTATTTCCATTGGAGTCACACAAGCTTGTCACGAAGCAGCACATTTGTTCATTGCAAAAAAGGATGGGTTCAAGATCACTCCACCAACAATATTACCATTGGTTGCTTTGCCATATTTATCATTCAAACAAAGCATTAAAACAAGCCCTAAGAATTTTCAATCGTTATTCAACTTTGGTATGATTGGCCCAGCAGTTGGTATGGTTGTATCTGCAATCTTCTTGTTTGCTGGTTTGCAAATGACATTGACAATGGATGCAAATGCAATGGAATATGCACCAGCTGTACCAGTCTTTTTCATCAAATCGAGTACATTAGGTGGGACCATAGTAGATAATATCGTAGGAGGGGGGCAAGGAATAATAACTCAACAAGATCCACTTACACCTGTCAAACTGCATCCATTTGCTATTGGGGGCTTTGCAAGTTTGATGATAAATTGTTTAGATACCATTCCACTTCCTGGGACTGATGGAGGCCGTATGTCTCAAGCTCTGCTTGGACGATCAGGTCAGGTCGCTTTTGGTGGAGTTGTTTATTTTGCTTTGTTGTTATATACAGTATTTTCAGGTCATCGGGATATTTTCTTAGCATTTTTGATTATCAATAGCATTGCACGTCAGGACAATGAGGTGCCATGTAGAAATGAAATTGATAAAGCTGGATTAGGACAAGCAGCGACGGCCCTACTCATGTGGAGTATTGCCATCCTTACATTAACTCCGATCGATTGAAAGGTTTACGGTGCATGGAAACTTTGACACTAGTGTTATTTAAAAAAAATAACGATGATTAATAGTTACTGATTACAGCATCTTTTTGCTTTTACTTATTACGATTGAAGTCCTAATGACTTGATCATTTCAGGAGGCATTTCAGGAGCACAAGAAGGATAGAGATTCTCAACATCTGAGTTATTCAACACATCCAACTCAGCAATGTAACGATAATACATTAGCTCTTAAGTCACTCATGACTCATAAAAGTGCTCATGGGGACATTTTGATCGAACTTCTTGGTCCTGCTGATGTAAAAGACTCAGCTGCTATTGTTATCACTGCACCACATGGTGGGTCTTTGAAGCCTATATACATTAAAACTCGCAAAAAGAGGGGTCCTTATTGTGACGGCTCATGCGTAGTATCAAAAGACTCTTACACAAAAGAGATAGCCCTGGAGCTTGGTCAAAAACTCATCAACAACTATTGCAAGGTTCCTTATGTTGTAATTAACCATTTACATCGCTCTAAACTCGATGCAAACCGTGAGATTGGAGAAGCAGCTCAAGGTGATCCTATTGCAGAAAGTGCTTGGCTTGAGTTTCACGACTTCATTCAAGAAGCACAAACAAAAATCTTATCCAAACATGGTGAAGTTGTAAACACCAAAAGTGAAGTTGCAATTAAAGGTCTACTATTGGATGTCCATGGCTACGCTGGAACTGACTTTGTTCCAACTGCTGGTTCACCATTCATCCAATGGGGATATCGCATGTCTAAGACATCGCTTGATCCAAATGAATATTGCAAACTTGATTCAAGGTCTCAAGGAACTATTGGAACTTATACTCATGCCAGATTTATGCCAGATCAGAGTCTCGAGTGCCTTGTGAGGGGACCTAACTCTCTTGGTTCACGTGTTGCATCAATGATGCCAATAGCTGGTGCATCTGATTCATGTGGATTGGGTCTACCAAGCTTTGAATTTCCAAGTCCAAAAGAGACGACTAACGACCCTGACTATTGTGATGATATACCCTGCCATTACTATTCTGGAGGATATGATGTGAATGTACATGAACACTTATATTGGGATTCAAAAAGTGGAAACATGATGAATACAGTCCAAATGGAGTTACCAAGATGCATTAGATTTGCGGATGGTACTAGGAGTGGAAGGAAAGAGACACATAATAGCTTTGCAGATAAGCTATCTATTGCTCTTTGTTCTTTCATGAAAGATTTATTTCAAGATCAAAGTATTTGTTCCATTTGAGATTGAAATACTACACTTGGAACGAAGCAGTAAACTTAGCTTTACACTTTTATGAAAGCATTGCATAATAAGAATAATTGTATATATTATATAATATATACTTGTATATATAAAAATACATTGTTATTTTTTGACCTTATCTTTATGATATTATTTCTTATTCATTAATAAATGGATAATGACAATTCTTCCCTAAATCAATAATTGTACTACTATCGACACCATATCCATTATCATTCTCATGAACAATAGCATTAAAGTTACAATTCTTATATCCCAACCAATGTATGACTTCATTCAAAATACTAACATCGTCCTTCCATTGATCAAAGTGTATAACTTTTGCATAGTCTTCACCCAAGAGTGTACCCACTTGGAGATGAAAGTCACGTATTTTAGTAAGGTCATCTTCACTTGGTCCATTGTATTGATTATTATTTTTGTCTGATTGATGATGATCATTATCAGTAATATTTGTCGTACTATTATGATAAGTAGTAGTTGTAGTAGTATTAATATTAGTAGTAGTAGTAGTAGTAGTAGTAGTATCATTATCAGTAGTATCATTATCAGTAGTATCATTACTACGTGTAGTATTACTCTTTTTCTTCATCATCAGCACCAATGTCCCATTTTTTGTAAATGTTCTTTGATATGATTCTAATTGATGTGTAATATTATATTGTACATTAATAATAAATCTCGAACATGGGAAATGATTTCTATAAAAGTTCGCTGCTATAGATGGTGTAGTAAATGAATGTAACCTAACTTCCTTAAATCCTAAAATAGTATATTCATCATATGATGATGATTGTATATTATGAGCATATGATTTATCTTGTTGTATATGTAATGGTGGTGGATTCATGGTATAATGTAATTGTTGTGTAATACATGCCAATGATCCCTTGGGTATCGTATTATGTCGAAATGGTCCATTATATTTATCCATGGGATGTTTTAACAATTGTGGACGATGATTTAATAAATTATCTTCAATAAGTGATGCAACACCAAATGTATTATGGTTTTCACCAGATATTCGTGTATATGGTAATGTATTGAACATGGATAATAATGTCGTAGAGCCTGATCTAGCAGTAGAGAATATGAATAAATGACGACGATTACATGGTGTACATATAGGTGAGTTTTGACATGTGGCAGTGGGACACCATGACGATTGGTGTGGATTTGAATTATTGAATGGATTCCATTGATCAATGGACGATAATGATGATGACGATAATGATGACGATGATGACGATAATGACGACGATGATGACGACGATATAGCTTTTGATTTTGTTATTGACAATGTCGGTGAAAGAAGATTTTGATTGTATTGCAGTACGTTGATAATGAGTAATATCATTGCCAAGGTAATCACAATTTTGGACATTGTCGCTATTTGTTTCTGTCTTGATGAAAATAACATTGTTTGCTACTGATGATGATGATGATGATGATGATGATGATGATGATGATGATGATGATG
>Ga0213858_10001210_pt1 | contig 12318 bp, 17 predicted proteins | sample PICome_FD_160122 | JGI IMG/M metagenome (GOLD analysis project Ga0213858, IMG submission 160122) | Coastal seawater microbial communities near Pivers Island, North Carolina, United States - PICO245 | ecosystem: Environmental > Aquatic > Marine > Coastal | place: USA: North Carolina | collected... | reverse complement strand
GAAAATGCGATAGCCCGTGCCCTGGAACGCCATCGACTTGGCATAGGCGCAAATCTTGCGGCGTTCAGCCCGGAAGGCAGAGGCCTGTGCTTTTGGATCGGCACTGGTTTTGTAGAACCCGGTCAGGTTGTCGCGCCAAAGCGTCTGAAACACCTCACTGGGCACCTCTTTGGCCTCCTTGGCCACCCGGGCGAGGGCCTTCTCCAGGCTGTGGTCCAGCGTGTTCAGCGCGGCGATCACACAACGGGTTTCAGCCACCGTGCTTTGAGATGAGCTGCACGCCTCGGCCGCTGGGGCCGGCAGCGGCAGCAGGGGCACGACGGCAGCGGCTAGCAGCAGAGGAAGTGAGGCGCGCACGGCGGCATCAGCAACGAGCCTCACACTTACCGCAGTAGCACTTCCTCAGGCAATCTCAGCGACATTGATTGATTCACAATCGAGGCCCGAAACATCCAGAGATCAGCGCCGACCATTGACGATGACCGACTGACCACCAGCCAGACCCGAACTTGGCAAAGCCGGCACCACAGAGGTCTGGCCATCCCATTTATCAAGAAACAATTTATAAAGCACTTGATCATCAAGACTGGAATTGAGGGTCTCATAACGCTTCGCCTCCTGTTCGGCAATCTTCACCTCTGTTTGAGCACGGAGGAGCTGCTGTTCAGCGATCTGCTTTTGCTCAATGGCGGCACGATATTCTTCTGCGATCTTCAGACCGGTGAGGTCAAGCCCCTGCACCGTGACATAGTCAAACTTGGCCAACTCCTCAGTCACCTTGCCCTGAACGATCTCGGAGATAGTGTTCCATTCGGTGGCAATAGTCACTAACTCATACTGAGAGAAGACCGACTTCAGGGCCTTCAGAAGAGAGGGCTGAATCACCCGTGGGTAGATCTGCTGGTTATCGGTGGCGATGGTTTCAAAAACTCGCCCCGCCTGATCAGGTTTCATCGCGTACTTCACCGTGGCGGTGGCCTCGATCACCTGCAGGTCTTTAGTGAGAGTGGAGAACTGTTCCGGTCGCACCTGAGTGCGCACATCAAACAGAGACACGGCCTGCACAAGCGGCGCCTTCACATTCGCCCCTGGCGTCCGCGGCACCCCAGTGACCTTGCCAAGGGTGGTGACCACGGCCACGTTGCCCGCCGGCACGATGAACACGGCCTGAACGAGCAGGATCAGCAAACCGAGAGCCACAGCCAGAACGAGGCTCAAGCCGGCGCCGGGTCCGCCGGAATTGACGGAACGGAGCGGTGTCTGCATCTGGTATCAGCCGGTGCCCCAGGCTAGGCAGGAGCGCAGGTTTCAGGGACGCAGGATCTGAGTGAGCACTCCCTGCAGCGCCCGTAGCAGACTCGACTCGCCTACCACCGCCGCGGCCTGATGGACAAGCCTCAACAACCCTGGCGCCTCTGGGCCTTGGTGATCGGGTTCAACGTGGTGGCGTTTCTCGGCTACGCCTGGGCCCGCTCCCATGGCCTGTGAAGCAAGGCTTCTGACAGGCGCCATAACGCAGTTGCTGTCTCCAGATCGGCGCCTGCCGCACTCGTGGCCGTGGCCTCAAAGCGATGCAGGCCCGGGCGCACCAGCCGGTTGCTCCAGTAGCTGAAGCCAGGGCTCGCAAAGGCGGCATCGGTGGCCAGATCAGCCAGCAACCGACCAGCCGTTGACACCGATTCGGTGAGACGCAGCAGATCCCGTGCCACCAAAGCAAACAACGCCATTCCCAGAGGGTTGTTCTGGCGGTTGGTGCGGAAGAAGCCTTCGCTGCTGCGGGGAATCACCAACCCAGGGCTCCAGCTGATCACCGGCATGGAGCCCTCCAGTTGCCGATCGAGCTCGCGCCCCAGCAGCACATTGCAGAGCTTGCTGTCTTTGTAGGCCTTGTCGCCATCGAAGCGATCACTGCCATCGAGCATCACGAAGCCGGCACCAGCCCGAAGCCCCGCCAGATCCCCCAGGTGCGCCGGTTGACCCACACGCCCTCCGCCGCTGGCGGGGTTGTGCACCTCCGAAGCGGTGATCACGATCCGTGGCTGCGTCCCCGCTTGCAGCAACGGCAGCAGCCGGGCGGCGATCAACTGGTGGGCCAGCTGGTTCACAGCGAAGGTGATTTCAATCCCCTGGGGCGTGAACACGGGCGCGGCGGCTCCGGCACGCTGCTGGCCGGCATTCAGCACCAGGCCATCCAGGGGTTGCCCTTGATCCAGCAGCTTCTGGCAGGCGCGCTCCACGCTCGCCAGATCCGCCAGATCCACGGCGATGCAGGCGATCTGACTGGGCGCCGCTCCAGCAGCTCGCAGCTGCTGCTCCGTCTGATCGGCTCGCTCGGCCGTGCGACAGAACAACGTGAGCTGATGGCCACTGCGAGCGAGACGCCGAGCCGCTTCCAGGCCGATGCCCGAACTGCCGCCTGTGATCAGGAGTCGTCGCATCACACCACCACCTCCACCGTGCTGCCATAACGCCCCAGCTGCCGGTCTGCTGTGAGCAGCAGCATCGGTTCGGTTTTGCTTTGCGACACCAACAGCCGATCAAACGGATCGCGATGCTGTCCATCCAGCGCAAGCTCTGCCACCGCCAGAAGGTGCGCGTTGCTGATCGGCAACCAGCGGAACCCCTGCAACGGCAGCTGACGCTCCAACTCAGGCAGGTCCAGCTGCAATCGACCCAGCGAGAGCTTGATCGCCATCTCCCATAGAGAAGCCTGGCTCACGAAGACCTCAGCATCAGGAGCCTGCACACGGGCCACAACACTCTCTGCGAGCCGCGGATCGTCATTCAGCCACCAGAGCAGCAGGTGAGTATCGAGCAGCAACCGCGTCACTGTGTCGCTTCAAACAATTCATCGAGCGGTGCATCAAAGGCTTCTCCGAGCTGGATCCGGCCACGCATCGCTCCCGGCGCCGCCACCGTTGGCGCCGAGGCTCTCCAACGCACCAGTCGAGCGATCGGCGTGCCGGCTCGGGCGATCACCACGTCCTCCCCATGCTCCACCGCAACCAGGAGCTGGGAGAGCTGGGTTTTGGCCTGATGGATATTGACGACCTCCATGCTCAACAACCTTGAACTAAGGCTTAGTTTAGTTCAGCCTGGCTGGGATCAGCAATCGTTTCTGGGCAACCATGGCCACCGCAGACCCAGAGCCTCCGCCTGGTTCATCACCAGAGCATTCAAGGCGCGACCGATCAGCACCTGCGGTTCATCGGCGCGGATCGGGATCACGGAGTGTTCCCTGGCCGAAGCGGTGGGAGTCGTGACGACCCGACGGCGAATCAGGGAATTGGCGGCTTCCAGACCACACACATAGGCCCGCTCCTGACACAGCCCCTTGGCGCCATGCTCGCGGCTGCCCATCCGCACCCAGTCGCCGGCACACACGATGGAAGGCAGCGCCGTTTCCAGCGGCGGCCGCTGGCTGAAGCTCCCCGGTGCAAACAGCGACACCGACGCCGGATAGCGACGCACCTCCGCCTCCAGCACCGTGGCGGCGTGAAAGGCGGGATTGGCCACCGGCAACAGCTCCCGCATCAACAAGGCCACAATCTCCCCATCGCTGAGGGTTGCGATCGCTGAGGCGTTGTAGAAATCGCTGGCGACCACCGATCCCTGGGGTTGTTCCCCGCCCCACAGAGCGGCTTCCTCCTCCCTCTGCAGCTGATCGAGCATGAAGAAGGTGCCACCGGCCCCCCGCAACGCCTCAAAACGGGAGAAGACATTGGCGGGATCGGCAACGTCTACGTAAGCATCAAGCCACAGACGCACCGACACCACATCGATGGCACCGAGCTTTCCGGCCTCCACCAGCTCTGGAACGGCAGCAGCACAGGCCGGCGACGACGCCATCAGCGCGCCCATCCCCCTGGCGCCCACTGCCAACACCACCGCATCCACCGCTTCAATCAGCCCCTCCTCACCCGTTTCAACGGCACGGGTTGCCACCGAAGCAACCGCCGAACCGTCGGGCGTGAGGTTCAACCCCGTGGCCAGCGTGCCCCCCAGCACCCGCAGGCCGTGAGACTCCATGAGCTTTCGGGCCAGGGGTGCAATCAAGGCTTCGCCAACACTGTTGGCCCGGATCCAGCGCACATCGAAGGAATCCTGATGGGCAAAGGAGTAGTAATAGAGAAGCTCCATCGTCACCGCCGCCGAAAGCTCCTCGGGCGGCTTGAACAGTCCCACCAGCAGGGTGGGGCGCAGAAAGTCGTTGATCATCCGCTCGCTGATTCCGACGCTCCGGAACAACGTCAGCGCATCGAGGTTGTCGTAGCGCCGAAACACCGCATCACTGCGGTGAAGATCGAGCATCGCGTAGAGAAGCCCCGTGATGCTCAGCCGATCGGCGATCGGCAAGCGCTTGAAATTGGTGAAGGTCGCAGCCACCTGCCCCAGCGGACTCGGCCATTGGGGCGCATCTCCGAACACCGGCGCCGTGGCCTCCAGACCATCGGGCGACCAGAAGGCACTGGTGGTGAAGTCCGTGAACACCGGGCCGAGATCGAGCTCGGCGGTGAGGGCATTGATGTTGGGGTAGTCCTTCCAGAAGCCGCGGGTGCCGGCTTCAAACGGCTTGCCGCTGGCGGTGGTGAGGGGCGTGCTGCCGGTGGGATCCGCCATCCCATCCAGCAGGGTCACACGCACTCCGGCTTCGCCGAGGGCCTTGGCCGCACCCCAGCCAGCCCAGCCGGCGCCGATCACCACCACGTGGGAAGGCCTGGATTGTTCCGCGATCGCCATCACTCAAGCGAAAACTCCCTGGGCAGGATCATCGGCGATCACAACCACGACCTGCCTGCATTGAACTAAGGCGAGGACTAAGGTCAATGAGTCATCCGCTTCAAGACCCGTGGAAGCCTCGCCAGCTGCTGCCCATGGAACGCCCCGCGTCGTCAACGTGCACCAGGCCAAGACGCACCTGTCGCGCCTGATCGACGACGCCCATGCCGGTGAAACCATCCTGCTCGCCAAGGCCGGCAAACCCTGGGCGCGATTGATGCCCCTGGCTCCACCTCCGCCCCAGCGCATTCCCGGCCGCCTGCGCACCCATGGGCCGCTGCGCGATCCCCACCTTCTCCTGGAGCCGATGGCGGCCGAAGAACTCGTCGTCTGGGAATCCGGAGAACTCGATCCTGATGGCCCCCAAGCCTGATTGATTCCATGACGTATCTCCTCGACAGCCACGTGCTGCTGTGGTGGTGGTTCGATCCCGAGCGCCTGTCGCCGCGCGTGCATTCACTGCTCGTGAATCCAGCGACATCGGTGCGAGTAAGCGCTGCCAGCGTCTGGGAACTCAGCCTCAAGCATCACCAGGGCAAGCTGCCGGAGCTGACGCAGGCGATCAACGATCTACCAGCCTTGTTGCAGGCCGATGGCTTCCAACCGCTGCCGATTGCCCTGGCCCACGGCCTGCGGGCGGGCGCCTACAGCTATCCGCACCGTGATCCGTTTGACCGCATGCTGGCTGCCCAGGCCGAACTGGAGCGGCTTGTGCTGCTGAGCGCCGACCCCGAACTTGCCACGTTCCCTTGTCAGACGCTCTGGTGAGCGGTTGGCACGCTCAGGGTGTGCAGGGGCCGTTGGCCGTCACAACCACTTCATCCCCCAACTTCACGGTTTTGAGCAGGGTTTTGAGGATCGGCTCCTTCACATTCAGGCAGCCGCCGGTGACCTTCTCGCCGACACGCGCCTCGTTGTTGCTGCCGTGGATCGCAAAGCTGTACCAGCGGAATTTGCCGTCGTACTCGTTGAATCGAAACGGCTGCTTCACGCTGTCGATCGGCTCCAGGCTGATGTAACCGATGCCGTATTCCCCAACCTCGCCATCGCCACTGAAGTCGATCGCGCTCATGTTTTTGAACAGCATCGTCTTGAGCTCGGCTTCGCTCTTGCCCGATTGCTTGATGAGTTGCGGGGCCATCACGAACTGGTCCTCGCTCAGAATCGCATTCACCTTGAAGCGCCCCAGCGGTGTGTAGCCCTCTTCGAATCGGGTGCCGGCACAGGTGACGCCGTAGCGGCCAAAGCCCACCGGAAAGCTGGTGCTTGTCGTCCCGAGCACAACCGTGCCTTTACTTTTGGCCGGATCGTTCAGATCGATCGCAATCCGGATCGGACCGTCTAGCCGTTCAGCGCTGCCCGATCCACCGCCTGGCTTTGCGCCATCCCGCCCGCCGCAGCCCACCAGCAGCAGAGCGAGAGCAAACAGCGCAAAGGGAATACGGCGGCCCATCCCGAAGCAACAACCTGAGTGGACCCATGCTGGCCAGGCCCAGCCCGACCACCCTCTGTGGCAGCTGACGTTCTGGCCCAAAGACAACTGGCACTGTGCCAGTTCATCCGGGTAGTATTCCGTCGTGAGGAGAAAAAACTCTTCTGGGTGGAAACAAGGTCACACTCCTGAAGTGTTTTCGGAACCCCCTGCCTTCGGCGGGGGTTTTGTTTTATCTGCCCACAGCGTCAGCCGCGACCCACAAAAAAGAGGCCCCTTTCGGCAGCCTCTCGGAGGGTGTGAGGAGAAAAGCCCTGTGAGGAGCTTTCCTACCCACAGTCATAGTTCCCAGCCGTCCCTCTGGGGAAGCCCCCACATCAGCCGTAACGACCACACGGCGAACGGTGTTGGCTTCCTCAAGGCGCCTTCTGGAATCCAGGGCCAGGCTTGACGGGGATTCCGCCGTTGCAGAAGTTGGAGGCAAACACCTCCTGGTCCTGCACGGTCCAGTCGGGCTTATTGGCCTGATACCAACGGATGCTGTCGAGATAACAGGTGTTCCAGCGAGCCGACTGTTCCGCAATCGGGCGCAGAGACACGGCAATCGACACCGCACTGGCCGTGGCGATGATCCCTAGCACCGGCATCAGATGGGCATTGATCATGTCGCGTGCTTTTGACATCGCCAAGAGGAAACAACTGGTCTCAGTCTCACTCCATAGCATCGACCAACACGGAAGTCGGGCCCATGCCAACGCGAGACGAGAGCAGTGCCGCGCTGATCACCGACTTCAGCCAATTCGCCGAAACAGTCGATTACTCGCTGCTGGAGGCCCTACGTCCGGATCCCGAGGCCACCAGCGACGGCAACGATCACCGGCCTCGCCAGGTGCGTACAGGCCATTACGTGCCGGTCACGCCCACCCCCCTGCCTGAGCCCGAGTATGTGGCCCACAGCCAGGGGCTCTTCGCCGAGCTCGGACTCAGCGACGCCCTGGCCCACGACGCTCATTTCCGCCGACTGTTTTCCGGGGATGCCTCAGTGGCCACCGGTCCGATGCGCCCCTGGGGCTGGGCCACGGGCTATGCCCTCTCGATCTACGGCACTGAATACATCCAGCAGTGTCCTTTCGGCACCGGCAACGGCTACGGCGATGGCAGGGCCCTGTCGATCGTGGAAGGCGTCTACGCAGGCCGGCGCTGGGAGATGCAGCTCAAAGGTGGCGGCCCCACCCCCTACTGCCGCGGAGCCGACGGCCGTGCGGTGCTGCGCTCCAGTGTGCGTGAGTTCCTGGCCCAGGAGTTCATGCACGCCCTCGGTGTGCCCAGCTCCCGCTCGCTCACCCTTTACATGTCGCGCGCCGAAACCGTGCGCCGGCCCTGGTACAGCCCCCAGTCGCGCTCCTTCGAGCCGGATGTGATGGTCGACAACCCCGCAGCGATCAGCACCCGGGTGGCACCGTCCTTCCTGCGCGTGGGGCAGCTCGAGCGGTTCGCCCGCCGCGCCCGCAGCCAGGCCCACCCCGAGGCCATGGCCGAACTGCAGTTGATCGTGGACCACCTGATCGAGCGCAACTACCGGGCCGAGATCGATCCAGCGCTGCCGTTCTCAGAGCAGCTGCTGGAGCTGGCCCGACACTTCCGCGCAAGGCTGACGCGACTGGTCGCCGACTGGATGCGCGTCGGCTACTGCCAGGGGAACTTCAACAGCGACAACTGCGCCGCCGGGGGCTACACCCTCGACTACGGACCCTTCGGCTTCTGCGAACTGTTCGATCCGCGCTTCCAACCCTGGACCGGAGGGGGTGAGCACTTCTCCTTCTTCAACCAACCTGCGGCGGCCGAAGTGAATTACGGAATGTTCTGGCGCTCGCTGCGGCCCCTGCTCGAAGGCAACCATGAAGCCCTGGCGCAGCTCGATGCAATCCACGAAGGCTTCGCCGCCGTGATGCAACAGGAACTTGAGGCGATGTGGGCCCGCAAGCTCGGTCTCAAGACCTACGACGAAGGGCTGGTGAGCACACTGCTGCAGCTGTTGATGACCTCCAGAGCTGACTACAGCCGAAGCTTCCGGCTGCTGTCTGCCATCCCGGAGCAGGCCTCCGATCTGCACCCCGGTTTCTATGTGCCGAGCTCCAATGAACTCGATCAGCAGTGGGAGAGCTGGCTGCAGCAATGGCGCGCGCAACTCCCTGCCAACGGCACCCTGGAGGAGACGTCGGCAGCGATGCGTCGCGTCAACCCCGCCGTCACCTGGCGCGAATGGCTGATTGCCCCCGCTTACCAGCACGCGGAACAGGGAGACCACAGCCTGATCCAGGAGCTGCAGGAGGTGTTCAGCGCTCCCTACGACGATCTCTCAGGAGACCGTGCTGCCCGTTTCGACCGCCTCAGGCCCCGGGACCTGTTCAATACCGGCGGCCTCTCCCACTACAGCTGTTCGTCGTAATCAGACAACCTCTGCATCACAGTCATTGACGAGACACTCAGATCGCATCACCGAAGGCTGCAATTTCAGCCGGTGTCGGATTCATCGCGATTGCCATCAGCAGCAGCTCCGCCGCCAGCAGCTGATCCCCTTCAGCGAGCAGCAAGCGCCTCAACTGGATCACATCGCCGTAGTCAGCAGCAGCGTTTCCACTGAGCAAACCACGGGCCGTGCCTCGGGCAACCACCAACTGAAGAGACATGCTCATGGCTTCAAGCTGGCACCACGAATGGTTCCAGTGATGAGACAGCAGAATCTCAGCTGATTTCGTTGGCTTGTGCAGACCTCTCGTCCTCGGCGACGGGGAGTGAACAATCAGGCCACCAGGCGCTGATAGGCCTCAGTCACCCGCCGGAAGGCCTCAGCCGAACCGCCCATATCGGGATGGTGCTGTTTCACCAAGCGCCGGAACGCCTGCTTGATCGCCTCCTGAGACGCCCCGGCCTGCAGACCCAGCACTGCCAGGGCATCGGCGCGCGAGTTCGAGGCATGGCTGTTGGTCTGCCAGCGATCACTGCTGCGTTGATCCGTGCGGGTGCGCCGGCTGCTGTTCGGCCGTAGCCGCTGGCGCAGCTCCGCCACCACCCGGGCCGGATCCTCATCGAGCCACTCACTGGCCCGCACGCCGTAAAGGGCAAAGGCCGCCAGAACGGCAGCACGCTTCTTGGTCACCTTGGTGCCCAGCGCCTTCAGCAGGTCGGTGCCCAACCCGCTCACCAGCCGGTCAAGACGCTGCTGAAGACTGAGCTGCGGATGAAAGCTGTTGCGGTTGAGTCGATCCACCAGAGCCTCCAGCCCGCTCTGACGCAGGTCGGCCCAGCCGGCTTGCCGAGCCATCGCCTCGCCCCAGCGACGCACCTGCTCGGCACTCACCCGCGGCGCAGGACCGGCGGAGGGTTCCTCCTGCCATCGCGGCGGCTGCACCCATTGCTGCTGCCGCTGGTGATACCGCTGCCGCTCGAGCTCCCGCTGCAAGCGCTGCACCTCCCGGCGCAGGGCCTCATTCTCGGCCAGCAGCGCCTCCACATTGCTGGTGACCCGCTGGGCCGCACGGGCACCAGAAGAGGGTCCCCACTGGCGTGGATCAAAACCCATGACCTGCGCTCACCATCACCAAGGCAGCAACTCGCCGTTGGCATGCCAGAAGCTGCCGCTGGTCTCCAGCGTGAGGGCATCGATGCGCGCCAGCAGGCCACGCACCGCCTGCTCCGGAGCCATGCCACTGGGGTTGAAGTTGATCATGCGGGTGCGCACGAGGCCCGGATGCAGAATCGCGACCGCGATCCCCCGGGGTTGAAGGTCGATCGCCAGCGACTTGCCGGCCATGTTCAAGGCCACCTTCGACATCCGGTAGCCATAGGAGCCCCCGGAGCTGTTGTCGGCGATCGACCCCATGCGGCTGGTCATCAGGGCCAGCTTGGCCCCTCGCGGCATCTGATCCAGCAACGCCCGCGCCAGCAGCAGCGGCGCCAGTGCATTCAGCTCGAACTGACGGCGGATGCCCTCGGGATCGAGATCCTCCAACCCCATCGACTGCAGGATGCCGGCGTTGAGGATCACCACATCGAGCGGCTGCCCCTGCAGGCGAGCCACCAACCCGGCGGGCGCCGACGCAGCAGCAAGATCCAGCCCAGCTTCAATCCGCACCCCCAGGGCCTCCAGCTCCGCCGACGGCTCGCGGCAGACCGCGATCACCTGGTCGCCCCGCGCCTGCAACTGCCGGCAATACTCCAGGCCAATGCCCCGGTTGGCGCCGGTGACCAGAACTGTTGCCATGACGCTCCCCAGCCGTTCCGTCCCATCCTGACGGCAGCGCAGCTGTCAACGCATCAGCGTCAGATCGGGGTACTGACCGGTGAGCTTGCCGTTGCGGTCGTAGCTGTTCATCGCCATCCGGTTGCTGCCATCGAGGGGGATGGCCAACTGCACCACGGCATCACCGGTGTGGCAGGGCTTCGGGAACAGGGTGAGACGCGCGACGCCGACCACCAGATCGCTGGGCTCGCTGGGGGGCACCAGCTGGTCGGGGAAGGTGCCGTTGCGGCCCCAGGGCAGGATCTCGACGCTGTAGTCGCTGTCACAGATTCCGTTCAAGGGCGTGCCCCAGCGGAGGCGAGTGGGCTCGACTGTCAGAACATTCACCACAGCACGACCGGCCGTGCTGTTGGCCTGCCAACGGCCCAGATACATGTTGTCGCCAGCCCATGCGTCGGGCTTGATCGGCTCCTTGACAGGCTGATCGTGCGATTCAGCGCTGAGCCGATGGGCGCGCATCGCCCCGCCGTAGATCGCCCCAATCACGTAGCCGCTCGCCTGGTAGCCCAGTGCACTCACCAAACCGGCAATCAAAGCAGCACTGAACAGGGCCTTCAGGGTGGCGCGACGCATGGTGATCAAGCAGACAGACAATTTTCGGGCGCAACGCGCATCAGCGCCTCCGCGACGTCAACGTTCCAGCGACTGCAGCAGCCGCTTCAACTTGCCAGCGTTGCGCTTCGAGAGGCAGGAGATGGTGGCGGCCGTCTGCCCGCGGGTTTCGATCGCGATCGCATCCCAGAACAGGCCGGATCGATGCGAAAACCCGGCCACCTTCTCCCAGGGCAGCTCCTCATGCCGGGCCGTGAGGCCAAAGAGGCTGTACGACGAGATGGTGAGTTTCTCCGGTTGCACCACCACCCGCTGCGGATTGAGGCTCAGCTCCAGCAGCAGCGTGGGCAGCAGCTCGGCTTCGATCACCATCGTGCGCAAACCGGCCAGAGCATCGCTGCGATCGCCAGGCCTGCTGGAGCGGTCAAGGCTGTGGAAACGTTCAAGGCTGCTGCCGCAATGCCGGCAAAGCGTGGCTCCATGAGGACAGAACGATCGACAGGCCTCGCACTGAATCCCTTCCAGTCGGGTGCCACAGGCTCGGCAGACCTCAGCCTGCGAAGGAATCTCCGAGAGGCAGGCGCTGCAACGCTTGAACTCCGGCGCATCGCCTGGAGGGAAAGGCGGCTGCATCGGGGGCATCACCATCGGCGATCAGCGATTGTGTGGGTCGACCCTCCCATTTTCATTTCTTCGGGGTGATGTCGAAATGAAATTCCTCTGGAAGAAGGGTCACCGGCGGCCATAGGACAACAGAAGCACTGCGTTCCATCCCATGGCTTTCGTCAGTCGCATCTGCGCGACCTCCCGTGGCTCCACGATTGATGCGGTCGGCGAAGGTCGCTACCGCGTCTGCGATCGGCAGGCGCACTGCGCCGAAGTGCAGGGTCTCTGGCAGGCCTATGAAACCCTGCGCCTTCAGGAACAGCGCCCCACGGCCTGAACCCACCTCCGTCAGAAACTGCTCTGGGTCTGACCGGCGAAACGGCCGGCGTAATGCTCATCGCCGTCCATCCGCTGGAAGATGAACTGGCAGATCGGCGTGTCGGGGTACACCGCCAGCGGCGCCGGGCCGAAATTGCTCATCTCCAGCACCTGCTGGCTGTCGATCCCAGGCCCCATGAATGGTGCACTGATATGCACCATCAATCCCAGTCGAGCGAAGCGGCTGCGTCCCTCCAGCCAGCCGCAGAGTCCGGGGCCGAGCCGCAGACGTTCGCGTGTGATCCCGAGCACGGTCTCGCCGGGCATG
>Ga0213858_10001209_pt1 | contig 12319 bp, 8 predicted proteins | sample PICome_FD_160122 | JGI IMG/M metagenome (GOLD analysis project Ga0213858, IMG submission 160122) | Coastal seawater microbial communities near Pivers Island, North Carolina, United States - PICO245 | ecosystem: Environmental > Aquatic > Marine > Coastal | place: USA: North Carolina | collected... | reverse complement strand
CCTGGTGCTCGGCTGAATGTCCCGCGATTTCTTTCTTCCAGCAGGCGCTGGTTCTCTGAATCCGGGTGTGTGATCGAAGCAACGCTGTCCGCGGAGACTCCAATTGAATTTGCACCGGAGGAAGTCCGGATACCGTCTTTGGGGCTGACATCACGACGAGTGTTCTTTTGCACGGGGGCCCATGATTCTCTGCAGGACCTGTTTCCGGGAGTACCGAACCATCCTGTACACGGAGAAATCCTGCGGATTCGTCTGCCGGAAAAGCTGGAATGTGATACGAGCGTCTGCAGACACTGGGTGACGCCAATTCATTCCGGCGAAAAGGAAACTCCTGTCTTCGATTACCTTGTCGGCGCCACATTTGACCGTGAACATCCCGGGCAGGGGCCCACGCGGGAAGGAAGTCTGCTGCTGCTGCGGTCCGCAGCGGATCTTTTGCAGTTATCACTCGGTTCCGATCATGTCATGGAACATCAATGGGGAATACGTGCGGCGATGAAAAATCGTCGAGTTCTGATTCAACGTCACCGGAAGTATCCTCAGGCAGCTGCCCTGAATGGGCTTGGATCGCGAGGTTCACTGCTTGCACCGACCGCAGCCAGGGATATGCTCAATATTATGGATCAACAGCCTCAGCAGGAAAAAGCGGCACCGGCAGCAGGAACTGTCAATCTGACAGCGATGGCTCATACAGCCGTCCGTCGGCGGTATCGCTCGGGTGACTGGTTGCTCGATGCAACTGCCGGAAACGGGCACGATACATTATTCCTCGCTGGACTTGGTGAACCGTCTCGGGTCATCGCTGTGGACATTCAGCAGACGGCGATCCGGCAAACGCAACAACGTCTGGCTGATTCCGGGCTGCAGGGGGTCACTCTGTATCACGCCGAACACGCCATGGCTCTGGGCACGATCCTTGATGAGGGATTGGTCAGGGATGTGGGTGCAGTGATGTTCAATCTTGGATATCTTCCGCGCAGCGACCACCAGCTGATCACGCGGGCTGAAACAACAATCCCTGCACTCAGGCATGCAATCGATTTACTGCGACCAGGTGGTGTGTTGACGGTCCTCGCATATCGCGGGCACTCCGGAGGTTCTGAAGAGGCCGAGTCTGTCGATCAATTCTTTTCAGAAACTCAGGCTGGACAGGTTTCGGTAATACCCGGGAACACAGACGACAGCAGTTCACCGGTGTTATTTCTCTTTCAGAAGTCAACTTCAGTGAATTCTGACGCTTAATAACCGATGATCCACGACGATCGCGGACCTTGATTCGACAACAGGCTCAGACCAGCATTGGAATGCTCATCAAATGAGAGAATTGGCGGCATTTTCAGAACAAACAAAAGCGGAGCAGCTGGCTTCCTTTCTGTTATTCCATGATTTGGAAACACAGCTGGAGGAAGAGGAGAATCAATGGACTGTCTGGATTCTCAACGACGATCACCGCGATCAGGCGAACCAACTGCTTCAACAGTTTCAGGAGGGAGCCGATCCGGCTCTGATCAGACAGGCGGAAGAGCATGTCGAAAAAGTTCGTAAAGAACAGCTGGAAGATCAGATCAAGCGGCGACGAAGTGCGGCTGCTGCAGCACGCATGCGACAACGTTGGGATGGAGTCTGGTATCGCAGTTTTCCGGTCACTGTTGTACTGATTTCCATCAGTTTTGCTGTGGCGTTGTTGACCAGCAACTTTCGTGCTGAAGAAAACAGGGGCAGCTTGTTCCCCAGACTCTGCAACAAACAGGATTCGGAGCTGCTGCAGGGGTTATTCCTCGATGTGCCGTTAACCACTGCAGAGCGCCTGCAAATGTTGTTAACGGGTGAGCGGCCATCTTTGTATCAGATTGTCCAAAGCGGACAGGTTTGGCGGTTCGTAACACCGATATTCCTGCACTTTGATTTTCTGCACATCCTGTTCAACATGTACTGGATGTGGGGACTTGCCCGAGGCATCGAATACCTGCGGGGCAGTTTTCGCTTTGCCGGTCTGGTGCTGGTGATTGCCGTGGTATCGAACGTGGCCCAGTGGTACTGGGCGGGGCCGAACTTTGGAGGAATGTCCGGGGTGGTCTTCGGTTTGATTGGCTATGCGTGGATGAAGGGGCGGTATGAGCCTCACCAGGGAATTGGAATGCGGCAGGAACAAATCGTTTACTGCATGTTCTTTCTGTTTCTTGGGATGGGAGGTTTATTTGGTCCGGTGGCGAATGTGTGCCACGTCGCCGGCCTGTTGACGGGGATTGTGGTAAGCAGGGTGAACGCAGTCCGAGAGATCATCAGTGGTCGGTAAATAAATACAGACGGGGGATCGTTGATCATGGGTCGGGAGCAGAATCTCCAGCTGTTGTTCGAGTACGTCAGTAATGACGGTCTCAGACGCCATATGTATGCGGTTGAGGCTGCCGTCGCCGCCTACGCAAAGAAATTTGGAGAAGACGTGGAAAAGTGGGCGACCGCCGGACTCCTTCACGATTTCGACTACGAGCGTTGGCCTGATCCTCCGGATCACCCGTTGCAGGGATCAAAAATTCTTAGCGAACGGGGCTATCCCGACGAAGTGATTTACGCCATTTTGTCTCATGCTGACTATCTGGCGGATCAGTATCCGCGAGTATCGTTGCTGGACAAAACTCTTTACGCTTGCGACGAGTTATGCGGATTTTTAGTGGCGTGTGCTCTGATGCGGCCGGGTCGTTTGGAAGGCATGAAAGCATCCAGCGTCAGAAAGAAAATGAAGCAGGCATCATTTGCCGCCGCAGTCAACCGCAACGATATCATTCAGGGTGCAGCCGACCTCGGTGTTGATTTGAATGAGCACATCACATTCTGCATTTCAGCATTACAGCCTCTGGCAGCAGAGCTCAATTTGCTTCCGGAAGAAGCGTGAACAGCAGTCCTGCGGGAGACATCACAAGTGAAGCGGCTGCGAGTGATGTTTGCGATCGGCGCGATGTACGGTGGAGGTTCCGAGCGGCAGATTGTGCATTTGCTGCGGCACCTTGATCGGAAACGGTTTGAACCGCAGCTTTACCTGGTAGACCGAACCGGGCCTTTGCTGGACCAAATACCCGAAGACGTTCGAATTCATGCGTTTTCTGAGAGGGCTGGTAAAGCGTCCATCTATTTTCCTGGCAGAAACTACAGTCGCAGGATCAGCGACTATGCCCGCTGTCTTGTACAGACATCGAGTGATATCAGCTATGACCGAACGTTTCTGATGACGCTGACTGCCGCTGCCGGAGCGGCCCGCGCAGGTCTTCCTGCAGTCTCGACAATCGTGACCGACCCGGAACGGGGGTTTGCTCCCGTCGCAGGGCGATTTCAAAGTATGAAACGACGCCGGCTGTCGGCTCTTTACAACAGAACGGCTCAGACTCTTGCTGTCTCGGAAGGTGCGAAACAGGCCGCAATCCGTTTCTATGGAATCCGTGAAGAGCAGATTCTCACTCATCGAAACGGGGTGGATACTGCGGCGATTGAACAGCAGCAACACCAGGCAGTGAATGACGATTGGTGGAATGCTCCGCTGAAACCCGGGAAAAATCGCCTGTTGCGTATCGCAGCAGCTGGTCGCCTCCACCATGACAAGGGTTTTCATCTGCTGATCGAAGCTGCCAGCCGGATACAACGGCAGGACGAACAATTGGATTTGCGACTCGCTGTCCTGGGTGAGGGCGACCATCGTTCAACTCTGCAAAAACAGATCGATGACGCGGGCATGTCTGACCGACTGCGGCTGCCAGGATTTCAGGTCAACCCGATCGCCTGGTATCATTCCGCAGATGTGTTTGTACTCCCTTCCCTTGTCGAAGGAATGCCCAATGTGCTGTTGGAAGCGATGGCCTGCGGTACTCCGGTGATCGCTGCAGATTGTCAGTCCGGTCCTCGGGAGATTCTGGCCGGCGGTCAATTGGGACAACTGATTCCCGCAGGCAGTGCAGCGGCGTTGAAGACGGCGTTACAGCAGGCAGATGAGGAACGGGTTGCTGCTGTGGCGACAGCGCACACTGCTCGATCCGTGATTCACAAGGAATGGTCGGTCCGGAGGTCGGTCGCTGAGTTGGAGGATATTCTGCAGCGTGCGGCAGCAAACCATGGACGAACCGGAAAAACCAGTGAGTCATGGCGGTGATAGCGGGAAAAGTGCTGTCGAATGCGATACGATCAGCAGGACGATGCTTTTGACAGGGTGCGCACAGGGAAACGAGGCTTAATGCAATGATTATTCGCAAGGAATACAAGTTCTACGCTGCGCACCGAAACGAAACTCTGCAGGATAAATGCAGCAACCTGCACGGACACCGCTACGGGTTACTGTGTCACTTTGAAGTAGAGCGTCACGCCGACGAAATCAGCACGCTGTTCGGCGAGTTCGATGCAAAGATCGAGCCGTGGCTGAAGAATAATTATGACCATGGCATGTTGATCAACGCTCACGATCCGCTGTATCAAACACTTCTGGACCATTGTCGCAGAACAGGTGAAACCTTCCGTCTGAAAGTGTTCGACGGTCCCACATGTGTGGAAAACCTCGCGTGGACGATGTTCACTGAGATCACGGAAATGGGGTTCCGTTTGTCCCACATCGAAGTTCAGGAAACGGACACATCCGTCGTGACTTATTCGCGTGAAGACTGGATACGTGAGAATCGGTTCTTCGCAAAAACGGGCACAGCAGACGTCAACGGCGAACACTGAATGCGGTGAACTGTCAGAATTTTACAACACCTCTGATCAGTCCACGAATACGAATTCGTTCATGTTCAGCAGAATCCGAGTCAGGGCGGGCAACCCGTGTTTCGACGCGTACTCCGATAACACCCGTTGCTCAATTTCGGATGGAGACCTGCTGGCAATCAGCCAAAATCCGGCCTCAATTTGCTCCGTCATGGTGTCGTGCTCTGACTTCAGGCGATCAGCGAACTGCTGAGACATTGTCAGACAAAACGGATTGTTCAACAGGCTGAGTGCCTGCAGGGCAGTCAGTGTTTCGTGTCGACGAGGCGTGCTCTGCGATGAATCCGCACAATCCAGTGTCGTCATAAACGGATCCGGCTGAGATCGAACAATGAAGCGATAGATACTGCGACGATGCGACTTTGGATCTGAGGGATCGAATTTGAAGTATTCGTAGTGCGGGGAATGAGCTGTCTTCTCCAGCTCAAACAGATAGAAGCCTGGGCCGCCCATTTCAGAATTCAGGCAGCCACTGACAGCCAGCATCGCGTCACGCAGTTCTTCCGCTGAAAGTTTTCGTCGAGTCATCCGTGCCAGCAGCCGATTCTGTTGATCGAGCTCAGCGGCCTGTTCATGGATACTGGAACTTTGCATCCAGGTGCTGCTGTTCAGAATCAATCTGTGCATCGCCTTCATGGACCCGCCGCTGCGAAGGAATTCCGCAGCCAGCCAATCGAGCAATTCCGGGTGGCTTGGCAGTTGTCCCATTCGACCAAAATCGTTCGGTGAATCCACAATCGCCTGACCGAAATGATATTGCCAGATGCGATTGACGATCGATCTCCATGTCAACGGGTGATCTTCCCGAACAATCCATTTTGCCAGTGCCGCACGTCGATCAGCTTCCGAATGATCCTCGGGAAGTTGAAACAGCCACTGGTCATTTGCACTGAGCGGAACCGTTCCGGGAAGAGAGAGTTCACGCGGCTGTGTTTCATTGCCGCGGTGCAGCACATGGACAGATCGTGGAACACCCGCAGTGGGTTTGAAGTTTCCCTGGGGCTGAAATTGTGTGGCGGCAGCATAGACCATTCGTCCCTGCGGAAGTGCAGCAAGTGCATCCGCAGCCTCTTTCTGACGGGCCTGAAGCATCTTCTTTTTCTCGTTTCGCTCGGCAGTCCACAGTCGATTGCGAAGGGCGGTGAACTGTTTCTCGGCATTGAGCAGCTGTCGGGTTGCTTCCGGATCCGCAGCTGCCGGCCAGATACCGTCGGTCAGGTTGGTCTTGCGCCAACGAACCGGCGCTTCAATCGAGTCGAGAGCAGTAACCTGACACCCGGCTGCAGCATTTTGATCCTCAGCGGTTATCGCTCGCACTTCGCTTAATGCGAAATTGAAATCACCGGAGCGGCTGGCGAGTTTGACGGCAGTGACACGAATCAGCCGAACGGTTTGTTCCAAATTGACACTGACGGTATTCAGACCCGGGTTGGGAAAGTCCTGTTGAGTCTGGTCGAGGACCACCTGAAAGTCATCGGGATCAGTTGCAGTTTCGACCTTGAATCGCACGGGAAACCCGAAACCAGCGCCGATATCAGCATAATCATCGTAGCAGGGGTGCAGATCGATCCGGTGAATGGGAGTGGATTCTCCGAGATCGACGATGAACCATTTTTGCTGATCAGCCTGCTTTTCGATCTGGCTGTGATAACCGTATTCCGGTTTCAGTCCGTTCACACCAGCCAGCGGACGAAGCTTTGCCACCTGTTTTTCCAGAGTGGAGAACAGGTCTCCACCCTCGTTTCGAACATCACTTTCAAGTGCCGTCAGTTTCCGTGCCGCGTCGTCTCGCTGCTGTTCCAGCAGCAGTCGCTTTTGTTCAACCTGCGGGTCTGTGTCGTAAGGTCGTTCGGCGCGATCCACCGCCGCGAAAACAGACTGCAGCGCGTAGTAATGCTGCTGCGTCATCGGGTCAAATTTATGATTGTGGCAGCGAGCGCACTGAATGGTCAGGCTGCAGAACGTGTTGAGAGTACTGCTGACCATATCGTCACGGTCAAGATTTCGAGCGACCTTGCCGTCAATTTTCGACTCGGGAACTTCCACATGGCCAATGAAATCCCATGGTCCTGCAGCGATGAACCCGAGCCCGAGGATTCCGTCAGCATCGCCGGGGAAGAGAATATCTCCGGCAATCTGCTCCGCGATAAAGCGCGCGTACGGCTTGTCATCATTGAAAGAACGGATCACATAATCTCGATACGGCCACGCATTGGGCCGTAGTTTGTCCTTGTCATAACCGCAGGTGTCAGCATAGTGGGCCACATCCAGCCAGTGCCTTGCCCAGCGTTCGCCATACTGCGGGGAATCCAGCCAGCGATCGACCAGTTTCGCCCACGCCTGCGGATCTCGATCATTGACGAATGCCTCCACATCTTTGGTGTCCGGAGGCAATCCCAGCAGGTCGAAACTCAGACGTCGAATCAGCGTTCTTCGATCTGCACGCGGTGATGGTTGCAGACCGGCCTGTTGAAGTCTTCGCAGGATAAAAGCGTCGACCGGCGACTGAATCCACGTGTTGGAATCCGGTGGTTCAGGGACAGTCACCACCCTGAGAGGTCGCAGAGACCACCAGTCATAGTCACTGACAACAGGTGGTTTCAGCTGCAGCTTTGCCGGAGCTGCAGCACCGTTTGCGATCCACGTTTCAATCTGGTCTCTCTCGGATTCGGTCACCTGAGCACCATCAGGAGGCATTGAGGGCGGCATGGCTCCGTCGGGCGAGATCACCTGCATCAGTCGGCTGGACGCTGAGTTTCCCGGTTCCACGACTCCGGACTCACGCAACTCAGCAACCGATTCCAGAGAAAAATCGCCCTTGCGATCTGTGCTGTTGTGGCAACGCAAACATTTTTGTTCCAGCACCGGGGCAATCTGTTTGCTGAACACAGACTCGTCAGCAGAAAGGCGGGGAACCAAAACCACGCCGCAAAGCAAAGCGATACGATGAATTGTCATGGGGCGATATTCACAGGTGAGTGACAGCAGACAGTGCGGCGTCGCACAGGAATGAACGCGACAGTCGATATCGTAGTCAAACATACGCGGACTGACACCGGACAGCAACAGCCTTTTCATCAGCGAGCCCCGGCACACGGAAGAACCGAAGTGCCGGCGTCAAGCGACGTATGCGTTTCTTCAACCGGTATTTGGCCGCAGTGAAATTCACCGATGAAAGATACAGAACAGGCGTTTACATCTTCGCAGCGATTCGTGAGAGTATGGAGATCGGGTACGACTGGACTGTTGGTTCCATCAATCGATCGCAGAGCCTCGGCAGCCTTACATCTTCCTTTTTACTTCTGTCTAAGCACCAGCGCAGGTTGACTGATGGAGATTCATCTCAATCATTCACGCACCAGAGAATCGCTGGCTTCCAGAGTGATTGTGTCTCGCGTGCTGAAGAGCAGCAACATTGAACAGTTGCTGCGGGAAGTCGAGGGGCTTCAGCAGCAGGGGTTTCGATACGCAGCACTCCGCAGACAACAGGCCCATCGCATCGGTCGAGAGAAAATTCGCCACGTTCTTGATGATGCAGGTATTCGAGTCTCCAGCTATGGCTACTGCGGTGGTTTCACCGGTACTCTGGGAATGAGTTTTGACGAGGCGATGGAGGATACATCCCGGGCGGTCGACGAAGCCATCGAACTTGGTGCCAGATCCCTGATCGTACTTCCCGGTGCGCGCGGTGTTCACACATGGAAGCACAGTCTGAAGTCTATTCGAATCGGACTGCAAAGCGCCATTAGCCATGCTGGCACTGCACAATTGAAGCTGTTGGTTCCCACATCAGAAATTATCGCCAGCGACCGTGACAAGATCACCGTTCCGGGTTCTGCGGTACAATGGCTTCGCGAAAACACCAGCAGCCGCATTCAGCCACTGCTGCTGGTCCGAGGACGAGGTCGTCAAAGAACCCTGCCACGGGGCTGGAAGAAATCTCTGCTCGGCGGGGCCAGTCTCAGGCTGTGCAACCGATCAGAGACATTCTTTTGGAATCAGCGACTGCTCACCCGGGTGCTCAGCGTATTCTCTTCGCAAGAACTGGGCCAGACGCCAGTCGCACAGGATGAGTGGACAGTGGATTAGAGGGATTGAACACAGACAGTGTTTGAATTACTTGTCCTGATGAGTATCGGCAGGTTCCGCTGCTGTCTGATTTTTCTCTTGACCTCGTGAACGAAGATCCAGCAGAGAGCCAAGATTCTTCAGAAGTTCACCGCCCGGTCCAGCACCCCTCTGCTGCTGAAACAGATTCTGAGGATCAGCGTTCCGATTGCTGGCACCATTGTTCAGGAAGCCGCCGAAATTTGGCAGAGCTGTAAAACCACCAGCCATGCGAAACTCGGGGTGATCAATCGTTCCGGTGACCTGCAGAGGAATGAGTGAGTTGGGGAACAGGAGGGACATGTCTCGACCAATCGCAGACAGATCCACCTCAAGTCCCAGATTCAACGATCCGTCCATTCCCAGTAAACCTGATGACCTGATCTGCAGTCCGTGGCTGATTTCCGGCATCAGAAACGCACAGCTCTCGTGAACGAATCCGAGTTCACTGATACTGAACGAGATTGTGGAATTCCGAGCCATTGTGAGCTGAGGAATGTCGTCCATCTGCAAACCCAGCAGTCCGGCGAGCGAACGAGTTCGATTCAGCAGGTTATCGTCGGCTGCCGCATACAGATCATGGATCGTAGCTGTTCCACGAATCGGAAACGGATCAGCGGCTTCGTCGTCCAGCGAAAACTCAATGGTCTCCAGGCTGATTGAAGCCGAGCCGTGGATGCCGGCCGCCTGAGAAAGCAAAGGAGCGATCAGCACAAGGTTCTGTTGTTGGTCAAGATCAGACAGCGGTTCATGATCCATCAGCACGCAGGGGCTTATTCTGAGCTGCTGTCCGTTTCCGGGAGTCCACGTAATTTCGCCGGCAAGATTGATCCGCGGAAAATCGATCAGAGGAACATCTCGTGAAGCCACTTCCAGTCGAAGCGAGGAATCTTCCACCATGAACCTGCCGAAGGATTGAGAGGGTGTTCCGGAACTGAATTCCGGCCACTCTCCATTTTCGTCGAGTCTCACGAGTAAACTCGCCTCAGTGAGCGTCAGGGTGCCGAAGTCGGCTGCGTTGATCAGGTAATGCAGAAGACCGTGTGTGGTCGTGAATCGGCGGGCGGTGCAGATGAGTCCACCATCCCTGTTGTGCAAATCGATCCCGCGGAATTCGATGGGTTCAAACCAGCCACCGGAAGCGCTTTCGGCGGTGGCACTGATGGAGGTGCCGGGGACTGCGGCGGCGAGAATCAGATTCCGCAACGGCGTTTGGAAGAGCACCGCAGGGGCCAACAGCGTGAGCACCGACAGTGGGAGGAGAGCGGTCAGGAATCGCCGCCGAATTCTGCGGGATGACGGAGTATCAGCGGCAACTCGAGACGGTTGATTCAAGCTGATACTCCGGACCGGGTGCAAAAAAATAGATGTCAACCAACACAGCTCCTGGTTGTAGCAGCAGCAGTGCAGGATGGCCAACACGAAAGCATGGAAAAACACAGCGAGGGTTACAGATTGAATCGTGTGCTCAATGTCATCCGCCACACGAATCAGAATTCGCCAATAACCTCACCATCATCCGGAGTACAGAGGCGTCGCAGCACCTGTCGATCGATATTCTCGGAGAGGAAATGCGCTGATCCATCGCCGAGGATCGCCTGACAACCTCCGGTATGAGTACTGAACGGCTCGTCGTTGGATCCACAATTATTGACCGACCACGGACAAGCTGCCGGCCCACCTTTCGGTGCCTTATTGTTGTTGATGATCTGTGTCTCGCCGGCCCCCAGATTTGGCGGACCGGAAACACCATTGCCTGTGTCCCCGTCAGCCCAGCGATTAGGACAGCGCTTCCCGTTCTGTGTGCAGGCCCCGACCTGGCTCAGGGCGTATGCGATGGGACTACCATAGACTGAACCGACCACTGAGGCGTCGTCATATTTGCCCACGATCCTTGCCGGTCTGCCGGAATCTTCGATGACGCAGATTGTGCTGCTGAGGCCATCAGTGACATCGCGAAAACGATTGCTGCCTGGGCTGGCCAGCATACCGTCGGCGATTGCCAGTTTATTTCGCAATCCCGTGATGGGGTCGAGATCGATATACGCGATGGGCATGTAGTCAGTCTGCCCGTAACCGTCACCGCCATCCTCCTGAAAAAAACCGTTGCTCGGACACAGGTAAGTCGGAACGCTTGTCTTTGCGAGGAGATCATTGACCACTCCCGTGTAGACCGCCGGATTGGCGTTGTATGGGTAGTCAAAATTCCATCTGTTGTAGACGTTTGCCTGTTCGACGTAGGGCAGGATGGCAGTGAACATCGACACCGGGGCAAAGACACGAACACCGGGCTTCCCGTTGGGATAAATTGTGTACTCACCACTTGTAGGCAGTCGACCGTATGTGCCTTCATAGTTGTGAATGGCAATGCCCATCTGCCTCAGGTTGTTCTTGCACTGTGTGCGGCGAGCAGCTTCCCGTGCCTGCTGCACAGCCGGCAGCAGCAACGCAACCAGAATGGCAATGATTGCAATGACAACCAGAAGTTCGATCAGGGTGAATCCGCGAGTACTTTGTCGTCGCGAAACGGGGTTCATCTTCATGGGACGGAGACCTTTCAAAAAACACCTGCCGGACGGGACAGTCTGCCACGGCCGGGAAACAGAAGTGTCCGAATCAGTTCGAACGCTGGTCATACTCGTCCGTACAGATGAGTTCCTGATGAAGAAGGCGTGAATACTCTGCGAACCGCGAAGACTGCGTGCAGGGTTCCATTCGGTGGATCAGCTGCCAGCAATCTCACCGACCAGCGGAGACAGTTTCTGTCCGGCAGCCGCAATTTTTTGCCGATCCTTCACAGGGTGGCTCGCGGCGATTTCCATCAGTAGTGCGGCGGCTTGTGCAACCGGCGCGTCGCTTGATCCGCTCGACTCGGCGATGGGTTTGACGTCGGTATTGATCAGGGTCACAAAATGGTCCCATTCGACCTGATCGGGCATTCCGGCGAGATTGCGGTATTCCAGAAAGCAGTGGACGACGACACCACGATCACCATCAAGTGCCCCGCCGAAGGCACCAAACGGGAGAGCAATCCATCCCAGATAAAGTGCCAGGACCAGCATCACGGAACCGGCTCCGCCGCCTGCCATTGCCAGCGAGCGACCTTCCGGCATCTGAAAAGCTGGTCGGCAGCGTTTCTTCGGTTTGTGGTATTGCGTTGCCGGTGCTGGTTTGGGAGTTGCCGCCGTAAAAGCCGCCAACGCTGGGGCTGGTTGAGTCGTTGGACCGGGATGATTCCAGTCGGCCACCGGAGCGGATGTTGGTGTCCGCCCGACAGGAACCGAGGCCGACTCTTGGGGTGTCGGCGTTGATTTCTGCTGAACATCCATTTCGTCAAAGATCTCTGCCAGCTTGTCTTCGGCCTCCCGATCCCGTCGGCGCAGTTCCGCCAGGCGAGCGGCGTGCGGCGACCTGGCCCGATGATTTCGCCGGCGTCGGTTGGTGGTCTGTCTAACGGTGTCCGGTCGAG
>Ga0213858_10001207_pt1 | contig 12329 bp, 11 predicted proteins | sample PICome_FD_160122 | JGI IMG/M metagenome (GOLD analysis project Ga0213858, IMG submission 160122) | Coastal seawater microbial communities near Pivers Island, North Carolina, United States - PICO245 | ecosystem: Environmental > Aquatic > Marine > Coastal | place: USA: North Carolina | collected... | reverse complement strand
GCAGAACCGCGCGCTGAAACTCAATCACATTGTCGCGAACCTTGCGAACCGTCTCGAGGAATTCCGGGGCAGCCGCTGCCGCTGCCGCTGCCATCTCCTCTTCGCTGACGCGCATCGACTGCGAATCCAGTTGCTTCCCATCCAGTCGTTGCGTGTAGTCGAGCACTGCATCCAGCCCGCGTGCCGCGACGTCGGAACAGATCCGGCTCACAACCTGACGCGGACTCAATGCCTCGCCGAATAGTTCGATCGTGCGCTGTCGTCCCGCCTCGGAAACCACGTCGCCACGCGGGCTCAGTTTTGTGCGCAATTCCGCGAACTTTTCAGAGGCGTCATCCTGGCGGCAATCAATGGTGGGAATCGTCAGACTGGATGTCATAGTTGGCTCACGCTGCGGCTGCTGAATCGTCGGCACTCGTCTTAGCCGCTTTTCTCAGGAAAGTCATGTTACAGACCGGGCCGCCACCACTGTTCCCGAACCAAATCCAGCACTGGACAGTGTGACGTCGCCCTGCCCGCATTGAACTCATCCCCCCGGTGAAGTCCAGGCCAGCACGGCACCTTCCACAGGGTTTTCCGTGATTTGAAACCGATCAAGCCACAGTGGACCCGTTCACGGAGATTTTTCTCGCCCCGGTTTTTGCTCCAGGTGTTGTCATCGTCTCGCAGGAATCCTATTCTGGGAGCTTCAGGGCACTCTGGATCGCCGATCAGATCGCCGAACGTTCCTTCCCCAATGCCCCCAAACAAGACGCGTGCAACCGGCACCGCCCTGCAATTTTGTTTCAGTACACGGCTGCTGACCTGTCCATTTCTGACAGCTGCGGCAGCAGCACCTCCCTCGACTTTCGCATTGCACCTCCAGCGTTCAGACGGAAAAAATAAGGAACAATCATGAAATCAATGCTCACAGCAATCTGTTTTCTGGCAACGACCGGAATGCTGCATGCTCAGGATGCGGCAGAGCCGGATCAGAGTTTGATTCAGGCCATTCAGGAAGCGGGCGGTCAGGCAATCCCGCTCGCGAAGGGTGATGCACGCCTGTCAGTGGCGTTTCATCTCTCCGACAAGGAAATCAACGACGCCACCCTGGCAGTAATTGCCAACGCGGGTTCCGTGCATTCACTCAACCTGCGAGGCACCGCTGTGACGGATGCCGGCCTTGCGACTCTGACCGGACTGTCAGGGCTGACTCGCCTGCATCTCGAGAAAACAGGTGTCACCGACGCTGGACTCGCTCATCTGGCCGGGCTCGGCAAGCTGGAATACCTGAACGTCTACGGCACGAAGATCACCGACGCAGGACTCGCACAATTGGCGGCCGTCAAATCGCTGAAGCGTTTGTTTGTCTGGCAGACCGAAGTGACTGAAGCCGGCGAAGAAGCGCTGAAGAAAGCCGTTCCGGAGAGCCAGATCGTACCTGACTTCCGACGCGATCGTGAACGCGAAGTGGTCGAAGCCGGTCGGGCTGCAGAAGATGCTGCCAAACTGGTGGAAGAACTTGCGGCAGAGATTGAAGGCCAGGGCAAAGCAATTGCCGAAGCAACCACAGCGAATACCGCTGCCGCAAAAGCCAACGAAGATGCCCAGAAGGCCGTGGCCACAGCAGCTGCTGTTGTGGAAGCCGCAAATGCCGCAAAGGCAGCCGCGGAAAAAGCGGTTGCGGACCTCAAAGCCAACGACAAGTCGCCCGCAGATGCTGTCACGGCTGCTGAAGCGGCCGTTGCTACTGCCGCAAAGAATTCAGAATCGGCAACGGCCGCTGCCGAAGCACTGAAGAAGCCGGCGGAAGACAGTAAGGCAGCAGCTGATGCGGCCAAAAAGAAGCTGGATGAAGAAAACAACAAGCTGAATGAGCTGAAGAAGAAATCGGAAGAAGCCGTCAAGAAAGCTGCGGAGCTGAAGACGAAGGCAGATGAGCTGAAAGCCGCTGCCGAAGCTGCAACCGCCGCACAGTGATACTGCCGCACAGTGATACTGCCGGACAGTGATACTGCCGCACAGTCGGCTGACGGACCGTAAGACTGACTGTGCAAACCGCCCTGCTGAGTTCCTGAAGAGCCACTGTTGGATGACCGACAGTGGCTCTTTCCATTTCCTCCGCGACTGGCAGCACCACTCGCTCGACCGCCCCGTAACGGATTCGTGATCATGAACGAAATCACCCTCAGGCTGCCGGACCAGTGGCAGGCTCTTCGCGACTCTGCTCAGCAGGCCCGAACAAACGCATGGGCCCCCTATTCACGCTTTCCCGTTGGTGCCGCATTGCTGACCAACTGCGGGAAAATCTTCGCGGGCTGTAATGTTGAAAACGCATCCAGCGGATTGACAATCTGCGCTGAACGTACGGCTGTCTGCGCTGCTGTTGCTCAGGGACACCGGGAATTTTCCGCAATCTGGATCACACTCAGCGGCCTCCCGTTACCATGCGGTGCCTGCCGACAGTTTCTTAGTGAGTTCAATCCGCAGCTGCTGCTGATTCTGGACTCCGCGGATGCAACGAAGGATTCAAATCCGAGGCTGGTTCTGCTGTCGGAACTGTTTCCAGAGCCCTTTCAGCTGCCCAGCCGCCCGGAGCAATGATCGGCGGAGCGGAACACGGACGGCAGGAGCACATTGCAATTAAACAGCGAAGACCTGATCTTCAGCGATGCAGAACACCTGCTCGTCCGCTGTCGTGGAAAGTTTGCGACCGTCCACAAAACTGCTGAATGCCGGCAACACCAGTGTCTCGCGACGCAACAGGAAGCAAGGCATTCGTAACGAATCTCTCGCCGGCCCCCGCAGTCCGATCACCGGATGCAGGTGCCCTGCCAGACCGGGTAAGTCATCCGCAGGTGGTACGTGACACAATCGCAGACCAGCCACTGGGGTGGGATCATCTACACATTCAATGTGCCAGTCCTGCGGCGGATCCCCGGCGGAGAGATCGTGATTCCCGCGCACCAGCGTGATCTGCAACTGCTGTTGCTGTTTTCTCCACTCCGCGATCTCCGCAAACACTTTCGGACTGCGTCCGTGTCGGGAGTGTAACAGGTCGCCCAGGATGATCAGCCGAGCAGCATCAGTCCGGTCCAATAGCTGATTCAGGCGCTGTAAGTCGTTTGTCGTCTGATCCGGTATCGGAATACTCATTCGGCGGAAGGTCGCTTCCTTCCCAAAATGAGTATCGGCAATCAACAACGTACGCTGCTCCGGCCACCACACCGCCCGTTCCGGCAACAGAACAAGCTCAGCCCGACCAAGCATCAGCGAAATGGAACCGGCGTGAAGATCGGTGTTCTCGCGTTCGACCACGGGATGCTGCATGACCTAAGCCTTTCCGCGGAACGCACGACTATTCAGCACGGGGAAGCAGATACAGGATTCGACCACAGTCCCTGCAGAGCAGACAGTTACCGGTTCTGAGCAAAACCTGATCCTGCGCGATCACTCGTGTATCGCAGGCGGTGCAAAAATCATCTTCCAGAGCCGCCAGAGCCGCAGCGCCGTGAGCGGTTCGCAACCGCTGCAGCGTCGGACGCTCGACAGCAGGAACAATCCCGCTGGCTGCCGTGATTTGTTCTTCCAGCTGAACAACTTCTGCCTGCAGCACCGGCGTATCGCGTTCATTAGCCTCCCGGGCAGCGGTGACTTCGGCGACCGTTTCCTGCACGCGCTGCCGACACTCCTGAAGTTCTGTCAGCCCCTGATCGATGGCTTCCAGAGCAAGCAGTCCCTGCTCTTCAATCTCCTCCCGAGCCGTCACGGCAGCAGCAATCTGGCTGCGAATTGTGTCGTACTCGCGATTTGAGCTGGCCGTATTCAGCTGTCCTTCGAGCTTCGCAATCTCTGCCTCGCGGGCCTTCAGACTCAGATTCAGTTCGTCCGACTTCTTTCGCAGGGCTTTGACATTTTCTTCCTGCTGCTCCACGGCAGCCTCTGCCTTCACCTGCATTCTTTCCGAGACACGAATCCTTCGTGGCCCTTCCTCAAGACGCTCCGTCGCCACGTCCAGTTGCTTCAGCAACTGCTTCAGCTGATGCAGTCCCTGAGACATCTCTGCTGCCGTTGATTCCGCCGACATTCCACTTCCTTCTCAAACAATGCCTCAATCGGCCAACAGTTAATCTGAAACAGTGACATCAAACAGCAGGAAGTCCGGTGAAATAGTCCGGCTCAGCACCAGCACGCCACTTGATGTTACAGCCGATGCTGGGAGTCTGACTGCCAGCGGGAGCCTGCCCTTGCAGCACAGCATCGCAGGCCGCTCGCAGGTCCTCACCCGTCACTGCAACACCGTTGCCCGGACGGCTGGAATCAAACTGTCCGCGGTAGACCAGTGCATGGTCCGCGTCGAACAGAAAAATGTCCGGTGTACATGCAGCACGATAGGCAATGGCGGTTTCCTGAGTCGCATCGTACAGGTACGGAAACTGATACCCCGCGTCCTGAGCCTCCTGCTTCATTTCTTCGGGACCGTCCTGCGGGTGAGAACCCACGTCGTTGCTGCTGATCCCTACAACAGCAAGTCCCCGTTCGGCGTATTCGGTCGCAAACTTCGCCAGCGCCTCGCGGATGTGAACCACAAACGGGCAGTGATTGCACATGAAGATCACCACCAGCGGACGACCCGCAAAATCCTGGCGTGTGACCGTATTTCCATCAACATTGGGCAGCGAAAAATCCGGAGCCTGAGTTCCCAGAGGCAGCATTGTTGAAGCAGTCTTGACCATTGTATTCTCGCCTTCCAGTCCTGATTTGATTCGTGATTTTTCAAAACGTTTCCTGCAGTCTCGATCCGGCTAATCCCCGGAACTGCCGTCTGCAGGAAGCAACCGCTGCAACAGTGGTTCAATAACCGGTTCCGGAACAAAGTGACGCAGCCGTTCGTGCACTCCGTCACGAGACATCCCTGCAATCTGCTTGATCAGTGAACTGGAGATATGAGCATATCTCTCTGCCGACATTAAGAACACCGACTCAATCTCTTCATCCAGAACGCGGTTGGTCAGTGTCATGGAAAATTCCGTTTCCAGATCGGACAAACTGCGTACCCCACGCAACAGAATGCGACTGTTGCACTGCCTGACGAATTCCACCGCAAGACCGTCAAACGTCCGCACTTCAACATTCGTCAGGTCGCTCAGACTCTGCTGAACCAATTCCACTCGCTCGGCTGGAGTAAACAGGGAATTCTTGTCCGGGTTGATCCCGATCCCAACAGTCACCTGACCAAAAATCTGAGCAGCTCGCCGTACAATATCCACGTGTCCCAGCGTCATGGGATCAAAACTGCCCACGTAACAGGCTGATGAAATAGAGGACGAGCTGTCACCCGTCTGGCTGTCGACCATCTGGTTGTCGTCTGACATTCCCCGGATCCGCAGAACTCTTTTGCTTAACACAGTTGCCCTGAATGTCACAGGCTGCCGTCCACGCCAACTGCCCCCCCGCCTGGTGAACGAGAACGTCCTGCCCGGGATTCGAGTCAGTCCAGTGTGGCCGGATCAGGCAATTCCCCTGTCCGCTGCCGACCGCTGAAGACAGCATGTGAACGCCACTGAAAACAGCCTGTCAGAATCGCAGCACTCTAAAAAACACAACACCGCTGCGTCCGGCAACCTGACACGAGTCACAGGATCCAAAGTCTTTCGGCGACCTGATACAGACTGCTGTACAGAGCATAGTCGAGGCAGCAGCGGATTGCAGCCTCGGCTGCGTTTTGCCTGGAAATAAGGACGGTTCCGGCCCAGCGGTGTCGCGGGATCAGTTGGTCATGATCGAGTCCGTTGGGCAGGCCGCCGCAGGATCGCCCGACAGCCGAAACGGGCGACGCGATATCTCCACGCCGGAACTTTTCAATACCATCCAGTAGTCACCGGGGAGCAACCGGGAATTCAGGGCGTAGGGAAAGTAAGCGTGCAGCTGCTCGCGTGTCACGAATTTTCCGGTCACATCCAGGACGCGTTGCTGTTCATCTTCCACAACGCACTCCACCCACAAATCCTCGTGAGGCTTGTTCAGATTGCACTGCGCGATCAACATCTCCCCGTACTCGAACTCTCGGCTGCGATTGACCAGCTGCCCGGCCATAATTCGGGACCCGATGTCGAAGGAAAAGAACTTGTCACGTTCGCGAATTGGTGTCGTTGAGTTGATCATGCGTCGAGCCACCAGCGTATCAATCTTCTGCAAAGGCAGCGGGCCACCGTTGGCTCGAATGCCATAATGATCCAGCTGATAGTCCCACTCCATCGAACCCACACCCGCAATGGCAGCCAGCAGGCCCCACAGGACAGGCAATGGCACCCCGGCCGGACGCCGGGAAATCAGGTCCGCCACAATTCGAAACGGGAACTGCAGTTGCAACAGCAGGTCTCTGCCGCGTGGCAACCAACTGCGTAACACCAGCACGTCTCGCTCACTGAGAAACGCAAAATAGGCACTCAGACACACCAGCGGAAACACTCTCAATCCCAGCAGCGGATTTGTAAGAATGTGAAACGTGGCTCCAAATCCCAGCGCGTAAAACCGCCCCCAGCGACGCCAGACGAGGAATGGAAAACTCAGCTCCCAAACCAGTGTCAAATAGCCGCTGACCAGCAGTACGATCGGCCACATTGCAACGTATTCACCGATCACGTTGGGATAATTCCAGTTGCTGAACATCCAGTAACGCATCTGCTCGCCGGTGAAGAATGCTTCCGTCTGCACCTTGGTAATTGCCGACCCGAAGTAAATCGCTGCAAACAAAATCTGGATCAGTCTTGCCGACCACACCGGGACACGCGGTGGTGGGCCAACGGCATCCTGACCACGGCGACGACTCAGTAAGGCATCCACCGACCACACTACAGCACACGGAGAAATCGTCAGCAACACCAGAACATGACCGGCAATCACGGAGTACTTCGTCAGCGTGCCCACAGAATCCAGCAGGTTGAAGTAGAAATACAATGGCGTGCCCAGCAGCAGCGAGATCCGGGTGCGGAATCCGAGGACTGCGCTGAACATGGCAAACAGCATCAGCCCAAACAGCAACGTCGCAATGGGTGCAGAAAACACCGGCAGCAGATCGCCATGGCCAAATGCCTCGGTCAGTTGCTGCGGAGTGCCGTCCGCCGAATACAACTCGCGAACCCGCAGGAAGCGAATGACCATTGGAATCATCGCCGCTGTCGGCAGCAGCATCCGCACCAGAGCCAGTCCGTATGGTGTCTCTTCAGCAAAGAAGAAGTCGTGGATCGTCCTGAACAACGATCCTGATTCATTCGCACTTCTGCTCATCTCTCAGCACTCCCTGCTGCTCGCCCGCCAAATCCCTCTGTCCCCGCACACCACTCCAATGTGTCAGTTCGTTGTCAGCCCGGAAAGACGATCCGGGGCACGCGAAACGTCGCTGCCGTTTGCCGAGAGCGGACTGAAGAAGGTGTTGTAATAAGGCATCGCGCTCTGAGCCTGCTGCTGCAGCCGGGGATTGTCAGCAATCGATTTCAGCTCCTGCGCCATGAACCAGTCCGGGTTCGACTCGATCGGCGTGCCCTCCGGCGTACAAATCGCTCGCAGGCTGAAACAGGACACCTTGTCTTTGGGCTCCGCATAGTACTTCGCCCAGATTTCGTCCGGGATGTTGTACTGCTTGCCCCAGATCTCCTGAACGACGTACACGCGATCAATTGGCGGATGTTCCGAATGTTTCAGAACGTGTCGAATGTGTCGTGGAGCAAGAAAATTGCTGACGTCGTAATCAACTCGGTCTTCTTCACCAAACGGATGAAACGCGCCCCATGGTTCGCGGATTCGGTAGTACTGCCCCTGACTGTCTTCAGCGATCAGATGCAGCCGATTGTCATAAGCCTGCCAGCCGCAGAACATGTCCCAGACCACGAAGTAACCCAGTGCATTTCCAGCCGCCGGAATCTTCAGGGCATGCCCCACAATCCCCCAGCTCAGAAATCCCAGATAGCTCATGATCAGGGCGGATATCGCCCACTTCCTGACATTCATCCCGACCTGCCTCCCTGCAAGCAGTTTTCAGCAATCGGCCTGCTGACCCGATTCAGACCCCGCACAGCCGTCTGCGGCAGCCACGGATTCCTTTCTTATCTTCGCTCATGCCTTGAAATTCGGTCAAGACCGGTCTGCTGCAGTGCCCCCTTCGCACTGCACTTCTCCGAATCAAAAAACAACCGTTTTCCTGATCTTTTTGACACCCGTCGCAGGCTGCATCCCCCCCGACGAGTGCTCCGTGTTACACTCCCTTCGCCACGGTGGGCGGCGACTTTACAGCCTCACTCAGACGTTTCAGGCTTCCATGCGAACAGCTCATATCATCACTCGTCTGATCATCGGCGGAGCGCAGGAGAACACCCTGTACACTGTTGATGACCAACACCATCTGTTTGGAGACAAAGTCTGCCTGATTACAGGTCCCGGGCTGGGTCCCGAAGGTTCGCTCGAACAGCGGGCTCAGGACCGCAGTCTTGACCTGCGCGTGCTGCCCGGACTTGTACGCAGAATCAGTCCTCTCCAGGATCTGCAGGCCCTGCTCAGCATCCGCCGGGAACTGCAGCGGTTTCGCCCGGACATCGTTCACACTCACAGCTCCAAAGCCGGCATCCTCGGCCGCCTTGCAGCTCGTCAATTAGGTATCCCCGTTGTCCACACCATTCACGGGGCTGCATTTCATGACGGGCAACATCCGCTGCTCTATCACCACCATCGCCTGATCGAACGGCTGGCAGCCCGCTGCTCCAGCCATTTCATTTCGGTCTGCGATGCCATGACCGCACAATACCTGCAGGCTGGAATTGGCCGCTCGGAACAATTCACCACCATCTACAGCGGGATGGATGTGGAAGCTTTCCAGCAGGCCGCGCCTGCTCGTCAGGAAATCCGCCGCCAGCTGAACATCCCCGACTCCTGTGTTGTGTTCGGAAAAATCGCCAGACTGTTCGGCCTCAAAGGACACAACTGGCTGATTGAAGCTGCTCCACAGGTTGTGGAAAAGTTTCCCCGGGTCCGATTCCTGCTGGTCGGTGACGGTGTTCTTCGGGAACAGTATCAGCATCGAATTCGCGAGCTGGGCCTTGAAGATTACTTCCTGTTCACAGGACTCATTCCTCCGACAGAAGTCCCTCGGTATGTCCACGCGATGGACGTGGTTGTTCATACCAGCGACTGGGAAGGATTACCACGCGTGCTGCCCCAGGGACTGCTGGCAGGAAAGCCAGTTGTCGCGTTCAACCGTGATGGCTCTCCGGAAGTGTGCCTTCACGAATCCACGGGACTGCTGGTGGAACACGCCGACATCGACGGCCTTGCCAGTGCCATGCAGCGGCTGGCCGCAAACCCCGAACTCCGCGACGAACTGGGAACGAACGGCCGAAAGCTCTGTTCGAAGAGATTCTGTCACAAGCACATGACAGAACAGATTCGTGAGGTTTATCAGCGGGTGCTGAAGAAAGATTTCTGACACACAGACAACAGCATCGTGTCACTCCGGTTCGCTGGCAGCAGGCACACGCAGGTGCTGCACCCACGCCGGCGGAAGATTTGGCCAGATACTGTCCCGCTGAATTCGGTACTGCGAACACAACCTCGCCATGAGTTCATCGATACCGATCATTCGCTCGCGTTCGTCACCGCGAGCAGTCCGCTTGCGAACACTGCGGATATACATGTACTCGAAATAACTCAGCACGGCACCGGGCTTGAGCAGCTTCATGTAGGTGTCGAGAATCTGCGTTACCAGAGAGACCGAGAAGTTATTTAGTGGCAATCCGGAAATCACAAAGTCACCAGGCTCACCCGGGTATTCCTGAACAGGCAGTGTATGCATCTGCACCTGATCGCGGACCTTCGCCCAAACTGGATCGCTCTGAAATCGTTCCTCAAGAATCCGCACGAACTCCTCGTTGAGTTCGACCAGATGAAATTGATCCTGCGGTTCCAGCAGCCTGACAATCTGATTTGTCACTGCACCTGTACCCGGGCCAATTTCGATCACACGCACCGGGATATTCCGATCGCGAGCGGCCAGAAAACGCGTCATGGATCGAGCCAGCGACTGACTGCTTGGGGCAATCGCGCCTGTGGTTTCGTATCGCTGACGAAACTGACGGAAGAATTGCAGGTAATTCCCGAGAAATGTCCGCATTCAGAACCTGACTGGAGCAACCGGCGAAACGTTCTTTGCCGTGATGGAAACTCGACCACGCGGACACTCTACGGGAACCGGATTTTGACAGCTATGCAACCGGATTTTAATCCCGTCGAATTTCGCCATAATTCGCGGAATCATCTGTTTGGTCAATCTCAGGAGCCCCACTATGACCGATCTCCCCCGCCGTTTCGTTCTCTCTCTGCTGCTGTCAATTCTCACAAGTGTGCTGACTGTCGCTGATGATTTCCCCGGCCGCAGCAGCAGCTGGAATGAGTACGATCGATTTGATTTTACCATCAACGATCGCCCCGTCACTGTGGTGGCTCCACGTGAAGTTGCACCGGGTAAACCGTGGATCTGGCATGGGGAATTCTTCGGGCACCGTCCAGCCCCCGATATCGCCCTGCTCGGCCGTGGGTTCCATGTCGTGTACACGCGAATCAGTGATCATTTCGGCGACCCAACGGCAATTCAACACTGGAACAAAGTTTACGCACAACTCACGGAACAGCACGGTTTTGGACCAAAGCCCGCGCTGGTTGGGACAAGCCGAGGAGGGCTTTACTGTTACAACTGGGCAGCCGCCAACCCCGACCGTGTCTCCTGTATCTTTGGGGATGCCCCTGTCTGTGATATTCGTAGTTGGCCCATGGGACGTGGAAAAGGTCAGGGTAGTAACGGCGAAGTTCGCAAACTGCAGACCCTGTACGGCATTGAAGATCTTGATCAGCTCGCGGAAGAAGCACTAAGTCCGGTCGACCAGCTTGCTCCTCTGGCCAAACGCAAAATCCCGCTGCTGCACGTCAGTGGTGATGCCGACAAAGTCGTTCCGCTGGAAGAAAACACACTCCTGCTGGAACAACGCTACAAAGCCCTTGGCGGCTCCATGACAGTGATTATCAAGCCGGGCGTGGGACACGTGCATGGCCTGAAAGACAGCACATCGATTATCGAATTCATCGATCGGCACGGTCGAACAGAGTGAAGGTTTTGTTGTCAGGCCGCAGCATTCGCGGGCCGGGCCAGACCATATCAGCGGAGGAGTTTCGAAATTGACCGCACATTTGCTGTCTCGATTGCAGAGAACCGGTTGCCGCACCTCGCCAGCAGCAGCTGGTCGTCAGTACTGGGCAAACAGCAACACTGGGCAAACAGCAGCTCGGCAAACAGGAAGCGTTGAAATCACAGGGAAAAAAAACAGGCGGTACCGCCGAAACGCGGTACCGCCTGTTCTGTGGATTTGCGGGAGGGGGGACTTGAACCCCCACGCCTTGCGGCACAGGATCCTAAATCCAGCGCGTCTGCCAATTTCGCCACTCCCGCCTGGTCTCCAATTTATAACACCCCGTGAACCAGCGTGACAGTCGCAGGCATGAAAATCTTGTCGCCAGAAAAAATGCTGCCTAACTTGTCGGCGACCGGAAGTGATCATCGGCTGACGATTCACCCAGCCACCACATTGGCCTCGGGCTTTCAGGAGTGATTCCAAAACGCTGCCGAACAAGTTTCGTAACAACCGCAGCAATTTCTTCCGGATCATCAAGCACAAGGAAGCGATCGACATCCGCCTGCGAAATCGTCCCTTCCCCCACCATCTGCTCCTGCAGGAATTCCAGCATCGGTTTCCAGAATTCACTTCCGGCCAGAACAATCGGGAACGAATCAGCTTTACCGGTTTGCACCAGCGTGGCGATCTCGAACAATTCGTCCAGCGTGCCCAACCCCCCCGGCATACACACGAAAGCGTAGGAGTATTTGGCCAGCATTAACTTGCGCACGAAAAAGTAGCGAAAGTCCACGTAATAATCGAGCCAGGGATTGGCATCCTGTTCCATTGGCAGTTCGATGTTGCAACCGATGCTGCGGCCCCCGGCTTCTTTCGCCCCCCGGTTCGCAGCTTCCATCACACCAGGCCCGCCACCCGTCATCACAGTGAATCCCTGACGTGCAATCGCCGCACCCGTGTCCCGGGCGAATTGATAGAAACGGTGATCCTCTGGAAATCGGGCCGAACCAAAAACGGTCACGCAGGGCCCTCGAAAGTGCAGCCCGCGAAATCCCCGGAACATCTCAAACGCTGTCCGAATCAGCATGCCCAGTTCGCGCAAACGCGACTGCGGACCATCCAGAAAACGTCGCAAGGTTGCCTCGGAAAGCTTCTGCCTGCCTTGTTGCTTTTTGC
>Ga0213858_10001206_pt1 | contig 12330 bp, 10 predicted proteins | sample PICome_FD_160122 | JGI IMG/M metagenome (GOLD analysis project Ga0213858, IMG submission 160122) | Coastal seawater microbial communities near Pivers Island, North Carolina, United States - PICO245 | ecosystem: Environmental > Aquatic > Marine > Coastal | place: USA: North Carolina | collected... | reverse complement strand
CGCCAGCCAGCCTGCGTCCTGGCGATGGAATTCGATCAGACCCGGGTAGGCACGGCCATTCAGGAGCAGGGCGGCATCGCCTCGGGCCTCACAGAACCAGCGCCCTTCACCCCGCTCCAGCCAGAGGGGTAGCTGATCCAAAGTCAGGCGCTGGCCAGCCGCCGTGCGACAGGTGGCGGTACCGCTGCTGTGCACGGAGCGAATCGGTGCCTGACTGAGCAGGGCCACCCGCAGGCGCGGGTTGGGGGATGCCCCGACAGGAGGCACCTTCGGGACCGGGAATCCGCGCGGCTTCGCCGACTGAACCAAGTTGGCCGGCGCCTCAGTTTGGCGCGCCCCTGGCTTGGTGTCTGCATCCGCTGCCGCCTCGCCATGCAGCAGCGCCTCGAGGAGCGGATCCTGCCCCGAACGAGGCGAGGGTGGCTGGAAGCCGCTCAGCAAGGGCATACGGCCTAGGGCCAGGCCCCCAAGCGTCAGCATGGGGAGCAATCCCACCAGCGCCCATCGGCGATGCATCAAGGCCAAGCGGAAGCGCCACCATCATGGCTGCTTCGCTGGAGGTTGGCGATGACAAACAGCTCCTGGAACGGCCTGGCCCTGGTGGTGGGCGCCGGTGGCATCGGCCGGGCCCTGGTGCCGGCCCTGCGCCGCCGCTGTGAGGATCTCACTGTGGTGCTCTGCGGTCGCCAGCTCCCGGCGGCGGCGGGCTGGTGTGTGGATCTGGAGGATCAACGATCGCTCGACGCCTTGCAGCAACGCCTGGGCGATGCGCCACAACCGCTGCGGCTGGTGGTCAACGCCAGCGGTCGCCTGCACGGCCAAGGCCTGCAGCCGGAAAAACGGTTGCAGCAGGTGCGGGCAGATGCCCTCGCCGCCAGTTATGCCATCAACGCGATGGCGCCGCTGCTTCTGGCCAAAGCGATCGAACCCTGCCTCGAGCGGGAGCGGCCGTTCCACTTCGCCAGCCTCAGCGCCCGGGTGGGCAGCATCGGAGATAACCACAGCGGTGGCTGGTACGCCTATCGCGCCGCCAAGGCGGCCCAGAACCAGCTCCTGCGCTGCCTCAGCATCGAGTGGGCCCGTCGCTATCCCCAGGCCTGCGTCACCCTGCTCCACCCCGGCACCACCGACACGGCCCTGTCGCGCCCCTTCCAGAGCTTCGTCCCGCCCGACAAGCTGTTTCCGCCGGCACGGGCCGCCGAACAGCTTCTCGATGTGCTCCTGAGCCAGTCAGCGGCCGACAGTGGTGCCTTTCTCGCCTGGGATGGTCAGGCGATCCCCTGGTAGGCGTTCTCCTTGAGGATCTCGAGGGGAACCACCTGGAGGGTGGACTGCTCGGTGGCCTCTAGACGCACCAACGGTGCCATGCCGTCGTCGTAGGCCTGTTTCCAGCGCCCCGCACACACGCACCAATGGTCACCGGGCTGGAGCCCCGGGAATCCGAAGGCAGGCACCGGCGTGGAGAGATCGTTGCCCTGCGCTTTGCTGTAGCTCAGAAAGACTTCCGTCATCACACAGCAGACGCTGTGTTGGCCGAGATCAGCGGCTTCCGTGCGGCAGTGGCCGTCGCGGAACCATCCGGTCATGGGCGAGCATCCGCACACCTGAAGCGGCTGGCCGAGAACATTGAGATCCTCGCTTGGGGACTGGCTTTTCACGGCAGCTGGCGGCGATCGTCGAGCAGGAGTCTGCCGAATCAGTGGCACATTGCGCGACAAGGTGGTTGACGGATCCCGGGGGCGAGGCGTTAAACGTCAATCAGTTATGCCTCCTCGATGGATTGGGAGTTCACGGAAGACGCGGCCTTCATGGCCCTCTGCGATGCCTTTCGCGAGAGCGGTGAAAGCTCTGCGATCGAATTTCTCGCGAACGGGGAGGGTGCCTTCCATTTTCAGGAGCTCACCCAGAATGCTGCGGGTGAAGGCGTGGATCTGAGCGATTCCGACGATCTCGAGGCCTTTCAGCAGGAAGTGATCGACACGATGGAATCGCTCTGTCAAGACTGAGCCTCGCGGCTCTGCTCCGTCCGTTGATCAGCCGTAGAAGAAGCTGATCTCCTTCTCCCTCAGGCCCTCCCAACCGGCAGACACCAGCCGTTGGTTCAAGGTGTCCTGATCAAAGTGCTTGGCTCCGGTGCGCACGATTCGATTGCGCATCGATTTCTGCACTCCACTGCGCTGGCGCTGCGCCTCGAGGTCCATCACCTCGCGGTAGAGCGTCAGCATCGGCTCAGGCAAGGGAGAGCCATCGAGGTCGATGCCAGCGGCAATGGCTTGGTCAATCGCATCGGGACCACTGAGATCCATGGACAGAATGTGAGGGCCGGCCCAGTCTGCTGCTGCCGGGCCCGCAGCGACGAGGATTCAGGCGCTGAAGTAACGCGCTTTGCTGTGCAGGGCCACCAGGGCTGTGGTGCTCTGCTCGGGGTGGAGCTGCTCCGACTCATCCATCTCCAGGCCGATCCGCTCAGCGCCAAGCCAGGCGAGCTGCTGTCTCGAATCACCCACATTCGGGCAGGCCGGATAGCCGAAGGAATAGCGACTGCCCCGATATCGCTGCGCCAGCACATCGCGGATGGGCAGACCCTCCGGATCAGGGAAACCACACTCCCGGCGGATCCGGGCATGGGTCCATTCCGCCAGAGCCTCGGCCATCTGCACCGCCAGGCCATGAAAGAAGAGATAGTCGCTGTAAGCATCCCGCTGGAACAGATCCTGAGCGAAGCGACTGGCCTCTTCGCCCATGGTCACCGCCTGCATCGGCAGCACGTCGGTCGGACAACCATCGCGTAGATCAGCGAAGAAATCGGCGATGCAGTAGCGATTGCCACTGCGTTGGCGCGGCAGAGAGAAGCGTCCGAGCTCCTGAGTGCCATCGGTGGAGAACACCACCAAGTCGTTGCCGTCCCGTCCGCAGGGGAGGTAGCCGTAGGCCACGGCGGGTTGGAGCAGTTGCTCCGATCGCACCCGCTCCAGCCAGCTCTGCAGGATCGGTTCCGCTCTCTCCTGCAGCTCCGCCTCGTAGGCCTCGCGCGATTGCTCCCGCGATTTGCGCATCTGCCATTGACCAGCGAAGAGGGCCTGACGGTCGAGATAGGTGATCACCTCCTCAAGGGGAATCGCCTCAGGGCCCTCCAGCAGGCTGGCTCCAAGGAAGGGGGGCTGGACCGGAGCTTCCACTGGCACGGCCTGGGAGCGCTCAGAGCTGACCGGCAGGGTTGCGGTCACTGCGGCTGCCTCAGGGGTGGCCTCACTGGCCTCAGCCGCAACTTCACCTGCAGCTTCCTCAACAGCATCAACATCGCCGCCGATGCTGAGACCTTCAGGAATACCATCCAGGAAGCCGCGTCGATCATCCCAACGCTCCTCGGCTCGAGCCTTCACATAGGCATCCATGAAACGCAGATCAGTGAAAGCATCACGGCCATAGATCACCTTGCCTGCATACACCTCGCTGCAATCCTTATTGACGAACCGGGGGGTGAGTGCAGCACCACCAAGCACCACGGGCACACTGATTCCGGCCTCATTGAACGCCTGCAAATTGTCTTTCATGAAAGCGGTGGATTTAACCAGCAACCCGCTCATGGCGATGCAATCGGCTTGGTGCTCCTGCTGCGCCGCGATGATGGCGCCCACCTCCTGTTTGATGCCGAGATTGATCACCTCATAGCCATTGTTGGTCAGGATGATGTCCACCAGGTTCTTGCCAATGTCGTGCACATCGCCCTTCACAGTGGCGATCAGAAACTTCGCCTTTGCCGATCTCTTGCCATCGGATTTCTCCATGTAGGGCTCGAGGAAGGCCACAGCGGCTTTCATTGTTTCGGCGGATTGGAGCACGAAGGGCAGCTGCATCTGGCCGGAGCCGAACAGATCACCCACCACCTTCATGCCATCCAGCAGAAACGTGTTCACAATCTCCAGTGGTGGATAGAACTGAAGGCCTTCGCTGAGGGCCTCCTCAAGGCCGATGCGTTCGCCATCAATGATGTGCTGTTTGAGGCGTTCTTCCACCGGCAGATCGGCCAGGGAGGGACCCGACTGGCGGGCTTCCTTGGCACTCACCCCTTCAAACAGGGTGGTGAGTTTGGTGAGCGGGTCGTAGGTGCAGACGTCGCCCTCAAAACGACGGCGATCGAAGATCAAATCACGGCAGACCTGCTGGTGCTCCTCGGCGATCTTCACCAGGGGCAGGATCTTGGCGGGCGACACAATCGCTGCATCCATGCCCGCCTCACAACAGTCGTGCAGGAACACGGAGTTGAGGCTGATCCGCGCCGCAGGTGAGAGGCCGAAACTCACATTCGAAACACCGAGCACCACATGCACGCCCGGTAGTTCGTCGCGGATGCGCCGGATCGCCTCAATGGTTTCAAGACCATTGCGGCGATCCTCCTCGATGCCTGTGGAGATTGGCAGGGCGAGGGGGTCGTAGAAGATTTCACGTGCTGGGATCCCGAATTCCACGGCATCGCGATAGGCCCGTTTAGCGATTGCCAGCTTCTTCTCAGCCGTGCGCGCCATGCCCTCTTCATCAATGGTTCCCACCACCACGCCGGCGCCGTAGCGCCGCGCCAGTTCGAGAACCTTGAAGAAGCGTTCATCGCCGTCTTCGTAGTTGGTGGAATTGAGAATGCACTTGCCACCGGCCACTTTCAGGCCAGCCTCCATCTTCTGCCACTCCGTGGAATCGAGCATCAGTGGCAGGTTGATGTTAGTGACCACCCGGGTCACCAATTCGCGCATGTCCTGCTCTCCATCACGCCCGACATAGTCGACATTCACATCGAGCACGTGGGCGTTCTCTTTCACCTGGCTGCGGGCGACCCCCACCAGGCCATCCCAGTCTTCGGCATTGAGCAATTCCCGCACTTTCTTGGAACCGCTGGCGTTGAGGCGCTCACCGATGATCAGAAACGAATTGTCCTGTTGATACGACGTGGCGCCATAAATGGAGGCTGCCGCAGGTTCGTAGCTGAGCTGCAGCCGTTGGCGATGCTCCGTGCGGCAGGGACGCTGCGCTGGCTTGAGATCACCGGACAACTCCGAGAGTGCCTGAATATGCGCCGGTGTGGTGCCGCAGCAGCCACCAATCACCTGCACACCGAGATCTTCCACGAAGTGCATGAGCTGCATCTTCAGCTCCAGCGGCTGCAGGCGGTAGTGCGCCACACCACCTACATTTTCGGGCAGGCCGGCATTAGGAATGCAACTCACCACAAACGGGGAATGCTCCGCCAGATAGCGGATGTGCTCCTTCATCTGTTCCGGCCCCGTGGCGCAGTTCAGGCCGAGAATGTCGATGGCGAAAGGTTCCAGAATTGCGACCACAGCGGCGATATCGGATCCCACCAACATGGTGCCGGTGGTTTCCATCGTCACCGACACCATCACGGGCCGGCGTTCACCGACATCGGCGAAGGCGGCCTCTACCCCCTGGAGCGCCGCCTTGATCTGCAGCACGTCCTGGCAGGTTTCGATGATGAATAGATCCACATCACCGGCCAACAGCCCGGCGGCCTGTTCGCGATAGGCCTCTTTCAGGGTGTCGAAGCCGATATGGCCCAGGGTCGGCAGTTTGGTGGTCGGTCCCATCGAGCCGGCCACGAATCGGGGCTTCTCCGTAGTGCTGTACTCCTGCGCCACCGTGCGCGCCAATTCAGCCGCCCGTTTGTTGAGCGCAAACGCCTGATCCTGGAGGCCGTATTCCGCCAACACCACCGAGGCGGCACCGAAGGTGTCGGTCTCGATCACATCGCAGCCGGCCTCCAGAAACTGGCGATGCACGGCCTGCACTGCATCCGGACGGGTGACCACCAGGTTCTCGTTGCATCCCTCGAGTTCGGGACCCCCAAAATCCTCAGCGGTGAGATTGAGTTGCTGCAAGGACGTGCCAGTGGCACCGTCAAACACCAGAACCGGACGTTCAGGGGAATGGAGGCGAGAAAGAAAGCGGGAAACAACAGGGGTCGGCGCCACCATGTCTGCCTGCATTCCAATTGCTTGCCTCTCGGGCCATCCTAAGGACCTTCTCAGCCGTTCAGGTCGATGCGCGTCACCCAGCGCTCATAGGCAGGGTCGCGCCCTTCGGTGATCGCCACCAGTCGCTCGCGAAGGGCATTCATCAGTGGTCGCTCACTCGAAAGCGTGGTGGATTCCAGCTGGCGCACCGGTGTGATCTTGGCGGCTGTGCCGGTGAGAAACACCTCATCAGCGATGAACAGCTCCGTCTTGTCGACCGGACGCTCCACCACCGTGATCCCCATGCTGCGGGCCAGCTCGATCACGCTGGCACGGGTGATGCCCTCGAGGATGTCCTGATCCACCCCGGGGGTGATCAGGACACCGTCGCGCACGATGAACAGGTTCATGCCGCTGGCCTCGCTGATCTTGCCGCGGCTGTTGAGCAGCAGGGCTTCGTCGAAACCGCTGAGCACCGCTTCGGTCTTGGCCAGAGAACTGGTGATGTAAGCGCCGCTGATCTTGCCGCGCAGGGGCAGGGAACGGTCTTCCTGACGGGTCCAGGAGCTGATCCGGCAACTGACGCCCTCGGGGGAGAGGTAGTCACCCAACTCGAGGCCATAGATCAGAAAGTCGGTTTCGATGTTGTGCAACCGTGGCGCGATGCCGAGGTCACTCGTGTAAACGAACGGTCGCAGGTAGATCGGTTTGGTGGGCCGATTCGCCCGCAGCATCGCGGTGAGAGCCTCCATCACGATGGTTTCACTCAAGTCGGTCAGCAGCAGCCGGGCGCTCTGACTGAGGCGACGGGCATGGCGATCGGCACGGAACAGAAGCACGTGATCCGCAGTCTGCGGATCGGGAATGGCCCGCATGCCGCCAAAAGCGCCCGTGCCGTAGTGGAGCGCGTGGGTCGCGACCGACACCTTCGCTTCTGAGAAGGGGATGCAACGGCCTTCAAACCAGGCGTACGGCAGGAACTGATGCATGGCTGACGGGGCCGTTCGCCAAATCTTCTCACCCACCATCCCACCGGCACGACCGACAATGGCGCCATGCACCGACTGAGCAGCATCCCTGGATCCGATGAAGGCGGCGAGGTGGTGCTCGTGGAGCAGCCAACGGCACCGCTGTTGCTGCTCACAAGCGCCCAGACCGACATCAGCACCCTCGCCAGAGTGTTGGAGGCACCGGAGGCGGGCCCCTGGCGCGATCGGATCCGCGCCCTTCCCCTCGATGCCCTGCAACACCAGGCCCAGATCGATCACTATCTCGCCAGCACTGGTGCCGACGCCCGCTTGATCGTGGTGCGTCTGCTCGGTGGACGGGGCCACTGGTCCTATGGCTTCGAGCAGGTGCTGCGCTGGCAGGAAGCCCGCAGCGATCGCCAGCTAATCGTTCTGGCTGGCACCCCGGATCAGGACCGTGCCCTGCACAGCCTGAGCTCCGTTCCCGAACCTCTCTGCGACGCCCTCGCTGCCCTGATGCGGGAAGGCGGCCCGGAGAATCTCAGGCGTTGCCTCGATGCCTTGGCTCTGCTGCTGGCAGGTGAGGAGCCCGAGACCTCGGCGCTGGAGCCGCTGCCCATGGCCGATCCGGCCCCCTGGCAGTGGCAGGACACCCCCGGCCCTCGAGTGGGTGTGATCCTCTATCGCGCCTTGGCCCGTGCCGGCGACACGGCGGTGGCGGAAGCGCTGCTCACCAGCCTGCGCCGGCGTGGCCTGGTGCCGCGAGCGCTCTGGGTGAGCAGCCTGCGCGATCCGGTGGTGCAGCAGGGCGTGTTGGATCTCTTGCAGCAACAGCAGGTGGAGCTGGTGATCACCACCACCGCCTTCGCCTCGGTGCAATTCGAAGAGGCCGGTCTCGGCAGTCCGCTCTGGGATCAGCTCGATCGCCCGGTTCTGCAAGTGCTCAGCAGCGGCCGCTCCCGCCAGGTGTGGGCCGATTCCTCCCGGGGCCTCGACCCCCTCGACCTCTCGCTCCAGGTGGTGCTGCCCGAGCTCGATGGACGCATCACGACCCGGGTCGGTGGCTTCCGGGAACAGCAGCAGGCCCACGCCAGCCTGGCCACGGCGGTGCATGGCCTCGAACCGGACCTCACCGGACTGGACTGGGTGGTGCAACACGCCGAGGCCTGGATTGCGTTGCGGCGCAGCCAGGCCCGCGAGCGTCGTGTCGCCTTGGTTCTGGCCAACTATCCGATCCGCAATGGGCGTGTGGCCAATGGCGTCGGTCTCGACACCCCCGCCTCGTTGCACAACGCCCTGCACTGGTTGCAGGAGTCGGGGCACGACCTTGGTGTCGACCCTTTGCCCGACACACCAGAGGCCTTGATGCAGGCTCTGCTGCGAGGGCGCAGCAATGATCCCGAGAGCCACCATCGCCCAGCCCTCGACCACCTCCCCCTTGGCGACTATCAGGCCTGGTGGCAGCAATTGCCTGCCGCGGCGCGCCTGGCGGTGGAAGGGCGATGGGGGCCACCGGAGCAGGCGGTGGATCTCGACACGACGTTGGATGGCTCCACCGGTTTCGCCATCCATGGCTTGCGCTTCGGCCATGTGGTGGTGCTGATTCAACCGAGTCGCGGCTACGACCCTGATCAGCTCAGCGATCTCCACTCCCCTGACCTGCCGCCACCGCACCGCTACCTGGCCCAATACCTCTGGATGCGTCAGGTGCACGGTTGCCAGGTGATGGTGCACCTGGGTAAACACGGCAGCGCCGAATGGCTGCCCGGCAAGGCGGTTGGCCTGAGCGAGACCTGTGCACCGGCTCTGGCTTTGGGGCCGATTCCCCACCTCTATCCCTTCATCGTCAACGATCCAGGCGAGGGATCCCAGGCCAAACGGCGAGGCCATGCCGTGATCCTCGATCACCTGACGCCGCCGCTGGGGCGTGCTGGATCCCATGGCGACCTGGTGAGCCTGGAGCAGCTGCTCGATGAAGTGGTCGAAGCCCGGCAGCTGGGATCGGAGCGCTGTGGCGTGCTCGATGAGCAACTGCTCGCGCTGCTCACCCGCCTCAACTGGCCGGGTCTGCCCAGCGGTAGCGTCAACAAGACCCAGGAGCGCCAGGCCCTGTTTGCTGCGCCGGAGTGGAGCCATTGCCTGGAGCAGGTGGAGACCTATCTCTGTGAATTGAAGGAAGCGCAGATCCGCACCGGCCTGCATCGACTCGGCGCCGAGCCGGAGCCGCACGCCCTGGTGGAGCTGTTGCTGGCGATCGCCCGCTGCCCTGGACCGGATCGCCTCGGTCTCACCCAGGCGATGGCCAGGCGTCTCGGCCTCAACTGTGATCCCTGGGCCGATGAGGATGGTCAGGCTCTCCAGGCCAGCGATCAGGCCTGGCTGGAGGGCCATGGCGTGGAGCAGCCCCGCCGCATCGCCGATGCCGTCGACTGGTTGGAGCATCAGGGCTCCACGCTGATTCAGCGCCTGATCGAGCGTGAGGGCCTCAACGAGACCGACGGCCAGGCCCTCCATGCCGATCTGGAACGCTGGCTGCTGGATGGCCGTGATCCAAGTCTGCTGCATCTGACGCAGAGCTTGATGCCCCGCCTACGGGCCTGCGCCGATCGCGAGCGGGAGGGATTCCTCCATGCCATTGCCGGCGGCCGGATCGCCAGCGGGCCCTCAGGCGCGCCCACCCGGGGTCGACCGGATGTGCTGCCCACGGGCCGGAATTTCTATTCAGTGGATCTGCGCGGACTGCCGACGGAAGCCGCCTGGGATCTGGGCCGGCGCAGTGCTGAACAGTTGCTCGAGCTGTACCTGCTGGAGGAAGGCGAGCCCCTGCGGCATCTGGCCCTGTCGGTGTGGGGCACGGCGACGATGCGCAACGGCGGCGAAGACATCGCCCAGATGCTGGCCCTTTTGGGTGTGAGACCGGTGTGGGATGGACCGACCCGGCGCCTGGTGGATCTGGAGGTGATTCCCCTCGCCCTGCTGCAACGCCCCCGCGTTGATGTGACGCTGCGGATCTCCGGTCTGTTCCGCGATGCATTTCCCCAGCTGGTGCGCTGGGTAGATCGAGCGCTGGCGTTGGTGGCCGGCCTGGATGAAGACGCCCACGACAATCCTCTGGCAGCCTGCAGCCGCGACAGCGGGCGTCCGCCGCGGGTGTTCGGCTCCGCACCCGGTGCCTATGGCGCTGGCCTGCAGGCCCTGATCGATTCAGGCCAATGGGAGGAGCAGAGCGACCTGGCTGAGGCCTTCCTGAGCTGGAGCCGCTGGGCTTACGACGGGCAGGGGGAACCTCAGGAGGATCGGGAGGGCCTGGAGCGCAGCCTGCGCGAGGTGCAAGTGGTGCTCCACAACCAGGACAACCGGGAGCATGACCTGCTCGATTCCGACGATTACTACCAGTTCCAGGGCGGTCTGGCCGCTGCCGTGACGGCAGTGCGTGGCAGACCCGCAGCGCTCTGGTTCGCCGACCACTCGCGTCGGGAGCGCTTGCGCCTGCATCCGCTCGGCAAGGAGATCGACAAGGTGATGCGCAGCCGGCTGCTCAATCCCCGCTGGATCGAGGGCATGCGCGGCCATGGCTACAAAGGAGCCTTCGAGATGGCGGCGAGTCTCGACTACCTGTTTGCCTATGACGCCAGCAGCGGCGTGGTGCAGAACTGGTGTTACGCCGCCGTTCAGGACGCCTGGCTCGATGACCGGGAAAACCTCGCCTTTCTGATCCGCCACAATCCCTGGGCCCTGCGCGACATGGCAGAACGCTTGTTGGAAGCCGCCAATCGCCAGCTGTGGTCGGATGCGACTCCGGAAAGGCTGGAACGGCTGCGCCAGCTGGTGCTGGAGGCCGAGGCGCGCGTGGAGCACGACGGCCTCAAAGAATGAGGCTCAGCGGTAAAGGGTCAACTGTTGAGATCCCTCACCATGGCGCGGAAGGGATCGATCGAGCCGGGAGCGGCCGACTGGGCACTGCTGGACTGTGCGCTGGTTTCCGGCTTCAGTTCCGTTTTGCGGGCCACGGGAGCGGCATCGGCTGCGGCCGGAGCGTTGACGCCGGAAAGAGCGCTGCCTCTGAGGCGCTGATTCAGCTCCTGCTGACTCATCGGTTCAGCGAAAGTTTTTTTCACCGGTTTGGGCACGCCCTGGGTCACCGAGACGGTCGCCTCGGTTTTGCTGACACCGCCAGTCCCTCGGAGGCCACATCCACCTTCAGGTCAATGGCATCCACCTCGGTGATCAGTTCCTTGCTGCCGGGACTGTCGGCGGTGCCAGGGAAGGTACGGCGGATCGTCTTCGCCTCACGCATGTAGTTGAGATCCCCCAGAGAGGTGGAGGTGTCGCTATCGAGGAAGAAGGCGTCCTGCTTTTTCGCTGGCTTCGGCTGGGCCTGGGTGTTGTCGGTGCGCGGCGCTGCAGCGCGGGGATTCAGCAGACGATCGAAGAAACCCATGCCCGATCAACAGGAAGTGCATAGAACTTAGCGACCCTTGAGGTCGGGGCCGTGGGTATCGGTGCCACACGTACGCAAAAGGCCAAGGTTCTTCAAGCGTTGGTCGATGACTTCGCACACAAACGGAGACCAGCTCCAGCGGGGCTGCATGTCGTAGTCATGCCAAGCTTCACCGCCATCGAAACCAAGGTCTGCCGCTGTATCAATCAGTTCTGGAAAGCCCAATCGATAGCGAGCTGGATGAGCAAGGATCGCCAATCCACCGGCGTCATGGATGGCGCGACAGACACTGTCGGCCCGCAGTGCTTTTCCGACCGCAGCATCTCCGTGGTTGTAAACCGCCAACGCCGGATGGCCGTGCTCAAATCCAAGCGCCAGCACGTGTACGAGACAACCACGGAGGATCGCGCTGATCTCCATGCCCGTCCACAGGGTGGGCACCGCTCGGCCGGCGTCCAGCTCCCGCTCCAACCAGGCCTGCATCGGGCGGAACGCCGCCGCACTGTGGTGATCGGTGACGGCGAGATGCTGCAGGCCCTGATCGCGGGCCTGCCGAATCAGGGCGTCGGGGGCGAGGCTGCCGTCGCTGCAGAGCGTGTGGCAGTGGAAATTAAGGGCCGCCGGGCAGCTCTCGGGGCCCACCGTTTCGAGGATGGGCCGCAGTGGGTGGCGATCAGTGGCCATGGGCTTCGGCAGGTTCGGCTGCGAGGGCTTCGGCCTTGAGGCGCCGCCAGCGGGCATAGAACTGAATCGAGGCGGCCATGAACACCACCAGGGCCACCACGAACCAGGTGGCGGCGCCCGTCGGGAACTGGTTCTTGAACACCACCAACATCACCACGATCACCAGAAGCAGGGTGGGGAGCTCATTGAGGGCGCGCAGCTGGCGTCCGGTCCAACGGCAGTCGCCTCGCTGCAATTGCCCCATGAGGCGGTAACAAAAAGCGTGATAAGCGAG
>Ga0213858_10001205_pt1 | contig 12347 bp, 9 predicted proteins | sample PICome_FD_160122 | JGI IMG/M metagenome (GOLD analysis project Ga0213858, IMG submission 160122) | Coastal seawater microbial communities near Pivers Island, North Carolina, United States - PICO245 | ecosystem: Environmental > Aquatic > Marine > Coastal | place: USA: North Carolina | collected... | reverse complement strand
TCGGCAAATACGTCGCGGAGTTGATGTCACGCCGCTCCTAATGGACGTCAGGCCGTGCCTTCCGAAGTGGAGGCGCTGCCCTTGCTGCGCAACACAAAGTTCTGGCCCAAATAGACCTTGCGGACCTGTGGGTCGGCGGCGAGTTCCTCTGCAGTGCCGGCCTTGAGGATGTGCCCTTCAAAGAGCAAGTAGGCCCGGTCGGTGATGTGCAGCGTCTCTTGGACGTTGTGGTCGGTGATCAGGATGCCGATGCCCTTGGTGCGCAATTGGCTGACGATGTTCTGGATGTCTTCCACGGCGATGGGGTCCACCCCGGCAAAAGGCTCGTCCAGCAGGATGAACTTGGGGTCTGCCGCGAGGGCGCGGGCAATTTCGGTGCGGCGTTTCTCGCCTCCGCTGAGGACGTCGCCGCGGTTTTTGCGGACGTGCACCAGGCCGAACTCTTCCAGCAATTCTTCGAGCCTCTCCTTGCGCTCGGCAGAATCGCGGCGGTGCAATTCGAGCACGGCCATGATGTTGTCCTCTACACTCAGCTTGCGGAACACGGAGGGCTCCTGCGGCAGGTACCCAATGCCACGCTGCGCGCGGCGGTACATGGGCTCGCGTGTGATGTCATGGGAGGCGCCGCTGGCGTCCACCAGGGACACATCGCCCGCATCGGGCCGAACAAGCCCTGTCACCATGTAGAAGCTGGTGGTCTTACCCGCCCCGTTGGGGCCCAGCAGTCCGACGACCTCTCCGGTCTTGACTTCAAAAGACACCCTGTCGACCACTTTCCGGCGGCCATACTGCTTGACGATATTTTGGGCGGAGAGCTTCATGCAGCGGACAAGTTCGGTGGTTTATGCAGCGCTTTGAGCTGCTTCGCGCTCCTGCCGCTTCTGGATGCGGCGTGCTTGCAGGATGCCAATCTCGTACAGGCCGAGCACAGGCAAGGCCACGAGCACTTGGCTCGTCAAGTCGGGGGGGGTGATGATGGCCGCGACGATGAGGGTGACCACGAGGGTGTGCTTTCGAAACTTCCGCAGCGAAGCCGGCGTCACCAGCCCCAGCTTGGCCAAAAAGTGCACGACCACGGGAACCTGGAAAATCAATCCGGCAGCCAGCGTGATGCTCGCGACCGTTTTGAGGTAGCTCATCAGGGCGATCCTGGCCTGTACATCCCCGATTTCATAGTGCCCCAAAAACTGAAGGCTGAGTGGGGCGATCACGAAGTAGCCAAAGCAAACGCCCAAGAAAAAGAGCAGGGTCGCTGCCCAGGTGACGCCGCGGGCGGCCTTGGCTTCTTGACCGTGCAGGCCAGGCCGGATAAAGCGCCAGATTTGGTGGAAGGTCCAAGGGAAAGACAGGATGAAACCACCGATGGCCGAGACCAAAATATGGGCAGAAAAGTTGCCCAGCATGGTGGTATTGATCAGCTCATAATTGACTTCGGTGACGCAGAGCCGGTCTCCGGCCCCTGTCAAATGACCAAGGGCACACCAGGCCCGAAACGTGATGAAATCGGGGTTCCTCGGCGCGAAAATCAACCGGTCAAACACCCAGTCCTTCATCACAAAGAGGGTGATGCTACCGGCCAAAATGCCAATCAGGGCAAAGAAAAGCCGGCGCCTCAGCTCTTCCAGATGGTCCATGAAGCCCATCTCCTCGGTGGTTTCCCGTTGGTCTTGTGTCATGCTGGTGACCGCTCAGCGTATGCCGGCATCCATGAGTTGGTGAAGGTGGACAAACCCGGCCAGATGGCCGGCTTCGTCGGTCACGAGTACCTGGGAAATTCGGTTGGACTCCAGCATGTCGAGTGCTTCGATGGCCCGCGTGGAGACCGGCAGACATTTGGGCTGGGTTTGCATCACATCGGCGGCACAGAGACCGGCCCAATCGCTCGAATCCCGTTCCAAAGCCCGGCGTAAATCTCCATCGGTGATGATGCCGACCAATGCGCCGTTCTCCAAGACAGCAGTGGCGCCGACGCGCCCTTCTGATACGGCCAGTACCACCTCTCTGAGCCCGGCATCGTGTGGAACGGTCGCCTGTTGCCCAGCATCGAGCAAATCACCCAGCTTCAACAATAGCCGTCGGCCCAGGCTGCCACCGGGATGGTGGCGGGCAAAATCTTCGCTGCTGAATCCTCTGGCTTCCATCAAAGCCATGGCGAGGGCGTCCCCCATGGCCAATTGGGCCGCTGAACTGGTCGTAGGGGCGAGGTCGTAAGGGCAGGCTTCCTGTTGGACGGATACGTCGAGGACCACACGGGCCGCACGGCCTACGGGGCTGTCAGTGCGCCCGACCATGGCCATGAGGTTGAGTTCGCGCGCTTGAAGCATGGGCAACAAGGCGATCAACTCGGCCGTAGCGCCGCTCTTCGACACCGCCATGACCACATCGCCTTCCGAGACAAGCCCAAGGTCGCCGTGCAAGGCGTCGGCAGCGTGGAGGAAGGCTGCTGGCGTCCCTGTGCTGTTGAGCGTGGCGACCGTTTTGCGGGCCACATCCGCACTCTTGCCAATCCCGGTAAAAACCAGCTTGCCCCCTTTTTCGGAGCAGGCCAGAATTTCGGTCACAGCCTGCTCGAACTCCGCCCCAATGCGGCCTTCCAAATCACCGATGGCTTTGGCTTCCAGGCGAATGGTGTTTCGCGCTGAATTCAGCCACTTGGAGGGTTCCGACGACGTTGACATATTGGTGGAGTGTACAGACAAAAGCTTAGGGTGGAAAGCGCCCAAATTTTGAGGCCGTAGCCTATATTGATAGCGTCAAAGTTAGATGGAGACGCCCGTTGACCCCTTTCTTGATGCCGGCTCTTTGGTCGGTGCGTCCATTCATGAGGGACTAGAACGTTTTTTTGGGTTCAACCAATTCAAGGGAGAACAAGAAGAAATCGTTTGCAGCCTCATGGAAGGCCGGAATGTATTTGTCATCATGCCCACGGGCGGAGGCAAGTCGCTGTGTTACCAATTGCCGGCGTTGCTGCAAGAGGGCACAGCCATTGTAGTGAGTCCGCTCATTGCTTTGATGAAGAACCAGGTCGATGCGATTCGGAGCCATTCGGACGACCCGGACATCGCCCACTATTTGAACAGCTCGCTCAGCAAGAATGATATGATGCATGTCCGAGAGGCGGTGGCCACGGGCAAGACGAAGTTGCTCTACGTGGCACCCGAATCCCTGAACAAACGGGAAAATGCAGACTTTCTGCGCTCGGTGAGGCTCAGTTTCTTTGCCATTGATGAAGCGCACTGCATTTCCGAATGGGGACATGACTTCCGCCCTGAATACCGCCGCCTTCGGGAGATTATCGACGGCATCGGCAAATTCCCTGTAATCGCCTTGACGGCCACGGCCACCCCCAAGGTCCAGCACGACATCCAGAAAAACCTCGGCATCCTCGAAGCCGATATTTTCAAGGCCAGCTTCAACCGCCCCAATCTTTTCTACGAGGTGCGCCCCAAGGAGAACGCGCTGCGTCAGGTGGTGCAGCACGCCCAAGAGAACCGGGGACGAAGCGGTATTATTTACTGTCTCAGCCGCAAAAAAGTGGAGGAGATCGCCGATACCCTGAAGGTCAACGGCATCAAAGCCGCTGCTTACCACGCTGGAATGGACGCCGGGCAGCGGTCGCGCATCCAGGACGAATTCCTGATGCAGGACGTTGATGTGATTGTGGCGACCATTGCCTTTGGCATGGGCATCGACAAGCCCGACGTTCGGTTTGTCATCCATTACGACATGCCCAAGTCATTGGAGGCCTATTACCAGGAGACTGGACGCGCTGGACGAGATGGAGGTGAAGGGCATTGCATTGCATTCTATGGCCTGCAGGACATGGAAAAGATGGAGAAGTTCCTTTCTGGGAAGCCCATCGCCGAACGTGAAATCGGGATGCAATTGCTGCAAGAAGTCACGGGCTACGCAGAGACCCCGACGTCGCGCCGCCAGTACATCTTGCATTATTTCGGGGAGGAGTTTGACGCCCAAGGCGGTCCCGGTTGGGACATGGACGACAACGCACGGAACCCGCCCGAGTCCTATGAGGGGCAGGAAACGGTGCACCATTTGTTGCAGCTGGTGGCGGCTTCCGGCGGTAAGCGCCGAGGCGGCTTCTTGTGCGACATCTTGCTCGACAGGGAAACCCAAGAGACAAGCACCTACGGAGGAGGAGAGAAGGTCGCGGAGTTCAAAGGGACAGGCGTATCCATGGCCGGGCCCGATGAATGGCCAGGGATCATTCGACAGATCACCTTGGGGGGTTTCTTGCACAAGAAAACCGAGGAGTTTGGCGTGTTGTCCCTGACCGAGAAAGGGGAGCAATACCTCGCCAACCCTGGTTCATTTACGCTGTACCGGCCCAAGCCCATGCGGGTGACGGCCACCAAGCCGACTGCGTCGGGGACCGCTTTGGATCAGCCGTTGTTCGATTTGTTGTCTGGCTTGCGCAAGAAGGAAGCAGACCGGTTGGAGTTGCCCCCATTTGTGATCTTCTCTGATGTCAGCCTCGAAGAGATGGCGACGCACTATCCGTGCAATGAGGATGAGCTCCTGATTATTAACGGGGTGGGCGCGGCCAAGGTGAGGAAGTTTGGTGGGCCGTTCATCCAAATGATCCGCGATTATGTGGAGGAGGAGGACATCCAAAGGCCCGGAGACACCGTCGTGCGCAGCGTGGCGGGTCGGAACGCCTCCAAGGTGCACATCATCCAGAAATTGGACCGACGTCTTTCTCTCGAGGACATTGCCGCATCGCAAAAGTGCACAGTGGACGAGCTGTTGGGCATGATCGAGGGCATCGTCGCCTCCGGCACCAAGGTGAACCTCGACTACATCTTAGACGAATACCTCGATGAAGACAGCGTTGAAGAGCTGTGGGAGTGTTTCATGGAAAGTGAAAACGGCACAGTCGGGGAAGTGCTCGAAGAAATGGAAGATGCGTATTCCGAAGAGGAAATTCGGTTGGTGCGCATCAAGTTCATGAGCGAAGTGGCCAACTGAGCCACACCATTACTTCATGTCAATGCATGGGTGGCGGCCAAATAGGCCATCATCGCTGTGCCTGTTGACAGCGCGCGTTCATCGATGTCGAATTGGGCCGTGTGAAGCCCCGACCGGCAACCTAGACCTTCTCCTCCAGTACCGAGCCTGTAGAAACAGCCGGGCACCTCGCGTTGGTAGAAACTGAAATCCTCACCGGTCATCCGCAATGGCAGTTCGACAACCTGTGAGGCGCCCAGCAATTCGACTGCGCGCGCACGACAGGCCGCTGTGAGGGTGGGATCATTGATGACGGGAGGGTAGCCGATTTGAAGGTCAACTTCTGCTGTAGCCCCATGGGCTTCTGCCGTGCGCTCGGCAATGCGCTTGATGGCGGACCGGAGTGACTCCGCAGTGGGCTCGTCGTAGGTGCGCAGGGTGCCGTCCAGGATCACTTCGTCGGGAATCACGTTGCGCGCATGGCCACCTCGGATCTTGCCAAACGTCAACACAGATGGTTGCGTGGGGTCGCAAACGCGGCTGACCACCGTTTGGAGGGCCGAAATGACGTGCGCTGCGACGACGATGGGATCGGTGGCGCGGTGAGGCAGTGCGGCATGCCCCCCCTTGCCCACGATGCGGATCCTGAGTTCATCAGCGGCGGCCATGTAGGCACCGCTTCTGAAGCCCACGGTGCCCGCGTCGAGCTGGGGATAGACGTGCTGGCCAACGATGCCTTCTACGAGGGAACCGGTGGCCTTTCCAGGGCCGGTCAGGGGCGCGTCGGTTCTCAAGGCGCCTTCGGGAACCAGGATGGAAGCCCCTCCGGGCAAAATTTCCTCACCGGGTTGAAAGACACAGTGGACGGTGCCCTGCCAGTGCGCGCGGGTGGCATGCAGGACTTCGATGGCCCCAAGCAGGCAGGCAGTATGGGCGTCGTGACCGCAGGCGTGCATCCAACCTGGGTTGGCACTGGCGTGGGGCCGGTCTATTTCTTGAATGGGCAGGGCGTCCATGTCGGCGCGCAATGCCATGCTCCGGGTCCCGGGTTCTTGGCCCTCCACCTTGGCGACAATTCCTGCGGCACCATGTGATTGGCACCATCCTTCTGAGAAGGTGACGCCCCACTGTTTGAGGGATTGGGCGATGTAGGCTCCGGTTTTGGTTTCACCGAATGACGGCTCCGGGTGGCGGTGCAAATGGCGCCGGTGCTGGACCACTTGTTCCCGTGAAGCTTCGACGGCAGAGAGAAGGGCAGATTTCAGCATGGCAAAGGGGTCAAGGCGTCCAAAGTGCGCGGCCGGCGCTGATGATCATGCGGACGGCTGCGTACAACATCAGCACCCCGAAGGCAAGCCGCACTTTCATGGGGTTGAGGGAGAGGGCGAATCGGCTGCCGAGCCACCCTCCAAGCACGAAGGCAATCACCATGATGCCCGCCGCTCGAAAGTCGAGTGCTCCGGCCTTCCAATAATTCATTACGGCAAGCGCCCCAATGGGGGGCAGCATGAGTGCAAGGCTCGTTCCTTGGGCGCCCATTTGTGACATGCCGAGGAAGTACATCAGTGCGGGTACAATCAGCAGTCCGCCCCCGATGCCGATAAAGCCACTCAGACAGCCGGCACACATGCCGATGAGCAGCAAGGTCACAATGGTTTGGACGTCCATGGGTTTGGGTTTCATCAGAAGTCGGTGGAGAGAGAGAGCTGGAAAACGCGGTCGAGGAGGATGCCATCGTCGACTCCCCAGCCCCAATCGGCACGAACGAAATATCCCAGCACTTGGCTTCGCAGGCCAAATCCAAAGTCCCAAATGATGGGTTCCCGATTGTTGGCGACGGTCACCGATACCGGGTATTGGTCGATGGTATTGCTGTTAAACGCGTTTTCATCACTGTACGGGTCCTGTCCTGTCCAGGCTGAACCGATGTCGAAGAAACCCACCGCCTGGAAGTGCTCCATGAACGGTGTAAGGCTCTTCTTGGGTGAGAGCGTGGCGAAGACGGGGATGCGAACTTCGGCGTTGGCCACCGCGAAACTGGTGCCGTTGCGCACGTTGCGGACAAAACCGCGCATGGGCGTTGCCGCCGTTTGGTAGGCGAAGTCCCCATCGGGAATGGGCATGGCACCATCGACCGTGGTGAGCAGCGATTCGTGCACGCCACCGAGGTAGTGAAGCAGGGCGCGCTCCCCAAAGGAAGTGTTGCCGGCTGCCCGCAAGCACAGGGTGATTCGCCGGTACAGCGGGAGATAGCGGCGGGCATCAAATCCGGCGACCAACAAGGTGCCCCCGTCGCCCTCAGGTGGCGCCAGCATTTCAATCCACGCCTTGGCCCGCGTGCCATTTCGGATGTTGAGGCTCAAGGATCGGCTGTCGTCGAACACCCAGCTAAGGGTGCCTCCGATGCCTTGGACATAGACGTCACTGCGGCTCGCGTTGAACGGATCGGTCGCCAAGAGGGATACCCTGTCGAGGCGGTAAGTCATTTGGGCCCGAAGGCTCATCGTCTCCGAGAACGGAATGGTTCGGCGGTAATGGACGGCATGGGTGTGGGTGCGCGTCAGGGCTCCGAGGTCGGAATTCACCCCTTCGTTGCCCTGCCGCTCGATGATCCACTCGCGGTCCACCTTGCGTTCGAGGTTTTTGTTGGCGACGACAAACGTCGAATTCTGCAGGCTGCCCGCCAACCGCATGCCCCCAATCCACTTGCTGTCCTCAAACAGGTCTGAAATGCCGATTTTGAGCAGCCCGCTCAGGCCGGGAAAACTGGTGGCAGCTCCAGAGAAAGGCTGGTAAAATGAGGTGGCAAAACTGTTGTCCACCTGGCTGAGCAGCTGGTCCACCGCATAGTTCTTCCGATAGGGCAGTGGCGTGGCCACGGGGGGCAGGTTGACGGGGGTCTCCACACCGGCCGTGCTGGTCTGCCGCGGGGCACTGGCATTGGCCGCACCCAAAGACCGCTCAGACTCGAAGGTGTAATTCCGATAGTCCACCTGACCGGGCTGCAATTCCAATTTGTCTTCCGGCAGGTAGTCCCAAGGTTTCATGGATGAGGAGGGCACGTCTTCTGCGCCGATTTCGCGCATGGTGGCCTTTAGTGGCGGTGCCGGCAGTGCACCTTGGTGCCAGCGGGGTCGGCCATCAGAAATGCTCAAGGCCTCCCACGCGGCGCCACCCTCGCGCAGTTTGAGCTCGGCCACGGCACCGTCGAGGTGAAACCACGGCGCCTTGCGGGTAAAGTAGCGGTAGTGAATGGCGGTGTCGACCCTCAATATGGCGCTGTCCTTGATGGCCATGTGCAGGACGTCGGGCTGACCTGAGAGTTGGTACGCCAACGAAGTCGTGCTGAGGGCTTGCGGATGCACCTCGTCTTCTTCGGGAGTGTGGGTGATGCGCTCCATCTCCTCAGTGTCGAGGTCGTAACGCCAAATGTCAAGGGGGATGTCTGTGGGTATGGCTGGACTGGCATCGACGTCGTCGAGGTCTGGACGGTTGCTGCTAAACAACAGGCCACGGCCATCGGGGGTCCAGTCGGGATGCAGGTCATCCCAACCATCGCCCCACAGCGGGACCTGCGATCCGGCCAATGTGTTGTAGACATACAGGTCGGTCTTCCCTGCCCGGACACCACTGAAGGCGATGCGCCGCCCGTCTGGAGACCAATCCAAATCGATGACCTTCTCGATGCGGAAGAGCTCACGCTCGCTCGATTCACCACTGGTGGCATCAGAAATGGTCAGGAAGACGCGCCCCTTTTCTTCATGGATGTGGGCGAGCACGGGCAGGGAGGGGTGCCAAGCCAAGACCGGGTAGGTGTCGTCGACGATGCGCGTCAACTTGTGGTCCACTTTCGAAAGGCAACGCTTGCGCTGGCCATCCGACCACCACACCCGCACCTGACCCCGCTCATCGGTGGTCCAGGCCGTCCACACGCCGTCAGAAGAGGAAGCAAACCTGCTGTGCTGGTATTTCCGCCGCCCCCGGTGAGGCAGGGATCCCATATGGGCGGGCTTGGTCAACGCCCCGTCGCGCTCCACGGCGACACCCCGGCCTTCTTGGCCATCGAGCTGCAGGGCTTGCCCCACTGCATAGTGGGCTTGCGCCGCCGAAAGCAGTCCTTCAAGGTCCATGCCGATGCGCCGGAATCCCGCGTCAATCGTTCTTCCCGCCTTAAATCCACTGAGCACATCAAGGGCGGCTTGTTGTCCAAATGCCTCCAACACGAAACGCCAAATGGCCTCAGCCGCAATGCGCTGCTCCTTGCCATCGAGGATCTGCACTTGTGTCAACAGACCGCGGGCAATCAAATCCTGAAGGGCCGCCTGCTCTTTGGCGGAAGGCGGACCTGCCAGTGCGGCCACCATGCCGTTCTCCATCCACATCGGGAGTTGAAACAGCTGGCTGTTCTTGACCACATCCTTCCAGTCATCTCCGAAGATGTATTGCCGCAGCAGGATGCGGTACAGGCCTTCTCTCAGTTGTACCCTGAAGTCGTTGTGGTCACCATCATACCAGGCAAACAGCTTTTTGCCATAAATCATCGTAGACCCTCCGATGTTGCCCGCCTCGGAGCCGTCGATGCCGATGTTGCTCTGCCTGAAGTCGGCGTGCTTGTTGAACACCAAGACTTCGACCGGCCCGGAAATCCGCAATTGGAAGGTGGATTCAACGTCCGGCAAGTCAATGGTCAGGGCGTTGGCACCAAACTCTGCCAAGTCCCTGCCGCCTTGGTAGAAGTACAATTCAAAGGGGTCGCCGGGGAGGTATTGCCAGTCGAAGTTCCGGTACTGGACGCGCTGCTTTCCAAATGACATGTCCAAGCCGTTGTGGAATTGGCCCAGCACCGCAGGGGAACCGAAGGCACAACACCCCAAGACCAAGGTCAGGCATTTCCTTAGCTGCGTTGTGAACGACATGGAATCCGGAATGTACAACCTGAGTAGGGGGTTTCACTTGGATAGGGGAACTTGCGGACCATGTTTGTGCAGCCTTGCAACGCTTTTTCTGAAAACACAGTACTGCTCCCTGATGGAGAGGGGGGCGTCGTTGTTTTTGACCCTGGGTTTTCGTCGGCCCAAGAGTGGAACGCCTTGGATACGCTGCTGGCGGACCACGGGTTGCAGCCGAGTGCGGTATTGTTGACCCATGCCCACCTGGACCATGTGATGGGCTGTCACGGGATGTTCGAGCGCTATGGATTGCGGCCTCGGGTCCACGCTTTGGACCGCCCTACCTATGACATGGCGCCGCGTGCCGCCGAGCTGTATGGCGTTTCCCTGGACCCTTTGCCCGAGCTACAAGAGCAGGGCTTTGAAGATGGAGAGGCCTTGCACTTCGGTACGGTCGAATTGACCGTCAGGCACACGCCGGGCCACGCACCGGGCCACGTGGTGTTTATCGATGACCGCAACGCCTGTGTCATCGGTGGAGATGTGCTGTTTCAGGGGAGCATTGGACGCACCGATTTGCCCGGTGGAGATGCCGGACAATTGGCCCATAGCATTGAAAGCGTGTTGTATGCATTGCCTGACCATTACAAGGTGGTCCCCGGCCATGGACCCGCCACCACAATCGGGGTGGAGCGCGCGGGCAATCCGTTTGTCAACGGTGCCGGTACGGGCATGCTTCAGCGACAGGGATGACCCCGGGGTCGCCCCGACGCTAGGCCTTGAGCAGCGTAAAAGAAAATGTGGAGCCCTTGCCTTGAGTGGAGCGCACAGAAATGCTCTGTTCGTGGGCTTCGATGATGTGTTTGACGATGGCCAGTCCAAGGCCACTTCCTCCAGCATTGCGGGAGCGGCTTTTGTCGACGCGGTAAAAGCGCTCAAAGATCCGAGGCAAATGTTCTTCTGACATGCCGATGCCATCATCGGCCACTTCGACCAGGACCTGTTCTTCCATGTCATAGCAGCGCACTTGGGTGGTGCCATTTTCCTTGCCATAGCGCAAGCTGTTGGAGACGAGGTTGGTCAGCACCTGCTCAATTTTGGCCAAATCCGCCTTGACATTAATCTTGCGCGGTCCGTCATCTATAAAAACGATGGAGATGCCCGACCGTTTGGCGCGCTGTTCGAGTTGGTCCATGACCTCGGTGACGAGGTTCCCGAGGTCGAAGGTGGAGACGTTGAGCTCCAAAGAGCCGCCTTCGATTTTGGTGATCACATCGAGGTCGTCAATCAGTCCGGCCATACGGTCCACATTTTTTGCGGCCTTCATCAGGAATTTCCGATTGTGCTCAGGGTCCTCCAGTGCCCCCTCCAACAAAGTGAGGATGTAGCCTTGGATATTGAATACTGGCGTTTTCAACTCGTGGGCAAGGTTGCCGATGAACTCCTTTCGGAAGGAGTCCTGTTCCTTGAGCAGTGAAATTTCATTGACCTTTTCGGTGGCCCAATCCATCACATCGAGGCGCACTTTTTCCATGACATCCTCTCCCATGTGGACGTCGCGGGCGCGTTCCTTGGTACTCTTGAAGCGGTGGATGTTTTTGTAGATGATCCTGACCTTCTGGTAGATGAACTTTTCGATGGTGCTGTAGATGACCGCCATGGACAATGCAAACAGCCCCACCGCCCCGAGCGCCAGCGCTTGGATTGGGGCTTCTATGTCATAGATCCAAAAGACAAAGACCGAGCATGCCATCCCGAGGAGGGTGACAAGCAAGGAACAGACCATGGCCACACCTCGGGGTGTGCGAATGTTCATGATTCTTCGAACTTATATCCTACTCCTTTGATGGTTCGGAAATAGTGATCGCCCAATTTTTCTCGGAGTTTCCGAATGTGCACGTCGATGGTACGGTCACCGACCACCACATCGGAACCCCACACCTCGGACAGAATGGTACTTCTGGTGAACACCTTTCCAGGTTGGGACACGAGCAAGCAAAGCAACTCGAATTCTTTTTTCGGGATGGTCATTTCCTCGCCCTTGTGCACCACGATGTAGCGCTCGCGGTCGATTTGGATGTTCTTCCCTTGAAACACTTTGCTTGGCGTTTCTGTCTTGGTGCTGCGGCGGAGCAGTGCTTTGATGCGGCTTAGGAGCACCCTTGGTTTGATCGGCTTGGTGATGTAGTCATCTGCACCTGCATCAAACCCGGCAATCTGGCTGTAGTCTTCACCCCGGGCCGTCAAGAAGGCGACGACCGCATTTTGCAGTTTGGGATTCCCCCGCATCTCTATGCAGGTTTCCATACCGTCCATTTCGGGCATCATCACATCCAAAAGGATCAAATCTGGTTGGGACCTTTCAGCGATTTCGATGGCTTCCCGGCCATTCCCAGCCGTGTAAACTGCAAATCCTTCCTTTTCCAAGTTGTATTGAACCAGTTCGAGGATGTCCGGCTCATCATCTACTACGAGGCTGGTGTGGCTGCTCCT
>Ga0213858_10001204_pt1 | contig 12348 bp, 22 predicted proteins | sample PICome_FD_160122 | JGI IMG/M metagenome (GOLD analysis project Ga0213858, IMG submission 160122) | Coastal seawater microbial communities near Pivers Island, North Carolina, United States - PICO245 | ecosystem: Environmental > Aquatic > Marine > Coastal | place: USA: North Carolina | collected... | reverse complement strand
TTATCTACAATTTACCGTACCGCCACTAATAGCACAGCTTTCGTGCCTTATACTCCACTCTATCTCTGTGAAGATTATACTTGATGTGCTATAAATAACAACCGTGTAATCGCCATTGTCATCAGGCTCAAAGTCATAGGTTTTAGAACCACCCGCACCACTCAAATCTACATCTTCCTCAAAGTAGTATCTTGTTCCGTTTCGTAACACTTCAAGGTCAAACAAAGAACTTGTGGCACTTGTAAGAGTTAATCTAAAATGCTTCCAATCGTATATCTCTCTTGTACCCTCATTCCACTTTGAAAGCACGTTGTTGCTCATTACACAAAAACCATAGTTTCCTGTTTCATCATCCCAACCATCAACAGGGCTTGGGTTCTTTTCTAACACCGTGCCACTCTCTACCTTTCCGCTTTTACGATGCAACCACATAAACAAATTAAACCAACGTGGGTTGGCTTGTCTGTTCAGGAAGTCATTACTAAAAGATATGTCAGAAGCATAGCCATTAGATGTAGTGTATTTGTGTTCTATGGCATCTATAATCTTTTGCGCCCTTATAGCGTATTTAAGTTCTTTCCAACTCACTCCGTGCTGATGCGCACCACCTGACCCACCGTGATACCAAAGGTTTCCTGTGCTACTACCTGAACCTGTGGTTTCGTAATACAATCTTTTGGTGTGAGTTATAAGCGGACAGATAACGTGATTGCTTATTTCGTATGTATCGCCTACTGTTTGGAATATGTCATCGGCTAAAACTAAAATTGTACTTGTTGGTACAGAAACAACTGTTGTGCCTTTATTAGTTGTTACGTTGTACACTTGGTCTCCAAATGATATACCTGTTGTGCTTGGTATTATTAGTTGGTTTGAACTTACAGTAGTTACCGAGCCTGTGTCAAAGTTAGAACTGCTTAACTCTAAAAGGTCTTGTACTTGTGATGCATCATAATCCTGATTGAATGGGCTTAAATCTAAAGAACTTAATTTGTCATCGCCTATTATGTCTTTTAGGTCAACTGTGTTTCCATAGAATGTTACTCTGTACATATAAGCCTTACGATTCTTTAACTCTACACCATCAAGTTTTAGTTTACCTTTCTTAAATGGTAAGTAGTTAAGTTCGATTGTCGCTGACTTTTTAGTTCTCGCATCAAACCCTCCCTCAATGTCAAAATTGTAATAATGCTTGAATATCTTGTTATTAGCTTTGGATGCAGGTAGGGTAAACGTCTTTGTGAACTCGGTAAATATCTTTGCAACGTCTTTTACGTTCTTAATAGATTGTGTGATGCTTACGGATTCATCCTTAAACATATCTACCCTCTGACCTTGTATGTAAAGCTGTATGCTCTGCACTATCGTATGTTGTTTATTTTGTCAAACGCTTCTTCAAACTCAACTGTGTAGTCCACAAGTTTATCGTTCACACTTGTTTTGTAGGTTATTGTTTTGGTGCGTGGAATAACAGGCACAATCAACTCTTCGTCTGTGATTTTAGTGTACCATACCTGCTCACTCAACAGCAGTTCTTCCATAACCGCATTGTGATCATCATTTATGTAGCCTGTGTTCATTGTTATCCTATCCTTACCCTGCGCCATAAACGCTTGTTGTTGGTGTTGGTAGGTTTTGTAGCTTAACGTGTCTTGGCTAAATATAGAAGCCTTAAACTGCTCGGAAGTAACGTCTGTGGTTTCTACTGATTTCTTAAAGAACCAAACGTCTTGTAATGCACCGTATTTGTTTACGAATGTTACTTTGTATGGCTCGTACTTGCACTCGTCAACCGTGTTTATTTTAAGTATGTCAACACCTGCATCTGTGGCAACCCACACCTCATCCACAAGTCCTATGTCAATGGTGTTTAAAAAGTCGGTAAGACAGCCTGACACTTCCAAAGTACCACCATCAGCTACAACTCTTTCCTCGTAGGTGTCTGTGTTGTCAGACCCGCTTACGGTAACGTAATCTATTTGTGCATTGGTGTTTGTGGAATCGCTTATAGTAAGTGTGCGCTTTAAAGTGCCTTGATAGTAGAAAGCTACGCTATTAGTGTCTTCGGTAAACACAGGAATCCTTACGTTTGAATCGTTAAGCCTAAAGATGCTTCTGTTTGACATCAGCAACCCTCTTGATAGTTCAGGATTCGTACCCTCGTGGAAATATCCATAGCCATCTAACGCTATATAGTCGGTGTTGCTTGTTGCTACGCTTGAACCTCCGCCATCGGCTGCATCATACATAGTTATGTCGGCTTCTACCCACACACATTGACTATCGTACTCCCCATCGAACTCTATCTCAATGTAATCTCTTACAAGTTCTGCAATCTCAAACACCACGTAGTTGTTGGAATCAATCTCGTTCTTTGTTATTGCGTATTGTGCGGATGCAGGTTTGTCCGTTGTAAACACCCCTGTGTATATGTACAAGTCCAACGAAGCTGATGCCAAACTTGCGTTACTTGCTTTAATGTAAAACGGACTTCTTACGTTTATCTTTGTTGCCATTAGTCAAATGCGTTTTGTAGGTCTATTCCAAATTTCTCTTGTAGTTCTTGTGGTAGTCGTTCAAAGGCTTTCTCAAAAGGTTTAGTGAAAAACAAACTCGGCTTGATGCCTTTAGTGTATATGCTTCGGGCTATAAGGAATTGTAAGCTCTTGCGCTTTATAAACCTACCCTTTTCATCTCGTATGCCCTCTAATCCTTTTCTTACTACCCAATCGCTGAATGCTTTTGCAGGGGGCATTTTATCTTTGTAGGAGTAAGGTGTGTTGTACTTCTTCTTGACACCACTAACACCTAAATCCTGAAACTTACCATAATCCTCCATTGAGAAGATTACAGACAAATCATTAGCACCTACATTGACCTCGTAGTCCAAGCTGTCATATAGCTTCTTGGTAGAGTTCTTTTTGTTCTTGGTAAGGTTGCTTCTTGATTGCTGAACCACGTACTTACCAAAAGCGTTAAGTGCCTTTTGTGTTTCCTTTAGCTGCATACGTTAATATCGTTTTCTATTAGCACGTCAAACGTACAAGCCCATCCTGCTACTTGGTTCTCAAACCTTTCGTAAAAAGGCTCACACGTAGGATCACCATCTAATTGGTATTTATCCCTGTATAGAGTTCCTATCCTTAATGTCTGCACAAGTTTGTTTACAACTGCTAATTGAGTGTTTAGGATGTCGTGTTCGTTATTGTTGCCCCTGAATATGTCGGTTGTTGCTTCCTTGCTTTGTTCTACTATGTCCATAGACAGAACCGAGATACTGAATCGCATTACCTGTTCCTCTACGGTTGCTTGGTTGATGATTATGTGGGATAGTGGGAATATGGTCTGTTTAGACAAGTCAATGTCTGTAATATCCCCTGTGGTTACCGTATTTACAAAGTCGCTGCTTAACAACTCGTCTTTGATTGTTTCAGTTATTTGGTAGAACCCCCTTATACCTTGATTAGCCATTGAATTGCTTTTTTATATTTCTTGCTTCCATTTCAGCTTTGTCTTTCATAAAACTTAACGCATACAAACATTGATGCACACCTAATTTAGTGATATTTTCAAATCGTCTAATATCCCCTTTAGCGAGTGCGAAAAGTGATTGATACCACCCCCATTTTCTTCCGAAATTAGATACTGCGCTAAATTCGCTTCCTTGCTCTCCAAAGAGTTCAGCATAGTTCTCGATAAGTCCATCCCTAAATTGTAAAAAAAAAGTATAGAACCGAGTACTGCGTTCATTGGCATATCTTTCATCTGCTCGGCAGTATCTACCTTATAATCCTCTATTGCGTACTTATCGCCATACTGATCTGTTACAGGTCGGTAGAGAACATTCATAGCACGGTGCATATTATCCCAATCGCCCATAAACGTATCAAGGTCTATGTACTCCCCGAAACTCATATCCTCTAACTTGGGTATGAATCCGTACTGCTTACCTTTCATCTTGAACTTGGTTACAAGCTGTGGGGTGTCGTTTAGCATATCGGTTATGATGTTTACTATGTCTTGTATGTCGGTAGCCCTCATCATTAGCACGTGGTCACCTCTCAATCCACAAAATATCTCAATCAGCTTTACAGCCAAAAACTTCTCGTCTTTGTTCTCGTCTTGTATCTTTAGATACTTCTGATATTGCTCTAAAGTTATTTCGCCAAGTGAATCAGGAATGTTTATGTCAACTTTCATATATATATATCGTAAAAAAATTAGATTTTAGAATCTTAAAGATAAGCAAAAAAAAACCCCCAATTAAGGGGGCTTGTAGCTTGGGTGCTTATAGCATTTTGGAAGATGGCACACCCAACCATCAGGATTGTATCGGCTGACTAAAGTTATAAGTTTTAGTCGTTTAAAGTGGCTGCCCTAAAGGAACACTAACATCACCCTCGAGTTAGAACATATCTGTTCGTTAGCTTGAACTTTAGGAAAAGCACGTCTGCCTTACTTCTATCTTTATACCACAGTTAGAACCACAGTTGCAAATACTTTACCTTGCTTTTAAGTTGTTTAGCCTATCCCTATCATCTCCTATACCGTCACTATAAGTCCGTAAACAGGGAGGTAGCTTCTCTTTACCGTGCTTCTTTCAGTTAACCACACGCATTATAAAGTCCATCACATTTTTCGGCTTTCAATATTTTAAAGAACGTAGAGGTGTTATCCTCATTTGTATGGTACAAATATACAACTTATTTTTTATTTACAAAATGTTTTATAACTTTTTTTCAATTTTTTTTACCTAATAGCGTATTTACCCCTGTTGGGGTTCTGTAATTGAAACCCTACTGCATAGCGGACTGCATCGATTAAATGGTTGTAGGCATCTATCGGGGTGTTGGATTTTCTTTCCAACCAACAGTAGTTATTGAGTTCTTTAATTAGGTTCAATGAATCAGGGCTTACCACAAGATCGTAATCTTGCAATAGTGATATACCATAGGTTACACTACCCTGTCCTTTAATAGATGGCTTTACGTTGCACCCTTTGGCTCGTATCTCGCTTATTAAACGTGGCTCTGCTGAATCGCCCACGATAAGCCCATTTTTAGCGTGTTTAAGGTTGAGTTGCGCTATCTCTGATGTTGTCAGTCGTGGAAGATAAAAACACTCCCTTAAATAGATTATTTTGTTGTCTGTGTCTATATTGCTTTCTACAAGTGTGGAGGGGTCTGATGCGAATCCGTAATCCTGCCCAAAGATACTTACCCCCACGTGCTTGAACTCGCCTATTGTCCAATTATCAAATATCACACCCTCTGCTTTGTTTAACCACCCACCTAATATCTGATGCTTGTACTTTTCGGGTCTTCTTTGTTTCATTTGCTCTATCTGATGTAGGTAGCTTTCGGATAGGTTGTCTAAATTGTCCTCGTATGTAGTGTGTATGTATGTGGTGTTTTCTTTTGTTAGGTTGCTACCCTCTTGCACCCCTCTGTCCTCAAAGAATCGTTTGTAGATAAAGTGTTCCTTTGTTGTTGGGTTCAGTATTAGGATTACCCTGTTCTCTTTGGATTGTGAACGCACAGACAGGTCTATGGTGTCAAACTTGTCTTCGTCTGTTAGTTCCTCCGCTTCATCTACTACCCACGTTGTGATTCCTGTAAGGGATTTAAGGTTTGCTGTCTGATCGCCTGAACTTGTCCTGATTCCTCTAAAGATAATCTTGCTTCCTGTACGTCTGTTGATTATCTCGTCTTTTGTTATGTGGAAATCGCCTATAACACCCAATAGTTCCAACTTCTCTATAAATTCAGGTATAATAGATATGTAAGCTGATGTGAGTGTGTAGCGTGTAAAGAGTATTGTGTGTCCTTGCTCGTATGTCAGCAGCACAAGCATAAGGTTGACCGCAAAGGACTTCCCCGAACCCCTACCGCCTGTGATTACAAAGTACCTACTATCGTCAGCTTGTAATGGTGCATACTTTGGGTGTATGGCTATCACTTGTACTTAATAATGTCTTTAAAATTGATATTAAAGCCCTCTGACGTAATATCTACGCTTTCCTTTGGCTTACCATATCGGTAGCTTAAATATGTCTGTATGGCTCTTAAATCGCCTTTAGCAACGAGTTCCCCTAATTTAGATAAAGCAACATCTGAATCAATAATGCTATCTAACCTTTCGATTAGCTTCATCTCATCTGCCTTTGGCTTTCTACCTGCGCCTTTTCTTGCCCCTCCGTGCATCTTGAAATATCTTGTTTATTCAAATATATATCGTAATTATTCAGGATTTTGTTTGGCTTTTAACTCTTTGAGATCTTTAGCAAGGTTATTAACCATCATTAGAAGATTGGTTGTTACCTTTTCAAGTTGCTGTATCTTCTGTGCTTGTGTCCATTTCTTTTGCTTCATCTTATTCGTCTTTTATAAAACATATCCAATGTGTATTCATCTTCTTGCCACTCTTATGTCCATATAGCGGTTTTTGGTCTGTCAGCTTTAGTATTTCTTTTACAGGAAATTGTACCTCACTCCATTTAAAGATAAGTGTACCATTTGGTTTTAGCACTCTAAAACACTCCTTAAATCCCTGTCTTAACATTTCTCGCCATTCGCCTTGTAGCGAACCATACTTTTTTGTTATCTGACTAACCGAGTTAGATTCTATGTGTGGTGGGTCAAACACTATATGCCAAAACGTATTGTCAGGTTGTTCTATGTTTGTAAAATCGCCTATAATGTCAGGGTCAATGATATTTGTTTTTTTACCACAAGAATAAATGTCTATGTGTGTTTCTCTTCTTTTGTCTATAAACAAAGCACGTTCATCTTGTTTGTCAAACCACATACCCTTTACGCTACAACACACGTCTAATACTTTTTGTTTCATCGCTTCTTGTCTATGTCAACCTGTGTTGCTCGTTTGTTGGTTCTGTGATACTGATATACGTTTTTCCATTCAGGTGTTGGTATGTATCGTATGTTAGCATCTATCTCTGCTCTTGTCTTTCTTCTTTTCATTTTCTTGTACTTCTTTACATTGTTCACATTGTTCCTTGCATCGCTTGTAAGCGAATATATCGTCTATACATAAAAACTCTTTCATAGCTAAAAGGATTGTTCCCCGAAGCGCATTATAACTATTGTAAGTCCGTATATTAGTAAAGCTATGTATATGGCGATAAGCACTTTCATCATCCTGTCCATTACTCTATGGTTGTTAGGTTTGACTGATATACCTTTCCTTGATAGCCTTTAGGTCGTATGTTGAATCCTGCTATCATTGCTTCTAATCTCACTCGCACGTTATCTCTTTCAGTTACAGGAATCCTATCTACTACGTCATATAGCGAATTGTCTCCCTTGTCCTCCTCTTGGTCTTTAAACCCAAAGTAAAACCTTTCTATTGAATCGTATCTCATTCTAAAGTTCTTGTCGAACTCGTAAAGAAACTCAAAGTCCTTTAGATGATGTAAGACAGTAGCGTGGGTAATACCAAACACAGCTGCTATGTGGCTCGGTAAGCATTGCTCTTTCGCCATTATCTTATAGGCTACTGAACGCAGGTGTACTATCTCTCTTCTGCGTGTCTTTTGGTTTATGTCTTCCCCTGTGTGTTCTTTGATTAGGTTCTCTAATCTTAACTTACATTCTTTTGCGTGTATCATTTAAGTAGATCTAAAATTTTAATTTCTTCTTGTATTTCTTCTATTAGCTTAATCGCATCTCGGTAGTGGCAATTCCTTATTGCGTACTTTACCATTTCCAAGTCGTTTACGAATCGTATCATAGCGTACCTCTTAAACAATAGGTGTCAAGGTCTGCACCGTTTATAAAAAATGTTTCAAAGGTTTCTATCGCCTGTTGGGTCTTTCTCTTGCCCTCATTGTAAAACTCTTCCGACACATCGTATATAGCTATGTCAAGGCTGCCCTTGTCAACAACTGCGAACGTGAAGTCCTTGTAGCTTACATTAAACAGCTGACAATACACATACACCTGAACGTCATAGCCATACTTCCGTGCGCTATAAGGAAACGCTTTGATGTCTGTTGTTGTTTTAAGGTCAACGATTCCTCTCTTGCTAAACACATCTGCCTTGCCCCTAAACGGATAGCCATCTATCATACCCACCGCAGGTACTTCAAACTCACAATCCGTGATTAATTGAAGTGCGTGTTCGTTTCTCAAAAAGGCATCAGCAACTCTTTCGGCATCTCGCTTCTCTTTAGCTGTAAATACTTTACCGTGTTGGGCTAACGCTTCTTTATACGCTTTTGTGTTCTTGCTTTGTACGTCAACAAATATCTGTTCCTCAAATACGTGTGGTTCAAGTATGCAGGTGTGGAATAACCATCCATCTCGCAAGGCTTGGCTTTCGCCTGATCCGTAGTCCAACACGTACTTATATGTCTTTGGGCTTGATAGAAGCGTTTTAATAGAACTTGAACTCAATGCTGCTTTAGCCATATACCCATAGTAGAACTCGTCATTTTGCATAAGGTCTAATAGGTTTTCTTCCTTGAAACTTTCCCCGTTTAATAGTGTTATCATATCCAAGATGCTTCAAAACAAGTTGCACTACAATACTCGCCCTCTTCTTCTGTGCGACCTCCGCATTCAGGGCATTCATATCCATTCTCTCTGTGTTCGTGTTCCATATACACTAACCAATCATCATATCTCATTATTTAGTTTTTTTAAGGTTTCTAATTCTTCTTCTACTCTTCTTGCTCTTTCGATTGCTCTGTTCTTGTCTGATCTTGCTTCGCTTATCAGCCTATTGTAGCAATAGGATTCTAATTCGAGTTTGTTAGCGTAGAACACAATCCTGACAATCGATTCAGACAATAGTCGTAGTTCCTTGTTGTCTGATTTGTCTTGCCACTTCTTTAGGATTTGCAAAGCTGATTCGGCATCGGCTATATATTGTAGTTCAGCCAAATCCATAGCATACAAATCAAAAGTCCGACAAGTCCTATTTGTGCGAAATCTACTTTCATAGTTTTAATGTTTTCTTTGCCCTTGACCACCACACGTTGTGCTTGTAAAGGCTATTAAACTCCTTTTGCGTGTACACGTTTACCACACCATTCTCGATGTGCGTGTATATTCCTGTTGGTAGCATTAGAAACATAAGGCATCTACCCAAGCTGCGAACAATAGGAACAATATAACACCCGCCCATACGACAAGTGTAAACACAGCTATAAATATAGCGTTCTCGTGTCTGCGTAAAAATTTAAGTAATCGTTTCATAACTCGCTTCTTTTAACTAATTTGGTAATTTTACCTTTATAGTTCTTTTGCATTAAACTTTCAAGGAGTTCTTTATTCCAACTATGCATAATAATTTTATTAGAATTATCTAACACATAGTATTTATCTATCTTACGTTTCATAATGTTTTAATGTTTTATTTTGTTTTTTTGAATAGTTTGTTGAACTCATTAGGAGTGTAGAAAAGCACATCACCACTATTGAAGTGGGTAACTGAAATAAGTCCATTTACAACCTCTGCGTCAGACGTGTATTTTTGCTGACTACCCGAACCTGCTGTTCTTCCTAAATATCTGTACTCTGATTTCATAATAAATGTTTTAATGTTTCTACAAATGTAAACAAAAATGTTAATAAAACAAATTTATTTTTTTCTGTATTGAACTGCGCATATTGCAAGACGTTGGTCTTTGTTTGGGTACTCTTTGACCATTACGGGATCAGCCATACATCTTGCTATGAACTCTTTTCTATCTTCTGTTGGTTTTGGTGTTGGTATTGGCATAGTTATATATTTAAGTGCATTATCGTGTTGATCTTGTTTACAGTTTCCTCCTTATCCACTATTTCATCCTTGTCGTAATAGACATATATATAGGGCGCATATTCCTTTGCGTACTTGTCGTTCTTTGCCTTGTGGTTCTCTTTAGCTTTTAACTGATACGTGGTGTTCATCTTCTTGTAGGATATTGGCTTTATCTGAATCCCTAATACGAGATTGCCGTTTTGGTGCATTTCCGCATCTATGCAGTACTCGTGGTCTTTCTCAAAATCGGTTTTTGTAATCGTGCAATTATTAAACTCCTTTTGCAAGTTCTCAATTATATAGAACTCTTTTCTGTACCCATTCCACGTTTGACCTATAACCCTAAAGAACACATATCGCTTTACAAGGTCTATATCTAAATGTGGGTATTGTACGTTTATGCGCAGGCTTATTTGGTTTAGTTCCTCAAATCCTATCTTGCTATCATAGTACGTTTCCCAATCCTTGTGTGTCTTGGTTTCTGATTCCTTATTAAAGTCGCTTATAAGTTGCATACACGAACCCACATACTTAACAGCAAAGAACTTGTTTACAAACTTATCCTTATTTAGATTCTTGTATATAATGTTAGATATACCGTGTTGGTAGTAAAAATCTTCAAGCATTGTATATACTGTTTATCTGTGCTATCCACTCCTTAATTCGTTTAGGGGAACAGGTGCAGGGTTCGTGGTAGGGGTGTGCGTATAGATCAGCGTGTAGCCTACACACCATTTTGTATTGAGATTCATTAAGCCTACTATTAGATGTTTCTAAATAGTTAGCCCATTCCTCTCTTTGGTCTTGGTTCATTTCTCCTTTTGGCATATTATAGTTGTATGTCGTTCCACTTCTTTCTTCGTTTGTCGCAACCACAGTCAGGGTACAACTTCTTCCACACATAGCGTATGCCTGTGTACTTGGTAATGTAATACACTAAATCTCCTAATCCCATTTTAATTTGTTTTTAAAATTACTATCATACTATCGTGCATCCCCGCCCTGTTTGACACCTTTTCTCCATAAGTATTATAACCTATAAATTTTACTCTACCCTTAATAAACCTTATCTCTTTTTTATTCGGCAAAATATAATCGTGAAATAATACCGTGCTTGTCGATACAGGTAAAAGCAAAACACATAATTTACCTTTTTTACTTTGCTCAATAGCTTTTTTTACAAACGCTTCTTTAAGTTTTCTACTGTATGGCGGATTGACAAAATTACGATTACCCCAATCCACTTTTAGACCATCCCACTTACTTGTGTCGTGATTGATAGGGCAAGGATCAAAATCAAAATCAAACTCCTTATTCAATTCATCATAAACATAAGATGGTGTTTCCCAATTATCACTATGTATAAGATTCCTGTTTTTCAAAACTCTATATTGTCTTTAATTAGTCCTTTTACGTTTCGGTATGTGTTGTAAAGCGAATAATAGCTGATGCCTGTTTTCTTTGAAAGTTCGGCAACACTTGTACCATCGCTTATAATCTCAAACACTTGTCTATCGTACCAATACACCTTGTCTAATAGCGTGTCCATTTGGTTCATAGCCTTGCAGATGTTCTTTTCCTTTTTTACGTTCTCTTCGTCTATGTAGTCAGCTAATCGGTCAATATCTACTTTTACGATCTTGGCTTCTTTCCTGTGTAGGTCAACAAATAACCCACGTAGTTGTTTGTAAATGTAGTAGTGATTGATGTCATCGTCATAGTTGATGTCTAACCCACGATTGAGATACGAGTGCATAAGGATATACATCTCTTGTACTATGTCCTCTGCTATTGAATCCTTACACCCAAAGGACTTTACTATTCTTATCCAATCTTGGTGCTTCTCGGCTATTTTGTCAAGTGTTGTTTTCAAAATAATCTTTGTTGTGCTTTATGGTTTTCTATTCGTTTCATTGCAGCTTCATAATAATCAGGGTCAAGTTCACAAGCAGTCAAATCAAATCCCAAGTTATGACAAGCAATAGCAATAGAACCTGAACCCAAGTGAGTGTCTAAAATCTTGTCCCCCTCTTTTGCGTAGTTCATCAAAAGCCATTCGTAAAGTTTTACGGGTTTTTGTGTGGGATGCAACCTGTTATTATCATTATTATTTATTTTAACTAATTTAGGTAACATATCTTCAGAATACCAAGCATACTCTACTTGACTCATTGTAGGAATATAAACCATTTTATCCCAAGTTATCAACGCTCTACAACCCTTTTTCCATATATATGGAAAGTAATTTCCACCCCATATTATCTGTCTTTTACTTACTCTAAATAACTCTTTAAAATAATAATCAGTTGGTATATCATTATCCCATTCGTGTTCTTTAAATTTAACTTGTGTATTTTTATTACACCCCCCTTTAATTGTTTTATCCCCCAAACCATAAGGTGGGTCAACAATAGCTAATTCAAAATACCCATCAGGATATCTTGACATCAATTCCATATTATCTTCGCAAGTTATTTTCAAAATGGTACTTCTGTTTGTTTCTTGGTTTTGTAAGTTACTAAATTTTTTCCACTTACTTCAAATCCTACATTGTTTATGATTGAACGGATTCTTAGTAGCTCA
>Ga0213858_10001203_pt1 | contig 12352 bp, 17 predicted proteins | sample PICome_FD_160122 | JGI IMG/M metagenome (GOLD analysis project Ga0213858, IMG submission 160122) | Coastal seawater microbial communities near Pivers Island, North Carolina, United States - PICO245 | ecosystem: Environmental > Aquatic > Marine > Coastal | place: USA: North Carolina | collected... | reverse complement strand
TTATTTGAGGGAACTTGGGAACCTATGATTGAATGGGGTTCGGATCAGGCTATGATTACCCATATTACTGATCCTAATAAGGATTATTTAGAAGGAATAATATATGGGGCTAGTACTTATTTTTTAGAAGTAAAAGATAAAATAATGATTAAATGTAATGACCCAGATTATATTCATCAAAATAAAGAAGCAATAGGAATACATGTTTTAGCTTTTGGGAATATTGGTAATGAAAATGAAGATAAATTAGAAGATTTTAGATTTAAAAATAGATATCCTGAATTATGGAAAAAACACCTGTAGATTTACAGAATAAATTATTTTATCATCCTGATAAGTTATTAGAGTTTTTTCAAACTGGAAATACTACTCCTATAACTTGGGAGTTAGACCCTACAAATCGTTGTAATCATAATTGTATTGGGTGTTATGCCGCAGGAGCAGGAGGAAGAACTAATGATGATTCTTTAACTTGGGAACAGGCTAAATCTTATGTTGATCAGGTTTATGATTTAGGAGCTAAAGCTATAAATTTAACCGGAGGGGGAGATCCTATGGTAAATAAAATTACTCCTCGTTTAATTGAATATATTCGTTCTTTAGGAATGGATGTAGGTATGATAACTAATGGGACTATTTTTACAGATAATTCAATAGATGTAGTTGTTAAAAATTGTACTTGGGTTAGAATTAGTATGGATGGAGGTACCCCTCATGTTTATACTGAAATAAGAAAAGTGCCTGAAAGACATTTTTACTTAGCTTTAGAAAATATGGCCAAATTAATTAAAAGAAGAGACGAATTAGGTACTAATTTGACTGTTGGTTCAGGTTTTTTAACTAGTGAATTAACTACTCCTACATTAGTACAATATGCTGAATTATGTAAAAAAGCAGGTATTAATTATATTCAAGTAAGACCATTCCATAATGATTTTACTATTCCTTATAATATAGAAGAAACATTAGCTTTACAAGATGATAAATTTAAAGTTTATTATTCAAAACACAAATATGATTCTTCATATGAAAAACAATATCCAAAATGTTTAGCTCAAACTTTAAGTGGGGTTATTAATGTTCATTCTGTTTATTTATGTTGTCATTTTAGGGGAATAGAAACTAAAAAATTAGGTGATCTTAGAGAAAAAAATCTCTTAGAAATTTGGGCAGGTAAAAAACGTGAACAAATATTAGAAGATTTAAATTTAGATAAATGTATTAAACATTGCAGGTTAGATTTAGTCAATCGCCAATTAGATGAATTAGTTAATAGACCAGCGGAACATAAGAATTTTATTTAACATATTTATAATAAAATTCATTATGGCTAATTATACAGCGGAACAATTAAGAGAAGGAGTACTAGTTACAGATGCTCTTATAGGTGAAACAAACTTTAATTTTTCTTTTAATTCAGATCAATCAGGTTCTGCTTATTTTACATTTGAAACTCTCCAAAATGCTACAGGTTCTTATGCTGGTGTTACTCCTTTAGCTAAAGGTACAAAATCAATAGGAGCTAATTCTTTACATGTTATAAAACCTACGGGAAGTGCATATGAAGAAGGATATATTTGGTCCGCTATTGTAAGAGATGGGGGTTCAGCTCCTAATAATGTAATTACTTGGGTTCCTTCTACAAATGTAGGAGTGGGGGCAGCACGTCTAAAAGGAACTGGTGGTATTTCTGTTAATGTAGTGTAAATTTCTTTTCTTCCTGCGCAATAAAATTTGGCTACCCAGGATAAGGGTCGTATATTTACGGTATATTAATAAAAAATAAAGGTTATGTCAAATTTAAATCAAGTGTTAGAATTCATTAAAAATTCAGATAGAGAAGATCTTAATTCAATTATTGATCAAATTAATATTCGTAAATCAGAGCTTAGATATGCTCAAAAATTAGAATTTAAAGTAGGTGATATTGTAGGTATTAATCATAGAAAAATGGATCCTAGTAAAACATTGAGGGTTATTAAGATTAATAATAAAAATATTAAAGTAGCTTCATCTAGTAATCCAATTGATCAATATACAGTTTCACCAAGTTTATTGGTAAAAAAATAAAAAGTAATGCGCGGGGAGCTTGGCTGTACAGGCTCCCCTTCGTATATTCATGTCATATTAATAATAAAAAAATAAATAAAAGTTATGTTAAATTTAGATCCAAACGCACAGTTTAAATCAAAAGATGAGTTAAGAGAAATCGCTCCAAGTATTTTCTCAACAAAACCTTCACCTGAGGTAACAAAAAAATATTCACACATTCCAACTGATAAATTAATTGATGATATGGAATTATTAGGGTGGAGCGTTATTGATGCTAAAGAAGTTAAAGCTAGAACTAAAGGTACTATGGGTTACCAAAAACACCTTGTAGTATTTAGAAATCCTGATATTGTAATTAATCAGATGCCTAATAATGTTGTACAATCAAGTACTTCTCCTACAGGTTATAGAAGAACTGATGGTACATTTGCAAAGAAAAATCCAATTGATACTGTTTTTCCTCAAATTTTATTAACTAATTCACATGATGGTAAAAATGCATTTACCTTTACTGCTGGTTTATTTAGAATGATTTGTGAAAATGGTTTAGTTGTTTCTACTAATGAATTTGAAAAAGTAGCAATTAGACACATGGGTTATGATTTTGAAGAACTTCAAAAGCAAATTACTGAAATGGTTGAAAAATTACCATTAACTGTTGAATCAATGAATAAAATGATTGATACTAAATTGTCTCAAAATTCAATTATGAAATTTGCTAAAGACATGTTAGCGGTTAGATTCCCAGAGGATGAATTAAGAAGAATTACTATTGATATGGATGAATTTATTACTCCAGTTAGACCTGAAGATAAAGGTGATGATTTATGGAGTGTATTTAATACTATTCAAGAAAAAATTATTGAAGGTGATTTTGATTATACTGTTGGTAATAAGCATAGAAAAGCTAGACAAATCAAAAACTTTAAACAAGATATGGATTTGAATAGTAAAATGTTTGATGTTGCACTTCAATACGTAAATGCTTAATGAATAGATTTTTATTAATATTAAGTTTTAGTTTTCTCCTTACTAATTGTAGTAGGGAGGAAATTAATCCTTATCCTTGCTTAGATGGGGATTGTAGTACATTTTTTGAAATTGATCCTTTAGTTTCACCTAGTGTTTATCAAGATGAAAATGGTTTTTATCATATTGAACACCATGGTATTAATTATTTTACTATTCAGGGTCAATTAGATGAATTACACCCCGATTATGTAGTTAATGGAGTTCCTATAGTAGAAACCGCCTATGATTCTGATTATTGGGTTTGGATTAATGGTATTACTTTTACTGTTCCACTATATAGTGTATTAGGATATTTTACTAGTGGAAATTTTAATAACCCTATTCCTGTAGGTAATTTAACTTATACTATCAATGATATGGCAGGTAATTTTCCACCTTTGAACATTGCAGGTTATTCATATAATCCAAATTCTAATTTAAAACAGCTTGGAACTTATAGTAAGTATAATTATCATCCTAGGCAACAAATATTTTTTGATAATCAAATGGTAGGTGACACTGCTAAAATATTAATAGAAACTAAATATCCTAACGATATTATAATTGAAAAAGAAATTAACGTTATATTTAAATAAAATGACAGAACAAGAAAAAATAGATAAAAAATCAGAATTAATAGCAGATTTAAATGCTACAGTAACAGTAATGGAAGAAATTTGGAAGTATCATCCTGATAATCCTGATAAAGTGGATATTAGACATGAATATAAAATTCTTGAAACTATTAAAGCAAATGTTACTGAAGAATTAGATAATTTAGAATCATAAGTTATTATATTTTCTACTATGTATAATAAATGGTAGAATCTAACTTCAAGACATTAGAACATTATGCCCATAAAGCCGATAGGAAAGGCTTTTTTAAAGAATGGCAACATTTAACCTTTTCAATGGTTGAATCCAGGGATATTCCCTATGATGAAGCAGGAGAAGAAGCTTATAAACAATTAAAAGTACAAGGAAGTGAATAAAAAAAAGATATTTGATCTATTTGATGATTCCCCAGAAATGGAAAATCAGGTTAAAGAACAGAAAAAATCTTTATCTGTTTTTAATCATAGTCCTTACCATAAATTAGGAATGTTTACTAAGTTGATAATTAATCATTATGTATTCCATCAAAAATTAGAAAAATTTTTAAAAAAAGAAGAACCTAATTATGATGTACAATCAACAAAAGAAGCTTCAGAATTTGTTATATTTAATAGAGCTTGGAATTATATTAGCCAGGTAAACCCTGATGATGTTCCTTCTAAAAATGCCATATTAGAATTTGATTTTGATTTACTAGATCAAACATTAGAAAGTGCTTTAATGTATTTTGAGGGATTTGAAGAATATGAAAAATGCGCACATATTCATAAAATTCAAAAACTTTCACAAAAAAGAAAAAAATAGCTTGGCCTATTAGTTTTCCTCTCATATATTTATACCACGGGTTTGGAAAAAGGGGTATAGATAGGGGATGAAACGAGGGATGGAACCCGGGGGTAGAAACATTAATAACCGTTATATAAAAACAAGTCATGAGAAACAGAAATTTACTTCACAAAAAACTAGACAATTTAGATTCAACTTTAATTACACTTCAACAAATTGTTAATAGACAATCACCTATTGAAACTTATAAAATCAATATAAATAGAGCTCAAGGAATAGTTGAGGAAATAAGAGACATGGTAGAAAATGAACCTATGGCCTCAAATGAATTAAATAAAATTTAATAATGAATCTTACTGCTGAACAAATTCAATCAAATTGGGAAAAATTTATTTCTAATATTGATACTTACATTTCTGATAAAAAAGATAGAAAAGAAAAATTAAAGAACTTTTATAAAAAATATGAGGAAAGGGTTATATTAATGCCTGCTGCTCATAAAAAAGAATACCATAATGCCTTTCCAGGGGGTTATGTAGAACATGTAAATAGAGTTGTTGAATCATCCCTTAAATTATATGATTTATGGAAAGAAATGGGGTGTGATATGTCTACATTTACTAAAGAAGAACTTGTCTTTTCGGCAATTAATCATGACTTGGGAAAAATGGGGGATGAAGAAAATGAATCTTATGTCCCCCAAACTGACCAATGGAGAAAAGATAAATTAGGTGAAGATTATATGTTTAATACTAAATTACCATTTTCTTCTGTACCTGATAGAGGTCTTTATTTATTACAAGCACATGATATATATTATTCATTCAATGAAATGTTAGCCATCCAGACACATGATGGTTTATATGATGATGCTAATTCAAAATATTTAAAAGCATTTATGCCAGAACAAAAACCACGTACATCACTTCCTTATATTCTCCATCAAGCGGATTTAATGGCGGCTCGTATAGAATTTGAAAAAGAATGGTTACCTAAATTAAAAGGAGAAAATAGCGTGGAGGCCCCAAAGAAAAATTTTACATTACAGTCGAAAACTAGTTCAAAATCTAAGGCTTTAAATACTATAAAAAGTCCAGGCCTTAAGAATATGTTAGATAGTTTATGATTTTAGAAATAATTATTGGAATTTTAGGTTTTATAGTCGTTATCCTTGGATATACGACTTTTAACTTATTACAAAAAAATGAGAAAGCAGAGGATATCATTGTTTCACATTCTGATTTTATTGAAAAATTATCATCACAAATTGATTTTTCACAAAAACGTCTTACAGAAATAGATGAAAAAGGAATATTTCAAGGTGATGATGAAATAGGTTGGTTTTTTAATGAAGTTAAACAATTACAAAATGATCTCTCAAGATTTAAAACCGACCAAGAGGATGCCCCGCAAACGTAGAAAAAAAAGTAAAAATTATTTTACTCAAGAAACTGAAGATTATATTGTAAAGTATAATAACGAACCTGACCCTGACGTTAGAAGTAAGATATATGAAGCTCATATTCATTATCCTTTCTTTAAACTTACTCAAAACATAATTCATACTTTTAAATTTTACCATACAGAAGTTCAAAATTTAGAACACCTTCAACATGAAATAATTACTTTTCTTTTATCTAAAATGCACTTATTTGATCCTACTAGAGGAGCAAAAGCATATTCTTATTTTGGAACTATAGTAAAAAGATGGTTAATATTATATAATACTAAAAATTATAATAAAAAAATTAATAAAGTAGGAGTAGATGAATTACTTAAAGATAATACAAAACATACCTACAATATTGGGGAAGATAAAGTAAAAAGTGACTTAGATAGATATGTAGATATTTTTGTTGCCCATGTTTCAGAAAATATATTTGAATTATTTCCAAAGAAAAATGATGCTCAGGTAGCTGATGCTATTTTAGAGTTATTTCGTAAAAGAGAAGATTTAGAAGTATTTAATAAAAAAGCATTATACATTTATATACGTGAAATGGTAGATGTAAAAACTCCTAAAATTACTAAAATAGCAAATAAACTTCACGATATATTTAAATCACAATATATATTCTTTTTAGAAAACGGATACACAAGATTCTAAACCCCTTCTATATCAATATTTATAATAAAAAATATTATGGGATCATTAGACAATGTAGTATTCGGAAAGAAAAAATTCTCGGATATTCTCAATGAAATTTACGATAACCAGAAGAAAAAAGAAAAACAGATTTCTGGTTTAATAGCAGAACTTAAGCCACTTATAAATGATATAGGTGATGCTACTTTAATTGTTCCTTTAATTAAGGAATACATGGAAATTGGCGTAAGAAACGATGAACAATTAATTAAAATGGCCACTATAATACAGCGTGCGCTTAATAATAGTTCTAGTGAAGATGCATTGGGAATTACGGAAGAAGAAAAAGCTGAACTAATGGCTGAATTAGATAAGCTAAACGAAAATTTCGAAGAAAAAAATGGGGATTAACGATACTTCTTTTGGGCTTAATAATTTTAAAAATGTTAATAATCCTAATTCACAGGGTTTTTTAAATTCATTAGCAACTTTAGAATCTAGAATCCAAGGAGTTAGAGTAACGGATATAATTTTAGATGATACACATCCTAACTTTTCATCTTATGGGGGGTGGAATGGTATTGGAACTATAGAATTTGAAAATGTTAATATAGAATACACTTCTCCTAATGCTGTTGGTTTTGCTAAACCCTTACTTCCGTATTTAAAAAATTATCCTTTAGTTAATGAAATAGTTTTAATTTTTGCATTACCTAATAATGAATTATTTGATGAAAAAGATGAAAAGATTTTTTATTATTTAAACCCTATATCTCTTTGGAATCATCCCCACCACAATGCCTACCCTAACACTATACAATCCGACCAGGATAAAGATTTAAAAAATGATTATGATTTTATAGAAGGGGGAGCAGTAAGAAGAGTAAAAGATGAATCTACAGATATTAATTTAAATTCCCCTAAAATAGGAGGAACATTTGTAGAAAAACCTAATATTCATCCAGTTCTTCCATTTGCGGGTGATATTATTGTTGAAGGTAGATTTGGTAATTCTATTAGACTAGGTAATACTTCAAAATCAAAAAGTATTTTTTATAAAAATAACTGGTCAGGGGAAGGAAATAATGGTGATCCTATAACTATAATTCGCAATGGTCAAAGCCCTAATTCAAGTAATGAAGGATGGAAACCTGTGGTTGAAAATATAAATGAAGATTTATCTTCTATTTATTTAACCTCAACACAAAGAATTCCAGTTAAATCAGAATTCCCATCATTTCCATCATTAATAAAAAACCCCTCATCATTAACTGAATATTCTAAAAATCAAATTATATTAAGCTCTGGAAGATTAGTATTTAACACTATTGGAGATAGTATATTTCTGACTTCAAATAAAAGTATATCTTTAAATTCAACAGAAGATATAGCTTTATTTTCTAGAAACAGTAATATTACTTTACAAGGAAAAGAAGTTAAACTAGGAGAAAAATCTGCCGGAGAACCCATTATATTAGGAAATAAATTTATGGAAGGATTTGATCAACTATTATTTAGTTTATCAATACTAGGTGAAGCTTTACTTACAGAACCATGTTTTACTGGAGCTTCTGCTACAGCGGCTAATATGAAACAAACTGCGGATGAAATGAGAAGTCAATTAAAAGATTATTTATCTAAAACTGTAAAAAGCATATAATATGGATTTAAATTTTCTTACAGATTTTGGAACGGAATTAATCAAAAAGCCTAAATTTCAAAAATTTTTAGGAGAAACAAGTACTGAAGTTTTAAATAATGAATTAAGTAATATAACTTCGGAATTGAATTCTTTAGAAAATGAAATAAAAGAAAGTGCAATATCTGGTATAGGAATTGATAAAGATGATTCTCCTGAGGATAAAAATTTAACAAGAGAAGAAAGAAGAAATAATAGACTATTAAGAAAAGAAAATAGAAAAAAGAGAAGAGAAGAAAAAAGAGAAGAACTTAAAAGAAAAAAAGAAAAACTAAAACAAAGAATAATACCTAGATTTGAAGAGTACACAGTTAAAGGAAGAATCTACGATTCTAATACAGCAACACCACTTAAAGGAGTAGAAGTCAAACCAGGAGTTGATCTTACTCGGGGAGAAGGAAATGATGTGGACCCAGGAGTTGCAACCCCAGAGGAATTAAAAGGAGCTTTAAATACTGATATTCAATTGGCTTCTGATTTTAGAGTTTATGTGCCTGTAGAAGTTTTAGTAGCTACTGGTGAAAATGTAACTACAAATGATCAAGGATATTATGAATTTAAAGTTAAAGCCTTAGTAATAGGAGAAGAAGATGAAGATAATACGGGATTAGAAAAAAGAGAATTAGTTTCTATATTAGATTTAGGACTTGTTTTTAATAAAGAAGGATACATTCCTAATACTACTAGTATAATAACCTTAGATAATAGGGTAAAAAGGGATATAAATACAATTGGATTAGTTAATGTCGATAAGGCAGCTGAAGACGCAAAAAAGACAATAAATAATGCTATATATTTAGCGGGTTTAAAAGCCCAACAGTTATTTTTAAGTGGAATTGAAAAAATTATAGTAGCCAGAAAAAAAAGTGTTCAAAACGTAACCAATCTTTTAACTTCAAAATTAATACCTTTACTTATAGGAATATTAATAATATTTGGTATATCAAAACTTTCACAAAAAAATCTAGCTAAATGTCCTAGCCCTGATCAATTAAAAGAAGCTATTAGAAGAAGAAATAGAGCAGTTAGACAAATAAATCAAATATTTAAAGCAGTTATAATTAATACTGGTTTAGCTGGAGTATTCATAATATTAGCTGTTAAATTAAGGGAAATAAGATTTAGTATAGATTCGTTACCTATTCCAATGTCTGTAGGTACTCCACCCGCTAAAGACTTTGGGGGGTTAATAGCATCAGTTAAATATTCTACAATTGCCAAATTACAAAATATTAATGACTTATTAGAAGAATTAGAAGAACAAAACAAAACACTTAATAAAAAACTTTTAATAGCTTTAGCCTTTTTAATAGCAGGTTTAATTATCGCTAGATTATTACTAAAAAATATTGATGAATTAGCTTCTAAATGTGCTCAAGATCAAATAGACAGCGGTGAAATAGTTTTAGAGGAATTAACTAAAGAAATTGACCAATTAGGGGATGAGGAAGAAGAACAAATTAAACCTTTTATTAATGGGTTTGATTTAAGTGTAGTTGAAATAGATAAAGAAATAGGTTCAATTAAACGTAGACAAGCGATAGCAAAAAATAAAGACGGAGTTATAGTTTTAAAGGGTGAACCATCATTTAGTGCTGCAGACCAAGTTTTAATAGATGAACTCGCTTTTTATATTAAATCAAATAATTTAAAAGCTTTTTAAGCTAATATTTATAATAAATCATTATATATGAAAATAAGTCAACTAAAAACAATAGTAAAAGAGGCTGTAAAGGAAGCAATACAAGAAGAAATTAAAGATATTCTTTTAGAAGCAGTTAAATCTCCAAAACAACCATCTCAAAATATAACATCTCAAACCACCCCTCCAGTTAATACTAAAACTAGAGAACAAATTAGAGAAAATTATATGAATGTTTTAAGTGGTATGATGCCTAATGCACAAGGAGAAATTAAAGCTACTACAGCAAACATGCCTCTACAAATGGCAGGTCCTGTAGATACAACATCACCTAATGGCAAATTACCTGAAGGAAATGTTAGTATGGATCAAATTATGGGATTAATGAATAAAAAATAATTATGGCTTTTGGAGCAAGACAAGTATACCCTAATGATCTTAGGCCTAGAAGGGCTATAGGATTTGATTTACCTATAAATGGTAATGCTGTTTTTACTCCAAATTACCAAACAAGGGAGGCCATTAAAACAAACTTAATTAATTTTTTATTAACTAACCCCGGAGAAAGACCTTTAAATCCTGAATTTGGGGGAGGATTAAGAGAATTTATTTTTACACAATTAGAGGAAGAAAATTTACAATTTTTAAAAGATGATGTACAAAATAAAATAAACTCAGAATTCCCTGATATTTCAGTTCAAAGCTTGAATGTGTTACAAAACCAAGATACTAATACTATAATAGTTGAAATAAAATATAGTATTCCTAATACTGGGATAAATGATCAATTAGAATTAAATTTTAACTAATGGCAATAAATAGAAATATACAGTATATTAATAAGGATTTTAATGACTATAGGTCACAATTGATTAATTTCTCTCAAACCTATTTCCCTAATACCTACACAGATTTTAGTAATTCATCTCCTGGAATTATGTTTATAGAACAAATTTCTTATGTTGGGGATGTTTTATCATTTTATCTTGATAACCAAATTCAAGAAAATTATTTACAATATGCTAGTCAAACAAATAACCTTTATGAATTAGCATACATGTATGGTTATAAACCCAAAGTAACAGGACTAGCAACTACAGATGTTGATTTTTTCCAACTTCTTCCTGCAAAAACAGTTGATGGGGTATCAGTTCCGGATTACGATTATGCTTTACTTATAGATGAAAACAAAACAATATCATCAATAGATGGTGCTGAATTTATTACTGAGGATAGTATTGATTTTACAGTATCAAATTCTTTAGACCCAACAACAGTAACCGTAGCACAAATATCAAGTGGAAACCCAACATATTTCTTATTAAAGAAAACTAAAAAAGCAATCTCTAGCACTATTACTACTACTACTTTTGAGTTTGGAGAATTTCAAGAATTTCCGACTGTAGAAATTAATACTAATAATTTAGCCCAAATATTAGATATAGTAGATTCGGATGGAAATAAGTGGTATGAAGTAGATTACCTAGCTCAGGAATTAGTATATGTTAAAACAAAAAATACTAATATAAACGATCCAAATAATTATCAAAATGAAGGAGATGTTCCTTATATTCTTGAAACTTTAAAATCAGAAAGAAGATTTACTACTAGATTTATTAATAACTCTACCCTTCAAATACAATTTGGTTCAGGTAATCCTCAAGATACAACAGAAAAAATTATTCCTAATCCAGATAATGTTGGATTAGGTTTACCTTTTGAACAAAATAAATTAACGGCAGCATATAGCCCTACTAATTTTATTTTTACAAATACTTATGGTATAGCACCTACTAATACTACATTAACAGTAAGATATCTTACAGGAGGAGGAACAAATGCAAATGTTGATGCTGATTCCCTTACAATAATAGATAGCACTGGAATTGCATTTCAAAAACAAAATTTAGTTGATGCTACAGCACAATATATATTTGATTCTGTATCAGTTAATAACCCTAATGCAGCTACAGGAGGTAAAGATGGAGATACAATTGAAGAAATTAGACAAAATTCTATTTCTAATTTTAATTCTCAACAAAGAGCAGTTACACAAGAAGATTATTTAGTGAGAGCTTTAAGTATGCCTAGTTCTTATGGGATAGTGTCTAAAGCCCTTGCTCAAAAACCTAAGGCAAATGAAGGAAAAGCTACATTAGATTTATATACTTTATCTTTAGATATAAACTCAAATTTAACTTTATCTTCATCAACATTAAAACAAAATCTTAAAACTTATCTTAATCAATATAGAGTAATAGGAGATAGTATTAATATAAAAGATGCTTTTATAATTAATATAGGATGTGAATTTGATATTATAACTGTTCCTAACGTAAATAATAATATTATATTAAATAATTGTTTAGTAGAATTACAAAAATATTTTTCTTTAGATAATTGGCAAATAAATCAACCTATTATATTAACTAACATAGAACTATTATTAGATAGTATAGAA
>Ga0213858_10001202_pt1 | contig 12353 bp, 10 predicted proteins | sample PICome_FD_160122 | JGI IMG/M metagenome (GOLD analysis project Ga0213858, IMG submission 160122) | Coastal seawater microbial communities near Pivers Island, North Carolina, United States - PICO245 | ecosystem: Environmental > Aquatic > Marine > Coastal | place: USA: North Carolina | collected... | reverse complement strand
GTTATGCAGTTGGGTTGCGCGGTCGACCAGAAATAGACGGACTTGTCATGATGGCATATTTTTCTGTCGCTGCATTTATTATGACAATTCCGTTGGTATTGATTGAGATAATCTTTTTTGAAGTTCAGTATCCAACCAATGAAGGGTTCCAAATAATTTTCTACATCGCCTTTGTGCCTTCGTTTTTGTCCCAAGTATTTTTCATGAAAGGCGTCGATACCATCGGGCCAAATTCGGCTGGCCTTTATGCAAATCTAGTTCCCGTTATCAGTACTTTTTTTGCAGTTGCACTGCTTGGAGAAGTATTTGAAATCTACCATTTAATCTCACTCAGCTTTGTTTTCTTTGGTATTTACATATTTGATATCAAGGCGCGTAGCACAGGATAACAATCTGCTAAATCCCTAAGGCGCGCCAGTGAGAAAGCTTTTACTTGCTTTGTTGACAGATGTGACCCCTCAACTGTACGGATGATCTCAATTTTTTCAGAGGCCGGGTATCTCATTCCAGATACTCCCCATCCCAAATTATGCTTTTTTTTAAGAAGGCGGTTTACCAAGGTCAGGTCGGCCACGCATTCTTGTAAAAGACAAAGCCTCAGATCGCAGTTCTTTCACTTCTGATGCTGTCGCTTGGCGCGCTGTGTCACCAGAAAGCTGGCGTTTTCCAGCCTCCAGGAATTCCTACGACCATTTGTAAATCGCAATCTTTATATTTTTATTACAATAGCTTCTGCCTGGTCAAAGTTTCATTCCAGAAAGCGTGAGCGGTAATTTTGAATTATTTTATTGTGTCTCACACTGAATGGTATTTCTGGTCGAATACTGTGTTACGTACTTTTTAAAGTCTTTTAAGAAGGTGATAGTTTAATAACTTTTTCAGGTTGCTCTGGCTTCTACTGAACCTCACACTAAGACTTCCTTTATGCTTTGAGCTAACTTCTCGGCCACCTCTTCTGCTTGAGCTTTGCTGATGCAGAAGGGGGGCGCAAAACCTATGATGTCACCTTGTGGCATTGCGCGCGCAATAACGCCATGTGATAACAATGCCGCAGCTACTTGATAGCCTATCTTTTGATCTGCTTCGAAAAATTTGCGATCGGCCTTATCTGCGACAAGTTCCACAGCGCACATCAGTCCTTCGCCGCGCACCTCTCCAACGTTCATATGGTCGCCAACTGCATCGATGAGTGCGCTTTTGAAGTGAGGGCCCACCTCTTTGACATTTTGAATCAAATTCAAATCGTCGAGTAACTTTAAATTTGCCACTCCGGCAGCGGCAGAAATAGGGTGCGCAGAATATGTCCATCCATGACCAATTGGCCCGTATTGATCGTTTCCTTGCTCTAGTATCTTCCACATTTTATCGCTGACAATTGAACCGGAAAGTGGTGCATAGGCTGAGGTGAGGCCTTTTGCGATAGTGATTAGATCTGGCTGCATATCGTAATGATCAGAACCGAACATTGAGCCTAGTCGGCCAAAGCCGGTCACAACTTCGTCAGCAATGAGAAGGATATCGTATTTGTTTAGAACAGCCTGAATAGCCTGCCAATATCCCTGGGGTGGAGGCACTAATCCACCAGTTCCCAACGCCGGCTCACCAATAAATGCTGCGATCGTATCCGCACCTTCTCGTAGGATAAGTTTCTCAAGTTCGTTAACACAGTGTTCTACAAATTGTTGCTCATTCATATCCATATCAGCACGCCTGTAGAAATAAGGGGCCTCTGTATGAAGTACGTTTTGTAACGGCAGATCGAATTTTTGATGAAACAAATCGAGGCCTGTCAATGAACCGGTCATTAAGCCAGACCCATGGTAACCACGCCAGCGGGAGATAATCTTTTTCTTTTCAGGTCGCCCCAACACGTTGTTGTAGTACCAAACAAGCTTGATGTTGGTCTCGTTTGCATCTGATCCTGATAGGCCAAAGTAGACTTTTGACATATGACTTGGCGCCCGATCCAATATCATTTTGGAAAGTGTGATCGAAGCTTCGGTTCCATGACCTACATACGCATGGTAATACGCAAGCTCTTTCGCTTGCTCAGCGATGGAATCTGAGATTTCGTTGCGCCCGTATCCAACATTGACGCAATATAAGCCAGCAAATGCGTCCAGGCTCTTTCGCCCTTCAGTGTCTTTGATGTAGCACCCCTCACCGTTTGCAATGATACGTTGAGCAAGGTCTCCGCGCGCAAAGTCAGCCAAATGTGTAGAAGGATGAAAGAAATTCTCGCGATCCCATTTCTCGAGCTCGTTATTAATAAGCATACTGCACCTTTCCATGTCCAACGGTCCGTTGGATTTTATTCGAAACTGACATCACGAAATGGGTGGAGCGCACGAACGGTTCAACCTATCACCGTGAGACTAGTAGCAGCGCGCAATGCCTTTATTACCAGCCACGTATTAAATAATTTCAAAGTGATCCGCTTGGCAAGCACTTTTGATCGAGATCGCTCGCACTCGGACCAAACACTCTGTCCCGCCTTTCGTTACAGACACAGTGTTTGATCCAAACTAACAAAATATCAAAAACGCATTTTTTTCAGCTATAAATATATTTTAATATATGATTGCAGTTACTTATGCATTGGCGACCTCGGCAGGAATCGAACCTGCAACCTGCCCCTTAGGAGGGGGCTGCTCTATCCAGTTGAGCCACGAGGCCGCTGGTAGGCCCGGAGGGATTTGAACCCCCAACCAAAGCGTTATGAGCGCTCTGCTCTGACCAATTGAGCTACAGGCCCGCCTAAGGATATTCTTTCAAGTTCTGTGATGAGATGCAACGATATCGTTTGCTCAAATGCGATCTAAGACCATCTCTGCGCCAAGAAACTCTCTCGTCTTGTGCATCCAATCATCAAGCGCCGCTGCAGCACCTATTCCCACGCCTTGTATTTGGTGTAGGTGTATCGTGAATAGCTTTGATGGGTCAGCGGCCTCAGCTGTGCTCCATTGTCCACCCGTCTCGAGAATAATTGTGCCAACCTCTTCAATCGGTGACTTGCTGTTTTGGATCCGTTCATATGCAGTTTGAAGGTCCATATTCATAATATAATCCTCCGCAATGAGTTTAGTTTCGTATACTTGGTAGTACTTAATTAGAGTTCAAGGTATAAGACACTGCGTAATTCAGTTTTCCGTGACAAATTATCGGTGTGGCTAAAGTTAGGAAACTCAATTTTTATCTTCAAATTCTTTTTTGAAGTCTCGTACGTTTTCATGTTTTACAAGATCGATAATTATGTTCGTCACGTTTATTTCTTGACGAAGAACTTCCATTTTGTGATGCAATTTTTGAAGTTCTTTCTCATAAAATTCTAGTTCTTTTTCTTTTCTAATTTTGTCGTCAACTACGTCTGCCAGCCGTATTAGTTTGCTCATTTTTTTACTCCTTCTACGTTCATTAAAACGAAAATTCTTTTGTGACAAAAGCTAGAAAAAGATTGAAAAATATGTATAATTTGCGCCCAGAGATTGAGCGCAAGTCACGGTGAAACGTATGTCCATTTAATATGAAAATTAGGACCTAAAATCTTGAAATAGATCTTCTTACCCATAGGTACGTCTCGATAACTGTAGGAAGGGCAAAAGCAGATGTTTAGGCTTTTTTGGTGCGTTATGTTCTCATTACTAGCATCGACATCGTTGGGAGAACGTGCTGCCCCATCAAATGATTTAGATATCAAATTATCATTCTCGCCAATTGTCGAGGTCGCATCACCTGCAGTGGTCAGCATCTATGCAAAACGTCTGATCAACGGGCGGCACAGTGTGTTTCAGCGTGATCCGTTTTTTTCAGATTTTTTCAATAATTTTCAACGCTCGCAGCCACAATTACAAAACGCTCTTGGGTCCGGTGTAATTGTAGATGAGGAAGGCATCGTTGTTTCCAACTATCATGTTGTCGGTGGTGCGCAAGAAATTAAAGTACATTTAAAAGATCGAAGAGAGTTTGATGCAGAGATCCTATTGGCGGATGAATCGGCAGATTTGGCGGTACTTCGTCTAATAAACCCGAGTGGTCTAACAGCAATTGAGATGGGCAACTCAGATGGATTATTGGTGGGTGACTTGGTTCTTGCTATCGGAAACCCGTTTGGTATTGGGCAATCTATTACAAGTGGTATTGTATCAGGTTTATCTCAAAGTGTTCTCCGGGGTGGCTCAAACTCAGGTTATTATGTTCAAACAGATGCACCTATCAACCCAGGAAACTCCGGCGGTGCGCTAGTGGACATGTCGGGAAAACTCATTGGAATTAATACTTCCATTCTTACAAAGTCAGGCGGATCAAATGGTATTGGCTTTGCGATTCCTTCCAACCTTGTTGCTAAATATGTTGAGCAGGCAAAAAGTGGTAATTTAGTCTTTGTAAAACCATGGGCTGGAATAGAAGTTCAAGAGATCAATCAGTCGATGGCGAATGCGTTGAATATGCGGTATCCTACTGGTCTATTAATTACTGAAATACATCCAAAAAGTGAATTTCACCATGCGGGTTTGCGGACTGGAGATGTAATACTATCCGTCCAGGGCTATGAGGTAAATTCTGAATTGGAGTTGTACTATCGTTTGGAAATACGAGGGGTTGGTAATAGCGCTTCTGTATCTTTTCTGCGCAGTGATCAGAAATATTTAGCTGAAGTCAGCTTAGGTGATGCACCCAATGAACCTGTGTCCAAATTAGTCGATGTGAAAAGTAATGGACCGTTTTTGGGGTCCTCTATTGCTCAAGTTAACCCCAAATTTATAGATGATTTAAATTTACCGTTGAAATCGAAGGGTGTCGTCTTGACGCAAGTTTCTAATTTGTCACGACGCTTAGGATTAAGAGAGGCAGATATTATAGCTTCAATAAACGGAGCTGAAATATCTTCTGTCGACGAACTGTTGAGTGTGAATTCTGCAAGAATTAAAGTGTGGTCGTTGGATGTCATTCGAGACAAAAGATTGATTACAATCCGTTTCGCAATTTGATTGCGCTATCTGAACACAGATTTATTGCTAGATATATAGTTGCTGATCAAAATATTCAGTTTAGACGGCGAGTTCCACTCAGTGAGCTAACCTATTTCTTCCAAATATACAGATTAACACGCGTACGCCCACCCATCTGAACGTGGATCATTTGCACTTTCAACCATTCCGTTTTTATGTCGAACTACGGCTCCAGCGTGTCCCATTATGCTACTGAATGATGGAACTAGTTCTACTTCATGGCCAACTCCCCGCATGAGTTTGATGATTTTTTCGTCAAAATTTTCCTCAAATTTTAGGGTTGTCGTTGCATCACCCCAGGTTTTGCCCAAAAGCCACCGAGGCATTGTGATAGCTTGCTGTAATGAACTGCTGAATTGAGCATAACGGGTGTACAGCGCAGATTGTGTTTGAGGTTGTCCTTCGCCGCCCATGGTCCCATAACACAGTACGCGCCCATCATTCAAAAGCGCCATCGCAGGATTGAGCGTGTGAAATGGTTGTTTACCTGGTGCTAATTGGTTGGGGCCTGGATCTAACGAAAAACCCGCACCACGGTTTTGGAAAAATACTCCAGTGTCCGGACAGGTTAGTCCGGAACCGAATTCCCAGAAGACCGATTGTATAAAACTGACAGAAATGCCGTCTTTATCGGTTGCCCCCATCCAAATCGTATCACCGTCCTTTGGTTCATATGGCCATGAGAGCGCAGTAGAAAAATCTATTTTCGCTGCTTCGTTGATTAGATATTGGTCCGTGAGGTAATGTTCGGGAGGATATTCCATATGTGCTGGATCTCCCAATTTCGCGTTACGAATAATAAATGCGCGCTTGGTAGCTTCAATCAATCCGTGAATATGTTCAAAGGTTTCTGGTTGTTTAACATTTAGGCGATCGAATATGCCTAAAATTCCGAGGGAGGACATTCCTTGTGTAGGTGGTGCCAAGTTGAACAGCTTCCCGCTAGAAGTTTGGATAGATAAAGGTTTTAGAACCTCTGCCTTTTGGCACTGTATATCCTGGAGTGTGATGGGGCTTCCTTGGTCTTTTAAGAAACACGCATGTGTTTCAGCAATATCGCCTTTGTAAAAGAAGTTTGTACCATACAATCCAATTGCTTCTAGCGTATTGCCAAGTGCTGATTGAACCATCCGCTCACCTTGTTGTGGCACGCGACCATTCGAAAGAAAAATATTCGAAAAACCGTACACATCTTCCAAGGTGTTTAATTTCTCACATGTTGTAACTGATTGGTTTTTAGTTACGGCAATTCCATTTTTGGCAAGTGCAACGGCCGGCGCCAACAATTCTGCCAGTGAAAAGTTTTGTTTTGATTGTTCAAGCGCCAGGCGCCAACCATCGATTGTCCCAGGTACGGTGAGTGCTGCCAATGGGCCCCTTGCAGGTATATGATTAAATCCATGATTTTTGTAAAATGTCGGAGTGGCAAGACTCCCAGCACGCCCGCATGCAGCTATCGAGATTGGGTTCGATCCTGGCTTGTGTATTAGCCAAAAGCCATCCCCACCAATTCCATTCATGTGTGGATATACGACAGCAATTGTAGCAGCGGCGGCAACCATTGCCTCAATGGCAGTGCCGCCGTTGTCCAAGATATCGCTGCCAACTTTTGTAGCTATTCGATGTGGTGCCGTGAATGCGTGGTTTAGACCATATGCTGTTTCTATCATTGCGAACCTGAGTATTGGTATTTAAAGAGGATAAACAATCGTATCGTGTTTCAGCACTTCAACGTGATGCCGGTTTGCGGTCACATAGCTTTGGCCTACATCTGTCATTTCTGCGTTGGGATTTAGTAATCCCTCAGTTTGTGCAATTTTAATGATTGTTGACACATCATTGGTACCGTGTCTTGAGCCGATGTCTCCCATCAACCATTCACGCGCCCAAAAATTCCTCATGGCTTTCATAGCAGCCTCCCAAAATTCAGCGCCGTGTATATTATGTACGCCAATCATATCTGGCTGGATCATTAATCATTCGTCACTAGACTTGACCTGACAACCGAAAGAGAGCGAAGATCTAGCATAACTCTTCGTAGTTATTCCCTACCCAACCCGGTCGCAGAGCAATGCTGCGACCTTTTTTGATCGATTTTCTAAGATGCGATATTACGTAATTAGTTTAATCGCTAAAATAGATACGCAGACTACAAAGATAGGGGTTAACAGAGATCTACGGCTCCTGTTATTTACGTGAGTGAAGAAATTTGTGAAAAATTCTCTGGTTTTAGTGGGCTAAGAAAACCACTAATCCACATAAATTAGGTGTGGTATCTAGTCGATTACTAATGCTTGCGTCCGGTGTTATCAAAGCATCCACATATGGGTATTGGCAACACTTGAGGACTCAAATCGATAACACTCCGTGTACACTCACCCCTAAAATTTACACAATTTGCACAGGTAAAGTCCCGATACCCTCTATTACCACTTCTACAATCATTCCAGGTTTTACTGGGCGAGCACCAATTGATGTTCCGCAGGCTATAATATCGCCGGGGTTCAAGGTCATGTCGTGAGAAAGGCAGCTGATGATTTTCTCAGGCGATAAAATCATGTCACTTGCTGGATAGCATTGGCGTTCACGTTCGTTGACCAACACCCTTATAGTTAAGTCATTCCAGTCAATATCCGTTTCAATCACAGGACCAATCACGCCAAAACCATCGAAGCTTTTGGAACGTGTCCATTGAGGGAATGATGGATCCGCGTGCAATATGTCAATCGAAGTAAAGTCATTGACGCAGGTAAACCCTAAAATCGCATCTGCAGCGTCTTCGATCGAGATATTCTTACACTTTTTCCCAATCACAATTCCAAGTTCACCTTCAAACACAACGCGTCCTGCGCTTTGTGGTATACAAATTTTAGCATTTGGTCCTGAAACCGCGGTATCTGCCATAAAAAAATAAAGTGGGTGATCAGGATGTTGCATGCCGCCCTTTTCAGCTGCAGCCTTGAAGTTATTCCACAATCCAATGAATTTTCCAGGCTCAACCGGTGGAAGCAACTTTAGAGTATTCATGTCCATTATGGGGCCCGTAACATGATCTGAACCCAGATTTGCACGCGGCTCGAATGTGTCATTGACAATCACACCCACGAAAACTCTTTCATCCTCGCTTTGAACTCTTGCCCATTTCATTGTGAAGTTTACCTCATTCTTAATTTTTATGTGATATTCTCATTAACTATAATTTCACCCCTATGATAATCAAACAATGAAAACTAATTTATTTGGCACGTTCAATTTTGAATTCTTCCGCTATTTTAAAACTGGCCTCGAGATTTTGCTATTTGTAAGTTGCTTGTGTTACTAAGTGGTTCCAAATTCGGTGTGCCGCCAATGGTTGGAGACATAGTGTTTAATCCGTACGATGCGGAATATCAAAAACACGCTTTGGAGAACATTAGTTTAAAACTCATTCAGGTTACCATTTTATATAAATAATCTACTGTCATCTCTACTGAAAATCTTCGTGTCGGTGGTTCTATTCCGCCCCCGGTCACCACTTTTCAGAGCAAGATCGATCACTTAAATTTTGAGTCAGTTACCTATTGAGTATATACGGTTACAAAACCATAAAGCATCAAGAAGGCGACAGCAAAGATACACGTGTAAATCACGATATCAGTGATGCGCTTCTCGTCAAAACGGCGACGCATGCGGTTCTCCTAATGTTGGCAACACCAAGGTAACACAATTTGTGCCATTTGCAAAATGCACAAAAAGCTTAGCCTATTGCAGGCTAAGCTTTTCGTCATTTTCTATTTCGTAATGATCTCAGGTCCCATGAAGTAAGTCGGGAGGAATGTTGAGAGAATGGGTACGTAAGTTACAAGGATCAAGAATACGAACAACACTGCCAAGAAGGGAAGTGCCGCGCGGACAACTGACATCATAGGCATGCCAGCAACTCCAGATGTAACGAACAGGTTCAATCCAACAGGTGGGGTAATCATCCCGATTTCCATGTTAACCACCATGATTATCCCAAGGTGAATTGGATCGATCCCTAGTTCGATTGCAATTGGGAATACTAGTGGTGCAACGATGACAATCAGGCCCGAGGGTTCCATAAACTGACCGCCGATCAGCAGAATTACGTTCACAATAATCAGGAACATGATGGGTCCAAACCCAGCTGATAACATTGCGCTGGCGATCTGTTGGGGGATCTGTTCGTCAGTTAGAACATGTTTAAGTATTAATGCGTTTGCGATGATGAACATCAACGTGATGGTAAGTTTACCTGCTTCAAAGAGCGTGTCACGGGTATCCTTGTGGAAAAATGCGGTAATGATCGCCAACGGGTTCTGCAGCAGTGATTGCTTTGGTTTATCACCTTTGGCCGCAAGCGGTCCCATATCGCGATAGACAAAGACCGCAATGATAAATGCGTAAATAGATGCAACTGCTGCTGCTTCTGTTGGCGTAAAGATGCCTCCATAAATGCCACCTAGGATAATGACGATTAAGAAGAGGCCCCAAATGGCTTCTTTCGCTGATGCATAAACTTCGCCCCAACCGAGCCAATCGCCCTTGGGCAATCCTTTGATTTTTGCGATGACATAAATTGTCAGCATAAGCATCGTACCAGCCAATAAACCAGGGATCACGCCCGCCAAAAACATTCGCCCGACGCTCACATCAGTTGCGGATGCATAAACGACCATCACAATTGAGGGTGGGATCAAGATCCCCAATGTACCTGCGTTTGCGATGACACCCGCGGCGAATTCCTTGGAATAACCAACTTGTCTCATTCCCGCGATTACAATCGTGCCGATAGCAACGACTGTTGCAGGAGAAGAACCGGACAGGGCCGCAAACAACATACATGCAAAAACCCCAGCAATTGCCAGTCCACCAGGAAAATGCCCGACTATCGCGATCGAGAACCTGATGATCCTTTGGGCAACGCCTCCAGTCGACATGAATGAAGATGCAAGGATAAAAAACGGAATAGCAAGCAGTGTATAGTGCCCTGCCATTGCTTGGAAAAACGACTGGGCAATTGATGCAAGAGATGTGTCACTTAATACAAGCAGAAACAGAATTGAGGATAAACCCAGTGATACCGCAATCGGTACTCCAATCAGGAGGAAGGCAATTACAAGACCAAATAAAATTGCGACTTCCATTAATTTGATCCTTCGTTAAGCTTTTGTGCTTCCGCCACAGCTTCTTCTGCTTCATGACTGACAATCATGCTATCGGCTTCATCTCTATAAATGGCGAGACTGTTTTGAAAAATTCGGTATAGTAATAGCGCCATGCCAAAAGGTAATATTGCGTAGGGCACAAAGCGTGGTAATTTTTCGTAACGCTCACCCTCATTCATCAAAGGCTCAATCCACCGTAAAAACTCAGGAAATGGAACGTCTATCACTTCATACCAAGCGCGATAGGAAGTACGCTTCATTTCCTCAAAACCAGTTGGAAACCACCGGCCAGTGGTTTGTGGTAGATTTGCAAAATTGGCCCAATAATCCCAAGAACCTTTAAGTAATAAGAAGGCATAGAGCAGGCATACGAATGCAGTAATGATCGCAAATGATTTGCGTGTTTTTTGAGAGACAACATTTATTAATGCGTCAACGCCCAAATGCGCTCGGACTTTAAATCCATAGCTGACCCCGAATAAAACAAGCCAAGCAAATAAAAACGTAACAGATTCTAATCCCCAGATTATACCGGTATTAAATCCATAACGTAGTACGACGTTCACAAACGTAATCAGTGTCATTAATCCAAGCAATATGGCTATGACAGTTTCCTCGATTTCATGAACGAATTGCCCAACCTTTGTGCGTGGCTTAAAACTTTGTGACATTGTGCGCCTCTTCGCAAAAAATACCCGGCAGCAGAAAGTCTACAGCCGGGTACTGTTTCGAATTAGTGGTTTGCGTTGATCGCTTGGGCTGCTGCAATGTTATCTTCGCCAACATTGCTTGCGAATTGATCCCAAACTGGCTTCATCGCTTCGACCCATGCCGCGCGCTGCGCCGCTGTTAACGAGCGAACGACACCACCCGCTTTTATGATCTCTTGTTTAGCAGCTTCATTTACTGCGGTAGACTCTGAGTTACGCGCTTCCGTCACTTCAGAAACAATTGTAAGGAATTGATCGCGCACATCTGCATCAAGAGAGTCTAGCCAGTCTGTCGAAGTTACGAGCAGGTAGTCAATGATGCCGTGATTGGTTTCGGTGATGCCATCTTGTACCTCAAAGAATTTCTGACCGTAAATATTGGACCATGTGTTTTCTTGTCCATCAACAACGCCTGTTTGCAACGCGCCATATACTTCTGAGAACGCCATTGGTTGCGGAGAGCCACCAAGTGCTGCCATTTGTGCTTTCAAGACCTCTGAGTTTTGGACGCGGAATTTCAATCCGTTTGCATCAGTCGGCATTTCAAGTGGCTTATTCGCTGACATTTGCTTCATGCCGTTATGCCAGAAGGCCAATCCCAACAGTCCGCGACGTGTCATGCTCTCTTTCATGGCCTGACCAGTTTCTGAATTTTGGAATTCGTCGACTGCATTTACGTTTTTAAACATAAAGGGCAGGTCAAAAATGCGGAATACTTTCGTGAATTGCTCAAATTTTGACAATGATGGAGCCGCCAATTGAACATCGCCTTGTAGCATCGCCTCAAGAACTTGGTCATCATTGTACAAAGTAGAGTTAGGATAGACCTCCATACAAGCCTTTCCGTTCATCTCATCATTTACACGCTGTTGTAGCAATGTAGCTGCAATACCTTTTGGATGTCGGTCAGTGTTTGTGACGTGCGCGAATTTGATCACAGTTTCACCTGCATCGCATGCAGCGCTTACTACATTGGCTGATACTGTTAGCGAAAGCGCAGTGATGGTTGCGGTTAAAAATTTCATATCTGTCCTCCCAGATTAATACTTCACGACATTCATAGTATTTCTTGGTGCGTTGTTTACAAGAGTACTTCGCGCAACTCTTGTCGTTTATCAGTTAAATTATCAAGAAATGTTATTTAGTCGGCCCTAAAATGACAGCGTGGGTCGAACTAAGCGGTAGACCATCTTCAGTTGCATTTAAGATGATATCATATAGCCGTCGTGTTGGTTGCAAATCACCTAACACTCGACACAAATAAAGGTATCTGCAGCATCATAAGGATGTTCTTGGCGCTCGTAGTTTTAATGAAGCGAATAACTTGTATCTACCGTGGGTTTTCACAAAATGGTAAATATCGAGAAAATTTACTTGTGAAAGGTCAAATAGTGCGTGTCGTTTCTTTAGATCATTTGGTGATTACGGTCCAAGATATACCGCAGGCTATAAAGTTTTATGTTGAA
>Ga0213858_10001197_pt1 | contig 12378 bp, 3 predicted proteins | sample PICome_FD_160122 | JGI IMG/M metagenome (GOLD analysis project Ga0213858, IMG submission 160122) | Coastal seawater microbial communities near Pivers Island, North Carolina, United States - PICO245 | ecosystem: Environmental > Aquatic > Marine > Coastal | place: USA: North Carolina | collected... | reverse complement strand
GTAACTGCTACTGGCAGTTCCACTTTTGATGACTTTCTAACAGGCAGAGATAACTCACCACATGAATTGCTAGGCGGTGTTGAAGATTTAATTCAAAGACGTTTTAATGCTAACGATAGTAATTTTAACGGTAAGTGGTACCTAAACTCTTACGCTAATAGCATTACTATCCGTAGAACTACTGGATCTAATGCTATTTTAATTGGTCAACAGCCACCAACTAATGCTACATATGTATATTTTGAGCTTAGAGCTGAGGGCGGTTTCTTTAATAGTGCGATTGAATCATTTCAAGATGATGTTACCAACGTATCTGAGTTGCCCGTAGGGTCATTCCATAACCATACAGTTAAAATTTTAAATAGTGATTCTGCGGATGATGATTATTATTTGAGGTTTGTAGCTGAAAACGGTACGGATGGCAAAGGTTATTGGCAAGAGACGCTTGCACGGGATGTGTCGCCTGGTCTAAACAATGCAACCATGCCTCACGAGCTGTCTAATACAGGGGCTACTACCTTTACGTTCGGTCCTATTACTTATAAGGATCGCCTAGTTGGTGATGATAACACTAACCCTAAACCATCTTTTGTTGGTAAAAAGATTAACTCTACTTTCTTTTATAACAACAGGTTCGGGATGTTATCTGAAGATAACGTTATCTTTAGTGTTTCTAACGATAACTACAACTTCTTTGCTAAATCTGCACTGACTCAAATCGACTCAGATCCTATTGACTTGAACGTATCTAGTGTGCGTCCTGTTAAATTGTTTGACGTCTTGCCATCTCCACAAGGGTTGTTGTTGTTTAGTGAGCGTCAACAATTCCAAGTGTACACTACAGAGTCAGGGGTTTTGACACCTACTACTGCTGTAGTCAGTACGCTGTCTAACTATGAAATGGCTGAGAACATCAGACCTGTAGATTTTGGCACAGCTTCTGCGTTTATCAGCCGAGTGCCTGGTTATAGTAAGTTGTTTACTATGACTCTACGTGACGTGCAACAGCCGCCGGTAGTAGTTGACATTAGTAAAGCTGTTTTGGAATGGCTTCCTAATACCGTAGATGATCTTACTGTCAGCCCTCCCAACTCTCTTATTATGTTGGTTGACCGTGATACAAAATACCTTTATTTGTATCGTTTTTACAACAACGGTAAAGAAGATTTATTCCAAGCCTGGGTTAAATGGGAACTACCTGCTGATATACAAGCTGCCAAAATCCTTAATGATGCAGTTACTGTTGTAACACAGTTTGAAGATGAATACGCTGTTGGTTCTATTGAGCTAGATGAACTTCCGTCTGGTGACATTATAGCCACCGCTTCAAGCTTCTCTGGCAACGTACCTCTTGACATGGCTACACGTCCTGTCAGCCCTGCTGGTGGTGTTGATGCAGTTGTCTATGACACTACAAATGATATCACCAAAATCTATGTACCTTTTACTCCTATCGACGATAAGGATGCTGTGATGCTCCTTACAGTGCCTACAGCAGATGATGGTACTGATGCTGAGCTAGACTCAGACCAAGGCTACTGGGCTAAGGGTATTGAACGTATTGAATCTGGAACTGGGTACCATTACTTTGAAGTAAAAGGTGACTTTACAGATTATTCTGACGGTATTGTAGTTGGTTATGGCTATGACCTAGAGGCTACCCTGCCTAAGTTCTATCTACAACGACAAGGTACTGGAGCTGACTACACTGCTGCACTTACTATTGCTAGAGTCAAACTTTCTGTTGGTCGTACTGGTGCTATCCAGTTTAAGCTGAAAGCAGATGGTTCTAACGAATGGAAGGATGTACAGCATACAGCAGAAGGTGATAAGTACCAAGGTGATACTAATCCTGTAGTACAGGAACGGGTGTTTACACTTCCCATCCATCAACGTAATACTAATTTTGAACTTAAAGTGACAAGTAATTATCCATACCCTGTATCGTTGGTGTCAATGATGTGGGAAGGTAACTATTCCCAACGATTCTATAGGAGGGCTTAATTATGCCTGCAATTGCAATAGCTGGTATCGGTGCTGCAACATCAATTATCGGCGGTATCATGGGCTCTCGCTCTGCATCAAAGCAAAACGCTGCAAACAGAAGAGCCCAGGAAGAGCAGCAAAAACTTCTTAACAAACAAGCTAAGCTGCAAAACAAGTTTAATAAAAAAGAGTATGCAGCAAGAATAGAAAATTACCGCAGGACATCTGAGTATAATTTTGAGACTGCAGTCAAAGATTGGATGTACAAAACGTCTATTAGAGCCTTAGAAGATAGGACTAATTTGCGTAAGTTTTACATGAACAAGGAAAATGTTCAGAATCAACTTACATTTAATAAGATTGCAGACGAGCAAGGTAAGACAAGAGAACAACTTGCACTTAATGATGCAAAAACTGAATTTGCATTTAACCAGCAAGATGCCTTGATTGCAGAAATGGTCGCACAAGGAAAAGCTCAACTCGGTCAAGGCGGTGTTAGCCGCACAAAGACTATGCAATCTAGCAATGCAAAGTTTGGCAGAGACTTGGCTGTATTGAATGCTAGCCTTACTGGTGAGATTACTGCGTCACATCTTCGTATGTTTGACATATCTCTTGGACGTTATGCTGCAGATGCTAGAGCTGAGGCTTCACGTATGTTGCGTCCTGAACGTCTTCCTGCTATCCCTGCGCCTACTAGACCCCCACAACCTATTTTTATTGAACCTATGAAAGTACTTCCTGGCATGGCTGCTCCTGCACAGCAACAAAGTACAATTGCACCTATTATTCAAGGTATTGGTGGAGCTGTTAGTTCGTTCTCAGGAATTGATTTTAGCCCAAGCGGTGGAACAGGACAGCCGATCCGACTACCAACAATAGGAGAGAACAGCGGATATGTCCAAGGATTTGGCGGAACATTTGGTCCTAACTACGGATTCTAAACCATGGCTAAATTTAAAAGATCGATTCAGCCTGGTGGGTTTCGTCCTGAGCAGGTATCTGAACGTAACATAACTGAATTACAAAAGTATTCTGATAGAATCTCTTCTGCTTTGCGAGAGGAACGAGATGCTGTGATTTCTGATCGCAACAGAACTGCAAAAGCGCTGGAGCAGAATGCAAAGATTGAGCAACAACAAGCTGCCCTTAACAATAAAATAGAGCAGCAAAATATTAAAACCCAAATCCAAGAACAACAGCTTCTCAGTCAAAAAGCACAGCAAGATTTTGACGTGCAAAATCGAGAGGCTCAAGCAATGTTTGGGACTCTTTCTAAAATTAGCAGTACAGCTGCTCTTAAATTTCAAGAGATTGAAGTTAAGCGTAGAGAAGAACAGTACAACAACGATTTGGCTGAGATGTTGACTCTGGGTAAAAACTCAGAAAAATACAAAGCTGTTGAAGCCTATTTTCTTGATGCTCAAGACGAAGAGCAACGTAATTTTACAGAGCTAGCCAAAGCACAACAACGTGGGATGAATCCCCTTGATGGTAATAGGTACGCTAAAAACTTGAGTGAGCTTAGTCTTGGTCTCAAGGTAGGGTACCTTAAGTTGCAAGGGGATGAGTATGCAGGTTATTTGAGAGAGGAGGCTATTAACGATGAAAACGGCTCTCTTCGTAATTACGACAAGGCGGGTGCGTTTTCCTCACAAGCTCTTAAAACCTACATGGATTTGAAGGGTATCACAGGTATCAACCCGGCTTTGCTTCAAAAGTCAGGATTCCTTGATTCTGTGCTAGCCACAAACCAAGAGTTTATGAATACTGCTCGCAGTTATCAACTTGCTGATGACTTACAGGAGTTTACATACAACTTTAGAATGGGTTTGAAAAATCAAGTCGATTCTGCTAGTGCCTCACGCTTTATTGAAGTACAGTACCCTGAAATTTTACGTCGGTTTGAAGGTGATAAAACTAAAGCATTAGATTTTATCGAAAACCTTGCCAAAGAAGTTGAGCTTGATGGACGCCCTGTATTTAACACTGAAGCAATTTTTGCCGCGGCCCTTGGTCCTGAAGGTCAAAGCTTTGGAGATTACTGGTCTAAACGTAAAACAAGTGTTTATCAAACATTAAGATCTGCTTCTAATACAGCAGCTACTGCTTCGGCTAACGATGAAAAGAACAAGGCTGATAGGTATGTAAAGGATGTTATGCTGCCATCCATCCAGTCTTTGTTAGACCAAGCCCGTGCAGGTGAAGATGAATCTATCTTTGCTACTGCTTATCAAGAGGCTTTGGACGAATTTGGTTTTATCCCCAAAGCTTTGTCTGATGCTAAAGCAGCCAATGAACAACAAAACAAACTGGAAGCTACACAGATTGCAACAACAGCTGAAGCTTTACTGGCTACAGGTGAACCTGCAAACATCAATAAAGCGCGGAGTCTAATCAACACTCTTATGGATCCTGAGCTTAGAAAGGATCTGGTTACTAAATACCAATCAGCTACTAACCCGATTAAAGTTAATGAGGATAGTAAAAAAGCCATTGATAAAGCTGTGACTGCTGCAGCACGGGAATTGCTTGGTCAATCTTTAGAAGGTAGTGCTAGTTCTAAAGCTCAGGAGTTTGTCGGATTGATGACTCCAGATGTCTACATACAATATAAAGAAGAATACACCAAAACTCGTGATCACGAACTGGCTAAACAAAATACTTTAGCATGGCTTTCTAATCAAGTTGCTGAGGGTAAGATGGATAGAGGACGCTATGATGTTGAGCAAGGTCCTAATAACCAGTCATACATGCCATATTTCCAAAACAAACGGAAAGTAAGTGAGGCGGAACGTGAGGCTCAAAGAAACACTATTATTAACACCGTTGGTGCTATTGGTATCGGCATCCTAGAATCACCTGGTTTGATTCCTGAAAAGGAATTACGTGAGATTTCTTTGGCTTCAGAGCAAGGTATTGCGCTCGATAAAGTTGCTGGGTCTAATGTATTTGCTTTACGAAAAGCATTTGAAACACAAGGCAAAGCAGTAAGTTTTGGTGAAATCTACAATAAAGCTATTGAAACACATAACCGTTATAACCCCGACAAACCGATACTTCCACTCGGTATTAGTCCTATGTTAGAGATTTTAAATTTAGCCCATCCTGCTACTATTGAAGCGCTGTCTAACAACCCTACACCTGCTATTTATAGACGAGCTGTTTATGAGTCTGGCGGTACTGATGGACTACGTTTAGCAAATACTAGACTTGGTCGTAATAGTGCACGACCTAACGCTGAAACCGCTTTTATTAATACAGTTAGGATGGCTGAGGGTACTGCCGGTCCGGATGGCTACAACACAGTTTATGGTGGAGCAGTTGTTCCTCAACTAACTCAAATGACGTTAGGTGAGCTGTATGATGCTATTAAACTTGGTGGTACAGATGCTATTCCAGAAAGGTTGGGTGGCGGTAAAATCCCATTTAAAAAAGATAAATATAACTCATCTGCTTCAGGTGCTATCCAAATAATGCCTGACACATTGTTGGGATTAATTAATAGTGGTAGGTATAGTCCTGATGATCTATTTAGCCCTGAAGTTCAAGATCAAATGATTATCGACCTTGGCCGTGATGGTGGCGTAGATATAGATAATATGACTGTACAACAGATGGAAAAAGCTGGAAACATTTGGGCTGGTCTTACACCTAGATACGGACAAACTAATAGAACAGCTAATGAATCTTTTCAAGAATTTCAACGCCAATTAAATCAACTAAACTAAAATGAGTAATCTTCCTGGTTATGGGGATATTCAAGCGGATTATGTACTGACTAATGAAGAAGAGGAAAACCTCCGATCTGAAGAGTCGCAAGTAGAGATTCAACAGAATCTTGATGAAATGCGTCCGGAACAGGAATTAGAGCAGGCTGAAGTACAAGCTGCTCAGGAGGCTGCTACTACTCCCCCTGTTCCCGTACAAGCTCCTACGGGAGAAACAGAACCGCAAGAACAAACCCCTGCTGAACCTACGGGTCAGCCTTTTGATAGAAGTAAAGACTACAGTTATTATGCAGCTCAAGGTATGACTCGCCGCGAGTGGAACCGCCAACGCCTTAAAACTCTAAGGTTTGGTGGTGAACTTGAAGCGTTTGCTACAGATCCAAAAGGAGCTGCTGAAGTAGCTACTGCAATCCCTGTCGGTTTTTTAGACTACGGTATTAATTTTGCTAACCTTTTTCTTCCAGAAAGTTTTAAAATTCCTAAAATTACCAAATACGAAAATAACGTAGCACAGGCTGTTAGGAATATTTCTGGAGTAATTGGACCTACTATGGGTGTGCAAGGTCTTGGCATGAAGCTTGGGCAAGCAGCTCAAGCTCGTGTTGGGTGGAAGCTAGGTGAAACAGCTTTCATGAAATTCCTTGGTGCCCGTGGTATTGAAGCTGGTGCTAGTGTTAGCACTGGTTTGATCCAATCCTCTTACGAGGACGATAATGCTTTGGGTGCTATTAAAAAAAAACTGCCACCACAGTGGGATTATATTCCTGATAATTGGGCTACACTTGAGGGTGACTCTGCTGATAAAAAACGTCAAAAAAACCTTAATGAAGATTTAGCTGTTGGCTTTCTTATTCCTTTTGTAGGTGCAGCTGCACGTTTTCTAAAAAACGGCGGTGACCTAAAAGGCGCTCTAGATCCTACAACTGGTATTTATAAAGATGCGCCTGAAATTGTCGGTAAGACAAAAAAGGCAAGGGATTACATTGAACAAGCTAAACCGTTGGATGATTCCGATGAACTGACTTCTTATGCATTGAAGCAAGAAGATGCTTTGGACGAATTAGGTGCTTATAATTTGTCGTTAAATCCTGATATGGATGTTGCCCTAAAAGGCGTTCACGATCTTTATGATTGGAATGAGATCGGAATGCGTACTGTAGACGACTTTGGTATTGTTGGCGCTAGTCTTGATGCTGTGCGTATTGCAAAAAACTACGATACTGTATATGGTCGTCTTGGTAATATGGTCAGCCCTCCTGCTATTAAATTTGCAGGCACTAATGTCAATGCTTCTGAAGAGATCGTAATGGGTCTTACAAAGCAACTTAAGGATGCTGATGAATATGGTATGCAAGCTAAGAACTGGAGTATTTCATTTGATGATGTAGTTAAGCAAGGTGAAAACTTAGCTGTTGAGCTGTTTGACCCATCTATGAGTGTTAAAGAGCTTAAAGAGATGCTCAGTCCATATATTGTCAAATCTAAAGATGGTGTGGAATATGTAGCCCAAGAGGGTTATCCTGCCTTGTTCAGGTCTATTGCAGGTATGAATAAGGAGTACAAAGGTCTTGACATCGCACGTACTCAGGGATACCTAGCTACATCTTTGGCTGGTCAAGTTTCTGACATCGCAGAAGGTATTCGTATTAATCGTGGTTCTAATGCAGTATTTGGTGCTAAAGAACGTGTTAAAGAAAACTTGATGTACTTGATGAAGCTGCAAGGTGTCACCAGGTATTATGCAAACAAAACTGCACAAACACGTAATAGATTTGCTAAACTTCTTAATCGTGGTTTAAAGCCTAAAGCAGATGATGTTGATGATCTTCCACAGGTTCTAAACAATATCCAACGTGAAGTTGAAGTATTTGGTGATAACCTTGATTATCTAAACACCTACCATCCTAAGACTGCTGAGGCTTTGATGGAATTGTATGAGATGTCTGATGGTAAAATCAACAGCATTACTAAACTAACTGAAGACATTAATCATGCATTTTTACGTTACCGTCCCTTGATCGACCGTCATCCTGATGCGCCTAATATCCTTGCACAAGCAGTAAGAAGTAATTACTTTAACTCTATGCTGTCGGCTTTCGGAACAGGTTCTTCAGCATTGTTTGGTAACCTTGGTGGTATTATTGCTGAGCCTGTTGCGTACTTTGCAGGGGCTGTTATGAAAAAAGATATGGATGCAATTCAACGTGGTTGGATGGCTTACAGTGCTGTTTTTGATACACAAAAAAAAGCGTTGCCATATGCTGGTAAGGTGTTTATGAAAGCATCTCAAAACCCCGATTCAGTTAAAAGTCAATTCCGTCTTGATTTAGTAGTTGAACAAGAACGTAAACTTGCTCAGTATAAAAAGATTGCTGAAGAACAATCTTCTCAAGGCAACCATGCGCTTTTGTATTTTGTCAACATGTACGAAACACAAATGGCTATGGCTAAAGACCCAGTGTTTAGGTTTATTAGCAATGCTCTTACCGGATTTGATAGTTGGACTGGTGCTACTCTTGCTAATGCTGAAGCACGTTTTAGAGCAATGAGTGAGATGAAGCGTCTTGGTAAAAACATTACTCGTGATGAAGTCAAACGTTTAGCTGATGTTGAATACAACAAAATGTTTGATGAGAATGGTATTGTAGTTGATGAGGCTGTTAAATATAATACAGCTGATATTGCAATGAACCTTGATATGGAAATTCTTCAAGGAATGAACGAGTTGATGCAGGTAGTTCCTGCGTCTAGAATGTTTGTACCATTCCCAACTATTTTGGCTAATATTGTTAAACAAACTGATAATTATCTACCACTTCCATTTAAATCATTTCAAAAGGATGTTAATGAATTAGCCTTTACTGCTGCTGAAGATTTTGCTGTTAACCCTGAGCTAGTTGATCAATTGTTGACTAGCCGTAAAATTAACATCAGTCAAATGGATGAAGCTGCTAAGCTAGAAAAGGTTATTGATTTAAAGTACAAAACGCTTGGCCGTAAAGCTATTGGAACATTTATTACAAGCAGTGTTCTTTCCGGTATGTTCCTTAATCAAATTGAACTGACTGGTGATGGTTTTTATGACCGTGCTGTACAGAGATCTCGTCAAGAAAACAGTAATTGGGAACGTCGTACTATTCGAGTTGCCGGCGGTCCACGTATTGAATACGAGCCTATCCTTGGTCCTGGTCTTTCTAACTGGCTGGCAGGGATAGCTAACCTTGCTGATAACTTTGACATGCTTGGTGAAGCTGCTTTTGAAAAACTTAAAGATAAAATGATTTTTATTCTTGCAGCTGCTACTACTGATCCTTTGAAATCTTCCTTAACACCTCTTGTTGATTTGTTGGCAGGTAAAAATGTTGAACGTTTTGCTGCAGGACAATTAAACGCACTTGGACCTTTGGCCGGTTTGCGTAATGAAATGGGTAAGGTTATTGACGGTGGTCTAAGAATTGTCGAACAAGATTTGCTATCTCAACTTAGCAACAAAAATCAACTTGTTGGTGTAATGGATCCTGTCAACCGTTTGCCTGAACTTTACAGCCCAGTGTCTGGTAAGATTCCTAACAAATATACATTCCTTCAACGTCTTTGGAATGCTGCTAGTCCTATTAAGGTACACCCAGCCCAAACCCCCGAAGAAAAGTTTTTGGACGATATTGAGTTTGATGTATCAACAACATTTAAAACTTATAAGGGCATTAAATTGTCACCAAAAGAACGCTCTGAACTGTTTAAGTTAATGGGTGAGCGTGAGTATTTTAGAGATCAAATCAATCAAATCAGAAAAACAGCTAAAGCCCGTAGAACTATTGAACGCCTGCGTGAAGCACGTTTGATGGGCAAAACTGCCGCTCAACTTGATATTGAAAATTTTGATCTTATTCATTATCAACTTGGCATTGCAAAACGTAATGCCGAAACATTTGCTTATGCTGATCTAAATTCTGATATGCGTACTGCTATTGAAGCACGTATTTTGGCAAAACGTGATCAAACGCAAAAAGAAAGGATGGGTATCATTGAAGATCTATCACCTTCTTTAAACAGCCGTAACTAACTATTTTAACTAACTATGGCGTGCTCTGACGTACAAACAATTCAAGCTGGAGACGGGTCAAAGACACAATTTTCTTTTGATTTCCCGTATATTTTTAAATCTGAGATTCACGTTTATTTTTGGAACGCGACTACAAAAGAATACGACGAGAAGCTTACGACAGATGCCACCTACCCTTGGCAGATTACTGATGCCAACCCAACGATCGTAGAGTTTACGGGGACTGCTCCACCAGCCCCTACTACTCCTACAGATCCTGGTGAACCTACGGTTGACAATGTTAAGATTCGTCGAATCACTAAGGTGGACGACATCCGGGCATTGTTCAACCCTGGTTCTGCCATTCGGTCTAATGATCTGAACATCAACTTTGAACAGCTTCGTTATGCTATTCAAGAGGCTAACTGTCAGGGTATTCCTGATGATGTTGATGCATACCTGAAAAATTATTACTGGGACCGTTACGACAACACGCTGTATGATGGTGACACTTGGGTCAGCGATGACACCAAGATTGCCACTACTGCAGCACTTGACGCACGGTTCCAAGACGAAGTAAACGATACATTTACTAAGGCTGAGCTGTCTTCTGCCAGTAATATCATGCCTGATGATGATGTTGCTGTGCCTACTACTGGTGCTCTTAATGATTACATTGATGAAGTTATTACCAACGACATCGGTACAGACGGCACTGGTATCACAGTAACTGACGACGGTGATGGTACAATTACACTTGGTCTTGCTGACAACACTATTGACTTTGATAAGATCAAAGATGCAGACCAAATTAAACTTGCTGACCAAGTAGCAGATCCTGATGTTGTAGGTACTGATAACAATATCTTTACTGCACAAGCTGCTACCCGTAGGTTTAACAACTACTACCAAAACGACGAGCCTACTACCACTGATGGTATTGGTGTCGGTCAAGTTTGGGTTGACCCTAATGACGACCTAACTTTGTCGGTGTGGAACGGTTCTAGCTGGACTGCTATCACCTCTGGCGGTACGTTTACCAACCAACCTAAGGTTGTCTACGTTGACGCTGAAAGCGGAGATGATAGCAATGATGGTCACCGTATCAGTCGTCCTAAGAAAACGATTGCTGCTGCTTTGTCAGACATCAACGGTGATGCAAGTGGTGATGGCAGTATTGTTTCTGTTGCACCTGGTATCTACGCTGAGACTTTGCCGCTTGACATTCAAAAAAATGACATCGGCATTATTGGCCAGTCATTGCGTACGTGTATCATTCACCCGAAAATCCCTACTGCGGACCAAGCTAGCTATAATGTAAATACTCCGCACTCCCAGGAACTGCAGACTATGTTCCGTGTTAACAGCGGTTCATACTTTGCAAACCTGACGCTTACTGGTCTTAAAGCAAGCGGTACACGAGGCGGTAACTCACTGTACACTGACTCTACTTACGGTCTTCCAACTAACCAAGGTTGGAACTTTGCGTTCTATCCTAATGCTGTAATTAAGAAGTCTCCGTACATCCAAAACTGTACGAACTTCTCTGACAGTCAAATTAATAACGTAAACTTCACACCCCATACGCCTGGTGAGGGTGCTGCTGGTGACCTTGACTCTGCTCCTACTGGTGGTGGTATCTTGGTTGATGGTAGCGTACCTGATACCTCAAGTCCATTGCGTTCTATCGTGTGTGATAGTTACACCCACACTGCATTGGATGGTCCTGGTATCTTTGTTACCAATAATGGTTATGTACAAGCTACCAGCAGCTATGCATTCTTTAACCACGCACATATTACTTGTGTAAATGGTGGTCAAGCTAACCTTGCAGCATCTACCACTGACTTTGGTCGGTATGGTTTGCTTGCTGATGGTAAGTCTTCCGCTGCTATCTTTACGTCTAATGTAGACGGTGCTGCTAGCGATGGTGCTACAACCTTTAATATCAACGAACCTACTGCAGGTGCTGGTTGGTTTGGTAATACTGAACGACCTGCAACTAACATGCTGGTCGAAGTAAACAGTGTCATTTACCCTATCCTGTCTGCAACTGCAAACACAGATAGTGAAGGTGGTTCTGGTTGGACCGTTACTATTAGCCGTCCTAATCCTAACAACCGCAGCAATAACCTTGGTCTTAACGGCGCTATTTCTGATGATGCTGCTGTATCTTTCTACCTCCGCTCTATGATCGCATCCAGCGGTCACACCATGGAGTATGTTGGTAGTGGTACTGACTACCGTGCATTGCCTGAAAATGGTGGTGTACCTACAGATGCTAATCAAAAGATTGAACTGAACAACGGTAAAATCTGGGCTGCTACAACTGACCATAATGGTAAGTTTACCGTTGGTGGTAACCAAAGTGATGACCCGTTCTTTGAAGTAGACCAACAGCTTGGTTTCGTTACCATTCCTAGTGGTTCTATCGCCTTTGACCTGTTGTCAGATACGACGCCGCAGCTTGGCGGTGACCTTGACGTAAATAACAACAGCATTGTATCTACTAGCAACAGTGACATTACTATCAATCCTAATGGTACTGGTAAGGTTGATATACGAGGAACGATTACAAATGCTACAAGTAACGCTGATATTAGGATAGAACCTAATGGT
>Ga0213858_10001196_pt1 | contig 12381 bp, 15 predicted proteins | sample PICome_FD_160122 | JGI IMG/M metagenome (GOLD analysis project Ga0213858, IMG submission 160122) | Coastal seawater microbial communities near Pivers Island, North Carolina, United States - PICO245 | ecosystem: Environmental > Aquatic > Marine > Coastal | place: USA: North Carolina | collected... | reverse complement strand
CACCAGAGGCTGCTGCTGAAGAGGCCGCACCAGAGGCTGCTGCTGAAGAGGCCGCACCAGAGGCTGCGAAAGAGGAAGAATAAACTTCTGACGATGGACCACAAAGATCATTTCTTCGTTGGTAAAATCGTTAAGAAATTCAGCTTCAAGGGCGTCCTTCTGGCCAAAGTCGAATCAGACAATCCTGAAGAACTCATCAATATGGAATCCGTTTTCGTTGATCTCAACGGAACACTGGTTCCATTTTTTATTGAGGAAATTGCACTGCATAAATCCGAATTGCTGCGAATCCAATTTGAAGATGTCTATGACGAACCCAGCGCTGAAGCCCTAATCGGTTGTGATTTATACTTGCCACTGGATCTGTTGCCCAAATTGAGCGGCAACAATTTTTACTATCACGAAATAATTGGATTTAAAGTGATCGACACCAAATACGGCGAAGTCGGTTCCATCGTTAGTGTAAACGATCAAACCGCACAAGCACTCTTCGAAATCATCAACCAAGGCAAAGAAATTCTCATTCCAATCATCGACGAGTTTATCGTTTCGGTAGACCGTGAGTCTAAAATACTCACAGTACAGACCCCGGATGGCTTACTTGATTTATACCGCTGATGAGCGACACTTTTCAATTCAAGCAATTTTCCCTTAATCAAGACCAATGCGCCATGAAAGTTGGCACGGATGGAGTTCTGCTCGGGGCGTGGGTCAACTTATTTTCGGACACCCGAAGAATTTTGGATGTCGGCAGCGGGACTGGACTAATCGCTCTTATGCTCGCCCAACGAGCGGCTCATTCAGAGATTGATGGAATTGAGCAAGATGCAAAAGCCTATGAACAAGGCGTCGATAATTTTCAGAATAGCCCCTGGGACCAAAATTTATTTAATTTTCACGGCACATTTCAGGAATTTGCCCAAGAGGGCGAGCGATACTATGACCTCATTGTGTGTAATCCCCCTTTCTTTAATCAGGGACAGATGGACAAACACGATCAACGGTCCATGGCCAGAAATGCCAAAGCCCTTCCCATTGATGCCATCGTAAAAGGAGCCCTCAACCTCTTAATTCCTTCTGGGCGTCTGGCCATGATCCTACCTCACGACGACAAACAATCGGTCATGAGTCTCTTAGAATCTCATGGTATGGAGATATTGAGAATGACGTCTGTCCGAGGCAATGAGACGAAACCGCCAAAACGCTTGTTAATTGAAGCCGGACTTCAAACTGAGATTAATATCTCTGTATCTACTGAATTTAGCGAACTGATCATCGAACATTCAAGGCATAACTATACCGAGCAATACTGTGATCTGGTCCGTGAATTTTATTTGAAAATGTAGGCCATTAAGCCGGGTATTTTTAACTTTGTCAGACCAATTGTTGAATTTATGAAGCCTGATTTATTCGAAGCGCCAGATTATTACAACCTCGACGATTTATTGACAGAAGAGCACAAGCTCATTAGAGACGCTGCCCGCGCTTGGGTCAAGCGTGATGTGTCACCCATCATTGAGGAGGCTGCCCAAAAAGCAGAATTCCCAAAATCCATCATCCCTGGTTTAGCAGAAATAGGGGCATTTGGACCTTATATCCCAGTAGAGTATGGTGGGGCAGGCCTGGACCAGATTGCCTATGGCATCATCATGCAGGAAATCGAACGTGGAGACAGTGGTGTGCGAAGCACGGCTTCTGTTCAATCGTCGTTGGTGATGTATCCCATTTGGAAATATGGAAACGAAGCCCAAAGACAGAAATATTTGCCAAAATTGGCTACAGGGGAATGGATGGGTTCATTTGGTCTAACTGAACCAGATTTTGGAAGTAACCCCGGCGGAATGGTCACCAACTTCAAGGATAAAGGCGATCACTATTTACTCAATGGGGCTAAACTTTGGATTTCGAACTCACCATTCTGCGACGTCGCCGTAGTTTGGGCAAAAGACGAAGATGGTCGGATCCACGGGCTTATTGTGGAACGTGGAATGGAAGGGTTTACAACCCCAGAGACACACAATAAATGGTCCTTAAGAGCTTCTGCAACAGGTGAGTTACTGTTTCAAGACGTCAAAGTGCCAAAAGAAAATTTACTCCCGAACAAATCTGGACTAGGGGCACCACTGGGTTGTTTAGACTCTGCTCGATACGGGATTGCATGGGGCGCTATTGGAGCGGCCATGGATTGTTATGATACGGCACTGCGTTATGCCAAAGAACGAATTCAATTTGGCAAACCCATCGCGGCATTCCAATTACAACAAAAGAAATTGGCAGAAATGATTACAGAAATCACAAAAGCCCAACTTTTGGCATACAGATTAGGACAATTAAAGGATGAAGGTAGGGCAACCTCAGCTCAAATTTCAATGGCCAAAAGAAACAATGTGGCCATGGCCATCGACATTGCGCGTGAAGCCCGTCAAATTTTAGGTGGAATGGGCATTACCGGTGAATATTCCATCATGCGTCACATGATGAATTTAGAAAGTGTCATCACATATGAAGGTACACACGACATTCATTTGCTGATTACAGGCCTCGACATTACCGGCGAAAATGCATTCAAATAATTGAATTAGAAAAATCGATAAAAAAGGCTTTTAAATATCATTAAAAGCCTTTTTATTTGTCTCAAAAATTGATATGATCCAAAGTGTTTTACAGGACATTGCTGCTGCGCAAGAAGAAATCGTCAATCATCCCCTTTATCAAGACCTTAAACAGCCATCGGATTTACACCGTTTTATGGAACACCATGTCTTTGCTGTATGGGATTTCATGTCCTTACTCAAAGCACTTCAAATTCAGTTGACACGGACCACTTTACCATGGGTTCCTGTGGGTAGTCCTGAAATCAGATATTTAATCAATGAAATTGTGTTGGCAGAGGAAACCGATTTAAATTTAGACGGACAACGCCAGAGCCATTTTGAAATGTATCTCGAAGCCATGAAAGATGCCGGAGCATCGACGGATGAAATCACTCAGTTCATCAAAAAAGTTAGTGATGGGACTCCCTGGTATCAAGCAGCTTCTATGGCGAAAATCCCACCTTACGTTCGGTCCTTTTTGGGCTTTACGTTTTCTGTAATCGAAAGCGGCCAAGCACACAAAATTGCTGCGGCCTTCACCTTTGGTCGTGAGGATTTAATCCCGCAAATGTTTGGCGCTATCATCATGTCGATTCAGCGACAGTTTCCTGAAGAAAATTTGAGTCGATTCCACTACTATTTTCAAAGACACATTGAACTCGACGATGACACTCACGGTCCATTAGCTTTGAAAATGATTGAACGACTTTGTGGAAATGACGCCACAAAATGGAAAGAAGTTACACAAACCGCATTGGAGGCTTTGGACTTTCGAAAAAAATTATGGGACGGTGTGTTGGCTGAAATTAACGAGCCCAAATCCGCAGAAATCGTCTAGGACTCAGGGGCTATTCTCACGCGTAAACCCTTCATTTCAGGGGTGATGAATAATTGACACCCCAAGCGAGAGTTGTCTTTTAGGTAAAAGGCCTCAGCGAGCATGGCGCGTTCATCATCCATTTGTTCGGGCAAGGTGTGATCACTCTGAACATAGCATTGACATGACGCGCACATGGCCATACCACCGCAGATTCCTATGGTCCCTTCAGGAGCTAACTCGTAAGCACGGATGACTTCCATGAGATTCATGTTCATGTCAGTGGGAGCCATAATCTGATGAGTTTGGCCATCACGGTCAGTAATCCAAATTTCTACCTCTGGCGCCATAATTTTATCCGTTTTAGTCGATGGATTTAATCACGGCCTTTGGGGCCTGTTTTTTAGTGCCATCGAAGCCCTCTACACCGCCAACCGTGGTGTATTTCATGACGTATCTTTTATTGGGATGAATTCTTTTATAAGCACTTTGGCACATTAAAGTAGCCTCGTGAAACCCGCAGAGAATCAATTTGAGTTTTCCTGGATAAGTATTGACATCACCAATGGCATAGACCCCGGGGATGTTGGTTTGGTAGTCCAATGCATTATCTACTTTAATGGCATTTTTCTCCAATTCCAGCCCCCAATTTGCAATTGGCCCGAGCTTTGGCGCCAATCCAAAAAGAGGAATAAAGGCATCGCATCGATGTTTACTCAATGAGTCATCAGTCTTAATGTCCACAGCAGTCAAGTCTTTCTCACCGTGTAATTTAACCACCTCACCTGGGGTGATTAATTTGATTTTGCCACTGTTTTTAAGGGCTTGAACCTTTTCAACACTATCAAGGGCTCCACGAAATTCATTGCGCCGATGAACCAAAGTCACCGAGGCGGCAATGTCGGTCAGAAAAATACTCCAGTCCAGGGCTGAATCACCCCCTCCGGCGATCACAACGTGCTTGCCTCGATATTGATCCGGGTTCTTAATAAAATACGCCACCCCGTGGTTCTCAAAGCGCGTTAAGTTTTCGAGCAGAGGCTTTCGTGGTTCAAAACTCCCCAGTCCACCCGCAATAGCTACAACTGGCGCCTGATGTTTCGTGCCCTTATCGGTCGTTACGACAAAAGTGCCATCTTCCTGTGGCACCAATGTATCGGCCCGCTCTCCCAAAGTAAAACCGGGAGAGAAAGGAGCGATTTGCTCCATGAGCTTGTCTGTTAAATCCCCCGCTAAAATCTCTGGATAAGCAGGGATGTCATAAATGGGTTTTTTAGGATAAATTTCACTACACTGACCCCCTGGTTGGGGCAGAGCATCAATTAAATGACATTTTAATTTGAGTAATCCTGCCTCAAAAACAGCAAAAAGACCCGTTGGCCCTGCTCCAATGATTATTATATCGGTTTTGATCACGAACTTATTTTTTTAATTCATCTAAATTGTGCTAAAAAAGCCTCCAAAAGTGATGACCATCGTCCTTCAAGTACAATTTGGATCAAACATTAACGACTTCTTGTATTTCGGGAGCATATTTTTGAATCGTCATGGCTACACCACTTTTAAGCGTCATTTGATTGACTGAACAATCCACACAGGCGCCTTCTAGTCTTACCGTAACCTTTTCTCCCTCTACAGCTATTAATGAAATATCTCCTCCGTCATTTTGTAAAAACGGTCTGATTTCAGCCAATGCTTGCTCTATTCTATCATTCAACGACTCCTGATTCATGTTTACGATTTTACGGCACTACATCCTGCCATGGTGGTGATTTTTATTGCCTCGGTGGGCGGCAAATCCTTATTTCGTTTCACAGTTTGGCGAACGACTTCTCGTGTCAAGACTAAAAAGGCCTCTGCCGCAGGGTTTCCGCCTTGCAGTGCAGCCGGTCGCCCAACATCGCCCGATTCTCTGATGCTTTGGACCAAAGGAATCTCTCCTAAAAACTCAACGTCTAAATCCTCAGCAAGGTGTCGCGCTCCACTTTGACCAAAAATATAATACTTGTTATTAGGTAATTCACTGGGTGTAAAGTAGGCCATGTTCTCAACAATGCCCAGCACAGGAACTTGAATATGCTCTTGGGCGAACATGGCGACCCCTTTTCGGGCATCCGCCAGTGCTACATTTTGAGGGGTACTGACCACAACAGCTCCACTGATGGGCAAGGATTGCATGATGCTCAAATGAATGTCTCCCGTTCCTGGTGGCAAATCGATGAGCAAAAAATCCAACTCACCCCAGGCGGCATCAAAAATCATTTGATTCAATGCTTTCGCAGCCATGGGACCCCGCCAAATGACGGCTTGATTGGGTTGGGTAAAAAATCCGATGGACAATATTTTGACGCCGTATTGTTCGATGGGCGCCATCTTGCTCTTACCCTCTACTTGCACCGATAAAGGACGTTCACCGGCCACATCGAACATAATGGGTATTGATGGTCCGTAAATGTCTGCGTCTAGAACCCCAACACTAAAACCCATCTCTGCCAGGCTAATGGCTAAGTTCGCAGTAACGGTAGACTTACCAACCCCGCCTTTACCTGAGGCGATGGCTACAATGTTTTTTATGCCAGCAATGGGCTTTCCTTTAATCAGATTCGGGTCTCGAGCAGGAGCCTGAGGGACTGTAATATTGATTTGAGCCTTGATGCCTGGGCCAAAGGTTTGCTCCAAGGCTTGAGTGACGTCGGAAATCACGCGTTTTTTAATGTGCAAGGCCGGTGTTTTTAACGTTAAATCAATCACCACCTCGTGTCCGAAAATGTTGATGTTGGTCACCGCACCGCTTTGACTGATACTCTGTCCTTCACCCGGAAGTGTCAAGCCATCTAAAACCTCTAATATATCCTTCTTTTCCATGGCCTCAGCCGTATTTAGAATTATTCTAAAGGACAAATATACCCAGAAATTTAATCTTCACATAACCCTTTAGAGGGGTTTCAGTTTGCGTCAGGCAACCAAAGCAATTGATCAAATTCAACCACGCGGTCCTCCCTTACTTCAACACCCTCTTGTTCGAGTAAGCGTTGCATGGTATTGGATCCAGCAAAGTGATGTTTACCCGTGAGTACCCCAGAGCGATTAACCACTCTGTGGGCCGGTACATCGGGAAGCGAGTGAGAAGCATTCATGGCGTACCCCACTGTTCTTGAACTTTGTGGGGACCCCACAGCCCTGGCAATAGCCCCATAAGTGGTCACCCTACCATAAGGGATTCTTCGAACCACCTCATATACCCGTTGAAAAAAATCGCTTTTGGCATCCATTAATGGTCGTGTCTTACATGTTTTGGACAATTCGAATGATGGTAATCAAAGAAATTACCGCAGTTATTCCACCGAGTAAAAAATTCACATTAAATCCAAAGCTTCCAATGGGCAGGCGACGACGAAAGAAGTAAATGTACAACAACAACATCGACATTGTCCCTGAGCCTGAACCGATCACTGCCCAAACCACTAGGCTAGGGTCAAAGAAAAACCAACCAAAAGCGCTAAAACTGATGCTGATGTAAACCCAGTAAGGAATCGGAAGTAGATTAATTGCTGCGAGCAAAAGCCCGTATAAAAAACGATTGGCCCCAGATTTCTTAACCCCCTTTGGCACCTCACGTCTGCTGTCTTTTGCTAGAACAAAAAAATAAAAAGTCAGGGCCAAAAATATGCCGAGGGCCACTTTCTGTAAAACATCGACAACTGCTGTATAGCCCTCGAGATAACGGGCAAAAAAGATTCCAACAAGCGTTTGAATGCACACCACAAGAAGAACCCCAAAACTGAAGATAACTGCTGGCTTTCTTCCTTGTTTCACCCCTATTTTAGCTGCCGTCATGTTCAATAGGCCAGGCGGAATAAGCCCGACAAACGCCGCGATATACCCAACAAAAAAATTGATTACCCCTGACATTAACTACTAATTAGGTCTTTCAAGCAACAAGTTAGTCATTAGAGCCCACTCAAAGAAAAACTGACATAAGTAATTTTCTTGTGTTGTTCTAAATACTGTGATTCGTAAAAAGTTTGCACTGAGGTCACCAGCTCAGGTGCCCCAGTCGCTCCATATACATCGTGTTGAGAAAAATGAACTTCTTGTGCTAAACCGTGCAGTAATCCCAGAGTATATCCATGCATAAATTCACTGTCTGTTTTCAGATGAACAACACCTTCTGGACGAAGAACCGACTGATAGGTTTTCAAAAAGTCCTTATTGGTCAAGCGGTGCTTGGTCCGCTTGTACTTGATTTGCGGATCGGGAAACGTGATCCAAATTTCATCGACTTCACCTGCAGCGAAACAGTGGGCCAATAATTCTATTTGAATGCGCAAAAAGCCGACATTCCCCAACTCTTGCTCTAATGCTGTCTTAGCACCGCGCCAAAAACGAGCGCCCTTGATGTCTATGCCAATAAAATTTTTATCGGGATATTTCGCAGCTAGAGCCAAAGTATACTCCCCTTTACCACAGCCCAATTCCAAAACTACAGGCCGATCATTATTAAAAAAAGACGCTCGCCAATTACCCTTGAGCCCAAAAGAATCGTCTAATAACACCTCCCTTTTGGGTTGCACGACATTGGCAAAAGTTTCATTTTCTCGAAATCGCTTTAATTTATTTTTACTTCCCACAACAGTACGATATGTTCCTCTTAAACGATACTTTAATTATTTGGTAAAATTACAATAATATACCCGTCTAGAAATATGCCCTACTTTTGTTTTGTGAAAGTTGGTCAGCACTCATTTGAAAGAAAAAAAAAGCGCGGCGTCATATTGGTAGCTCCCTTAAACTGGGGACTTGGCCACGCCACTCGATGCATTCCAATCATAAAAAAATTATTGAAACTAGGGTTTGAGGTGGTCATCGCCTCTGACTCTGGAGCTTTATCCCTGCTCAAGCAGGAGTTTCCCGAGCTCCGTGCCGCAGAACTCCCTTCGTATGACATCAGCTACACCAAAAATGGCCGTTGGTTTAAATTAGGTCTATTACGACAAATGCCTCGAATCATTCGTGTGATGCGCGATGAGCATAGAATCACCTCACAATTAATTCAGACTTATGGGATTACTGGAATCATTAGTGACAATCGATTCGGGGTCAGACACAAAAGTGTGCCCTGTGTTTTTGTGACCCATCAAATTCAAGTCCTAAGTGGCTGGAGCACCCCACTTACGAGTTGGATGCATCAGCGAATCATCAAAAAATTTGACCAATGCTGGGTTCCAGATTATCCGGGAGCTGAGGCCTTAGCTGGCCGATTAAGTCAGGGCTCAGATCTTAAATTCCCCGTGGCTTATTTAGGACCCATCAGTCGAATGAAAAAATTAGACTTAAACCTTGAAATCGATATTTTAATTGTACTCTCAGGGCCAGAACCTCAACGCGGTATGCTTGAAAAAATCATGCTGGAAAAGTTCAAAGAGACCCAAAAGCGTGTAATATTGGTCCGTGGAGTGATTGAAGAAACCATTATAAAACAGGAAATTAATGGCCTTGAGGTTTATAATTTTCAAACGTCTAATGGGCTCGAGCGCTTAATTAATTCCAGCAAACTGGTGATCGCTCGCTCAGGCTACACAACCGTGATGGACTTGGCCAAAACCCAAACTCCGGCATTTTTCATTCCCACGCCAGGACAATACGAACAAGAATACCTCGCACAGCGATTGAGCGCTAATCTTATTGCACCCTATAGTGATCAGGGTTCATTTGACCTCATCTTACTCAAACAATTAAAGAGTTATGACGGATGGCCAACCAGTGGCCATCGAGAAAAATTAAAATCATTGTTTGGTATATTCGAGCGTAAATGAGAACTCAGACCCCACCCCAAATTGACTTTCGACATAAATTTTTTCGCCATGGGCCTCAATCAAGTGCTTGACTATGGCCAGACCCAATCCACTGCCACCTACAGCTCTTGAGCCGCTTTTATCTACCCGATAGAACCGTTCAAATAGTCGCCCCATATGTTCTTGCTCAATCCCCTCTCCATTGTCCGTGATGCGGACCAGACAACGACCTTCACTTAATTGATTAATGGCGACCTCTGTTGTGCCGCTTTGCTTGCCATATTTTATGGAATTATCGACAAGGTTGGTCAGCACCTGTTGGATCCGTTCTCGATCAGCGTTAACCATTATACTATCTTGATAATCTCGATCAAACACCAAGGAAATTTCCTTTTTTTCTGCTTTCATTTCAAGCAAATCAAAGGCGTTTTGTACGAGCTCAATGATGTTAAACGACTCCTGATCTAAAGTCAACCCACCCATCTCAATTTTTGTGATCATGTCGAGATCCTTTACAATATAAATGAGACGTTCTACCGCCTTATTGGCCCGTTGGAGGTATTTTTTGCGGACCGACTTGTCCTTCATGGCACCGTCTAGTAGCGTCAAGACATAACCCTGAACGGTAAATAAAGGGGTCTTAAGTTCATGCGCTACATTACCCATGAATTCACGCCGATAAGCCTCGCGATCTTTTAAAGTTGTCAATTCCAACTGTCTGTTTTCGGTAAAGCGCTCCACCTCCTGTGTCAGTACATTTAAGTCCATGGTAACTGGAGATTGATCTATCTTGGCATCTTCCAATCCCTGGACGTCTTTGTAAATCTTTTTGATTTGTCGGTAGATAAGACGCTCTGTGTAATATTTAATCACCCAAAAACTGAACAGAAAAAATACAAATCCAAAAATCAACCACAACCAAAGAGGAGAATTAATCTCCAGACCATAAAACAGCGAAAGAGCAAAAAAAATAGCCATAACGGTCATTATGGCTGCCAATCTGAGGGCAAATTTGATGGTTTGAGATTTAGGGGCAATCATTATTCGACAAACTTATAGCCTACACCCTTGACCGTTTTAAAGCGATCATTACCGATTTTCTCTCTCAACTTTCGAATGTGCACGTCAATGGTTCTTCCCCCAACAATAACTTCGTTGCCCCATACATTGTCCAGTATTTCTTCCCGCTTGAAGACTTTTCCGGGTTTTGAAGCCAGTAAAGCCAACAATTCAAATTCTTTTCTGGGAAGTAGCATCTCTTTTTTATCCTTAATGACTTTATACTCTTCTCGATTAATGACTAAATTACCCAATTTAAGATTTTTGGGAGTCTCTTCCGATTCCCTGAAGCGTCTTAACAGTGCTTTGACCTTGCTGATCAAGACTTTAGGTTTTACTGGTTTTGTGATGTAGTCATCCGCACCAGCTTCGAATCCTGCAAGTTGAGAATAGTCTTCACCTCGCGCGGTTAAAAAGGTAATGATTGATTGAGACAGCTCAGGAATGGCTCGCAATTTTTCACAGGCCTCGATGCCGTCCATTTCTGGCATCATAACGTCCAAAATTATGAGGTGAGGCTTGTGTTTCTTAGCCTGATTTATGGCTTTCAGACCATTCTCAGCTGTCACAATTGAATACCCCTCTTGAGTTAAGTTATACCCTACGATTTCAAGGATATCTGGTTCGTCGTCAACCAATAAAATGACTATGTCCTTTTTCTTCATGTGTGAAACAAAATAATGATTTTAAAGATACATTTTATTGCCTCTGAGGTCAAATATAGTCCAATTATTAACCATATCGTAACATGGCCCAAGCAAGATCTATTTTTATAAATGTTGGGATTCAATTTATGGATTCAATGAATAACCGCTTAATTTTCATAGGCTAACACCTTACTTTAGCTCGAGCATTTTTAAACCACGTCATGCGTTATGAGTATGGTTTGAATCACTCTCCAAATGCGCCAAAGCTCCTCATTCAGTATAACTTTTAATCTAAACAATCATGAGAATTCAAATTTTGAGTAGCATTTGCCTTTTAACCCTCAGCCTAAATTCATTCAGTCAGGCATTATTTCACGCCAATTTTGAAGAACACCCCGTAACCTCAGCGCTCTATTACGACACGGAGGACCCCTCCTTACCTCATCCCTTGACCAATAATCCGGATCAACCTTTACTCAATGTAGATGCTCTTGGGCCTGCTCTAGGGTATCAAGCGAGCTACATCCCGTATGACCAAGCCAGTACGGGTTTAGGCGATGGCGATCATGTAGGCATAACAGACAGTCAAAACATGGTCGGGGCGTTTTCACAAGGCAATCAAGGATACATCATGAGCGATATTGATGGGAATTTCATTTTGACATTCAGTGAAGTTGATCTTAACGGGATGGATCAAATCACCGTTTCCTGTGATGCTTTCATTAACCAAACTTCTTATGAAGGAGATGGGGTCAACAACGCCTCAAATTCCGATCGAATCGCCATTTACATCATCAACCCTGAGACTGGCGATAGAATTGATTTAATCAACAGTACGGGACAAGACATTAACGATTTAAACATCGAGGGGCGTTGGCTGAATCTTTCAGCGAACCTAAGCGGGTTCAATCGAGCACAACTCGTGATCGAGGCGCGCAACAACGCCAGCGATGAGGCTTTTTTTATTGACAACATAAAATTCGAGGGGCAATTGGGGCTAACCGGGCCTAACCATTCGAATTCAAGAGTAGTTCCCAACCCCGTAACGACCAATTTTTCAATATCCAGTAGACCGTTTGATCTGAGAGCCATTTACATTAAGAATATTTTCGGGCGAACCGTATGGCGCGGAAGTTCTGAACACAGCGCATGGGAGATTTCGCATTTAAATAGCGGTCTTTACTTCTTGAACATCGAACGAGACAACAGCACCTGGACCCAAAAAATCATCAAAAACTAGCCCATTTCCTGAGCGCAATTTTTGCAGGGACTTGACGCAATATTCGCTATTTTTGAGGATGAACCTCATCGAACACCTTAAGGACCGAATATTTCAACCCTTATCCCAACATGAGTTTGAGTCACTGGCCTTGGCATTGTTTGAAGAACAATACCAGAACGTGTCACCATACCGTCAATACTGTGATTTTTTAGGCAAAAATCCAACTGCGGTATCGGTCCTTTCGGAA
>Ga0213858_10001194_pt1 | contig 12394 bp, 11 predicted proteins | sample PICome_FD_160122 | JGI IMG/M metagenome (GOLD analysis project Ga0213858, IMG submission 160122) | Coastal seawater microbial communities near Pivers Island, North Carolina, United States - PICO245 | ecosystem: Environmental > Aquatic > Marine > Coastal | place: USA: North Carolina | collected... | reverse complement strand
GCGGCGGCTGACGCCTGCAGTACGATCAAAGCCAACACTCCAAAGAACGACGTCCGGGTTTGGCAACGGGAGACTCGTGAGCGGTTTTGACAGATCGGCAAGCAGGGGCTGGATCCCGCATTCGCTAAAGCATTGTGCCGTATCCGCAGATCGGGTGAACGCGTAAACGGAATGTCCCTGTGCCTGAATTTTTCTGGCGAATCTCAGGCCGGTGTATCCGCAACCTGCAATAAGGAATTCCCGTGGAGACTGGGTTGGTTCGGAGCGAACGGGATTTTGCATGGTGACTGTTCCATTACCTGAAAACGAGCCTGGAGCGATGAACTGGGAACTGTGTTCGAGCATGGATACTGGCACACGAGACGCAGGGCTGGCCGTTGCCAACGCTCGCGCACTTTCCATTTTACCCGGCCTGAACAACTGTCCGGTGATCGGGTAGAGAACCGGGAGAAATCCCCGTGAACTGGAATTCGCCATGCTGGTCGATACACTCTGAGTTTTCCGACATCCGTCCACAGCGGATGCCATTTTTGAAGTTCAAAACTTTGCAGATAACGAAAGAATTCCCTGATGACGGCACAGACATCACGTCGTTCATTCCTCGGAACAACTGCTGCCATGGCAGCAGCAGGAGTACTGGCAAGGCCATTGGCGGCAGCAATGCCAAAGCCGGCTTTTGAAATCTCGCTGGCACAGTGGTCGCTCCACAAGACCTTGTTTGGTGGAAAACTGGACAATCTGGATTTTGCTGCGACAACCAGGAAGGAATTTGGAATCGACGGGGTTGAGTACGTCAACCAGTTCTTCAAGGACAAGGCGAAGGACAAGTCTTATCTGGCGGAGATGAAGAAGCGTGCTGCCGACGCAGGAGTAAAGAGCCTGCTGATCATGATTGACGGCGAGGGAAATCTGGGCGATCCGAACACGGACAAGCGCCGCGAGGCTGTTGAGAAGCACTTTAAGTGGGTTGAGGCAGCGGTGACTCTGGGATGTCACTCCATTCGCGTGAATGCACGCAGCAGCGGAAGTTATGAAGATCAGCAGAAGCTTGCTGCTGAGGGGCTTCGTTCGCTTTCAGAGTTTGCGGCGAAGCATGGTCAGAATGTGATCGTTGAGAATCATGGTGGCCTGTCATCCAACGGGGCATGGCTGGCCGGCGTGATGAAGATGGTCGACCTGCCCAACTGCGGAACGCTTCCTGACTTCGGCAACTTCCGTATTCAGGGCGACGAATGGTACGACCGCTACAAGGGCGTGGAGGAACTGATGCCGTTTGCGAAGGCCGTCAGTGCGAAGTCACATGACTTTGATGATGCGGGCAACGAGACAAAAACGGACTATGCGAAGATGATGAAAATCGTGCTGAAACACGGTTATTCCGGCTATGTTGGAATTGAATACGAAGGCGGCAAACTGGACGAATATGCCGGCGTTCGGGCAACGAAAGCACTGCTGGAACGTGTCCGGACGGAGTTGGGCTGAGGCTCGGCCGACAAGTCGTCATTTCCAATTACAGCCTGTCGGAGGCAACAGCATCCGACGGGTTGTTTTTTCATGGGCCAGCAGTTTTCACGAAGCTGCACGAACTTGCGGCTGTGCCGTTGGTTCGACGTGTTTGATTAGCCTCGGGAAGAATGAGAGAGACCAATGCAACTGGGATTTGTCAGTGCGATTCTGCCGGAGCAGAGTTTTGAACAGTTGTTTGAGACCGCTGCGGCTGAGGGGTTTGACTGTGTGGAGGTTTGTTGCTGGCCGCCGGGACGTGCGGAGCGTCGTTATGCGGGCGTAAGTCACATCAATACGGTGGAGTTGGATGAGCAGCGGGTGGAGGAAATTGTCGCGATCGTTGAACGGACGGGCGTGACCATCAGCGGGCTGGGCTATTACCCAAATCCGCTGAGTCCTGTCGCGGAAGAGTCTGATGCTGCAATTGCTCACCTGAGAACTGTAATTGAAGCAGCGCCCATGCTGGGTTTGAGTCAGGTGAATACGTTCATCGGTCGCGACTGGACAAAGTCCGTCGACGAGCAATGGCCTCGATTTCTGGAGACATGGAAGCCGCTGGTTTCACTGGCTGAGGATCATGGTGTTCGCATTGGCATCGAAAACTGCCCAATGCTGTTCACTGCTGACGAGTGGCCGGGCGGGAAGAATCTCGCGGTTTCTCCCGAAATCTGGACCAGGATGTTCAACGACATTGGTTCAGAGAATCTGGGACTGAATTACGACCCCTCCCACATGATCTGGCAGCAGATGGATTATCTGCAGCCCATGCGGGACTTCAGTGACCGGCTGTTTCACATTCATGCGAAGGACGTCCGTCTGGATCGGCAGCGTTTGAACCAGGTGGGAATTCTGGCACATCCGAATCTGTATCACACTCCGAAACTGCCGGGCATGGGCGATGTCAATTGGGGGCAGTTCTTCTCGGTGTTGACGGACTGCGGATACACCGGTCCGGTTTGCGTGGAAGTGGAAGACCGGGCCTACGAAGGCAGTTTGGAAGATCGTCTGGCGTCGTTGCGGCAAAGCCATAATTGGCTTCGTAATTTCATTCCGAAGCGTGACTGGCGGAACTGAACTGGCACAGGGTGCCACTCGACAGCGACGGCTGAAATTGCTCTCCGACCAAATCGAAAGCTGAAATCCAAAAGGCAGAAAAGATGCAATATCGCGAAGCAGGGGAGGGTGGTCCGAAGTTCAGCGTGATTGGTCTGGGGACCTGGGCCATTGGCGGAGGGGACTGGAAATTCGGCTGGGGCGACCAGGACGAATCGGCAGCTTTGGGTGCGATCACCGCCGCAGTGGACCAGGGTATTAACTGGATCGACACGGCGGCAATCTATGGCGAGGGCCGCAGCGAAGAGCTTGTTGGCCGAGCGATCAACAGTCTGCCCCAGTCAGACCGTCCGCTGCTGGCAACCAAATGCGGTCGGATTGCACTTGGCAACGGGGAGATCGGGCAGAGTTTAAAGCGTGAAAGCGTGATTGCTGAATGCGAAGCCAGTCTCAGGCGACTGAATGTGGAGCAGATTGATCTTTATCAGATGCACTGGCCTCAACCTGATGAAGAGATTGAGGAGGGATGGCAGGCGCTGGCTGACTTGAAGCAGCAGGGAAAAGTTCGCTGGATTGGTGTTTCCAATCATTCAGTCAGTCAGATGCAGAGACTGGAAACCATCCATCCCATTCAGACACTGCAGCCCCCTTACAGCATGATTGCGCGGGAATGCGAAGACCAGATTCTCCCGCACTGCGGAACGCAGGGAATCGGCGTGGTATGTTACAGCCCGATGGGAAAAGGCCTGCTGACGGGAGCATTCACGAAGGAACGTGCTGCGGGTCTTTCTGACAGGGATCATCGTTCGCGCGATCCTCGTTTTCAGTCGCCGCAGCTGGAGATTAATTTGCAGTTTGTTGCGAAGCTGCAGGAGATCGCGGAGGGTTTGGGCTGGTCGATGACAGACCTTGCGATCGCATGGACACTGCGACGTCCCGAAATGACATCCGCAATTGTCGGTGCGAGAAGTCCGGAACAGATTCGCCAAACGGCGACTGCCGGTGACTGCGTGTTATCGATCGATGCTGCTGCTGCCGTTGAAGCGGTCCTGTCGTGGCGTCTGGAACAACTGGATGCCGTTGGCGGGGCAGCGAAGCCACGAGTCTAAGCCTGCCCCGAACTGCCTGCCGGAGCCTCCGGAAAGACAAGCTGGTGCAGCCGCTGCAATGCATCGAGAGCCCCCATGGCGATGGGGATACCGTGGCGGGGAACCTGGTGATCTCTGGGATTGATCCGAATCACAGTTTCAGCAACGCGTTCGCATTCGTGTCGAACGGTCGGAATGGCGGTTCCGGCCCCCAGTTCAATGGCGACAATGCGGAGTCCGCGCATCTGATTCAGCCAGTTGTGATAGCGTTGCGCCTGTTCGGACCAGCGAGCTTCATTCCAGCCGTCGTCACCGAACATCAGAATGTTGGGGCGAGCCACGCTGCCACAGTCGGGGCAGCACGGTAAGGGAGATCTGAGACGAACTCTTGCCAGGTCAACATCCGGGTGAATATCGTCGGCGGCCCATGTTTTTTGCGAGCAGCCATTAAAGCATTGCAGAAAGTGAATTGAGCCGTGCTGTTCAACAATCCGCAGGGGATCAAAACCGGCTTTGGTAAACTGTCCATCGACGTTGCTGGTAAAGACAAAACCGGGTTGAGGACAGCGATGCAGGAGTTGACTGAGCAGCTGAAACCCGGAATGCGGCACTGTATCGCGATACAATTTCAGGCGATGTCCGAAGAATCCCCAGGCCATTTCCGGATCTGCCCTGAACCAGTGCGGATTGGAGATCTCGGCAAAACGTCTGCCCTGAAAAGCCGGGTAAGCACGCCAAAAACCTTCCGGGCCACGAAAATCGGGTAGTCCGGAATCCACACCAGCACCGGCGCCGGCACCAATCAGCAGCGTGTCCGCTGAACGCAGTGCGTCGGCAGCCTGTTGCAGCAACTGGTTTTCCTGGGCGGGATGGATCATGAGGCAGGAATCGGGACAGCCCTGGGCTGCTGTGTTGGGTCTGCAGAAATTCGTGGGCGTTGTTACTGAGAATGGTTTGATTTCGCAGCAGCGTTGTTCAGGGCATCCCAGCAGGATCGGGCTGCCTGCAGGGGATCATATCCTGGCTGACCGAAGACCTGCCCGCTGACTTCCACACAGATCGGACCGGTATAGTTGAGTTCTTTCAGCAGGCCGAAGTAACGGACATAGTCTGTTCGTCCCTGACCCGGCAGCAGAAAGCGAAATTTCGACGCATCTCCGGTGGTGTCTTTGACGTGGATGAAACTCGTGCGCGGCAGTGATGTCCGCAGCGTCTGCTCAAGGTCGAGCCCCTGAAGTTCAAAATGGCTGAAATCATACGCTGCGGTCAACGCTTTTGAAGGCACCTGATCGAGCAACCAGAGCAGCCGTTCGGGAGAGTTCACAGCACTTCCGACATGGGCTTTGATGGCAATTTTAACTCCCGAATTTTCAGCGACTTCTGCCCAGTCACGCAGCTGTTTCACCATGCCTTTTTTCTGTTCGTCCCACAAAGCGGGGCTGCCTCCAACCACGGTCTCCAGCAGTGGTGGTGCTGCTGGATTGAGGGATCGAGCGATGGTTGCTGCTGCGGCGATTTTTTCAAGGGACGCGGAGTGTTCCTGATTGGTCGCGGTTAACTTCATCAACACCATCAGGCAGGGTGCGTTCAGCCTGAGTTCCTGAAGCAGTTCACGCGTTTCATCAAGCACTTCTCCGTGAAAGAGATCCATTGCCGTTGGGTAGCCTTCGTTGAGGCACAACTCCACATGGGTGTAGCCGATTTCGGCGCAGGCGCGCAGAGATTCACCAAGGGCGACTGTCTTCATTCCATAGAGGCTGAAACCCAGGTCAAATTTCTGCTGCAGGGTCGGATCGGCTGCAGCAGGTCCCTGCAGAAGCGACGCACAACAGCCGGCGGCGGCTGACTGTAACAGGGAGCGACGAGAGATCATGGGGGGTGATCCTTCCTGGAACGGGCATCATTGAAGAGAGACAGGCCGGGGCGCAGGCTGCAGGGCCTGTTTTTGGACAGAGAAATCCGGACCTGGATCCAGCAGTTGTATCAGATGTTTGACCAGAAAAGGTCTGTGCACCAGTCCATTTTTCCCGGCGGAATACCACTGCATCATGCAGACATGGTTTGAAGTCGCGAGAATTGGCGGCTGGCCTTTGGCTTCATTCAGGAAGCGTGATTTTTCCTGCAGGATCCTGGTTGCATTTTGCGGTTGCTGCAGGTGATAGACACCACCCGAACCGCAGCAGTCCGCTGCCTGTGGCGCATATTCCCAGGGCAGTCCAGTCGCGTTCAGAACGTTCTCAGAGAATCCCTGCACACGCTGACCGTGGACCAGATGGCAGGGCAGATCGATGTAGACGTGGGCCTCGGGATGCTGGGGCGTTCGCTGGTGGGGGGCAACGTCCGACAACAGGTCAATCACATCCCGAACAGGCACCTCGTTGTTCAGGGAATGCTGCAGAGCCAGACCACAACCGGAGGAATTGGTGACGATGACATCCGGGTTTGAGCGAGCCAGTGAGCATTCATTTGCGGATGACTGCGGAGCTGGCAGTCCAAGATGGCTTTGCACTGCGCCGCAGCATTCCTGCTGTTCGGGAACGATGACTCGAAAATTGTTTTCGATGAGTACGCGAACTGTTGCAAAGTTGATTTCTCGAAACGCTGATTCCATCAGGCAGCCAACCTGCAGAGCAGCCAGTGGTCCCGAGGGCTGGTGTTTCTGCATGAGTGTCCGGGCATAGTCCGCTGTGGATAGCAGGATCGACGGTTGTCCCGGAAACAAATTTCGGTGTTGCGAAAAGCCAAGTCGGCGGAGGATACGAAGCGGTACAGTGACCGCGCTGAATAACCTCGGTCGCGCTGCCAGAGCTGCAGCAAGTCGCAGCAGAGGATTGATCCGAGTACGTCCCTTGCTGACGTGATCCGCTCGCTGCTGTTCGAGAATTTCTCCATAGGGAACATTGGCCGGGCATGCGGATTCGCAGGCGAGGCAGCCGACGCATTCTTCTGTGTAGCGGGCTGTCCAGGGATCCTGCGGAATTCGTTCTTCGGCTTCCTCTCTCCAGAGTCGCAGGCGGCCTCGCGGCGAATTGTTTTCGTCACCGCTGAGTTGCCAGGTGGGGCAGACTTCGAGGCAGAGTCCACAATGGACGCAACTGGTGAGCAAATCGCGAGGCGCTGTCCGGTCCTCGGAACACGGATCATCGACGGGCTTTGATAGTGAGGTTCCGGGTTGAGTCATTGTCGCGAAAACTCCCGTTCCAGTTGTTCAACCCAGACCAGTTCCGCCGGCGAAATCGCCGGCTGCAGATGTCGGGAGAACCATTGTCCTGAGAATGCGCGGGTCTGACTCCGCAAATGATTGTCCACAACTGCCTGCAGCTGATCCTTTGTTGTCTCCGTGGCGAACCAGACCAGAATGACCCCTGGCCCTGACATCAGGCGTGTCTGTGAAAGCGGCAGATCTGCAAGCTTCTGTATCGTCAGTGGAGCCTGATCGCGGGGGACTCGAAATACGAGATCCGGCAGGCAATCGGCCGGGACGCGGTCTGTACTGACCGGTTCGGACAGTTGATGTTTCCGGCAGAGATTAGCGATCGCGGTCGCAAAGACAGACATTTCCGGCTGCGGGCAATTGACCGTGATTTGGAGGGCTGGAATCCATGAGTTGCCTGTGCTGACCAGATCCACCGCGTCCAGCCAGTGCACCCAACTGTTGCTGCAGAGTTCATTGGCAGCTGCGACGAGGGATTCGGGCGGCCCACTCACGTTCAGAACGGTGGAGATTCCGGTATCCGGACGAAGACGCAGCACAACATCCTGCGGTTCCCCAAATCGTCCCTGGCTGTGAATCAGGAATCGCAGCAGGTCATAGCCGGTTGTGGATTTGACGACTCGCTCACCAATGCGGATCAAACGCCCGCCGGTGGTCTTCCAGTTCATGCCGACGACGTTATCGCAGAGCGGACCAAATCGCGACGAGGCCAGTCCCCATGGCAAGGCATTGAGGTGATCAGCAAGTGTCGCCTGTGGAACCAGTGTCAGCGGAAATCGAAATCCGGCCGTCTGCACCTGTTGCTGCAGACTGTCGGCCGACAGGTCTGCTGAGCAGCAAATCACACCATCAACCTCATCGAGGAAATGTTTGAACAATCCTCGAGCATGATGCGTTTGTGAGATGGCCGCGGGAGCCTGCACCGAGACAGCAGGTTTTGCAGCGACGGACTGTGGGGGTGTCAGAAAAGACCGTGAGTCGAAGACTTTGAGCGGATTCAGCTGATGGGTTGGATTAAAGATCTGAGGAACTGTCAGTTGCAGCTGCATAGCCTGCTCATCGAAGACCAAAGGCATGCAGCCGGTCTTGTCGTTGCCGATTCCGTGTTCGCCGGAGAGAGTACCGCCTACCTCCACGACGCGTTGCATCAGCCGCTTGCTGATTGTTTCCACCTGCTCCAGTTGTCCGGGGATTTTGGAATCAAACAGAAAGTTGGGGTGCAGATTTCCATCGCCTGCATGGAACACGTTGACCGCTCGCAACCCGGCAGCGTCAGCCTGGTCGTAGACGAGTTGCAATAATTCTGAAAGTGCACGGCGAGGAATCACGGCATCCTGCACAAGAAAGTCCGGACTCAGCTGTCCCATCAGTCCACCAGCAACTTTTCGAGCTTTCCAAAGACGCTGTCTTTCCTGCTGGTCATCGCTGTACAGAACGGACAGAGCTCCTGACTGCTGCAGTAAGTCGGCGACCACTGGGGCCCGGTTGTCGACCAGCACTTCAGGACCATCAATTTCCGTAACGATCAGGAAGGCGTCCTGTGGCAGCCCCACCGCCATAGGGCTGTTTTCCACCATCCGCACACAGCGAGGGTCCATCAATTCGATGGCGACCGGGAACGACGAGTGCAGTGCGAGTTTTTGAATCGCCTGTTCTGCTGCGGCGAGGTCTGCAAACGTTGCTCGAAAAGTCCAGCATTTCTCCGGTCGTGGCAGCACGCGCAGCCAGAACCGAGTGAAAGCTGCAAGCGTGCCTTCAGAGCCAACCATCAGTCGCTTCCAGTCTTCACGATAGTCGCCTCGTCCGCCGTCAGGACCACCGAATCGATGTACGGATCCGTCCAGCATGACTGCTTCGACACCCAGCACATAGTGCGAAGTGACGCCGTATCGAAAACAGTGAGCCCCGCCTGCGTTCATCGCCACATTTCCACCCAGTGTACAGACCGGACCACTGGACGGGTCGGGCGGATAGAACAGTCCATGTGGCTGCAGAGCGCGATCGAGTTGATCGAGCACGACGCTGCTTTCTACCTCGCACCATTGACCGGCTGGATCAATGCGGCAGATTTTGCGCAGCGACGAGGTGTGGACGAGAACGCCGCCTTCTGCGGCGACCGGTCCCCCGGCAAGCGATGTTCCCGCTCCGCGAATGGTGACCGGCGTTTGCAGCTGTCGACAGTGCCGGATCAGATCAATGAGTTCGTCGACATCGGCCGGGATAACAACGGCATCGGGGCGGAATTGTTTGTAGCCCAGAGCATCAGTGTCATAGCCGGCGAGCTGTGCCGGTGACGACAGGATTCGGCCGCGCCGCACCAGTGCTTTCAGGGACTGCTCCAGAGATGAAATCGACAAATCTGTCTCCGGATTGTACCAGCGAAGAGGATTGGGGCGAGGGTTCGGACGACAACCGCACCGGGCATGGAGTTTCACTCTGAGGTGCCCGTCCGGATATCACCCGCATTGGGTTTCTGAGTGGATTTCTTACGCGAGCTTACCGTTGATCTTCATTCTTCGCCAGGAAACAAGCGATGGAGTGGCCGGGAGCTGTCGAGACTGTGCACGGAGTTCTGTTGTCCCGGGCGGGCGATGACTCCGCAGATAGTGGTCTGCTTGAGTGGATTCGGCGGGATATCAGACTACCAGTCGCGGGATATTCCGGCCTTTTCGTGGTTGTGGTCGGGCAATACGATCCCCACGTTGCATTTTAGTGAACGAGTTTTCGGACAATTCCGCATTGCAGGATTCAGTGAACTCCAGAGAATTCTCCTCAGAAACTGCGTGTATCCGGCAACAAAGCTCCCTGGGACGTCTACCATCGTCCAGCCTCCACAATTCAACCAGAATTTGCCCCGAATGACATCGCCTGAAAATGAACAAGAAGACAAGGAAGATGTTGTTTCGCATCCAGACTTGCGTGCCGGGCAACGTGATTTTGCTTCAGAACAGTTGACCAGCCAGGGTGATACGTCCCTGGCGGGATCTGCCGGAGCCGGAGAATTCCACACGGTTGAAGAGCTTCAGCAGCGTTTGGGGGTCGCGGGCAGGACGATTTCGCAGTTGCAGCGCAGCTTGTACGAAACCTCTGAGCAGCGGATCACCAGCGAGCGACGTCGGCAGCGAAAGAAATGCACAAGGCTCTTTATTCTGACCTTTCTCAGCACGTTCCTGGTGGGTGCCCAATTCTTCCCGCTGGAATATGTGTTGGGCTTGCTGGTGCCGCGATACGGTCAATTTGTGAATGTGATGATGGGCGGTCGTCTGGATGAGGTGGCGTGGCAAACGGCAATCGCCGGAATTTCCTATGCAGTGCCTGTAATGGGAATTTTGCTGTTTCACGAGATGGGGCACTACCTGCAGGCTGTGCGTTATCGAGTTCCGGCTTCACTGCCCTATTTTATCCCGATGCCGTTGCCGCCGATGGGGACGATGGGGGCTGTCATCTTCCAGGGGCAGGGAACAGCAACGCGTCGTCAGATGTTTGATATTGCCGTTTCCGGGCCTCTGGCGGGTCTGGCCGTGATCCTGCCTGTACTGTGGTTCGGCTTGAAAGGCTCGGGTTATCAGCCTGTAAGCGCAGTTTCGGGGCTGGAATTTGGTGATCCGCTGCTGATGACCTGGATGATTGAATATCTGCACGGCCCGGAACCTGCGGGGCATGTTTTTGCACTGAACCAGGTCGCTTTCGCAGGCTGGGTTGGCGTGCTGATCACTTCACTCAATCTGCTGCCTGTTGGCCAGCTGGATGGTGGTCATATCCTGTACACGCTGATTGGTCGCTGGGCTCATTACGTCGCCATGGCCGTAATTGGGGTCGCGCTGGGTGGAATGATCCTGTTCGAGAATTACTCATTCACGCTGTTGCTGATCCTGATGATGCTGACAGGAATCAAGCATCCTCCCACGGCTGATGACAGTGAGTCACTTGGCTGGCATCGACACTTGATCGGCTGGCTGACGCTTGCGTTTCTTGTGATCGGCTTTACTCCAAACCCGATTTCGGTGCCATCAGGAGATCGTGGTCAACCTCCTGCGGCTGTTGAGCCGGCAGAAGAAGATGCCCCCGAAATTTTGCCGGTCGAGATCCAGGACATGATGGCCTGAAAATCGATTCGGTTGTTGTCCACCGGCCGAGGTGTGAGACGTTGGTTCAGGGGGCGACACCCGCAAGGCGATGAACCGCCAGCCATTCCTGTTCAGTCACCGGCTGGATGGACAGGCGACTACCACGTTGCAGAAGCATCATTTCGCCGCAGTCCGGATCAGCTGACAGGACATCCCGCGTGACAGGCTGTTTGAAGATTTTCTTCAGCCGGATGTCGACCATGTACCACGCCGGTTGATCCGGGTTGGATTTGGGGTCGAAGTACTTGTGATCCTGCTGGAAAGCGAAGTGGTCCGGATAACCGTTTTTGACGACTTCGGCGGTACCGGCGATGATCATGGGTTTGGCATTGCTGTGGTAAAACAACACGCCATCACCGCGTTTGATGCTGTCGCGAAGGAGATTTCTTGCCTGGTAATTGCGAACACCTTCCCACGACGTGGTTTTCTTTGGTGAATCGCGAAGATCTTCGATGGAGAAGACATTGGGTTCGGATTTAAAGAGCCAGAACTGTTTCATCACCGACATCCCTGAGGCGAAGGAGTTAGCGCCGACGACGCCTGGAGGAGACGTCATCGGCAATGGGGCTGGGCCGGACTTCCGTCAGCCGCGAGGCTTGACGTTAACGACCGCCGTTTCAATTTTGGCATCCTGCTGCGGTTTATCGCCTGCGTTTGTGGGCAGATTTCCGATCGTCCGGACCACATTCATACTGTCTTCGTCTGCAGTACGACCGAATGCCGTGTACTGCCGATCGAGGTAGCTGTGAGTACCGAGGCAAATGAAGAACTGTGAACCGGCCGAGTTGGGGTCGTTCGTGCGTGCCATCGACAGAACGCCTTCAACGTGGGGCGTGTCATTGAATTCAGCCTTGATGGTGTATCCCGGTCCGCCGGTACCAGTGCCCTGCGGGCACCCCCCCTGAATCATGAACCCGTTAATCACACGATGAAACAGCACACCATTGTAGAAACCGATGCGGGCCAGACCGATCAAATTTGCACAGTGCCCGGGCGCTGCATCAGGAAGCAGATCCAGCACAATCGTTCCGTGGTTTGTTCGGAGTTCAATTTGATAGTCGTTAGCGTCGAAGTCAATGTCGCGAGCCGCTTCAGCAACTTCTGGTTGACGTGAGTTTGCCATTGTGCCGGTTCTTTCTGGTGTGAGCTGTTCCGGTTTCAGCAGGTGTAGCGAGCGGTTTCATGGTGGATCGCCAAGCCCTGCAAGAGGGTCTGAGCGCGAGTTCCCGCAGACAGCCTGGGAAGTGTGATTCTGAGCTTTGCCCGGCAGTAATTCGAATTTGGAACAGACAATACCGGAGACTGTCGCCGGAATTCGAAGTGACCGTTTCTCGGTTGGCAACCGCCGGGCAAACATGAAAAACTGCTGCATCGATTTTCATTGGCAAGGGCAGTCATGTGACGTG
>Ga0213858_10001192_pt1 | contig 12397 bp, 10 predicted proteins | sample PICome_FD_160122 | JGI IMG/M metagenome (GOLD analysis project Ga0213858, IMG submission 160122) | Coastal seawater microbial communities near Pivers Island, North Carolina, United States - PICO245 | ecosystem: Environmental > Aquatic > Marine > Coastal | place: USA: North Carolina | collected... | reverse complement strand
GTCTTTAATGCAGTCAAAGTATTGGGTGGTGGTTATCTTTTGTATATGGCATTTACTATTTGGCGCAGTAGCGGGGCCATGGCGCAAAGTGTTTTAAGTCAACACAGAAAGCGATGGTGGTTTATTAAAGGCATTGTGCTCAATACGACCAACCCGAAGGTGTATTTGTTCTTTTTGTCGTTCTTTCCAGCCTTTCTTTGGGACCAAACTTTAGCAAAATCCATACAATTTTTTGTGCTCGGGTTTATTTTTATCGCCACTTCTGCGGTGATATTTGGCCTCATTGCTCTTTTTGCTCAACGCTATAAACGGATGCGTGATTGGTTGGTGACTCATCCACAGACCTTCAAAGGAATTCAGGCGGGAATATTTGCCTTGCTTGGACTGTATATTTTGTCGTCTTAATGGACCGTATTTTGTATCTTTAACCATGTCTTCGGTCAAAATCATTGAGTGCCCTAGAGATGCCATGCAAGGCATTAAATCATTCATTCCAACGGAACAAAAATCGAGGTATCTCCAAGCCCTTTTGGGGTGTGGTTTTGACACCTTGGACTTTGGGAGTTTTGTCTCTCCGAGAGCCATTCCACAAATGGCCGATACCGCTCAGGTTTTGCAGGGCCTTGATTTAAGTAAAACACAAACCAAACTTTTGGCCATAGTGGCAAACCTCAGGGGTGCCGAAACCGCCTTAGAACATCAAGGCATCGATTTTATCGGCTATCCATTTTCTATTTCCGAGAATTTCCAAATGCGAAATACACATAAGACCATAAGGCAGTCCATGGATGTTTTGAGTGACATTTTAGACCGATCCAAGGCCCAAGGGGTGGCGGTGGTGACTTATCTGTCCATGGGATTTGGAAATCCATATGGAGATCCCTGGAGTCCTGAAATTGTGGCTGAATGGACACAGACCTTAGTTGACATGGGGACTGAGGTTATTTCCTTGAGCGACACCATCGGTGCGGCAACCCCAAAGGTCATCGGGGAATTATTTTCCGCTTTGATTCCCATGTTTCCCAAAGTGGAATTTGGGGCTCATTTGCACACTGCTCCAGGCCAATGGCACGAGAAAGTAGAGGCAGCCTATGGCGCTGGATGTCGGCGATTTGATGGAGCCATCCAAGGTTTCGGGGGATGCCCTATGGCCAAGGACGAGCTCACCGGAAATATGCCTACAGAAAAGCTCTTGAGTTATTTTACGCAAAAAAACATCCAACACGGTATAGACAGCCCACGTTTTGAAAGTGCCTATAATAAGGCCTCAGATATTTTCTTAAATTACCACTGAAAAATGCACGGATGAAAAAGCTGATTGTTATCCTATTTTGTATGTGTTTCTTGAGTTGTGACTCAGACCGCCATTCGGTCTATTTTGTTCAACTCAATGACGTTTACGAAATCGCTCCTTTGGGGGGTGGTTTGTACGGGGGTATGGCGCGAGTGGCTCATGTTGTCGACTCATTAAAATCCATTAACCCCAATACCTTTTTATTCATGTCGGGAGACTTTCTTAACCCGTCGCTCATCGGCAATTTAAAGCACGACGGTGTTCGGATTAAAGGGCGGCAGATGATTGAGGTGATGAATGCTATGGATTTTACGATGGTGACCTTTGGAAATCACGAGTTTGATTTGACTTATCCCGAGTTTCAATCTCGATTAGATGAATCTACTTTTGACTGGGTAAATACCAATTGTTATCACCAAACCGAACAGGGCATTCAGCCTTTTGCCCGAAACGGAGCGCACGGCCATGATCAGACCGATCCTACCCCTGAAAACATTCCTGAGGTCAAATCGATGGACATCGAATTTCCCGATGGCCGCGAACTCAAGCTGGGCTTTTTCGGCGTGACCATTCCCAGCAACCCGAAACCCTATGTCTACTATGCCGATATGTATCATCAAGCCGGTTATGCAGTGGATTCACTCAACAAAATGGGTGCAGATATCCTTGTGGGTCTCACGCATGTCAATTTAGAAATGGATCAGGAAATTGCCCGCCAAAACCCAGACCTTGATTTGATTTTGGGTGGGCACGAGCACAACCATATGAAACTAACGCAAGGCAATACGACCATCACAAAATCGGACGCCAATGCCAAAAATATTTACGTGCATGAACTAATCTATGATTTTAAGTCAAAATCCCATCAGCTTGAATCAACTTTGCTGCCGATCAATCAAGAGACACCAGAAAACCAAGGGGTCGCACAAGTTGTTCAAAAATGGGATGATGTTTTGTATGCTGCTGTGAGTCAAGTGAGTGAGGCGCCCAATGAGATTGTATTACGAACTTCAATGGCCTTGGATGGACGAGATGCCCAAAGCCGATCGACACAAACCAATCTCGGTCAGTTGATTACTCGGGCCATGACATTTGCCTATGAGCAGCCTGCCGATGGCGCAATCGTGAATGGAGGATCGATTCGTTTAGACGATTATCTTCAGGGCGAGGTAACCGCCTTAGATTTTTTCAGAGTATTGCCTTTTGGCGATGGCGTCTTAAAGGTTCAAATGAACGGTGCCCTTCTATCGCAAGTTCTAGCCTACGGCCAAAGCCAAAGGGGAGATGGGGCCTATTTACACCGATTTGGTATGGGCCAAAATGACCTGGACCAATGGACCATAAATGGCGAATTAATAGAGGCCGAAAAATCCTATTGGATTGCGACCAGTGAATTCCTCATGCGCGGTTTTGACATTCCATTTTTAACGCCTGAACATCCCGGGGTTTTATCTGTTATAAGCCCTGAAGCAGGAAGTAAAGCTGTTGATATACGAACAACCATTATTGAATTTTTAAAAAATGAAACAACACCTTAAATGGATTCGGCCTTTGGCCATAATTGCACTCATCGCTCTTTTTGGGATTCAGTTTATACCTGTAGCATCAAACAGTCAGGGCTACGAATCAGTTAGGGCTTTTGAGAGAGAGACCCAAATGAGCCCTGAATTAACCGAAGTTTTTCAAACCAATTGTTACGATTGTCATAGCAACCAGACCCAATATCCTTGGTACAGTAAAATCGCCCCAGTGAATTTTTGGTTGGATGAGCATGTGCGCGATGGCAAAAAGCACTTCAATGTCTCAGAGTGGGGTCAGTACAGCATTAAGCGCAAAGATCACAAGTTAGAGGAGCTGATTGAAGAAGTTCAGGAGCAGGAAATGCCCTTACCGTCATACACCTGGATCCATGGAAAACTCAGTCCGCAAGACCGACAGGCCTTGATCGATTGGGCTCAAATGGTCCGCCTCTCTTATCAACAGGTATTGCCGATGAAATAAGCTGCGGTTTTAATAAAACACCTTTATTCCAAAAATTTACTGAGTTTAGTTGTATCTTTGCATGCAATTAAATCAAATCTCCTGGTTCACAGGGTTTAAATTAATTGCAATGAAGGCACACGAAAGTAAAATTTTGGGCGAGGGTTTGACCTACGATGACGTACTCCTGGTTCCCGCTTATTCCGAAGTCCTCCCAAGAGAGGTTTCCATTTCAACTCAATTTTCTCGTAACATTTCTCTCAATGTCCCTATTGTCTCTGCGGCGATGGATACTGTGACTGAAAGTGCTATGGCCATTGCCATAGCGCGTGAAGGAGGTATTGGTGTGCTCCATAAAAATATGACCATTGAAAAACAGGCTGATCAAGTCCGTAAGGTCAAGCGTGCTGAATCGGGAATGATTCAGGATCCCGTGACCTTAAAAAAGGACAATACTGTAAAGGATGCGCAGAACACCATGAGGGATTACCGCATCGGTGGGATCCCAATTGTGGACGATAATGGAAAACTTATCGGTATCGTGACCAATCGCGATTTGCGCTTTGAAAAAAATTACGATCGTCCCTTGGCCGAGGTCATGACGCCGCAGCCTCTTGTGACTGTGGGAAAAGGCACCAGCCTAAAGGATGCTGAAATCATCTTGCAAGAAAATAAAATTGAAAAACTGCCTGTAGTCCTTGAGGATCAAACGCTTTTGGGTTTAATCACCTTTCGGGACATCACAAAACTCACTTTGAAACCTTCAGCAAATAAAGACGCATTCGGTCGACTGCGCGTGGCTGCCGCACTTGGCGTGACTGCCGATGCCGTAGAACGTGCGTCAGCCTTGGTTCAGGCCCAAGTCGATGCGGTAATCATTGATACGGCCCATGGTCATACTAAAGGGGTGGTCGAGGTACTTAAGTCAGTTAAATCTGAATTTCCAGATCTCGACGTTGTGGTTGGAAACATCGCGACAGCAGAGGCTGCTCAATACCTGGTAAAGGCGGGTGCTGATGCAGTGAAAGTCGGGATCGGTCCGGGCTCTATTTGTACCACTCGAGTGGTTGCAGGGGTTGGATTTCCTCAATTTTCAGCAGTTCTAGAAGTGGCAGCAGCCATCAAGGGCTCTGGGGTGCCAGTCATTGCCGATGGGGGCATTCGTTATACCGGAGACATTCCTAAAGCAATTGCTGCAGGAGCAGATTGCGTTATGCTGGGTTCGATGCTGGCTGGGACAAAGGAATCCCCAGGGGAAACCGTGATTTTTGAGGGGAGAAAGTTCAAGACTTATCGCGGTATGGGCAGTGTGGAAGCTATGAAAAAAGGATCTAAGGATCGTTATTTTCAGGACGTCGAGGACGACATTAAGAAGCTCGTGCCAGAAGGTATTGTCGGTCGTGTCCCCTATAAGGGCGACTTGGTCGAAAGCATGACTCAGTTTATCGGGGGGTTGCGCGCTGGAATGGGTTATTGCGGTGCTAAAGACGTGGCGACCCTCAAAGCTTCGAGTCGATTCATTAAAATCACATCATCGGGCATCCACGAGAGCCACCCTCATGATGTGACCATCACAAAAGAAGCGCCTAATTACTCGCGTTAATTCGCTGTGATACTTATTCTTCTTCCTTAGGGATTTCGATACCGAGATCTTTGAGAACCGCCAAGGTTAGATCGAATCGATTGTCGATATAAACTACGGTGTTGTCACGCAGCAGCACTTGGGTATATCCACCAGCCTCAGCGACGCGCTCTAAGGCCTGTCCGACCTTCGTGTAAAGCGGTTGCATGAATTCCTCTTGACGAAGCGCCAAAAGTTGATTTCCATTTTGTTGGTATTGGCCCAATTCATTTTCAAGAACCAGTAAGGAGTCTTGTTTGTTCTTTTTTTGCATAAGTGTGAACAGCGCCTCGCCCTCACGATAATTTTTGACGGCCTCTTCGTATGAGGCGAGTTTTTGAGCATAGCCATTACTCAGTTCTGTTTGATAGGCTTTAACTTGCTCTTGTACCCCAGTTAATTCTGGCATCAAGCTTAAAATATAGTCTACATCTACAGTACCTACTTTACTCTCTTGAGCATTGAGTCCAATAGACATAATTAAAAAGGCAAATAAATAACGTCTCATGCTTTAAATTTTGCGCAAGTAAATGAAAAAAAATGAAATATCAGGACTTGATTTTAGTCCTTTTGCGTCCAGATTTGTCCTCGATGCGGTTTGAGTATTGGCTTTAATTCTTGTACTACAGCCCATGGAAGGACCACAGTTACCGTGGATTTCTCTTCACCATGAAAGACGGTCACACGCTCAGGCGATAGAGATTTTACAGCGCTAAATTCTTCAAGGTGCCTTTTGTGATGTTCTGCAGTTTCCTTTTTTGTCGGACCAAAAAAATCCCAGAGCATGGCCACGAGTTCATTTGGTTTGAGATTTGAGGTGCGATTCACGGCTAAGGGATTGTTAGCATACGAAGATAAGGATTCGAATAAATCCAATCGTTATGTCTCGTTTGATTCAACGAATATATTGCCTTGATTAAACGTTGAGAATTCTTAATTTTGCTCATCTTAAAAAAACGAGTAGGTTATGAATTACAAGAAGTTATTGATTGGTGTTCTAGTGTTTTTAGTGACCTTGGTTCAAGCTCAAAACCAAAGTCAGGACTTGATCACACTCAATGATCGAATTTTTACTGTTGAAGATTTTAAACAGGTTTATTTTAAAAATTTAGAACTGGTTCAACAACAGGAACAGCGCACTATTGACGAGTATCTCGATTTATTTGTTCAATACAAGCGCAAAGTAGAGGAGGCGCGATCTCAAGGCTTGGATAAGAAACAGGCCTATTTAAAAGACTTTGAAAAATACCAGGAGCAGTTGTCTAGAAATTATGTCTATGAGGACAATGTCACGTCAAAAATGGTCGAGCAGGCTTACAAACGAAGCAAAGAAGAGCTAAAGACCTCCCACATTTTGATCATGTGCAATTGGGATGCGTTACCTCAGGACACCCTGGTGGCCTACAATAAGGCTGAAAATTTAAGACAAAAAGTGTTGGCTGAGCCTGAAAAATTCAATGATATTGCTGCAGCGTATTCAGAAGAGCCTGAGGCGGACCAGCGCAAAGGATCTCTCGATTATTTTACGGTATTTACCATGGTTTACCCATTTGAGAATGTCGCTTACGGCATGGAGGTTGGACAGATTTCTGAACCCATACGGACTCAATACGGTTATCACGTCATCAAACTCGAAGACCGAAGGGCTGTTCTGCCCAAGCGAACGGTATCGCACATTATGATTGCTACCCGTTTTGATTCATTAAACACCGCAAAAGATCGCATTTTGGAAATTGACGCTCTAATTGAGCAAGGCGTGCCCTTTGAGGATTTGGCCAAACAATACTCAGATGACAAAAATACTGGCGTAAATGGAGGCTTAATGCGTCCTTTCACCAAGGGAGATTTAAAAGCACCACCATTTGAAAATGCGGCTTTTGATTTGGGTGAAGTCGGCGAGATATCGGCGCCGATTCAGACCCGTTTTGGCTGGCACATCATCCGTTTGGAAGATAAAGGAAAGATGCCAACATTTGAACAAGAAGAGGATCGCTTGACCAAAATGGTCAAATTGGGGGATCGTGCAAAAATCGTAACTACTGCAGTTACCGAAAAAATGAAACAGGAATTGGGATCAAAAGAATATCCATTTAGAGATGATTTTCTAGAGATTCTAACCGATAGTATTTTTCAACGTAAATGGAAGTTTATCCCCTTTGAAGGCTCGAAGAACAAACCTTTATTTACCATTGGCATGAAAACCTATAGTTTCAATGATTTTGGGACCTATTTGGAGGAAAAACAGGGTAAAGTCAGACCATTTCAACAGTTTTCGACACTGCTCGATATGGTCTGGGAGCAATTTGAGCGGGAAAAGGTTAAGGAGTACTTCAAACAAAATTTAGAGCAGGTCAATACAGACTATGCGGCTGTAATCAATGAATACCGGGATGGTTTGTTGATTTTTGACGTGATGGACAAAAACATTTGGCGCAAAGCCAAAAACGACTCTTTGGGATTACAAAACTATTATGAGTCACACAAACGTCAATACATGTGGAAGGATCGCATTAAAGGGGCCATCATTCAAACGACCGACGAGGCAAGTATGGATGAGGCACTTGAATTGCTGCGTCGTGGGAAATCACCCTCTGCCGTTAAGGCCCAACTCAATAAAAATGGAGCCATTCGAGTTGTCATATCCGAGGGGATTTTTGAGCAAGGGTCGACTAAATTACCTCCCACTTATGTCCTAAACACGGGTTTATCAGATGTTTTTGAGTCGCCGGGTCAGTTTTCGGTCATTCAGGCGGATGAGTTTCTTCCGTCTGGAGTGAAAAGCTATGAAGAGGTTCAGGGTTCAGTGCTCAGCGATTATCAGAATCAACTTGAAGCCATATGGAACGAGGAATTGGCCGCGAAATACCCTGCCAAAATCAATAATCGAGCTTTAAAGCGTCTGAAAAGAGAACTCAAAAAGAAATAATGCATCGGGTTGTTAGTTGGCTTTTTATCTGTGCTGCTGTGGCAAGTTGCCGTTATCTCGATCCTCAAGAGGGTCGAAAAAATGTTTTGGCCAGAGTCAATCAATCTTATCTCTATTTTGAAGACATTCAAGATTTATTGGGTCCAAACATTTCGTCGCAGGACAGTGCCTTGTTGATTCAAAATCAGATCAATAAGTGGGCGACTCAGCAATTGCTTATCGATCAAGCCAAAATTAATCTGGATCTTCAAGTTCAGAGCAGTTTGGAAGACTTAATACAACAATACCGAACGGATTTATATACCGAGTCATACAAGAGTAAAATCGTAGCAGCTCAATTGGATTCAGTCATTGATGACAATGAAATGCAGGCTTACTATAGCCTTAATAATGAGAATTTCAAGCTCAATGAGGCCCTAGTGCGATGTCGCTACGTACATCTGGATCAGAGTTTTTCGGCCATTGATGAGGTTCAGGAGGCGCTTAAACGATTTGACTCTACAGATCGTGAATTATTGGAGGACTTCAGGCTTCAATTTAAATCAGCAAACTTAAACGATTCCATATGGGTGCGTTATGAACGTTTGACCAACCAAATTCCGCCTTTGAAAGAAAAAGATATCAAGGCGTTAAAAAATATAAAAATTAACCAATTTCAAGATTCATTAGGCCTATATTTACTGAAAATTGAGGGGGTACTTAAGCGTAACGATATTGCGCCACTATCCTATGTCGCACCAACGATTCGACAAATTATTTTGAATCGTCGCAAACAGGAGCTCACCTTGAAATTAGAAAAAGACATTACTAAAGATGCCATTGGGAACAAAACATTTGAAATATATGAACAGCAGTAAAGTCATTACTGCAATTATGATGTTGCTGTTTGTGACTGTATCCGCTCAAGAAATTGTCATTGACAGCACAAATGTCATTCAGGACCCAGTTGCTGTAGATGCCGCTGCAGAAAATGCTGTGCAGCAGACTTTTGAGCGCTTCAAAGCAGAGGGGGTCTCCGCAGTTGTTGGTGAATACGTGGTTCTGGACAGCGACATTGACAAAAGTTATCTCGAATTACAACAGCAAGGGGTTTCGGTTAAAGATGTGACTCGCTGTCAGTTATTGGGCAAGCTCATGGAGGATAAACTCTATGCTCACCATGCTAAAATTGATAGTTTGGTAGTGTCTGATGATGAAATTACCGCCAGAATTGAACAACAGATTGCGTATATAACGGAACAATTTGGTGGCGATGAGGCCAAAGTCGCTGAATTTTATAAAAAATCCAGCATTGATGAGTTGCGACGAGAACTTTTTGAAACCAATAAAGTCATTTATCTGGCCGGTCAAATGCAGCAGAAAGTGGTGGAAAACATCGAGGTTACCCCCGAAGAGGTGCGTCAGTTTTTCTTTGACATTCCAGAAGATCAGCGTCCAGTATTCAGCGCAGAGGTGGAAGTGGCTCAAATATTAATTGAGCCCATCATTACTGAAAAGGCCAAGCAGGATGTCATTGATCGCCTCAATGAATTTCGTCGTGATATCGTTGAGAATGGCTCGAGTTTTTCGACCAAGGCAGTTTTGTATTCTAAGGATGGTTCGGCAGCCAAGGGGGGACTCATTCCAGGAATCCGAAAGAATTCACCCTATGCCAAAGAGTTTAAAGACGTTGCTTTTTCACTGCAAGAAGGTGAAGTGAGTGAGCCTTTTGAAACTGAATTTGGATATCATATTTTGACGGTCGATAAAGTTCGAGGGCAAGAAATTGATGTTCGACACATTATTTTATTTCCAGAAATAACCTCTGCCTCTGTAGCTCGGGCTAGATCCAAAATAGATTCCATTAAAACTGAAATTGATGCGGGGCGATTGACCTTTGCAGAAGCTGCGCGCAAATTTTCAGACGAAACAGAAACCCGCAATAATGGGGGGCAATTGATCAATCCGGTCTCTTTAGATACCAAGTTCGACTTGACGAAAATGGATCCAACTTTGAGTGCCCAGGTGTACAATTTGGAGGAAAATGAGCTGTCCCAAGTATTCAGCGATCGCGACTACACAGGTAAAACCTCCTTTAAAATATTGACGGTGACCAATCGCCAGAGCGAACATGTAGCCGATTATACTGAGGATTACGAAAAGATCCAGGAACTGGCCTTGAAAGAAAAGCAAATCAAGGCCATTGAAACTTGGCAAAACAAAAAAATTAAAGACACTTACATTAACGTCAATGCCGATTACGGCGAATGTGTCTTTTCCAGTAACTGGTTGAAAAATTAAATCTCAAGAGGATGTCTGATGTCGCCATGATGGATCAATTGGTTCAAGAGTACGAGCGCCTGAAAGGCCAGGTTCAGCGCGTGATCGTGGGGCAGGAGCAGGTTCTAGATGAAATCATTTGCGCCATTTTCTCAGGGGGTCATGTCCTTCTGGTTGGGGTCCCTGGACTGGCAAAAACCCTGATGGTACAAACTGTGGCCAAAGCCCTTGGTTTAAAGTTCAATCGAATTCAATTCACACCAGATCTCATGCCCAGTGATATTCTTGGTTCTGAGATTTTAGATACTGAGAGAAACTTTAAATTCATTAAAGGGCCAATTTTTAGTCAGATTATTTTAGCTGATGAAATCAATCGAACCCCACCCAAAACTCAAGCCGCGCTTTTGGAGGCCATGCAGGAGCGATCAGTGACTATAGCCGGCGTTCAGCACGAGCTGGACCAGCCTTATTTTGTTTTGGCTACCCAAAACCCAATTGAGCAAGAGGGGACTTATCCATTGCCTGAAGCTCAGCTGGATCGATTTATGTTTGCCATAAATCTGACCTACCCCAGCCGAGAGGAGGAAATACAAATTGTCAAAGCGACTACGACCGACCAGGCAGCGTCAATTGAGCCGGTATTTGACGGTTCAGCATTGCTGGAGTATCAAAAGTTAATCCGCCGCATGCCTGTTGCGGACAATGTGGTGGAGTACGCAGTGAATCTGGTGGCTAAAACCAGACCTAATGATGCAAGTGCCCCGGATCAAATAAAACAATTCATCGATTGGGGGGCTGGCCCAAGAGCATCTCAAAACTTGATTTTGGCGGCCAAAACTCATGCGGCACTCAACGGCAAATACTCGCCTGATGTTGCCGACATTAAAGCCATCGCCCTTCCGGTCTTAAGACATCGATTACTCAAAAATTACAAAGCCGAGGCCGAGGGTAAATCGTTAGACAGCATCATTGAGTCCTTGTATTAAAATCTGACCAGTGCCGAGCGCATTGCGCCTGATAATGGAATTAGACCGTTCGAGCGGGCATCACGTGAATTACCAAATACGCAATTTTTAGCCCTGAAATTTATCAATTCCGGAATTTTTACATCGTTAAATTGGGGCCAATTGTGAATTGTGTAATCTTCCTTTGAGGACTTGCTTTTGTTTTTTACCTACCTCAAGATTTTGTAATTTTGCCAGACCTTTAATCACAACTTATGGCTTTTGATTTATCCATGATAAAGGCGCTATATGAGCGCTTTCCTGAACGAGTAAAAAGTGCAAGAGCACTTGTAGGACGCCCGTTGACCCTTTCAGAAAAAATCCTTTACACCCACCTTTGGTCCGGTAGCCCTGAAACGGCCTTTAAGCGAGGACAAGATTATGTCGATTTTGCTCCGGATCGCATTGCATGTCAAGATGCGACGGCTCAGATGGCCTTGCTCCAATTCATGCAAGCTGGCAAGGAGAAGGTAGCTGTGCCCACAACCGTTCATTGTGATCATTTGATTCAAGCCAAAAATGGTGCGAAACCAGATTTGCAATCGGCGCTTAATTCGAGCAATGAGGTCTTTAATTTTCTCGAATCGGTCTCAAATAAATACGGTATTGGTTTTTGGGCACCAGGCGCAGGAATCATACACCAAGTGGTTCTAGAGAACTACGCTTTTCCGGGAGGCATGATGATTGGAACGGATTCCCACACGGTAAACGCTGGGGGATTAGGGATGTTGGCCATAGGAGTTGGAGGAGCAGATGCGGTTGATGTCATGGCGGGAATGGCATGGGAGTTGAAATTCCCCAAACTCATCGGTGTAAGACTCACAGGAGAAATTTCTGGCTGGACCGCGCCCAAGGATGTGATCTTAAAAGTGGCCGAGTTACTTACTGTAAAGGGTGGGACCGGAGCCATAGTTGAGTATTTTGGACCAGGAGCTCAGGCCTTGTCATGTACTGGAAAGGGAACCATTTGTAATATGGGTGCAGAAATTGGTGCCACAACTTCCACATTTGGTTATGATGAGTCCATGGAGCGCTATTTGCGTGCCACCGGAAGAGATCAGGTGGCGGATTTGGCCAATAGCATAAAAGACGATTTAACGGCAGATCCGGAGGTCTATGATAATCCAGAGGCTTACTTTGACCAAATCATTGATATTGATTTATCTAAGTTAAAGCCACAATTAAATGGTCCGTTTACCCCAGATTTAGCTACAGAGGTTGGGACGATGACCCAAAAGGCCCAAGAGAATGATTGGCCACTTAAAGTCGAGTGGGGTCTTATCGGGTCTTGTACAAATTCTTCATACGAGGAT
>Ga0213858_10001190_pt1 | contig 12398 bp, 15 predicted proteins | sample PICome_FD_160122 | JGI IMG/M metagenome (GOLD analysis project Ga0213858, IMG submission 160122) | Coastal seawater microbial communities near Pivers Island, North Carolina, United States - PICO245 | ecosystem: Environmental > Aquatic > Marine > Coastal | place: USA: North Carolina | collected... | reverse complement strand
ACCAATGTATTACCAAATGATTTAAACTCCATGTATGGGGAAATCTAAAAAGTATGGTATGAATACTAAAGCTCTTCATGCAAATAAACGTTTTGAGCCAATAAGTGGAGACGTAATGCCTCCTCTTCACCTCTCCACAACTTACAAAAATGATGTGCCTGGTGAATCAGATTATTTTTATGGAAGAATAAACAATCCAACAAGAGAGTTGTTTGAAAGAACCTTGGCGTCACTTGAAGGTATTGAAAATTATGAGGAGCAGCATGCTTTTGCGATGGCATCAGGAATGTCAGCTGTAAGCATAATTGCCGAACTAGCTAAACCTGGTGATAATGTTGTGATAACAAAAGATGTATACGGTGGAACTACAAATTACTTTTCACGAATAATTAGAGATCGTGGAGTGGAAGTAAATTTCTGTGACTTTGCAGACCATGATGCTTTAGATAGCTTGTTAAATGAAAAAACCAAACTCGTTTGGATAGAGTCACCTTCCAATCCCTCAATGAAATTATATGATTTGCAAAAAATCTCTGACATAGTCCATCAATACGATGCTTTATTGGTTGCGGATAGTACTTTCTCAACACCATTTATAACAAGACCTTTTGAACATGGTGTAGATATTATTATGCACTCTACTACGAAATATATTGGTGGACATAGCGATACCCTAGGTGGAGCTGTTTTATGCAAAGATCCTGAACTGCATGAGACCTTGATGCTTTATCAAAGACAAGGTGGTGCAATAATGTCTCCTTTTGATGCTTACTTGGTACAAAGAGGTCTATATACACTAGGGCCAAGAATAAAACTTCATTCTGAAAATGCTCATAAATTAGCAGAATACTTAGATAGTTCTGAACACATAAAAGAAATTAGATATCCCGGATTAAGTAACTTCGAAAATCATGAAATTGCAGTTAAACAAATGGATTACTTTGGTGGAATGATGAGTTTTTATCTAGAAGAACATATAAATCAAGAAAAATTCTGGCAATCGCTAGATTTGTATAAACTTGCCGTCAGTCTAGGCGGTGTTGAAACACTGATTGAGCTTCCTTATTTAATGACTCATGATAATGCTCAAGATACAGAAGCAAGCGCACCAATTGACTTGATAAGAATCTCTGTTGGGTTAGAAAACATTGAAGATTTGATTGAGGATATGGAATCTGCACTTAATGCAGCAAAAAAATAATCTAACTCCTAACTACTTCTCTTACGCAATATATTCTGTCATCGTAACTGCACTGTTGTTCATTTTGTTTGGATCTAATGGATGGGGTCCTGCAGCTGAAAACGAGCAAGCTATTGGTCAAATTTCAAGATGGTGTGAAAGGGTTAGTGATGGTTTTTTTAGAGAACCAGCTAATACTTTGGGTAATTTGGGATTTGTTATTACTGGCCTATATATGTTTTACAAACTATCAGATGACGCTACTAATAACAAAACTCCAATGTTTGGTTCATTTAAAATTGCACTTATATATGCATCCGCATCAACGTTTCTTGGTCCAGGGTCTATGGCAATGCATGGAACCCACACCAAGTTTGGTGCATGGTTAGATAATGTTTCAATGATAAGTTACATACTTGTCTTGTGGATTTATAACTTAAAGAGGTTAACGAAGTTTTCCAACAAAATTTATTTTTCAACGTATTCAATACTTTTAGTTTATTACGCATATAGTTACTGGTTTCTTGATTCAGGACTTGGAATAGGTGTAAATTTATTTGAGTTGAGTATTGGTCTATGGATTGCTACCGAAGTTATAATCAAGTTTCCAAATATGTATGGAAGGGTTCTGTCAGGAATAACGGTCCTTGTTATTCAACAGTTGTTTGGAAGTTCTGTAATAGATTCTTTATTAAATATTCAAGATAACTGGGAAATGGCTTTTTACTTTGCTCCTGCCTTAATTCCAAATATTAGCCAAAACACCAAAAGAAAATATACACCTTGGTTCTTTATTGGGTTCGCATCTTTCTTTGGAGCTTTGTTAATTTGGGGAACTGGTGTGCCAGAACATCCTTGGTGTAACCCTGATTCTTGGTTACAAGCTCATATGATTTGGCATTTGTTATGTGCAGTGGCAACTCTTAGTTTTTTTAATTTTTACAGAAAAGAAACTACTCTGTAAAAATTAAGCTGTCTATCCAGGCTGAAATTTCTTTAACAGTATTTCTATAAACTTCTAACGCGTGTTCATCAGAATCATAAGAAGATCTGCTGGGGTCTACAAAAGCATTGTGAATTCTGTTTTTTCCATTTGGAAATACTGGACATAGCTCATTAGCTGAATCACAAACTGTTAGTACATACTCAAAAGGCTCATCAATAAATTCGTTTACTAATTTTGGGTACTGAGTGCTTATATCATATCCTTCTTCAGCCATTGCTTTTACTGCGAAAGGATTAACTATTTCTTCAGGTTTTGTTCCAGCTGAATAGATTTCATAATCAGGAAACTTTGCTCTTAAAAGACCCTCAGCAATTTGTGATCTACAGGTGTTGCCGGTACAGATAACAATTATTTTCATGTCCCTAGTTTAAATGAAAAATTAGAATAATAATGTGGATACACAGGCCAACAAAGAACGTAAATTTACCCAAGCAATGGAAAAGTGGATAATGTACTTTATGTATGCATTGTTTGGAGGGTTGTTTTTCTTAATCTCTCTTCAAGGCTCTTGGAGTGAAGGTTTAATTTTACTTCCTATAGCAATAATTTCCCTTCCTCTCACAAAGTGGGGTATGCGTTGGCAAAATGAGAGATATGTAAGAAGTGCACAAAATCAAGATGACTTAAAAATAGTTATGAATAAATTAGATGAAATTGATAAGAGACTATCAAAATTGGAGGAAAGTTGATAAGTATTAAATTGATGATGGAGCATATGGCATGGGCAAATCAAGAAATATATAAAGAGATTAAAAAGCTGGACACAAAAGTTCTTGATTATTTTGTAATCGATCCAGAGTGGACTGTTCGAACAATAATGATACACATTGCTGGTGCATCACATTTGTATGGTCAGCGATTAAATGGTGAACCCTTTTCACGTTTTGAACTTAAAAGTACTGACGATTCAAAAATTATCGATGAACTGTTACTTGAACTAGACAGGATTGATCAAAGTTTAATGAAGAATGTTGATAGAGAAGATGAAGAAGTAACCTATAAAACCTCCAAAGGTGAGGGTAAAAGTACAGTTTCTGAAATACTTTCCCAATTAATCTTTCATGCAGGAGAACATCGAGCTCAAATTGTTGCTGCCTTAGACAAGCACAACGAAAGATCTATTAACTTAGATAATTATTCTGTTTGGAGTTATGTTAACTCTACTAAGTAGTTGAGTCTGATACCCATTTCTCATACTCAGGCAAAGTAAATACAGGTTCCAATACTGTAATTTTTGGAAGCTCATAAGGGTGTCTTTGCTTAACAATATCAACGACTTCTCTCATCAAACTTTCTTTTGTATAGAGCGAAATTTCAATTTCTGAATCCTCGACTAACTCATCTTTCCACTTATAAGATGATTGGATTTCATGAAAAGTTCCACATGCAATCTTGTTTGTTTCAAGTAGTAAGTTAATTAAGTTTTGGGCTTTCTTTTGCTCATCTACTGTAGTTTGAATTATTATCATATATCTAAATTAAGCTCATTTGCTGTATATGACCAAAGTTTATCTCGTAGCTCATGATTGTAAACTAATTTGTTGTGTCGCATAAGTGCTGGTTCACCATAAATGCCGATTAGTTTTGGAGCGTAAACCAGGTCTGCTGTGATATTTTCATCTTCAATTGCTCGAATAATTGGTGCGATTCCTGTTTTTATGTTTGTAGAAAAATAGGTATAAAAAGACTTTTTAATTTTCTTAACTTCGTATGGTCTTGACTGTCTTGACTTTGTAACACCTGGGTGAGCGGCGGAAACTGATATTGATGTTTTTTTTAGTTTATTCTCTAACTCAATTGCAAACATTGACCTAAGTAGATTTGTGAAATTGTATCTACTACTAGGAGAGAATGAATCTTTAGAGTGTAGGCCGCTTAAGTTGAATGTTCTTGCTAAGTACATGGAGAAGCTTGTGACTTGAACAATCCTGCCAGATCTTCTGTGTAAATTCTCGAGTAACATCAGGGCTAACCTAAAAGAACCAAAGTAATTCACAGCAATCATTGATTCGTAACCTTCTTCTGTTAATTCAAAATCTCTGTAAATTAATCCTGCGTTATTGTATAAAACATCTATCTCTGAATAATCCGAATTAATTTGATTCACAAATTGATTGATACTTGATGGTTTTGATAAATCTAATTCCAAAAAAACTGCATTACTACCAAGAAACTCTTTGGCCATTTTTCCTTTTGCCGTATCTCTACAAGCTAAAATAACTTGATAATTTTTCGCAATTAAATCCTTTGCTACAGCTAATCCAATTCCTTTATTAGCACCAGTGATTATTGCTGTTTTTGACATTATTTTATTTAGTTTATTAATACGTATAATTAAAGAAATGTATTATTTACTAACTGGGATTATTGCAGTTTCAATTCTTAGGTATTTCAATTTAATTCCAAAAATGACGAGTAAGTTTTGGACATATCTCGATTACGCAATGGTTATTGTTGCTTTTGTTTTACTACTTTCTAGAATACCTCCTTTTTTTGCGGGAATTTTGCTTACTGCTGTAGTTGGATACGCTTGGCGAAAAGGGTTTTTTGATAAGTTTCGTTAAAAGTTTTTGTTTTACTCGTAATATTTATTGTTAAATATGAGCCACCTCACAGCAAACACAAATATAACAATAGAAAATAACATTGTCATGTTTGGGAATAGATAGAGTAAAGTAATCGATCCAATTATCGTTGCGAGTATAACTAACATCTTATTTTCACTCCGGTTTAAGAAAGGTTTTGTTTCTACCTTGAACTAAGTGGTACCTTTCCATTAATGCATCCTTATCTGTCTCAACTGAGTTTGTTAGTTTTAGTTCTTCCATTAATTCAAACCTTCTGTTTTTATAATCTATCTTAGTTGGAACTACTGTAGCATCGAGAGCCTTCCCTATGTAGTGAAAACCAGTTTTGATAGTTTGGTTGGTTTTCATTTCCCCCTCAACTGTTAAATATAAAATAAATTTATCTTTTGATTTAAGCTGTTCAATGACTTGCTGTGTTACCCCTGTTGATTTTGCCCTCCATACAGGTATTCCTCCAAAATTAAGTAGCACTTTGTTTTGAATCTTTCCAAATGGATGTGGTATTCCAAGCTTGTCAGGATTTTTTATGAAAGGAAGGGGAACAACTATACGTGTAAACATAGAAACAGAACCCAAAAAATAAAACTTCAAATCAGTTGCCAAGCACACTAAGTATGCATAAATTGCATCAAACGTAGAAGAGTGTGGGGCAGATGCAATAATTATTCTTTTTTTATCGGGCAGATCTCCTACGATATCCCAACTAACAAGTTTCAAAAGAAACCTTCCGATAGGACCAAGTATCTTTCTTTTTTTGTTTGGATGATTCTCGGTTTTAACGATTTGATTCATACCCCAATGCTACTGATTTGTTATATCTTTAACCTGTCTTGAGAGATTTCTTAAGTTTTTGTTATTGTAATTCACAATCCAGAGAACTACATATGCAACACCGACAAGGAAGAATAGAAATGCATACCCTCTACCAGGTCCACTGCCTACAAGTGGAGTCAAGAAATCTACATTTGCTGGATAAAAAGTAAACTCTAAATAGTCCCCTAATGGTCCAGCAATAACTACTCCTAAAGGTCTTAGCATTTGAGCAATTGTTCCTCTAAGTGCTAATGCTCTTCCGCGAATATCTTCAGTAGTAATAGCTAGCCATGCCCCAGATGAAACAGTATATTGTACCGTTCCGCTAACTCCACCGATCACGCCATGTATGCATAAAAGAATGATGCTTGGTCTTACTGATCCGAGAATTAAACTCAACCCTCCTAATAAACCACAATAAATAGCTACCTTTAAGTTTCCTTGAAGCCAATTCGATAATCGCAGAGAAATAATTGAACCGAAGAGAAAAGCTATTCCTACACTCGATTCGACAATACCAAGGCCTCTGGCGTCAGTGAAACTTAAAATCATTGCTGGGAGTAGTACTGAAGTAAAGCCCCATAAAAAATTACCAATAGAAAAAATAAGCACCAAAGTTAACAAACCCTTTTGTTTTTTTAACCAGTTGTATGCTTCTACTAAATCAAAATAAATATTTTTAATATTTAATTTATTTTTTAACTCAACTTTTTTACTTTTAAATAAGGTGATTGTTGCAATACCAATTAAACAAGTGACTACATCAAAAAGTATTACACCTGGTAAACCAAAAAATGAGTATATAAAAGCACCACCTATTGGTCCGATAAGAACTGAAATGGCTTCTGCACTTTCAAATAAAGCAGAGACTTTTGTTACCTCGTGTTTTTTTACAACATCACCTAAGAAAGCACTCCAAGTTGTCCAATGTGCAATTTCAAATATTCCAAAAGCTAAAGCAAAAGGTATTAAAAGAGGCAAAGTTAAAATATCGTTGAGTGCAAGATAGCCGATTACACACATCAGTGAAGCGATTGTTAAATCGAAAGTAATTATTAATTGTTTTCTTGGAAACCTATCAGCCAGCACTCCTCCAAAAGGCCCTGTAATCACTCCAATAATTGCAGTTACAAATAACACTGTAGAAAGGGCACTGGCTTTGCCTGTTGTTTCAAATATCCATACGCCTATGGCAAAAAAAGACATAGCTGAACCTGTCCAAGATACAGTTTGTCCAAACCAGAGAAGGTAAACTTTTTTACTCACTAAGAATATAATGATATCGAGGCGAAATATTTAGCAACTAATTTTAAGGTAATTAATGCAAGATTGGATAAAAACAGTACCAAAAGCAGTTCTTCATGATCACTTAGATGGTGGCTTGAGAGTTGAGACTTTAATTGAACTTGCAAATGAACAGGGATACCAAAACCTACCTTCAAACAATCACGATGAATTAAAAAAATGGATTCAACCAAAACCTAACAAGTCTCTAGCAATAAATTTAGAAGCGTGGGATCACACTATTGGAGTTATGCAAGATCAAGATTCAATTTATAGAGTCACTATGGAAGCGCTAGAAGATTTATCTAATGATGGAGTAGTTTATGCAGAGCTTAGGTTTGCACCATTAGTACATACTTTTAAAGGCTTGGGTACTACAGAGATAATTAATTCAGTAATAAACGGTATAAAAGATGGAATGCAAAAGTTTGATATTGTTGCTGGAGTAATTTTGTGTGCAATGAGGCAAGAACAAAATTCTTTAGAGGTAGTTAATTTATGTATTGAGCATAAAGATGTTGTTGGTTTTGATCTTGCTGGTCCTGAAGTAGGGTTTTCAGTGCTTAATCATAAAGAAGCATGTTCTTTAGCAGTTGAAAATAATATTAATGTAACACTCCATGCTGATTGGGAAGTACCTGAAGGAATTAAAGAAGTAGTTCTTGACTCAAGAGCAAAGAGAGTTGGGCATGGTTCCCAAATTATAAATGATATATCTTTTGAAAGTGGTTCTGTTACCTTCAATAATGATGCTGCAAAATATGTTTTTGATAACAAGATTGCTCTTGAAATTTGTCCGACTTCAAACGTACAGTGTGGTGCGTATTCTCAAGTTTCAGAACACTCTTTTGGAGAGCTGTACAATGCAGGGTTTAATGTGACTATAAATACAGATAATCGACTTATGAGTGACATAACTATGTCAGAAGAAGTAAGTAATGTGGTTGAATCATTTGGTTTGAGTGAAAAAGATATTCTTAGTATCACTAAAAATACTATTGAAGCAGGGTTTGTTGAATTAAATTTGAGAACTGAATTATTAGAAAAACTTTCTACATAATAACTGTGATTATAAATTAATCTTTTTTGAATAATTGCCAAATAATTATGGGGATAACCAAAAGCAAAATTTCCCAGGTGTCCCAAAATTTTTCAAGTTGATCTAAAAAATTCATTTTCCTCGACTCTTCAAATAATTCTTACCTTTAAAAAGCCAAGTAAAGTAAAAAACCCAGTAAACAAGAAATAATATTGACTCTTCTATTTCAAAAAGGCCTAATATTCCCTCAAGTACAAAAACTCCAAAAAATAAAATAATTGAACTAAGTAGATATTTTTTATTTATATCGCTCATAACACTCAATGTAAACTTTATGCGTAATTAGTTATCAAATGTAAATGTTATTTTTACCAGTTATTTAACTTATTAGTCTATTTTGTAACTGGGTGGAAAATGAATACAGATGATTATTCAATGTGTCCAGAGTGCAATTATCCTTTTGCAACTTATTTATATGTAAATAATTCGGATTTAATGCTTTGTACAAATTGTTTTAATAAATCTTTATTAGCAAGTTAATACAAGAGCTGGCTTGAGTTTGGCCTTTCAGTCACTCACTCGCTTATTGTGAACAGTCAGCTCTTGTATTTAATAGTATTATTTTTATTGGCCTTCTTCGACATTAACCATATTCAACTTGTTTTTGTTTTAAAGTGTGCATAGATTGTAGTTAGAGCAATATATGTTAAGTGAGAAAGCTGAAAAAACTAAAAACATTTATAAAAGAATGAGTTTTTTGCTGTCTTTAGGTGTTGCTGAACCAGGCAATGTTTCAAAATTTATGGCTGGTTTTGTCAGATATAACTTCAACAATATGGCAAAGTTTTTTAGTATTGCAAAAGATGCAAACTATGAAGAAATTTCTTTAGGTGGAGTGCCAACTTGGAAAGTGACTACACCAAACTCTGACCCAAAAAAAGTCTTACTATTCTTTCATGGTGGCGCATATATGGTGGGCTCTCCAAAAGCGTACTATCCAATGATGTCTTATATGGCAGATACAACAGGGTTCACTGTTTTTGTTCCAGACTATAGACTTGCTCCTGAAAATCTGTTTCCATCCCAACTTGAAGATGGTGTCGCTACCTATAAAGCACTGATTGAAGACCATGGTTACTCAAACGATGAAATCGCAATAGGCGGTGACTCTGCCGGTGGTAATCTCTCCTTGGTTACTTTCTTAAAATTAAGAGAACTAAACGAAGCCCTTCCAGCTGCAATAATTTGTATTTCTCCATGGGCAGATCCAGGCGCAACTGGAGAATCCTACAACGAGGAAATGGCTGATAAAGACCCTTTGATAGGACCTCTATTCAAAAAAATTTGGAACAAATTTAATATGAAAAGTGCAATTGGTTATTATGTCAAAAAAGAAGATGTTGATCAATCAAACCCACTTATCTGTCCAATCAATGGTGATTTCTCTGGTTGTCCCCCTGTAATGATTCAGGTAGGTGCTGATGAACTTTTACTATCAGATTCTCGTTCAATGATCAAAGTATTCGAGAGAGATGGAGTTGTTCATGAATACAAAGAATGGGAGAATCTTTGGCATGTGTTCCAGCTTGATGGTGAAATGGAAGAATCTACAAAATCTTTTGAAATGTTTAGAGATTTCTTAAATTCGTATATTGGAACTAAAGTTTAAAACTAAATGAGCCTCGCATTAATTACAGGTAGCTCAGGTCATGTTGGCTCAAATCTAATTAGAGAACTTACAAAACAAAATTACAAAATTAGATGTATCGATTTTGATGGGGACCACAGAGCATACGAGGGTTTTGATGTCGAGATAATTAAGGGAGATATCACTCAAAAAGATTCATTAGAGCCAATTTTTAAAGATGTCGAGATTGTATTTCATACAGCAGCATTAATAAACCTAGATAGGCGATACAGAGACCAAATACGTCTTGTAAATGTTTCTGGTACAGAAAATGTATGTCAAGCATCGTTAAATGCTGGAGTAAAAAAACTAATTCACTTTTCGTCTGTTGATGCTTTTTATAGATTCCCAATAGAGGAGCCTCTGCTTGAAGATCGTAAGCTGATCAATGACCCAAATGCAGTTCCTTATGATTTATCCAAAGCAGATGGACAAAAAATTGTTATAGATTATTGTCAGCAAGGCTTAGATGCAAGCATTATTCACCCGACTTCAATAGTTGGACCAAATGACTTTAAGCCTGGACTTCCAATGCAAGAAATGGTCAACCTTGCCAATGGTAAGAGAAAAGTCCTTCCAAATTGGGGGTACAACTTTGTTGATGTGAGAGATTTATGTACAACAGCGATATCTGCTGTAAGTAAAGGGGAAACAGGGCAAAACTATATCGTTGGTGGCGATTATCATATGTATTCTTACATTGCAGAGTTAATGGAAGAGCAGCTTGGAAGAACTGTTTTACTTGGAACTATTCCAAATTTTGTTTCTTACCTTGGTCTGCCTTACGAATATATAAAATCTCTTATTACTAGGAAACCTCGAGTACTAACAGTAGACACTCTTCATACTGGTAAAACTGGAAATAAAGTCGTTCCGAGTACCCTTGCGCGTTCAGAGCTTGGTCATAACCCAAGGCCTATAGAGGAAACTATTCATGACATGGTTTCTTTTTTTCAAAAAAGAGGTCTGATTAAGTAAGGTTTAAGATATACAATATGGCTGTGAATAAAAACTCAGTAGTAAACATTGCTGGCTATAAGTTTGAGCCTTTGGTTGATCCGGTTGATTTAGTATCTGTTTATCAACAAAAATGTGATGAACTTAAATTAAAAGGAACCATGCTAATTAGCAAAAATGGGATTAACTTTTCTCTTGCTGGTACTCAGCAAGCTACAGACACAATTGTTGCTTTTCTTGAAGAAGACAATAGATTTTTAAATATTCCACTTAAAGTAACCTACAGCGAAACCCAGCCATTTAGAAGAATGAAAGTTCGCCTAAAAAAAGAAATTATCTCACTCGGTCGTAAAGACATTAATCCAAGGGAGCTTACTGGAGAGAGAATATCACCACAGGATTTAAAAAGTCTTTTAGACAACAAGGAAGATGTTCTTGTACTCGATACTAGAAATGAATACGAAACTAGAGTGGGTAAGTTTAAAAATGCGATTGATCTAAATCTTGATACTTTTAGAGATTTCCCTGAAGCAATTGAGTCACTTCCAGAAGAGTACAAAGATAAACAAATCGTTATGTATTGTACAGGTGGAATTCGATGTGAGAAAGCCTCTGCAGTCATGATGAAAGCTGGGTTTGCAGATGTAAAACAACTAGAGGGTGGTGTCCTAGATTATTTTAAAGAGACTGGTGGTGCGTACTGGGAGGGTGATTGTTTTGTTTTTGACGAACGTGTAGCTCTTGATACAGAATTAAACGAGACAGATTACATTTATTGTTATATATGTAGAGAGCCATTGTCAGCTGAAGAAAAAGCTTCTCCAGATTTTAAAATTAACGAGTACTGTCCGTACTGTGTAAAAAGTAATTAATTTTTAAGTTCAATAATATGGAGAAATCCTGATGTCGTTGTAAGAAATACTTTATCTTTTTCAAAGTGTTTAACTGATGTAGCTCCCTCAATTGAATTCACTGGCATAATCGTAAGTTGATTATTAATTAAATCAAATAAAAATAGTTCATTGCTCAAAAAATCTGAAAATACTATTGATAAGTTGAAAGCACTGCTGTTATCAAAGATTAAATCTCCACCAATGATGGCAAACCTAGAGGTAGCCTCACTAGCATTATGATCATAAAAAACTGTTGGTAGCAAAACCTCTTGTTCAATATATTCCTCGAATGAAGCATATTTGTCCGATGAAAACGTGTTGATGTCCATTTTATATTCTGTGTCTTCTAAAATATCTTTTGATCTTTTGATACCCTCGAAATATGGCCATCCAAAATTACCAGGTAGGTTTTCATATTTTAAGACATTCAATTCTTCAAAATCATATAGACCAACATCAAAAATATACAGTGAATCATTAACTTCAAAAAACTTCCATGGATTTCTGAGTCCTAGAGCAAGAATGTTTGATAACTGTTCTGATTCTTTTTCTAAGACAGTTGGTAAGTCCTGTGAATACTCAACTGTACTCCTTAAAAGTAAAATTTTTCCTAATGGATTTGAGAGGTCCTGCGGGTCAGGATTTAATCTTGGAGAATCAGAGTTTCCTTTAAAATCTCCAACCCCAACTATATAGTCATTGAAATATTCAGACCAAATAACATTGCCTGCAAAATGGACTCTTGATGCATTTTTCAAACTTAAAAGTACCTCTTTAGAAATAATATCTGTTGGGTTGGTTGAGTATTTATTAAGTTCAAAAGTAAGGTTTCCAGACTTATCAACATAAGATAGTAAAAAATCTTCAGTTAAGTTGCTAAATGCAATGCTTAACATTCCGCCCTCACCCAAAATACTAACTTTGTTTGAGTAATCGATTATTTTTGATTTA
>Ga0213858_10001189_pt1 | contig 12406 bp, 12 predicted proteins | sample PICome_FD_160122 | JGI IMG/M metagenome (GOLD analysis project Ga0213858, IMG submission 160122) | Coastal seawater microbial communities near Pivers Island, North Carolina, United States - PICO245 | ecosystem: Environmental > Aquatic > Marine > Coastal | place: USA: North Carolina | collected... | reverse complement strand
TTACGAATTGTTGTGGTCCAATGGCGATGTTGACAATATCATCAATATTCCATTTGATCAAACTCCAGTATCAGTTTCAGCTGTAGATCAATGTGGGATAGAAGCAGTGGCAAACTACATCTTGGATCCTAACTTGCTGCCTACACCAGATGATTTTGGAATTGTTTTTAATTCTCAACTATTTTGTGATGAGGGTATATTTAGATTAGATATAGTTTCTGATAATTCAGCTAATGTTGATGGATTGATCAATATTATTTGGACAAATGCTGCTGGAGACACTATAGCAAGCTCTATCTCGAATCCAATTGTTCCGGGATTTGGAACTTATGCCTTTACGGGACTTGATGATTGTATGTATGAAGTAGGTGCAGAGATAACATTCTCTGAAGATGATTTACCAGGGCCTGGTACTATGAGTATTGAACTCGGTGGTTTTGAATCTTTCTGTATTAGTGGTGTATATAATTTAACTGTCGTACCGGATGGCGATAATTTAACGGATTTTGTTTGGAGCACAGGACAAAGTGGCCTAGGTATCAGTGTCACTGAGACTGGATTCTACAGTGTTACTGCAATGGATTGTGGAAGAGAGGTTACTGCTGACTTTACGATCCCTGAAGATGTCATTCCTCCAGTTGGAACTATAGCAATATCAGTCAATGAAGATTCTTTATGTACGACCGGGGAAGTTTTCCTTACTGCTGAAGCATCAGGCGGTTCGGGCTTTTTCTCAGTCTTTGAATGGTCAACAGGAGAGGCTGGTGAAACGATTGCTATTACAGACTTTTCTCAAGCATATATAGTCAGTACTTTAGATTGTGATAGGATGATTCAGGATTCTATTGTTTATGAACCAAATCTGGATAATGCAGTAAAATGGCCAAGCGCATTTATACCTGGCTTCTTAAACGCATTAGATGCAGATAAAGGTTTTGGACCTGTTATTGAATGTCCAGAAGCAGTGACTGATTATGAATTGCGTGTATACAATAGAGTGGGACAACTCATGTTTGAAACAGATGATCCTTTAGAGCTTTGGGATGGAGATAAAGATGGCGAGGAAATGCCTGGAGATGTCTATGTCTATTATTCTAATTATACCATCAATGGTATAACGGATGATGCCAATGGTACTGTCACCCTGGTAAGATAAAGTATTCTATGTTGGATTTGCTCATAATTGGGGCAGGACCTGCTGGTATAGCTTGCGGCATAGAAGCAAGCAAGAAGCATCTACATTTCAAGATTATTGAAAAGGGAAAGCTGGTTAACAGTATTTACAATTTTCCTTCAAACATGCTATTTTTCTCGACTTCTAAAAATCTAGAAATTGGAGGTATCCCTTTTATTTCCCACTCAGATAAACCTAGTAGGAGAGAGGCGCTAGAGTATTACAGACGCTTAACAGATCATTATAAGCTACCTATAGACTACAGAACGGAAGCGCTCAATATTGAAAAATCTCCTGAAGGTTTCAGCATTACCACCTCGAGAAAAAGATATAGTGCAAAGCATATTGTTGTTTGCACAGGTTATTATGATCAGGCCAGATTATTAAATATACCAGGAGAGTCATTAAAGAAAGTCAAACACTACTACGATGATGCGCACCCTTATATTGGTCAAAAAATTGTGGTGATAGGTGGAGCTAACTCTGCATGTGATGTAGCTTTAGAAACATGGCAGCATGGCGCAGAAGTTACAATGGTAGTGAGACAAGAACAATTGTATCAAAAGGTCAAATACTGGATCTTACCTAATATTGAAAATAGAATTAAGGAAGGGTCCATAAAAGCTTACTTTAAAAGTGAGTTAAAAGAAATTCGTGATGACGAAGTTGACATTCAGACGCCTGATGGCCTCGTAAGCTTAAGTAATGATTATGTGTTGGCCATGACTGGTTACCTACCTAATTATGAGTGGCTTACATTATTAGGTATACAGTTTACAAAAGATGCCTTCCGCATACCGGTTTTTAATCCCAATACATTGGAAACGACAGTTGATGGACTATATGTAGCAGGCGTTATTAATGCTGGTATGCAAACCAGTAAGTTATTTATAGAGAATACTAGACACCATGGCGAGATGATTATTCAGGATATTTTAAAGAAGTTAAGGTAAATGGATTTCGCAGATAAGATGATTGATTTCTATTCATCATTAAATTTAAAGCTTAAGAAGTCAAAAGACATTGATGTCTTAAATCCATTTACAGAGAAAGCGGTACTAAGAGCATGTACATGGTATCACAAAAAATATTGTCAGGGTGACAATAAACGAATATTTCTATTTGGTATTAATCCAGGTAGATTTGGTGCGGGTGTTACAGGGATTCCATTTACAGACCCTATCCAAATGAGTGAACTAGGATTTGAAAATGACTGGAAACAAAGATTTGAACTGTCAGCTATTTACATTGATGAGCTCATCAACGCATATGGAAGCAGAAAGCTATTTTTTCAAGATTTCTATATTAGCTCAGTTTGCCCATTAGGCTTTGTAAAGGATGGAAAGAATATTAATTATTATGATGAAACTACATTGATTGAAGACACTAGAAAGTTCATCATAAGAACAATCAAAGATCAAATAAGTATAGGAGCAAGGACTGATGTTTGTTTTAGTCTTGGGAAAGGTAAAAACTATAAGTACTTAGTCAAGTTAAATCAAGAAAAGGGATTTTTCGATAAAGTCGTAGCCTTACCTCACCCGAGATGGGTTATGCAATACAAGAGGAAGGAAAAGAACAAACATGTGGATCAAACACTTGCCTTGTTAGGGAATCACAAATAATACTGATTAAATCTTTACGAGCGTATAATCACAATTTTCAAATAATATACCATTGACAATAGGGATATTCTTGACACTCTCAACATACAGCGTATCGTTTGAATAAAAGGCATAGATATTAGTCAGATAATCTGGACGCCATGAGATCTGGCAATCTCCATCATCTATAAAGTCTAGTTCACTTGCTGGTGTTGAGTTTATAAAAAGCTCTTCATTAAAAATCGTAAAGCTCAGAGCGATAGTATCAGAATGATACGTGCAATTTATCGCATCATAGTTTTCTCCTATCCATTCTCCTTCTAAATTGAGGACTACGTTGGAGCAATCCAAGTATTTAATATCATAATCAGCATAATATACGGGCTCTACTGAGCATGCGGAGAAACTTAAAAGAAGTATAGCTAGAATTATTCTTGTATTCACGAAAACGAGCTTTAATTATAAAACGATTCGTTTTAATGAATAGATGCTACAGGGTCACGTAATTCAAGTGGTTTAAAATTCTCCACCACCTTCAAAATCTCCACCGCCTCTAGAATTTCTATCAAATCGCTTTTTCTTTTGATTGATTCTATAGCTTAAGGTAACACTTGCAGTTCTAGCTCGCCATTGGAACTCGCTTTCTTGATAAAAGTCTTGGATATCAACAATGCTGTTTCTTTTTCTTGAATTGAATAAGTCTCTGACACTTAAAGTTACTGTTAAGTTCTTTTGCTCAAGGAAATCCTTACTCCATCCAATATCTAAACTACCTATGCCTTGCGTGCTTCCCTGGCTAGTTTCACGAGGTCCTCGGTAATTAGCTCTTAATTGTAAATCTGAATCCCAAAAACTAAGTTTGGTTGTAATACGACCATTCCAAGTGATGTTATCAGTTTCATTAAGTTCATATGCATATTGAGTATTGAATTCATCAATGCTACCGCCGTATGACCTCACTGTTTGGTAATATTGGAAAACCACGGATTCTACATCGTCATCATTTACACTCAACTGGTTTCTGAAAACATTAAAATTACCATTGATATTGATCCAGTCTGCACCTTTGTAGTTTACAGTAAAATCTAATCCGATATCATCGACTTCGCCAGTATTTAAAGGTACTCTTAAGGTGTTTCCAGTAAATTGATCAACTGATAAAACCCTTTGAATGGATGCATCAGTATGTCTCATAAAGATAGAACTACTTAATGTGGCTTTGTCCCAATACTTGATATAGCCTAGTTCATATGAGTCAGTATATTGAGGGTCAATCGTCGGATTTCCTCCAAAAAAGTTTCTATTATCACTAAAGGTGAAAAAAGGATTCAGATCCCAAAATCGAGGTCTTCTGATTCTTCTACTATAACTAACTTGTAAGGAGTTGCTTTCACTTAACTGGTAACCTAAAAACGTACTTGGAAACCAATTCAAATAATCTCTTTGGGATATTGGGTCATCCACATCTGTGTTTTGCAATTCTGTCCCTATGTCAGTATACTCAGCTCTTATTCCTGCCTGATAACTAAAATCTCCAAAAGCATTACCATAACTTAAGTATCCGGCTATAATATTCTCATCGTAGATAAAATCATTGCTGAGTTCTGCAATATTTACAAAATCTCCATTGATCAATTCTAGTACTTCAAAGTTATTAGAGATATTTCTAAATTGGGCAAATGCGCCACCTTCCCATTTGTGATCTTTTGAAAAAGGCTGCACATAGTCTAACTTAAACAACCATGTTTTATCTGATTCTTCATTATGAGTCGTATCAATTTCTGAAGGTCTATTACTTTGGAAAACATCTTCCAAGAAGGAGTTTTCAGATTCTGACTTCTCTCTGTACTGGGCACTTATATCTAAAGTGTGTTTTCTACTGCTAAATTCCTTTCTGTAGTTTAAAGAAAATTCTTGATTTAACTCATCTTCAGTTTCGGAATCCGTTCTCACCGTTTTCTCTACAAATTCAGGGCTAAGACCAGCGACTGAAATAGAATCGAGATAAGTATTAACAGCTGTATTATCCTCATTCGATTTTCTATAGAGAAAAGAACCAGTGAGTTGTGATTTATCTGTGAAGAAGTAATCTAATCCTAATCTGACACTATTTGATAAACCTGTTCTGTTTTGATCTCTATCTTGATCAAGAATAAGTATGTCATCACCAATTGTTCTTCTAGCATAGTTAAAGCCACCACCTGGATTTTCTCGGTAGTTCATGCCATAATTAGCAAACCAGTTTAACTTACCTTTTCTGTAATTAAGATTTGCAGATGCGCCAGCTCTTTCTGGATAACCACCAGATAAATCAAAAGATCCATTAAAACCGCCTCCTTTGTTTTTCTTTAGAACAATATTGATTATACCTGCCATACCTTCAGCTTCATATCTTGCAGAGGGGTTAGTAATTACTTCAACTTGTTCAATTAAATTAGCGGGAATATTTCTAAGTCCGTTAGTGTTTCCGGCGCCCACTAAACCTGAAGGTCTTCCGTCTATGAGTATACGCACACCTTCATTACCTCTAAGACTCACATTGCCATCAATATCCACGGTTACAGATGGTACATTATCCAGTATTTCTTCAGCAGTGCCACCTCTATTCGCTAAGTCTTTTCCTACATTGAAAACAGTTTTATCCAGCTTAAACTGAGCTTCACTTTTCTCAGCCCTTATTTCCACTTCATTTAAAGTTGTACTAGACTGAGATAAGCTAATAATACCTAGATCAAACTTTCGCTTTCCAGCTCTTATTTCTTCTCGGTTTATTGGTAGAGGGTCGATCGTTTTTTTCTCAAAAGAGATATATTCGACTACTAGGTAGGATGGTCCAGGTTTTAGATTAATAATAAACTTGCCGTTCTCATCAGTTAAGGTACCTTCAACCAGACTGTCATCCTTCTTGCTAAAAACTGATATAGTTGCAAAAGCTAATGGATTGTTTGTGTCATCCATCACTTGTCCGGTCAATTCAAGGCTTATACCTTTTCCAGGACCACCAGGACGACCACCAGGTCTTTGAGCAAACATGTTATTGATAGTAAGAATCAAGAATGCACTTAGTAGTATACGTAAGATTTTCATTTGTTAGTTTTTACTTGTAACTATTTCGCTGATGGATTTGCCAATAAATAATTTTAATAGTCTGAGTATTGATAGACTATAATATATGGACATTTCAAAATTTTTGCATAGGTACAAATATTAGACCGTATAAAAAGCAAAAGGTTTAGAAATGGGAGAATTATTTTAATAATTATTTAGCAGGAATATTAATTTAGAGCGCCTTGTCCATGCTGTTAAATATTTGTTATGTGGCAACTAGTTGAATTTAATCACGTTTTATAGACATGCCAAAAGTTATTCTCATTTGTTTTGTTTTCATAATTTCGATGGTAGATTCCTATGGTCAGAGAAGTAGATCTCACTATGGCAATGAGTTTATCAAAGAAGAATACCTCATGAAACTTAATAAATTAAGGAGAAGTGGATGCTATTGTGGCAATGAGTATATGCCTCCTGTAGGTCCTGTTAAATGGAATTATAAATTGGTGCAATCAGCTGAAATTCAAGCTCGGATGATGAAACGATATAATTTCTTTGGTCATGTTGGGCCAGATGGAAGAGATATATCAGATAAGATGGAGATGGTTGATTACAATTGGCATTTTGCTGGAGAGAATCTTGGTGAAGGTCAAAGAAGTTTTCACGAAGTGTTAATAGACTGGATAGAAAGCAAGTCGCATTGCGATTTATTGATGAACGGCAACATGAACGAAATGGGTGTCATCAAATCAGGGAAGTACTGGGTACTCCACATGGGTAAACAATTACCTCTAGGTACAAAAAGAATTAGAGAATACTATTCAGAAGGACGCTAATCTTTTATGTTACATCAAACTTTTGAAGCTTGGTCTTTTCGGTGTGATATCTCCTAAACGTTCTTTTTTGTTTTCTTCGTAAGCACTGAAATTACCTTCAAAAAATCTTACATCAGCATTGTCTTCAAAAGAAAGTATGTGAGTCGCTAGTCTATCTATAAACCATCTGTCGTGTGAAATAAGCAACACGCAACCGGCAAAATTTTCAATAGCTTCTTCCAATGCTCTTAATGTATTTACATCAATATCATTAGTTGGCTCATCTAGTAAAAGCACATTACCGCCTTCTTTAAGTGTGATGGCTAAGTGGACTCTATTTCGTTCACCACCGGATAAGATCTCCAGTTTCTTTTGTTGATCAGCACCTGTAAAGTTAAACTTGGAGACGTACGCTCTGACATTTACATCTCTGCCACCTACTTCGATTAAATCCTGACCACCACCAATGATTTCAAATACAGTTTTTTCTGGAAGTAAGTCTTTATGAGATTGATCAACATAGCTTAATTGGACAGTATCTCCGATTTCAACTTGGCCGGAATCTGGTTGTTCCTCACCCATGATCATTCTAAACAAAGTGGATTTACCTACACCATTAGCCCCAATAATACCCACAATGGCATTTTTAGGAATATCAAAGCTCAAGTTGTCCATCAATACACGATTATCATATGCTTTGCTAACTCCGTTTAAGCTGATAACCTTATCTCCTAGTCTAGGGCCCGGAGGTATAAAGAGCTCTAATTGCTTCTCTTTTTCTCTAGCTTCCTGGCCGGCTAATTTTTCATAAGCATTCAATCTGGCTTTACCTTTTGATTGCTTTGCTTTAGGGGCCATTCTCACCCATTCTAATTCTCTTTCTAATGTCTTTCTTCTTTTACTTTCTGCTTTTTCTTCCTGCTCTAATCTTTTAGCCTTTTGCTCTAACCAAGAACTATAATTGCCTTCCCATGGAATGCCTTCCCCTCTGTCTAATTCTAGAATCCATCCAGCAACATTATCTAAGAAGTATCTATCGTGAGTAACCGCGATAACAGTTCCAGGAAAATTTTTCAGGTATTGTTCTAACCAATGTACAGACTCTGCATCAAGGTGGTTGGTCGGCTCATCAAGTAAAAGTATGTCTGGTTGGCTCAATAATAATCTACATAATGCCACTCTTCTTCTTTCACCTCCAGAAAGAACACTAATGGATTGATCATCTGGTGGTAGCCTCAATGAATCCATTGCAGATTCTAATTTATGATCTAGCTCCCAGGCATTAAACAGTTCCATTTTTTCTGCGAGTTCTCCTTGCTTCTCGATAAGTGCGTTCATCTCGTCATCAGTCATAGGCTCAGCAAACTTTTCATTGACTGCATTATATTCATTGACAACATCCACGATCTCTTGAACACCTTCTTCAACTACTTGTCTGACCGTTTTGGATTCATCCAACTCTGGCTCCTGGGCAAGGTATCCGATTTTATACTCATTATCGAAGCTAACTCTGCCTTCAAAATTTGTATCTAATCCTGCAATTATTTTTAAAAGGCTAGACTTACCAGATCCATTTAGACCCAATACACCAATCTTAGCTCCATAGAAAAATGATAGCCAGATATTATTTAAAACTTTCTTTTTTGGAGGGTAAGTTTTACTCACACCTTCCATAGCAAATATGACCTTGTTATCAGACATTAGATTTTAATTTTGAGAAGGCAAATATAATTAGTTTTAAGGTTTAGAGAAATGAACTCTCAGCCTTAATACCCAGGATGGTTTTTAAACCACTGATTTAGTTCTTTAAAATCTAGTTTGCCTTGGACATGTTCAAGATACTCCAGGATCTGGACGGCTTTTTTTACCCTGGTTTCTTCTCTTTTGGGTTTTGCTACTTGGTATATTAAGGTTCTTTGCTTGCCTGGAGTTAATTGATGAAAGTATTCATCTGCTAGTGGAAATAAGACAAAAGCTTCTGATAGTTCTTCGGGCATAGGCATGCCATACTTACTTAGATCTGCACGAAGACTGATTAAATGTTCAGTACCTACCATGAGTTTTTGCTTCTTAGCAATTTCTTTATTGAGATAAATATAGTAACGACCTTCGCCTGTGGAGATTAAGGCACGTGGATACTCATCTGAGTCATTAATTCGGAATAGAAAGCGGCCAACATTATGGTCTTTAAAGTATTTGACAATATCTTCAGGAACCAGAAAACATAAACCCCAAACATTAGAATTGAGTTGAATGAGGGTGGATTTAAATTCATGTGTCACTAATTCACTCATGCTTTAGGCTCTTTTTTCAAAAGGTACAATAATCTCTTGTTCGCAATAATCTTTTAAACCCTTTAGTAATAAGGCCCAACAGCAATTGGTACGTCGATAATGGTGGTTTTGACTTTGCCAGTTATTATGGTAAAAGCTAAGCAAAGTGCCATTAATTGTATCTGATAAATGAAATCCGAAACTTGTAGGGTCCCAATCTTCATCTGATTTGGTCATTTTAAATTCAATTTGCTCAGGTGAATTTATTTTGCTGACTTCAGCAAACCAGTCATACTCTGGCGTAAAATAAAACCTATATCGTTCTCCTAAATCAGCTTTACCTTCTGATGATTTAGTCCACCAATTATCCAAATGAAATGGATTAGAGATATACTCAAAAACTTTGTCCTTAGTTGTGTTGATCTCAATGTCATGAAGAATGTTAAACATCTTGGAATTAGTTTTATTCCAAATTAATCATTATAGCTAAATTATTGTTTGACTCGAAGAACTAATATGTATTTTTGGCGTTTGATTGTATTAGCAAAATTTAAACTTAATAGATATGCTTTCTAAAACAATGCAAGATGCACTTAATGAGCAAGTAAAGATTGAAGCTCAATCTTCTCAAATATATTTAGCAATGGCTTCTTGGGCTGAAATACAGCCAGGTATTGATAATGTTACTGAATTCTTCTACAGACATAGTGATGAGGAAAGAATGCATATGCTAAAGCTTATTCATTTTATTAATGAAAGAGGTGGTTATGCTGTAATTCCAGCTTTAGAACAACCGACTATTACATATCCATCGATTACCCATGCATTTAAAGAACTTTTAAATCATGAGATTTATGTATCTGAGTCTATTAATAAACTGGTAGATATCGCACTAACTGAAAAAGACTATGCGACGCATAATTTTTTACAATGGTATGTAGCTGAGCAAATAGAAGAAGAAGCACTAGCTAGAACTCTAAACGATAAGTTAGAAATGATCGGTGAAGAGAGATCTGGTCTCTACTTATTTGATCAGGATATCTTAAATGTTTCAGTCGCTTCAGGAAACGACGAATAAGTCATTTAATAATCTAGACTCTTAAGCCAGTTTACCAATTCGGTTCTTTGGTCATCAGATAGCTTTGCCTTAGGGTGAAGCCAGGTATAGCTTTTCATAGGCATGGTTTTGTAATCAATTTCTTCTATACTTTCTTTGATTTTATCATTGTGACCAGCCGCATTATAAATGCGACCCCATTCTGAAAAATTTAGATTTTGTCTGCCTACTTTGATATGTCCTTTGATCCAGTGGCCTATGGGTGTGATAGATGTGTACCATGGGTAGGCCGTTTGATATGAATGACAATCGTAGCATGCATTTTTTAGCATCATTGCTATGTTGTCCGGTGCATTTGTAATCGCTAAGAAATCATCATCTTCTCTTGCGACAGGATTTGTTTTATCTATCCTAATAAATTGAGCTAAGACAAGAACAATTAGGACTGCGTAAAGGATTTTCTTTTTCATATCAATGATAATTGGAGATGTACTAAGTTATCATAAAACTGGGACATTTATTGGCCATCGTCAATATCTGTGTTCTCAATAATTATCTTAATATTGAGCCGAAATGCTTTAAACAACGATTATAGCCATAATGTATGAATAGACGCTTACAGATTAGATTATCAACTTTGCAGTTCTTACAATACTTTGTATGGGGTTCATGGTTTGTCACAGCGGGTTCTTATTTATTGCATACACTTGATTTTTCAGGTAGACAAGTGGGCTTTGTATATTCTACAGCCGCGCTATCTGCTACAGTAAGCCCATTAATATTAGGTATAGTTGCTGACAGGTATTTTAATATCGAGAAGATATTATTTATGCTACATCTAATAGGAGGCTGTTTGCTTTTCTTTTTAAGCACTCAAACTGAGTTTATTTGGTTTTATATAACCTTAATGGTTTACATGCTTTGTTATTTACCAAGCTTTAGTTTAACAAACTCACTTTGTTTTCATCATATAGATAACCCCAATACCGATTTTCCAAAAGTAAGAGTGTGGGGAACGATTGCTTGGATTGTTGCAGGAGGTTTGGTGAGTTATACGAGTTTGGAGTTAACCAAGTACCCTTTTCTAATATCGTCAGCTTGTTCTATTGTTTTGGCGATGTACTCATTAAGTTTACCTAAGACACCCCCTTCTCAAGATCGATCAGCTACATTCTTAGAGGTATTTAAACAAGAAGAGGTCAGGTTATTATTCAAGGATAAATCATTAATGATTTTAGTAGTATCAGTGGCTTTTATCTGTATTCCGTCTTCGTATTATTATAGCTTTACCAATGCTTATTTAAATGAAATAGGTGTGCCTTATCCTGCTGCTAAAATGTCTATTGGTCAGATGACAGAAATTTTTGCCATGTTACTGTTGCCCTATGTTTTCAGTAATTGGAAAATGAAAACGATTATTTGGATAGGTTTATTTACCTGGGGAATACGATATGGATTTTTTATCATGGGTGAAGAGTGGGGCATGTACGAGTTAATTTACCTGGCTCTTGGCTTCCATGGCATTGCATATATATTCTCTATGTTATCAGCACAGATTTATCTGGATAGTAGAGTGCCTACCAATTTAAGAGCCACGATGCAAGGATTTTTCTCCTTTTTGACATTAGGCTTGTTTGCACTGATAGGTGCTTTAATTGCAGGAGAGACAGTTAGCTTTTACAGTCTTGGAGATGGATCTCACGATTGGCAAAGCATTTGGATGATTCCATTTGCAGTCGGAATGGTTGTCACACTATTTTTCTTGATATTTTTCAACCCAAGAAAAGACAAGCACTTTATCCGGTAATCTTTTTAAGATCTGCTATTAATTGATCTTTTTCGAAAAAGGCTAAAAGAGCAGAACATACAAAAACGATAACTGCCATCATGAAGAGCGTACCTCCATCGCCTGCATGCTCTATGCCGATAACAGTTAAGTGTGATCCAATGGCACCTACCATAAGACCCATTGCTATTATAGCTCCATATCTTGTATATTTTGGAACCAGAAGACAAATACCTGCGATCAATTCCATGACACCTGTACCGATTCTTCCCCAGGGTTCAACACCTAGTTTTGTAAATAAGTCTACACTATCTGGGTGTGCCCCAAATTTGAAGTAAAGCGTTTGTAGTAAAATGACCGCTGCTACAATTCTAAGTATCCAGGTGAAAATTTTCATTTGAGTGATTTATATGCTAAATATAATAAATTCGATGACAGGACATCAAATGGTTCTTTGTATCAGAAAAGTTATATTTTTCGTTCATGAATTCATCCTTACCGAATGACTTTATAAATCAAATGAAAGCTTTACTTGGTGATCAAGTCAAAGCATTTGTTGAATCTTTAGATGGTAATAGTTTAAGTTCGATTCGCATGAATCCATATAAAGCTTTGTCTGAGCCAGTTTTTGAAGATTTAGTTCCGGTCA
>Ga0213858_10001188_pt1 | contig 12410 bp, 7 predicted proteins | sample PICome_FD_160122 | JGI IMG/M metagenome (GOLD analysis project Ga0213858, IMG submission 160122) | Coastal seawater microbial communities near Pivers Island, North Carolina, United States - PICO245 | ecosystem: Environmental > Aquatic > Marine > Coastal | place: USA: North Carolina | collected... | reverse complement strand
AAGGATAGAGTAACAACAGAAAAAGGGTATCCTTATTATTTGTATAGTTCTATTGGAGATGATAAATTAAGATTTCTCGATTTAGAAACTATGCTTGAACAAAAAGCCCTGAATGATGAACCTTTACCTCCATATGTTTATGGTTCAGCAACTCAATCAACAGAACCCGGTGGTGCTTCCACACAGGCAGAAGCTTTTAATATTTTGGAATACTATAACTCAAGATCTGAAAATTCACTTGAACTTGCGAGAAGAGGATATATTGGAGCTAGATATAATTTCGTCGATACTACATCCGGTAGACAGGAAAAAGTTGATTTTCACATATTAGATGTCTATAAAGATTTAATGAATAGAAATTTATTAGATGAAAAATCACAGGTTCCAACATATGATTTTGAAGCGGTATTTGAAAATGAATTAGGTGATGCGAGAATGGATCAGTTTGCTACAAGAGAAATTACAACTTATATTACATCAAATCAATATCAAGACTATAATGAATATGGTAGTTATCATGATGCAGCCACTCCTGAGTTATGTAAAAATAAAGTGATAGCAAAAAGCTTAAGATATTGGTTACATAAAAGTCCTATGACTATTGTTGTTCCAGGCAGAAATTTTATGAAGAAGAATAGTAACATGACTCTCGGAAATAAAATCAATGTTTTATTCCTTTCAGCTTCATCAGACACTGGATTTAATTCTGATCTTGTAGATCGAAAAAAATCCGGTAGTTATTTAATTAACTCAGCTAAACACACATTTGTTGGTCAACAAACTAATGATCAAAAATATAGTGTCACACTAGATTTAATTAGATTAGGGGGAGTTACGTAATGGTTAAATCTCTCAATTTTGATACACCTGAAGAAAATTCAAAATGGTTTTTTGCTAGAGTAGTATCTGATCGTGATCCTCTTGGACTCGGAAGATTAAAAATAAGAATCATTGGTGCTCATTCTGGTGATATAGTCGAATTACCCGAAAAAGATTTACCTTGGGCACAAGTTATCGGTGCTACCTCAAGTAGTGGCAATGGTTCATTTATGACAACAAATCCAGATAGCTTTGTTTTTGGAACATTTATCGATGGAGCTTCGGCTCAAATACCAATTATTTTTGGAGCAGTGCCGTACAAAATTCAACCAAGTGTTACACAAAGCGATGATCCGAGAAATGAAACTAAGCATATCAAAAATAATTCTTATGCAGGAGCACCATCAAATAGTTTGAGAGTGACTGAAAAAGGATCAAATCCAGAAACAGTATTTGATTTCTTTGCATTAAATGGTTTTACTTTAGAACAAGCAGCGGGTTTTGTTGGAAACTTTCACGCTGAATCTAAAAACAATCCAAAAGCTATAAATCCAAATGACAAAGGTTTGCCTGCTCACGGTTTAGCTCAATGGAGAGGGGCAAGACTTAGACAACTAAAACAATATGCTTCAGAAATACCAATTCCAAATGATGCTAACTTAGGATCAAAAGATGAATGGTATCTGACATTTGATGTTCAATTACCATTTACAATGTGGGAACTTGCGAATACTGAGAAAAATGCAGCAGGTGAAATAAGAGCAGCTAATACAGCTAGAGAAGCTGCGATTGCTATTTGTAGATACTATGAAAGACCTGAAAACAAAATTGTGAATGGAGTTTACACAAGCTCATCTTTAGGTGATAGAATACAAGTTGCAGAAGAAGCTCTAGAAAAATTTGGTAGAGCAGCATCTACTGGTCCGACTGTTAGATAGAAAGGTATATAATGATTAACAAATTACCAATTGAAGATTTGAGAAATCAACTTACAGCATTAGCTGGAAATACTAATATTTCTTCAAGTATAACTAAAATATCTAAATCAGTAAAACAGTTTGCTTCTACTCAAAATACTGTTTTAGGTAGAGAGTTTGGAGAAGTAATAGGTGGTGTTCAAAGTTTAACACAAGAAGATGAATTTCCAGCAACAGACAACGTTCAATCTTCTGTTGCACCAATGGCAACTTTAACATCAGCTGCTCAAAGTTCACTCACAAAAACACTTTCAGATACAACCGGAGCATCGGCAATAACGAATTCATCAAATGCGGCCAATGGTTTTTTGGAAGCAACTTTATTATTAGGTTCTCCTCAATCAATTAAAAATGCAGTTGCAAAATCTTCGGGTGTAGATCTTGAAGCCGGCGCATTACTTTCATTTGTTCCTGAAAATTTACAAGACGTAGCAGGTGATGCATTAGGTCAATTAAACACCGGCCAAGATTTTTCTAAACAATTTGCTTCATTAAACCTAAACATACCTTCTGCTGTTAGTGAAATTACAACTAGTTTAAACGATTTTCTCGGTAATATTGGAAATGGTATCATAGGTAAATCACTACTTTCAAAGAGTAACGTTTACAAAGAATTGCTAAATAATATTACAAATGGTGGACTAACTGAAGAAGAACTTGATACTGGTGTAAATCTATTTTTAGAAAACAAAAATGGTGAAGTAATTGATTTAGTAGCATCTAAGCCGACTACTCAATTAGGACCTGTAGATTTAGATAATATTATAAGTGATGTGAATTCTTCTGTTTCTTCTAATATTGATTTTAGTTCTCTTGAAACAGGATTTAAATCAAGTCGTTTTCAAAGAGATTTATCAGGTACTGACTTTGGAGTTAGAAGAGGAGCAGGTCCACTTCAAATGTTTGGTAGTGGTACTGAAGGTGCATCAAGTCCAAACGTTGGAGATTTTTCAAGTTATACGTTTGAAGAAGTAGGAAGTGTAGAAGAATTAATAGCAGAACTGAAAGGTATTACCAGACCAATAACTGAAACTGTTGTCCATTGGACCGCACACTATAATAACCAACCATATGTAGGATCAGAGCAATTGCATGAGATTGCTTTACAAAGAGGTTTTAATAGAGGTTGTTCTTATCATTATATTATTAAACAAAATGGTGTTTTACAAAGAGGTAGACCTGTAAATATTGTTGGTGCTCATGCTAAAGCTTCTGGCCATAACAGATTTAGCATTGGAGTATCAATGGTAGGTGGGTATAACTGTCCTGTTGGAACATCTAATCCCGACAGATACATAAGTGTTGAGAGTCTTAATTTAGCGCAATTTAAAGCACTTGATAAATATTTCAGAGCTTTCTTCATTGTATTTCCAGGAGCTCAGGCATTTGGACATATGGATTTTGATCCCGGTAAATCAGATCCTGGATTTGATGTTGGAGGATATATCAAAACTAAATTTAATAAATCTAATGTTAAGAGTCCAACAGAAGGACCAGCTTCTCTTGCGGAAATCGCTATTTTAAGAGGAGAACAAACAGAAGGTGAAAATGTTGAACCCTACGATCCAGCAACTGCAGGACCATTTTAGGAGAATTTAAATGACTACTGAAAATGATGACTTAATTGACAGAAAAGTACAGGATGGAGAAGCAAAAGTAGATAACGAAGGAATCACAAGAGATGGCTTTGGTGATCCTACCGGCACTTTTCCAGATCCTGGTTATTATTTTCAATCAAGTCTCAATAAAACAATTGTTGGTAATGAAATTAATAATTTGTCTATAAATGCTGGTATCCCAGGAATCAATGTTGAATCTAGACAAAAGGTAGCTTCTCAATATCCTCTTAATACAGTAACAACAACTCAAGGTGGTCATGTATTTGAAATGAATGATACGCCAGGTGGTGAAAGAATTTTGTTACTCCATCAAAGTGGTGCTGGCATAGATGTTAGACCTGATGGAAGTATTATTGTAAATGCAAGAGGAAATAGAGTTGATGTATCTAATGGTGATCATAGATTAGTAGTTGAAGGAAATGGTAATGTTTCATACTTTGGTAATTTAAATCTTAATGTTTCAGGCGACTATAATGTTACTGTTGGTGGTAATTACACTTTAAAAGTATCAGGTAACTATATTCAAAATATTGTTGGAAGTTTATTTACTACAGTAAATGGTATTTTGAAAGAAGTTGTTTCTAAATCTAAATCAGTAATTACATTAGGTGGTTCTACAGTATTTACTAATGGTAATTTTTCAAACTATGTAAAAGGTGTTTATACTTCAGTTGTGAAAGGTACAGCATCTTATAGTCATGGTGGTACTGTTTCAATGACTGCTGAAACAGAATTTGATATTGCCTCTAATAACATAAATGTAGTTGGTAATGATGTTACAGTTGCTGGTCATAAAGGAACTATTGGTGGACAAGATGTTATTATGTACAACTATAACATGTACACTGGTCATTCAATAACAGCCGGAGATACTATTACAACAAACACAGCATACACTCAAAGAGTTAATGCAACATCTATGCATGCTACAACATTCCACGGTTCTTTTAAAGGTAAAGCATCGTTTGCAGAAAAGGCAGATGAAGCTGCTAAAGCTGGTTCTTTAAGTTCAGGCTCAGGTGGTGGGAATCTAATAGATATGACGCACTCTGCAGAAGAAGTTGATGCTACAGAAACAGCATTGCCAACTCCTGCATTAATGGAAGATATTTTGAAAAATTCTGAACTGGGTGTTAAACTAGTTAAGATAGACGAAGATGGTGGCATATTTAATCAATATAATAGAGCTGAAGCTTCAGGTGGTTTAACTGACAGAAAACTAGCTTCAGTTGGAGAAGTAAGATCAATTTTAAAAGATGAATCTAATTTGGAAAATGCTAACTTTATTGCTTCATCAGTAAGTGAAGGAACATTGAGTGCTAACTTTGCTAATCAGGCTCCTCCAAGTATAGGTAGAACAAGAAATGCTTCCACCACATCACGTGTAGGAAGAGAAATTATTGGACCTGCAGGTCAAACAAGAAACAAAGATATGTACAAACCTGCGGATGCATCATCACGTTCAACGCAATTCACTACTCCTTTAGATGCTAAGTTTAATCCTAATAATAGAAAATCAATAACTCTCAAAACACTATTGGATAAAAATATTCCATTATCTAGATTTACGGGTGGAACTGGTGATAAGGTTACATTGAATCACATTACTACTGAGGTAGAAAAGTTTCAGATCGCAAGAAATTTCTATGTTCATGCTCAAGCTATTTCAATGTTTAGAAACCTAGATCAATTTAAGAATTATAATATTATGGTTGCTGAAGGATTATATGTTAAAGGTCCAAATGAAACACCAACTAAAGATAGTTTCAATGATTTAGCAACAACTGGTAGAGCTGTAGCGTATGAAATCTATAATTCAAGTGGAACTCTTTCTCCAACAGCAATGTTTGATTATGCTGAATTTTTAAAAGATAACTTTCATTATGATAAATTAGAATTATCATATGATCAGTTTCATCCTGATCAAAGACTTCATTGCCAAATTATAGTTGAGATACCAACTATACCCGAAACATTTACAGCTAACTTTAAAATGAAACTATCAACAAGATTCAATGGTAAAATACAAAGTGAAAGTGATTTGATTGAAATAACCCAACCTGCTACTTAGCCTCAATAGTTCTTTATAAATAGTAACATATATTTTAGAAGGTAATCATGGCTTTAAAAAGAACATTTTCAGAAGAAGACGCGGATCTTTCATCCGCTCTTGTCAGTTCTCGAATACATAAGAGTAGTGACATTAATCTTCTTTTTAAATCTAGAAAAATAAACTCTTCTGATTCTAATGAAGCAAGAGGAGACATCTATAAAGTTTTTGACGCAGCTGCAGTAAAGCAATCTGTTAAAAATATTGTCATGACTAATTTTGGCGAAAAGCCATTTAATGTTCAGTTTGGTGGAGATGTAGTAGGTTACCTTTTTGAAACAGTAGATGAAATAACAGAACAAGACATAAAAATTAATGTTCAGCAAGCAATTGAAATATATGAGCCAAGAGCAGAGGTTTTAGATATTTTTTGCGCTGTATATCCTGAACAAAATTATATTAATTTAACTATTAAATTTAGAGTAGTAAATTCTGAAGAAATAGTTGTTCTTGAAACGCAAATAGCAAGGTTAAGATAGATGGCAACAAATATACAATCTACAAAACTTGATTTTATCAATATCAAGAACAGACTCAAAGCTTATTTAAAAGATAAGTCTGAGTTCAATGACTATGATTTTGAAGGATCCGGCCTTAGTAATATTTTGGATGTATTGGCTTATAATACTCACATCAATGGTTTGATGGCCAATTTTGCTACGAATGAATCTTTCTTACACACTGCTCAATTAAGATCTTCGATGATTGGTCATGCTGAAAATTTAGGATTGGATGTAAGATCAAAAACAGCAGCTCAAGCAACTGTAAGACTTCATGTAAATGCAAGTGATCAAACAAACAGACCTGCTAGTATTGTTCTTCCGCAATATTCAACATTTACTGGTACTAATACTAATTCAACACATACATTTTTGACATTGAAAAAATATACAGCTTCTGACGATGGAACTGGTAGATATGATTTCTTAGATGAAGATGGAAATAGAGATCTTATAATTCATCAAGGGAAATTAAAAACTAAATCTTTCTATGTTGGACAAGCAGCTGATAATCAAGTCTTTATTATAAATGATACAACAATTGATACCGCAACTGCAGTTGTGAAAGTATTTCCCTCACCTGAATCAACAAGCTTCATTGAATATACTCCTTTGAATAAAGCTATCCAAGTATCAGCTACTTCAACATACTACACATTAAGAGAAGCACCAAATGGTAATTATGAACTTAACTTTGGTGATGGCGTTACATTTGGTAAAACACCCGCTACTGGATCAAGAATAGAAGTTGATTATCTTTCAACAGATGCGGCACTTGCCAATGGAACAACTGCTTTTACAACTGGAATTAATTTTGCAGTTCCTGGCCAAAAACCACTTAGAGTAGAAGCAAGAGCAGCTGCAGTTGGAGGTGATGAACCAGATTCTATTGAAAGAATTAGACAATTAGCACCACAAGCATTTGCTACACAACAAAGATTAGTTACTACAGAAGACTATAAATCTATGATTCTCAGTAAATTCAGCACTGTAAAAGATGTTTCAGTTTGGGGTGGTGAACAAAATACACCTGTTGAATATGGAAAAGTTTTCATCTCTCTTTTATTCAATGATGGTGTAAGTGAAAATAGCAAAAATGCTATTAAAACACAGATCAAATCTAACTTTACAGATCAACTTTCAATTATGTCTATCACACCTGAATTTATTGATCCAGTTGAATTATATTTGAATCTTGGTGTGGAATTTAACTACAATCCTGATTTAACTGGTCTCACATTAAATGCATTAGAGGCTAGACTAACATCTGATGTCATAAGACATTTTAGAGATGAGATTGGTACATTTGGTGAAGTATTTAGAAGATCGCAACTATTAAGTGATGTTGATGCATTTGATGATTCTATTCTTTCTTCAAAAACAACTGTTGAAATGGAGTTGAGACTTACACCTACTTTGAATACTGCTCAAACATATAATTTATATTTTCCAGCTCCTATTCAATCTGCGGCTGGTGAACTAGTCAGAAGTGCTGACTTTAGTTCAGAAGATTTATTAAAACAAGATATCGCAAGAATTGAAAGTAGTACGTTCACTCATGATGGAGTGGTTGGTAACTGTAAAGTTATAAACAGATCTCGTTCTAATATACTACAAGTTATAAACATTGACAATAATAATAAAATTGAAATTGATAATATTGGTGTATATAATGATGCATCTGGAACAGTAACACTAAACAATTTTCATCCAGTAAATATTATTAATCCAGTGAGCTATATTACTTTTATGGCTAAACCAAGAGATGAATCAATTATTAGAACATTAAGAAATTATGTTCTTAAATACAATTTAGATAAATCTTTCGTAAGCGGAAGTGTAGATAGAGAAACACTAAGAGTATCATTGTAATGCCATACAATAAAGATTTTGACAGATTAGATCTACAGATTGGACTTGAACAAAGTCTAGTAGCAGAAGTTTTGCCTGAATATTTCAAAACTGACTATCCTAATCTTATAAATTTTTTAGAAGGTTACTATGAATTTCTTGATAGTGGTGATGAGTTTGGTGCTTTACTTCATGATTTATTTCAAATTAGAGATATTGAAACAAACAATTTAGTGTTTCTTGATAATTTATTCAAGGAATATGGATTTGGTTTAGGCCAAGCTTTTTTCACAAAACCAAGAGAAGCAATAAGAAACTTTGCTAGATTTTTTAGAGTTAAAGGTACTAAATATTCTGCGGAAGGTTTCTTCAGAGCATTCTTTGATGAAGAGGTGGAAGTAGAATATCCAAAGAATAGTTTGTTTATTCTTAATGAATCAGAAATTGGTGTTGATTCAAAGAAAATTTTGCAGGATGGTGCCGCTTATCAGGTCTTATCTGTTCTTATTAAAGCACCACTTTCTTTTCAGACATGGGAAGAACTTTATAGAAAATTTGTGCATCCCGCTGGATTTTTCTTATCTAATGAAGTCGTAATTATAGCATCACAAAACAATGCTATATCTGCAGGACCAACTATTATTAACGAGCCAAGTTCCGATATTCTTGTACTCGATACGTTTTCAAATATTGTTACTACTGTTCATACAGACCCAACACTACTTGCTAACATGGGATCAGTAGTTTACAGAAGAGATGTTGAAGGCAATTATATTGCAGGCACTACTGCAGAAGGATATTTCATATATCAAGAAAGTGATACTAGTTATACAGCAATTAATCCAGGATCTAATGAAATAACAATCGCAAGATTAGATCCAGATCAAACCGTAAGAATTTATAAAGATTTTACTATTCCATATTTAGAAACAAAATATTCAAGTATCTACAATTGGATTCAAGAAACATCACATACACTTGATAATACGATGATTGAGCGTAGGAATCCATCAAGTGGCGACTTCCATGCAATTGACCTGTCAAGTACTCTGGAAGAAATTTCACAAGATTTATATGATTCAAATTATGCTGGCGCTTTTGGATCTTAATAAAAACTATATAAATAATACAACAAAGCAATAGGACACCGTTATGGGAACAGTAATAACCGACAATTTTAAATTAGAAATGGTGAATAGTTTAGTGTCTCATTTTAACAATGCGGACAATAACTTTTATATTGGTGTGGGCCGGTCTGAAGCCTGGAATGATTCTAATGATGCGGCACCAGTTCCAGTAAACACTGAAAAAGAAATTAGAAACTTTAGAAATGGTTTACAATCTTTGAAAAAAGTCTTTGCGGTTTCTGGAGTTGTACCAAGAGTCAATTGGACTAGTGGAACTGTTTACAGTCAATACGATGATCAACAAGTTGGAAGACCAACTCCTCCAAACTATGTAATGAATACTAATCATCACGTTTACATGTGTCTTAGAACTGGCAAGAATAAAAAAGGTGAGAATGTTGTTTCAACAGTAATGCCTACTAATTCAAATAATGATCCATTTGAAACTGCAGATGGATATGTCTGGAAATTTTTATATACAATTAGTGCATTAGAAGCTGATCAATTCTTAACCGCAAGTTTTATGCCAACACGTTATATTACTTCTGTTGATTCAAATTCAAGTGGTGTTGAGCTAAAACAGCACGAAGTACAAACTACGGCAAGAGCTGGTAGAGTTACTTCCTTTGTGATGGAATCAGGTGGTATTGGTTATGATTCGAACGATCCACCCTCAGTATTACTTATAAAAGGAAATGGTGATTCTTCACAGGTTGTTTCTGTATTCATTGAATCAGGAAGAATTACTAAACTTGAAATGGATAATGATTCAACTACTCTAGCTTATGGCGATGGCTATGAAGAAGGAGTGGAAGTTGTAATCACTGGTGGTGTAGGTTCGGGTGCTGTAGCAAGAGCGGTTATTTCACCTGCACAAGGTATTGGTCACAATGCAATGGCAGATCTTAAAACAGATGCTTTTGCAATGCATGTAAAAATTGAAGGTGATGACGATGATTTCATTGTTGGAAATGATTTCAGACAAATTGGTATTATTGCTAATCCTAAAAAGAATCAAGCAGTAGATTCAAACTTTACCGATCAGACTGGTACTCTTCTACGGGCAATGAAAGTGAATAACGTTTCAAACGTATTTACAACTGATAAAAGAATTAAAGCTGTTACAGGTACACAGGCTGAAGCCTTTGTTGATAGATATAATGATTCTGATAAAATTCTTTATTATCATCAGACACCTGCAACTGGATTTATAAACTTTGATTCAAATGATATAATTGATGAAGTAGATGGAAATGGTCTTGGCAACTTTGAGAACCACATAATTCCTGAAGTAAAACCATTCACTGGAGATGTCTTATACATAAACAATAGAGCTTCAATAATTAGATCTGCTACCCAAACCGAAGATGTTAAAATAATCCTTCAACTATAAGAGTGTTACATGGCAATTAAGTTTTCAAAAGATATATTAAAAACTCGCTACAAGGATGATTTTGACGCGGGAGATAATTATCATAGAATATTGTTTAATCCCCGCAAAGCTTTGCAGGCAAGAGAATTAACTCAACTTCAAACAATTATTCAAAAAGAAATTGAAAGATTTGGTAAAAACATATTTAAGGAAGGTGCTTCCGTATCACCTTCAGGAATTGTAATTGACGAAAAATACGAGTATATTAGACTTCAAGAAACATCAGTTCCGGCCTCAGCCATAGGTGATGAAGTATTTACCGCCCAGACATCTCAATTAAAATTTCAAGTGGTTGAAGCAATTAATCAAGATGGGGCGGCTGGATTAGATGCCACTCTGTATGTTAGATATACTGAAAGTTCAAATCATACACCAGGTTCAACACCCGCAAGAGTTTTGAATGGAGAACAGCTACAGGGCACATCACATGTTTTTAATGCTAAAACAACAAATGCTACTGGTGTCGGATGCAGAATAAGTATTGGTGAAGGTGACTTCTTTGTCGCTGGTTTGTTTGTTCACGCTGATGCTCAATCTTTAATTATTTCTAATTATGATTCATCAAAAACAACTACAGTTGGCTTTAAAATCACTCAAGAATTAATTACTGCAGATGATGACGCAAGTCTATTTGATAATCAAGGTGCAACTCCAAATATATCTGCACCAGGTGCCGATCGTCTGAAAATTAATCTTGAACTTACAACTAAAGATAAAGTTACTGATAATTCACCATTTGTTTTCATAGCTGATATTAAAAATTCTGTTGTTATTGATAGAGCTGAAGCTCATAGTGATTACAATAAAATTAACGATGCCCTTGCTGAAAGAACTAAAGATGAATCAGGTAATTATATTACTCAGCCATTTTTAATCTCTTTCGATTCTGCTGATGCTAGTAATTTAACGATGAGTGTAAGTGATGGTACCGCTTATGTAAATGGTTATAGAGCTGATAGACCAGTTCCTTCAAAAATTACTGTGGAAAGATCACAGTCAACTAAAAGTTTTAGTGGAGAAAATGTTCCCGTTTCATTTGGAAACTATATAATAGTTCAAGACGATGGATATAAGGGTCTTCCTGACCTTGCTAATTTTAGTAAAGTAACTATTTCAAGTAATAATTTAAACATTAATTCTCCAATAGGAACTTGTAGAGTTAGATCAATTGATACTATTCCTAATACAAGTCCTGCTGAAAAAAGAATGTACATTTTTGACATTGTAATGAATGCAGGTCAAAATTTTAGATCAGCAAAAAGTATTGGCTCAGGATCTAATTTCTTTGCTAAAATTAAAACCGAAGATCTTGGTGATGGCACTTCAGTAGCTGTTTTAAAAGAAGCAAGTAATAATGCACTACTTTTTGATTTACCAAGAATAAGACCTCGCACATTATCAACTACTTCATATCAAGTACAAAGATATTATAGTTCACAGGCAACAGGTTCCGGTGGTACTCTCAATCTGGCAACTGGAGCTACAGATGATAAATTTGCTAATTCAACCGAATGGTTATTTTTCCAATCATCTGACGGCACTCCTTTAACAGTAACAGGTACTCCAGCAGTTGGTGGAACAAGTACGGCCGTTAATTTTTCTGAAATTTCAAGTGCGGGTGTGAATGTTGATGCGCTTGTTATAATTCAAAAGAATAATGTCAGCCATGCATCTAAAACTTTAACCAGATTTCCAGCAACAGGTAGAACTGGTAATTTATCACCTACAACAGATGCTGAAGGCAATGTCGTCTTTATGCTAAGTAAAGTTGATGTTCATGAAATGCTCGAGATTACCGATACTACATCTGAAAAGAATGACATATCAGATTATTTCACATTTGATAACGGTCAAAGAGATGGATTTTATGAACAAAGTAGACTCATTCTAAAAAGTGGTTACACAAATCCTGGTTCTATTCAGGTTGCTTTTAATTATTTCCAAGCAGATGCACAAGGAACTGGACATTACTTCT
>Ga0213858_10001187_pt1 | contig 12414 bp, 9 predicted proteins | sample PICome_FD_160122 | JGI IMG/M metagenome (GOLD analysis project Ga0213858, IMG submission 160122) | Coastal seawater microbial communities near Pivers Island, North Carolina, United States - PICO245 | ecosystem: Environmental > Aquatic > Marine > Coastal | place: USA: North Carolina | collected... | reverse complement strand
ATTCCGCATCATCTACACTGGCGGAAAGTGGATCGATCAAGGTGGCTGCATCTGAAGAGTCAATCGGCTGTGCCGGCACGATGGCATCACCCGGCAGTGATAACTGTCCATCGGCAGTTGCGCTAGCACCTGAAGTGGTTGACGGAAGAGCAATGCCGTACTGCCGTGCCAGCGCTTGCTGTTGTGAGGGCGGTAGGTTTTGAAACTCTGCAATGATTTCTGGGGAAATGCCGGGGGGTAACGTCTGGCTAAACGCAGGCCATGCGCTGAGCATTAGAAGTAGCGTTAAAAATCGTTTCATACTGGATCCTAGTGTTGGCGTTTTGCCACTGGCCCCGAGTCAGGCCCCCAATACCGCCATTTTGACAAGGTTATGGTTGGAATCAACCATCCTGCTGGATTTAGCCGATTACCTGATTCGTGCGGTAGCCCGCAGGAGAGCGGATGGCGACGCGGGGTTCCGTAAGCAAAGACTCATCAGCCATCAGCCATCAGCCATCAGCCATCAGCCATCGCCGGTTACGAGAATGTCTCAGGGTAATTCGCCGATGATCAGGGAGCAGATGCGCTCGATGTCCTCAAGAGCCAGATCAAAGTAAAGCGGTAGGCACAGAATACGGTTGGCGATGTCGTCGGCGATGGGCGCGGGATCACCGGTGGCTGACGACTCATACTGGGTCAATGACGGATAAAAATACCGGCGCGGGAATATATTGTGGGCATTCAGCACGTCACAGACTCTAAGTAGTAGGGCTTCGCTTTCCAGAACGATCGGAAAATACATGTGGTTGCAGCCGTCACCGTGAAGGTGCTGAAGCGCGATTCCTTGTCGGCGACCCAGCGCCACGGCGTACCGTGCGTACTTATCCCGTCGATCAGCGATAATGTCACTGAAATAGGGGAGTCCTGCTAACCCCATAGCAGCATGCAACTCGCTCAATTTTCCATTCACGCCGTCATCGACAACGATGGCTTTTTTGTCGAGTCCAAAGTTTCTTGACCGTTGTATTTTCGCTCGTACCTCGGGGTTCGTAGCAATACAGCCGCCCCCCTCGGCCGTGTTCAGGAGTTTGGTTGCATGCAGGCTAACGGCGGATACGTCACCCGCATTGAGAACGCTCTCTCCATTGAACGTAGTGCCGAGCGCATGGGCGGCGTCGTAGATAACTTTCAGCTTGTGTTTGGTCGCTATTGCCTCGATTCGTTCTACGTCACAAGGGTTACCAAAGACATGCACCGGCATGATCGCGACCGTATTCGCGTCGATCAATGCCTCGATCTTGTCAACGTCGATATTAAGTGTACCGGGATCGATATCACAGAAGCGCGGTGTACAGCCCTCGGCTTTGATCGCACCAACAGTGGCAATCCAGGTAAAAGGCGTCGTTATGATCTCGCCTTTCAATTCCAGCGCCTTTATCGCCAATTGGATAGCCGTGGTACCGTTATTTACCGCTGTAAAACTGGCACAGCCCAGCATCTCTGTTAATTCCGCCTCGAGCCTCTGGGTCATCGAACCATTGTTGGTCAGAATATTGGATGCCCAGACTTCCTCGAGTAGTGCTTGGTACTCCGATAGTGGCGGAATAAAGGGCCGGGTGACGTATATGGGATCAGAGTTAGGCATGTTTGACTTGGCTACTAGGTCCTGTTGGCGCTACTTCGAATTGCATTAATGGTCGCTTTTAGACAAGGACCAACACGTCTAATGGCTTTCAATGGCATCCGAGTGTGCGTCCTAATATCAGGGGGCGAAAAAAATGATGGGGTAAAGATGATGAATGCTGCCAGGCAGTACGCATCATCGGTGCGGCTAGTGTAGCGCTTTCCCGGGGACTTGGGTGGTGAAATTGTACTCAGTACGCCTCGTGCTTGAGGATTGATTTTGGCGTTTTGAGCAAGATCTCCCAGTCAAGTCTTAGTGACCAGTTGTTAATGTATTCAAGGTCATACTTCAAACGAGACTGCATCTTGTCGATTGTGTCGGTCTCACCCCTGAAGCCATTGACCTGTGCAAGACCTGTAATTCCTGGTTTGACCCGATGGCGTGCCATGTAGGCCGTCAGTTTGTCCGCATAATAGTCATTGTGCTGCGTGGCATGAGGTCGAGGTCCTACTAACGACATGTCGCCCCAGATTACATTGAAGAGTTGCGGTAACTCATCCATGGACGTCTTCCTCAGCAAGCGCCCGAGGGCTGTTACTCGGGAGTCACCAACAGTGGCTTGCTTAACCTCCTCGTCATCATGCAGACGCATTGATCTAAACTTCCATATTTTGAAAGGGTTGCCATTTAATCCGTGACGCTCCTGGACATAGAAAACCGGCCCCTTTGAGGTCAGTTTGACGCCAAGGGCGAGTAAAACGAGCACTGGACTCAAAGCAATGAGCAAGCCAAAAGCTATTAAGCGATCCGCTAAATGTTTAACAAAGACCGAACTCGGATAGCTGGTTAACGGGCTAGCGTTGAGATAAACCGCGCGAGCACCCTCGAATGAGTCAATGTTCGGATTGAACAACACCATACTGGTTGGCCTAACGACCCAAACAACATCTGCAGTCGTATCCAGAAGGTCGACATATAATTCCTGCACCAACATGGGATCATCAGTCGGGAGTGCGATAAAGATTCTTCGCACCTGCTGCGCTTCCACTATGCCGTGGAGATCCGAGAGTTGGCCTATGACCGGCATTGTCCGCCCATTATGGGGGAGTGTTATCTCCGCTGATGCATCTGCAGAACCATTTGTTTCATCGACGAAGCCAATAAGTTTCCAATGCGGGGAGTCTAGAACTTGAGTGGCAATTGAGGTTGCCCAATCGCCCGTGCCGATAACTAAGGCCTTAATTGTGTTTGCGCGGCTTGCGGCGATCGCTCTGATGACCTCTTTTAGTGCAATCGCAACGGCTATCTGCGCGGCCCAGCTGACCACGAACCAAATCGCGACAATGTTGGTAGGGTAGGTCGCAGACGTACCACTGATAAACGCGAGGAGCATGAGTGCAGTGCCGGTGCTCACCCATGCAGAGCTAATTTTGGTCGCTAACGATGCGCGAGTCGACTCAAAACTATAGACGCTTAGTACGCTATAGATGGGATATGAGACAAGCAGAGTGCCGATCACCATCAGGCGGTACTGCGAATCAGGAGCTTCGCTGTAGCTAAATAAAATGACGGCAAGTGAGACTGTGGCGCTCACCATTGCGGCCACCCAGTGCATAAAGGCAATCAAACCAAGCGGCAGGTGGAACCCTTGATATGTATTTACCGATCTAGTCGAAGACCGAATTATTAACTTGGTCACGCAATTCCTCTGTCGACCCCGACTATGCACAGCCGATATTCGAATTGTAGCAGGGTGGTTTCATTTAAATTAACAACGTCTTAGTACTTCATGACAATTTAGGGCGATAATTTACGGGCGTCTGAGTCGCTGGTAGACATCCTTTGTTTTTTGCGCCGCAACCTCCCAGCTGAAGTCGGTCTTAATTCGTCGCATCAGGGTTGTTGCCGACATATCGGGCTCAGCCTGTGTGGATTTGCGCTCTAGCTCTCCCGCCAATCGCTCGATATTGCCAACAGGGAAATAGCAGTTGGATGCCAGAGCTACTTCGGTGTGAGCTGGGATATCAGATATCAGAGGATCGAGACCAAAGCTCATGGCCTCCAGCAGGGCGATCGGCAGCCCCTCGTGATAGGACGGCAAAACAAACACTTTGGCATTGGAGAACACTTCGGCGAGCTCATTTCCTGATATGAATCCCGTGAGGATGATGTTGTCGCTCGCCTCAGATTCCGCCTTAATCGACCGGCAGTACTGACTGTCATGGTCGGCATCACCGGCAATCACCAGTGGCAGCGAGCCTCCCGATTGCTTGTGGGCGGCGATTAGGTCATGCAGTCCTTTCTCGGGAACGAATCGCGCAACGCAGAGCAAATAGCCCTTGGGTTCTAAGCCCAAACCAGCGAGATAATTTGACGCGGGTAGAATGTTTGCCGACTTCGCGCCATTCGGTATGAGTTCTGACCGTGTCCTGACTTTTTCCGCAATATGGGTTTGTATGTGTCGCGATATGGCGATGCATTCATTGGCGCAACGACAGCCGTAATATTCCCCCGCCCGCAATAAGATCTTGGCAACGCGACCCCACTTCTGTCGCTCGTAGTCAGCTCCGTGATGGGTGATCACAACTCGCATTCCTAAAAGCCTAGCAAGTGGTGCAAGAAGCCCCGGGCCTATCGCGTGGATATGGACGATGTCGGCCCGCCAGAAAAAAGCGTGGAATACCGCGATGAACGTGTGACAGATGGTTTCAAGCCGGCTTGATCTCGGTGACCAGATATCAACAAACTCGATGCCGGGCAACGATTTGCGGCTATTAATCACATAGGGTTTTCGTCTCGCGACTCTAATGTCCAGTGTATTGTCCACCATCAGTGGATAAAGGTTTTCACAATGGCTTTCGATGCCGCCCAAAATATTGGGGAAGCCTCGCAAACCGACAACAAATACCTTCATGTGGACCGCGCCCGCGCTTGGTCGTAGATGTCAAGCAGGGTGCTGATATGCAACGCTTCGTTGAATTGCCGCTCTACTTTCGCGCGACCTCGCTGTCCCATCTCTGTGGCGAGACCGGGATTAGCCGTTAGCGAGGCGATCTGTCTGGCTAGATCAGAGGCGTCACCGGGTTTAAACAAAAGGCCGTCCACCTTGGTTTCGATGAGCTCCGGAATGCCACCGATATTCGCACCGATAATCGGGCGCCCGTGGGCAAAGCCCTCCATCACCGTGAGCGGTGAGTTCTCATACCATCTCGAGGGCACGACAATGGCAAGCGCTTCGCTAACTAGTTGCTGAAGTTTGTCACCCGATTGAAAGCCTAGAAAACGAATAGTGTCGACTCCATTCTCCTCGGCTTGAGCTTTCAACGCTTGCTCTTCGGGTCCAGTGCCCACAATCCAGTGCGGCACATGGGGGTTTATGGCCGCGGCATCGATGAAGGTATCGATGCCTTTTTCCTTTGATAAACGACCGAAATAGAGGACGTAATCACCAGCTGATTCCGCCACTCGGTGTTTGTCTACTGCGACGAAGCTGGGCAAGTAGACAATCTTGTCTCTATCGATACCGAACTCGATGAGTTTGTCGCGGTAAAAATGACTGACCGCAATGAAGAGATCGATCTGGTCGTAAAGCCCGGCTGACTGGTGCAGATACATTTCAAGCGTGTTGACTAGGCTTCCAGCCAGTGAGCCTTTGGTGCATCGATTCATCAGTAACTGATAGTGCTTCCCACCTTTGCAGCGCTCGCACACCTCGCCGTTCACATACATTTTGTAATTGCCACAGACCATTTTAAGATCGTGGAGGCTGGCGACGATGGGGATATTTCGCTTCTTAAGTGCGCCCAATATCGAGGGTGATAGCTGATGGTAGATGTTGTGTATGTGGGCGATATCAAAGGATTCTTGATCAAGCAGTGATGAAATTTTCGAGCGAGCCTCAAACGAATAAAGGATCTTTGAGGAGGCGATGATCTTGTTGCCAAGCCCCGACTTTTCATAATCGACGTTATCGACAAAAAAGTGATCGTGGTCAGAAGGCAGATTCTGTTCGTCCCTCATCGAGAACGGTACGACGTGGTGACCAGCCTTCCGTAACTGCTCCATCTCTCCGAGATAGATCGTCTCGGCACCACCTTTGGGTCGGTAGTATTTATTAACAGAGAGAATTCTTAAGCTCACCCGAGAGTACCTACTCACTCAGTTGCTGCGCGTCGTCAGTGTTTGATGCCACGGTTTTTAAGTGCGCTTTCTGGCGCGCAAGACCCAGCGAAAAAAAGACGAGGAAACTGAGTAAGAAGTTGTCGAGGAGGTTCTCGCTCAGCATGAAGATGAATATCCCAAGCGCAATCACTAAGCTATCTTGATCGAGGCGGCTGGTGTCTTTGAGTGCGGTCAATACCAAAGTGGCAAACAGGGCCATGCTGAAGATACCGCCTTCAAACAAGACTCGAAGCCAATCGTTGTGCGGCAGCTTTTCACTGAAGGTCAGTGTTTCAGACGCCGTAAATCCAAACCCTAGCCATAGCTTTGAGGGCTCTGCGACCATCATGAGTACGATATCGAGCCACTGTTTTAGTCGCCAGAAAACCGAGGCGTCGTAATAGTTTCCATCGGTAATGGCAGAGGCATCTTCGAATGACATATTGACTAGGGCATCGAAAAAGTTGGACTGCGCCATGGTCCAAAGAATCAGCACCGCGTTACTGATTCGGTCCATAAACGACCATTCAACCAATAGAGCTAAATACATGAGTGCTGCGGTCACCAACAGGGCGCCGATGAGAAACGTTGGTTTACGGATCGCGATCAGGGCGAATGCGCCTACCATTCCAACCACACCGCCGAGTGTGCCTACCAGCATCAGCACTGGGATTAGTAAATAGGAGAGCCCGCGTTGTCCGGCAGTAATGGTGATCACCAGGGCAATCGCCATGATCAGACCTGATAGATTGTTCCTGTTGGCAACGAAGGCGATCGAGCCAAAGTAGTAGCCGGAGCCTCCCAGAACAAACCAGTAGAAGCCAAGTAAAATAACGGGAAGGCCAAGAAGGAGAAACTTGGCCTGTCTAAGCGCAAACATACTCGAGTCGAGGTGACTGTTCACGCCCATGAAATAAAAGAAGTAGAGCAGAAGGTATTTCGTGTGGTCGTACAGGTCAGGGTAGGGTTGGAAAGGTACACTAGCGACGAATACTGCGACCGATCCGAGCATAACAAGCAGCGAGAATTGCTCGAATTCGAAGGCGCCTTTCGAGGACGCCCGTAGCAAAAAGAAGAGCGGTACTAGTGCCGAGGGCAGCGCGTACAGAATACTCGACGGCAGGTTTAAGAAGTAGAACACCAACTGCAAAAACGCATAGGCTGAGACAACGCTGACAATAATCTTGTCGAGCGTAATGTCCTGATTGAAGAATGAGCGCTCCATTGCTAAATAGAAACTTAGCCAGTTACCGGAAAGCGACCATACACGAAAAAAGTCATGCCATTATCTGCCAATACTGTCGGCCCATCAGTTTCGGAGGCGCGCTAGCGTCAGCACGAGAAAGCAGCTAATAAATCCGCCAACCAGCGTAATGACAATACACGTAAGCGCTCGGCTGGGCCCCGTTTTTTCCACGGGAACTGTCGGCGGGTCGATGGTTTTGAAGACGTATTCGTCCCTTACATTTGCCAGCATAATCGTTTCGGTCTGGCGTTGGATTAGGTCGTAGAGTAGCGTTTTCGATTCGGCAACGGTGGTATTTTCCAACTCCTGCATGAGGTAGTTAATAGATCGCTCGGCTTCTTCTACTTCTTGCGTTTTCACGAAGGCATTGATTTCGTCGACGACTATTTCCACCCACTCCTTTGTTAGAAAAGGTGAGTAGTGCTGAACAGTGATACTGACAAAGGACCCCGTTCGATTTATCGAAAAAGTTTCACGCCAAACTTTATGAGCTTCTTCGAGGCTAGGCTCAGCGGTATAGGGTGGTTTGACATCGCGCACCCATTTGTTCTGGGTGGTGTCGTACAGCCGCTCGCGGATTAATAGCGACCCCGTCTGCTCGTCCCAGCCCTCGGCAGCTATTAGCGGTACGAGGATGTCGTGCTTGTCGATTAGGAGCTTAAGAAATCGCCTTGACTGAAGAACCTCGATTGCATAACCAATCTGTTGGTCGTCACCTCCCAGCGACAAACCCGCCACACTCGCAAGCCCCGCGTATTGCTTCATCAGCGAACTAAGACTACTGCTCGATTGCTCAGCTTGTGTGAGTCTGGTGGTTGAGCTGTAAATATTAGGCAGTGACAGTGCGTAGAACACCGCACCTATTGCGCACACGGTCGTGATGCTAGTGATGATCCACTTGCCATCCCACAGCGTGCCAATGATCTCGCCCACATTGACAGTTACAAGGCTGGACTGGTTGTTATCCGTCATGGGTGGCTTCTCGCAACACTGGTTATACGCTTGATGAATAGGATAACAGATGTGCTTAAGCACCCTGCCGCTAAATTTGCCCGAGTTTTTCGCGCTGGCGATCATCTCCTATCGCCCAGGATATTTGCACCTCAATCACCTCGCCGCACATTTTCTCGGGGCATTCTGCCGCTAAAGTTTGACGGCAAGCCCAGGAACTCGCATATCGGCGAGGAGGATGCGCTACCCGCAATATTTATTTCTAAGAGCTGTGTTTCAGGTAGTAAGGCTCGTGCCGTTGAGTTGTGCTGGCGGAAAGCCGTGAGCAACTTTTCTCGACCATACATGGGTTCTTCAGTGGGTTCTCCGTATTGTTTGACGTGTGCTTCGTACATATAACCTACTGCAATATAGGAGTCAGTTTGCATCTTGGCTATTAACTCCTTGTTCGACGCGTTGCGCGGCAATTTTAAGTGCTCGTAATGATGATTGATTAGGCTTTCTAACCATTCTTCTTCATCTCTCGTTGATAAAATATAGAGTGCGTCGGGATAGCGAGAGATTAAGAGTGGTAGGAACCAGGTCCAGCTGAAAGGAGCATCTTGAAAAACTTCATAGCGATCTATCCATCGCCAAAAATTATCATCTGGAGAAAACGAACTTTGGTGTATTAGCCTTTCCCCTTGCCATTGGGGTGCCACACGAAAACCCGCCGTCGAGAAAAATGTTTGCAATGAGGTAGTGCCGGTCTTGTTTCTTCCAATGCAAAACACTTTTGATCCAGTAACTCCCTGGAGCTTTCTTGCCCCCAGTAGTCTCAGGCGGCGCCCTGGGTAAAGGACGGCAAACCGTAGGCGGTTAAGGGCACGCTCAGCAACTACTCTCACTGTATTGCCTCATTTCGATGGATAGTCAGCAAAGATGGCGTGTCTAACGTTGTAAGGAAAAGCCAGGGCGGAGAGGCAAGTCCCTTACCGGACTCCGGTTTGGACTTCAGCGTGGCCACTTCGCGACGCAGCGCGGGAGTCATGTCTGGGTGGTTGGCCATGAGCCCCGCGCAGACCGCTGTGCACATCAGCGCATAGAACTTGATTAATCCGTATGCGATGAGTTCTATGACAGCTGGGAACAAAGGCAGTAGCGCTGAGCTGATCAGCACCGAATAGAGCTGCTCGAGGTAGTTAGCGATTGCATTTCGTTTAGCGCTCATAGCTATGTATGTCCGGTAATGGACGCGAGAGGACCACTTCAGGTTAGTACGCGATATCAGGAGGCTTTCTATTCCGCCAAGTTTACCAGAAACCTCAATGCCTGTTCTTTCGGTCGATTGTGCAGGAATTGTGTTCAGCAACCGACTCAGCGCAAATTCGATTATCGGGTTGCGACTCTCAAGGTGATTCGCAATGATGGTGTTAGAGCGAGATAAGAGAGCAATAACATGAATGATCTTTCGCAGCCTTCATCGTTGGAACCCACGGCAGACGCCCAATGGGCGGCGTTTAAGCCCCTCGCAAACGCTGAGGACTACATCGCCAGCCTGACCGGGCGCAATCTCGAGGTTTATCTCTTGGGTGAGCGTATCGATGAGCCCGTTGATCATCCGATTATCCGGCCATCGATCAATGCGATGGCTGAGTCCTACAAGCTAGCTCTCGCTGAGCCCGAGCTTGCTACCGCTTGGTCCTCGATTAGCGAGCGTTCGGTTAATCGGTTTTTGCACATTCCCGAATCACCGCAAGATCTGGTTACCAAAAACAAGATGCAACGCCGAATGGGCCAGCTTACCGGCACCTGTTTTCAGCGCTGTGCAGGGCTCGATACTGTGAGCGTGCTGCACTCAATCACCTACGACATCGATCAGGCGCACGGCACCGAATACCATCAGCGCTATCTCAAGTTTCTGAAGCGTGCACAGATCAATAATTTGATTGTCGGCGCCGGTATGACCGACCCCAAGGGTGATCGCAGCAAGCGTCCGAGCGACCAATCCGACCCCGATCTCTTCATGCACGTGACCCGTCGTACCGATGCCGGCCTTTACGTCACAGGTGCCAAAGCGCACATGACGGGCGGGCTCAATTCACATTGGATTTGTGTGATGCCCACCATGAATATGATGGAGGCGGATCGCGACTACGCCGTCATCGGCATGGTGCCTGCGACGGCACCCGGGCTTACCTACATCTACGGTCGTCAGTCTTGCGATACGCGAGCACTCGAGCCGGGCGATATCGATAAGGGTAATGCGACCTACGGTGGCCAGGAGACCCTCGTGGTGTTCGATGAGGTGTTTATCCCTTGGGCGCACGTGCTCATGGATGGCGAGTATGAGTTTGCTCAGGAGCTAGTCACCCGGTTCACCGCCTATCACCGGGCGAGTTATGTCTGTAAGACCGGCTTGGGCGATGTCATGATCGGTGCCGCCTCGTCGATCGCCGAATACAACGGCGCCGAAAAGGCGAGCCATGTTAAAGACAAGCTAGTCGAGATGACTCACTTGAACGAGACGATTTATTCGTCGGGTATTGCGTCCTCACATGAGGCGACGCAGTTGGCGAGTGGCGCTTTTATCAACGACCCCGTGCTTGCCAATATCTGCAAACACAATGTTACCCGCTTTCCCTACGAGATCTCGCGGCTGACGCAGGATCTGGCCGGTGGCTTGATGGTGACCTTGCCTTCGCAAGCGGACTTCGAGCACGAGACTATCGGACCAAAGCTCGAGAAATACCTTCAGGGCAAAACCTCGGTTACCACCGAAGATCGGACCCGCATGTTGCGGTTGATAGAGAACATGACGCTTGGCCGAAATGCTGTGGGTTACCTCACCGAGTCAATGCACGGCGCAGGCTCACCACAGGCGCAGCGGATCCAGTTGCAGCGCGAGACTGACTTCGACACTAAGCAGGCTCTGGCACGACGCCTCGCCGGCATCATTGCTACCGATCTAGACTGAGAGTCGACATCATGGGTCATCCACTCAATTGGGTTCATCGTTAAGCGTCGACGACTCCTGAGTAATCTGGGCTGCCCATTGACGACTCCACGCCCGTCCTTTGATGCCGAATAATCAAAGCTGAGGCCGCGCTTTTTAGCCCTAGAAAGCAGCGTCTATCCTCGCAAAGAAAAACGGCCCCTTGGGGCCGTTCTGGAATTCCATTAGGTGGGCATCACACGATACCAAGTGATGCCAATGCTCTAGACGACGGTAAAGCCCGCTCGGCTAATCGGGAGCGCTCTGATTCGCTCACCACAGGCATTGAAGATGGCGTTGCAAACGGCCGGTGCCAGCGGTGGTAAGCCTGGCTCTCCTGCACCCGTTGGGCGGTAACCTGAATCCAAGACTTCCACATGCACTTTTGGACTCTGTGGCATGCGTAGCAGTGGGTAGCTATCGAAGTTGCTTTGCTCGACCGCACCATCGACGATAGTAATGCGCTGTGCTGCCATGGTGCTGACACCGTCAACCACCGAACCCTGCAACTGATTCTCTAGCCCCGACATGTTGATGACCTGTCCAATATCAGCCGCTACCCAGACATCGTGGACACGAACGTTCTTGCCCTCGACACTGACCTCAGCGACCTCGGCAATGTGTCCGGCGTGACTGAAGAAGAAGGCGAGCCCTAGTCCACGACCTTCGGGTAACTCACGGCCCCATCCTGCTGCCTTGGTTACGGCTTCGATGGTTGCTTTGGCGCGGTCAACATTGAGAGTCCGATAGTTGCCATCCTCAATCCAGCCTTTGTTGCCGAGGGCCGACAGCAGGAAGTCGCGATGATCGACGCCCGCCCAATTTGCCAGTTCTGCAATAAACGATTGCTCGGCAAAGGCGTAGACGTTTGAGATCGGCGCTCGCCATGCTCCGGTTGTGGTTTTTGAGGCAACAAAACTCTGCTCGACAAGGACATTAGGTAACACCTTGCCCGGGAAGTCGTAGGGGATATAACCCGCACCGTAATTGGCGGATTCCCCATCGGCAGAGCAGGAGGCAATGTGGTTTTTCCAACCGGTGAGTTCGCCCGACTCGGAGACTGCAGCCTGCAGACGATAGTAAGTCGGGGCTCTGAAGTAATCGAAGGCCATGTCGTCTTCACGACTCCATTGCAATTTCACGGGCTTACCGATTTGTCGGGAAATCGTAGCCGCTTCATAGACGTATTCATTGGTCAGACGACGACCGAATCCACCGCCCCCGCGAAGTTGATGGATGGTCACGGCTTCTTCGTCAATCTTGAGGAGCTTCGCAACACGACCGCGGAGCGAGCCCGTGGTTTGGCTGCTGGTCCAGATCTCTACCTCGTTACCGCGCACATGTACCAGCACCCCTTGTGGCTCGAGCTGCGCATGCGACACAAAGTCGGTGTGATAGGTGGCATCGGCGGTGACGGCTGCGGTCTCAAATGCGGCATCGACATCACCCTGGCGATCGAGTTCTTTGCTGCTCTTG
>Ga0213858_10001186_pt1 | contig 12419 bp, 17 predicted proteins | sample PICome_FD_160122 | JGI IMG/M metagenome (GOLD analysis project Ga0213858, IMG submission 160122) | Coastal seawater microbial communities near Pivers Island, North Carolina, United States - PICO245 | ecosystem: Environmental > Aquatic > Marine > Coastal | place: USA: North Carolina | collected... | reverse complement strand
AGTATTTCTATCCCATTCGTAATGCAACCATGCAGCCGATACAATTTTTCCAAACTCTAATACACTTGCCATAAATGCAATACTTAATGCAGCACCACTAAAGATTGTCATTAAACCGACAATACTAAAATATGCAGCTGTTGCTGCTAGAGTTAAGGACGTAAATAAAGTTAACCATTTCATAATATTATTTATAGGGAATATTTCCAATTGACATAAGCATGCTTCGCTTCGTCATCGCGAACCTTTACAATCATATCAGATAATAATGCATCCTTTGGCATCTTATAATATTGTATTGCTAAATCTGGTGCAGGTACATCTTGTATTACACCTTCTTCAATTAATTCTAAATAATTTGTGTAACTACGAACAGCTTCTTCTTCAAAGTAGTGTACCATGCGATGAGCAGTTTTTGGAAAGAATACGTACATGATAAAATAAAAATTCCAAAATATTGCTTGAGCTGCAAGAATTAATAATCTTTCAAATAAATTTGGTTTAGCAATTTCAATAAAGAACATGAGATGCATTCTTTCGTTTTCAGCTTCAGCAAGCAATTCACGTATTTTTGGACCATATCCTGTTTCCATTCTTCGTAAACTTCTTAAATGAATCCACATACCTGCAACCATGCCCGGTACTCCAGCGATAGTTTCAAGTACTACTGCTCTATGTCCATATCTCTTAGCAAAGAATGTATCAGCAAAGAATCGAAAAAACTTTGTCATTGAACGTGCTACTAAATCTTTCATTGTATTTTCTCAAATGCATCAACTACTGCTTCGACTAGTTCATACATCATTGTTGTGGTGTGTATGGGGGTGGGCGTAATTCTTAATCGCTCTGTACCAACATCGACAGTTGGACTATTAATTGGCTGAATATAAATTCCATGCTCATTTAAAAGATAATCCGACATCTCTTTACATCGTTTAGAATCATTTACCATAACAGGAATGATATGAGTACATGCTTCAGGATGTACTTCTAAACCAGCTTCGAGTATCATATCTTTAATAATACGAGAGTTACGCTGATGTGTTTCTCTTACTTCGTTGTGTTCTTTTAAATAACGTATTGATGCAATACTACCTGCGCACATTACTGGACTTAAACTTGTTGTGAATATAAATCCAGACGCTACTGAGCGTATGGCATCCAAAACAATATCACTACCAACAATGTAACCACCGTGACCACCAAACGCCTTTCCAAGTGTTCCATTTATAAAATCTACCCTATGTTCTAATCCTAATTTTTCACAATAGCCTGCACCTGTTTCACCATATAAACCAACTGCATGAACTTCATCAATATAGGTTATTGCATTGTATTTATCTGCTAAATCGCAAATATCTTTTATTGGTGCAACATCACCGTCCATACTATAAACAGATTCAAATACAATACATGGGGTTTGGAAATTTTCTTGACATTTTTGTAATGCAGATTCCAATTCTTCCATGTTATTATGTTCCCAAATAATTTTATCAGCACGACTATGTTTAATTCCCATAATCAATGATGCATGATTTTTATTATCTGAAACAAAACAAATATTTGGAATAATACGACTTAGAGCGATCATGCTCCATTCGTTAGCTACATATGCAGAAGTGAATAATAAACCACGTTCTTTTTTATGCAATAGTGCTAATTCTTTTTCCAGTGTTACATGATAATGAGAGGTACCCCCAATATTTCGAGTACCTCCACTACCTGAACCTGTTTTATCCAACGCAGTTTGCATAGCATCAATAACATATTGATTTTGACCCATACCAAGATAGTCATTACTGCACCAATTAATAATGTTCTTTGGTGAGTATTTACTATACCAAGTTGCTCTTGGAAATTTACCTCGTTCTCTAACTATATCATTAAATACTCGATAATTTCCATTCGCTTTAAGTTTTTCAATTACATCTATAAAAGGTTGTTCGTCAATCATTTCATGCTCTATGCTGCGTAAGCGTCGTCCCAATCTCCTTTCAAACCAGCAACTTCATATTCAGTCACTCTGTTTTCAAAGAAATTAGTATGGTCTGCACCATTCAATACCCATTCCAACCAAGGAAGTGGATTGTCTTTAACTTTAAAGTTTGGTTTCATACCAAGTTGTAGTAAGCGTCTGTCTGTAATATAACGAATATATTGCTTGACTTCTTCTTTTTCTAATCCTTCAATGTCACCCATTTCATAAGCGAGGTCGATGAATTTATCTTCAAGGTCAACAATATCTTTTGACATCTCATAGATTTCTTTCTTAAACTCATTATCGACAACACGACTATGTTCTTTAACAAATGCTTTAAAGAGTTTTGAGTTACCTTCAACGTGAATAGATTCATCACGAATACTCCACTCAACTACTTTACCCATACCTTTCATTTTACCGAAACGCTGGAAGTTTAATAGCATTACGAAAGAAGCAAAGAGTGCAACACCTTCGTTGAATACTGATTTAGCTAATGATAAACCAAGACCACGTAATGTTGCTGTATCAGCTTTTCTCATATAGTCAATCTTATCTGCCATTTCTGAATATTCTAAGAACGCGTGGTATTCACTATCAGGTAGTCCAAGGGTTTCATTTAATAATGCATAAGCTCTCTGGTGGATACCCTCACGAGCTGCAAATGACCCAAGCATATTACGAATTTCATTATTCTTAAACTTAGGAATAAATTGGTCGTAATAGTTTTGACCGACAGCAACATCAGATTGAGTAAATAATCTTAAGATATTTGTAATGTACTCTTTTTCAACTGGTGTAATCTTTCCACCTTTCCAATCAGCTACATCTTCTGATAAATCTAACTCATCTTCAATCCAATGTGCTTTTTCATGTCTTGTTGTAATTTCTACAGCCCATGGATAATGAAAGGGCTTATATGTTTCTGAAAACTCTAACAGACCACCTTGCTTCTTAACAAGAGTATCTGCAATAGCCATAAGGTCATTATATGTTCCAATGTGTTTATCGTCAATAAAAATTTGTGGTACTGACCTAACTTCTTTACCATTACTTACTCTTTGATAAAATGCTAGTCTTTGCTCTTCGTCATCGAGCACTATTTGTGTATATGTAAATCCTCTTTGCTTAAACCATGCTTTGGCCTTTTCGCAAAAAGGACAGTTTGATTTTGTGTATATTGTTACATCCATCTTTCTATCCTTGACAGGCGACACACTCATCTTGATTTTCCTCTTGTCCGTTACTAAATCTTACTGCGTCTGGGTTAATAATGTCATCTAACTTTTCACGTTCGACTTTTTGCGATACGTTTTCGGCTTTGTTAGATGTTTCTGTTCTTAAATAATATAGTCCTTTTGTTCCTTGTTTCCAAGCTTCATAGTGAACTTTATGAAGAGTTGCTTTATCTGCTCCTGCAGGGAAGAATATATTTAGAGATTGTCCTTGGCATAGGTACTTCTGTCTGTCTCCTGCTAGTCTGATAAGAGCCAACTGATTTAATTCAATTGCTGTTAAGAATACTTCCTTAACACGAGTGCTTAAAAAATCCAAATGTTGTACACTGCCGCCATTTGTAATGACTGACGACCAAACCTCTTCGGTATTTTTATTAATAGCTTCCAATTCTCTCTCGAGATATGGATTTTTATTTAGGTGACTTCCCACCCTTGTTCTTGAAGTAAATGCATTAGCTTTCCAAGGCTCGATGCTTGGTGAAGTGTTTACAATCATAGAACTATTTGCGTTTGGAGCGATTGCTAACATATGAGCATTACGACGACCTGTTCCCTTCATATCGGGAGCTTCACCTCGTTGTTTACCCATAGTCATAGTTGCTTCAAGTGCTTTTGTTTTAATGTCTTTAAATATGATATCGTTAATCGCTATAGCTTCATCACTATCAAAAGGTATTAAATGCTTTTGAAAATATGAGTGTAATCCCATAGCTCCTAAACCGAGTGACCTTTCTTGCTCAGCACTATAACGAGCTTTACTAATCTCATCACCAGCGTTATCAATAAAGAATTGTAATACATTATCCAAAAATACAATAAGGTCTTTTACCATATTTGTATCTTTCCATTCGTCATACATTTCTAAATTAACAGATGATAAACAACAAACTGCTGTGCGTTTTTCATCGGTGACAAGGTGGATTTCGTTGCATAGATTAGACCCCTTAATGGTCATGCCCATTGCTTTTTGTGCATCAGGTAATGCACGGTTTGCTGTATCAATGAAATTTAAGTAAGGCTCACCTGTACGATATCTTGTTTCTAAAATAAGTTCCCATAACTTACGAGCCTTAATAGTTTCTCTGATGCTCTTATCATTAGGGTCTAGAAGGTTCCAGTCTGTACCAGCTTCAACGGCTTTCATAAAGTCATCTGTTATATTGACCGCATGATGTAGGTTCAGATTTTTACGGTTAACATCACCAGTAGGAATCCTCATGTTAATAAATTCAATAATGTCTGGATGGTCAACATCCATATAAGCTGCATAAGAACCTTTACGTGTTCGTCCTTGTCGATATGCAACCATGTCTGCGTCGACTGTATGTAAGAATGGCATAGGACCAGGAGCTTTCTTAGATACTGCTCTGATGTCTGACCAATGTCCACCAACTCCGCCACCTTTTACTGATAGCCATCTTAACTCATTTGTATGGTCAATTAAACCATCAAGTGTATCTGGCACATAGCTTAGGAAACAAGAAATCGGTAGTGCTTTAACTTCTTCACCTTTAATAATAGCGTTGGATAATACTGGAGATGAATACATGAACCAACCTTTAGAAACATAATCATATATTCGTTGTGCTAATTTGTTGTTGCCATTACTAAAACAAGCTGCTGCTCTTGCAAAAGCTTGTTGAGGTGATTTTTCGTCTTCCCTACAATAGTAGTCTTGTAAAAGTTTTAGTGATTGTTCTGATAAAATCTTGTTTTTGCGGTTGTCGATTTCTATGCCACAATATTGCATACTACTCTCCTAGTTATTTCTTTTTGTTTGGAAGAATGAAAAGGTGGATAAGAGAAGTGATGCCATTATGATTTTTTCCAAAATGTAAATTTCATCTTTGCTTCTAGTCCCTTATAAACGTTATTTCTAATTGTTTCTTCAATATTTTTATGTCCATTAAGGACCATTTCATTAATGTCTTTTCCTGGAAGATCGTTTGGCCAAATGCATATAGAATACCCTCGGTCAATAATCTTTTCCATTCTTTTGTGAATCTCTTTATTACGAGGTTCAGCATCAAAAACGAATACTGCGTTTTCTGCAACATTATTTAAAGCTTCGGTATTTCCATCAGCACCTGCCATTGCAACTGCATTCTTTAAAAACATACAATCAAGTGCACCTTCAACAACATAATAGCGTTTATTGAAGTCAACAACATCGAGGCCAAAGATTTTAGGTCTATCCTCGAACATAATTGTAATGTACCTTAGGCTAGAGTCTGGTTTAAAACATCTAGCTGATACTCCAAATATCTTCTTGTCTTCGTCAAGAAATGGAATTACCAAACGAGGCTCGTCATTGTCTGTATTAGCAAATTTATCTGGTATGATACTATTAATCCAAGTTTTAAATTTTGGAGTGTAATAGAGTCGATAATGTTGCTCAGAAGGAATTAGCCTCTTCTGTATATATATTTTCGCAAAATGGTTCCAGTCAAGTTGAGATACTTTTTTTATACTTTTTATTGTTTTTTTACTATCAAATTTTGGAGCTTCAAATTTAGTTTTCTCTAATATTGACTTATCGTCTTTCTTCTTTGTTTTATTGATAAATTTATCAGACAGGTAATCATTAAACGCAAGAGGGTCGACTAACTTGAGAAAGTAGGAAAAGGAATGACTTGCACCACAATTGTGACAATAATAGTGAAAGTTGTTGTCTTTCTCAAGCAGCCAACCCCTTGCTTTTGTACGAGACTTTTGACTGTCACCACACAATGGGCAACGGAAGTTAATTCTGTAAGGGTTTGTTCGTGTTACTTTATATCGCTCCATGCGACCAGCAAGGGTCTGAGCGTATTGTACATCAACAAAATCAATCATAATAAATCTGTTTTAATTTAAGTGGGGTATATTATAACACGTTTGGTTGGATTTGTCAACCACTATTTACCCATCATCATATCAATAAACATATTGGCACCAGCAGTGACTACAGCTACTGCACCAAGTAACCACCATTTGAGATTCTCTAATGAACGAGTTCTGCTATCAAGTTCGTCAATTTTTACATTCAGTTCTTTAGTCAATGTATTAATAGCTGTAAGTGTTCGTTCTGAACGCTCTTCCATCCATTCACGTTGTTTTAAGTTATAATCTTGATGTGCAGTTTGAGCTTGATTCATTCCATCTGTCATAGCTTCTTTAAATCTATATTTGTGCTCGTCAAGCTCTTCTTTAAAAGCAAATCGCGATTCAACATTAATGCGCGCTTGTGTATCTATTTTGTTTTCAACTGTATTTAACTTGCTCTCAAATGTTTCTAACACGTTTTGTTGCACCGCAATATCTTGACTAATGTTGACCATTTGGTCCATAGCTTCGTCAACTTTATCAAAAAATCTTTCGATTTGTTTGATGTCGTTTTTAATTAGAGCAATGTCGGTTTTGACATGATTGAGTTCGTCTGACACGCTGTCTCCTAATATGGGGTTATTATATCACAGCTTCATAGTTTTGTCAACTATTATTTATAAGTTAATCTTATTAGAATGATATTAATTAAGATTTATTTTCTGATGAACGGTGACTAAGTGGTCTACTGGTCAACTGGTTTTGACTCAGCTGCCTTTTCTTCTTTGTCATTGGTGGTTACCTTACGATAATAAACAATGACTTCTCCTAGCTCTCTGATATACCTACGGAGCTCTTGGAAATTTGCTGTCATTATTTCATAGTCTTTTATCGTAGTTGCTACGAAAACTATGTCACCACCTTGTGCAATTTTATTTTCATCGAGGAATCTATCGAGATATGTATAGCCGACTGGCCACGTTGGATTCTCTCTATCCTCTAAATCACATGCTTTTGGACGTTTGAGTTTTTCAGCACCTTTATCATCGTACTGGGGTGGGTCAAACGGAATAGAACGTTTACAAGGATTAACAATAACTGCTTCAGATACAACACTCATCTGAACATCAGTTAAATTAATTGGTCTTGGTAATTCTGGTTGGATTATATTAATAGGGACAGGTTTACTGACTATTTCAACTTTCTTTTGTGGTAATAAAGAGCAACCACTAATTATCGTTGTCGTCAGTAGCGCTAACAGTAATGTTCTTGCTATCATTTTCTAATCCCTCAAATACTTCTTTTGTACCATTATTGATACGAGTCTCAATCATACCAGGTTTTTTAATTGCTAATAAATTGAGATTGTGTCGTTTAAAAATTTCAAGGTAACGTTCTTTTTCTGCTTCAATAGCAGCATTAGCACGACTCATATTATTGAGTGCTTCACCTTGTCTTTCGTATGACTCTCTAATAGCTTCGATAGCTTGCTTTTGTTCTTCAACAGCAAGCTCTAACTTTGCGTTATTTCCTATTAGAGTTTGATTTTGGTCAAATAGATAATAACAACCACCACCGAGAATTAAAATAACTCCTAGCAATAATTGATACATTTACTCTTCCTCAATTCTATAAAACAGACCACTAGCTGACCGTACGGAGACCAGCTTCTTATCTGCAGTAATAAACACAAGCTCTTTCCAAGTACTCTTCTTAATCTTCCGTACATGAAGGTACTTTTTGTCGTCAACGTTTCCAAACTTAGTGTCGTAAGAAACGGTAATAGTATACCGCTTACTAAACCAACTTAGAATCCATGACCACATGGTTTAAGTTACTTACAATATTGTGCGTATAACTCGTTGCACTTAGACTCTGAACAGCCATACTTTTCTTTAACAGCTTTAATACAGTCAGATTTTGACTCGCCGTCAGCATGTCTTTTCTTTAGTTCAGCAACGCAAGCTTTTTCGTCAAACTCTTCTTCGTCGTCGTCGTCATCAGATTCTTCTTCATCAGATTCATCTTCATCTTCTTCGACTAACTCTTCAGTTTCCTCAGCAACAACTTCCTCTTCTTCAGAAGTCATTTCTTTGTACTTTTCTTCAAGTGCTTTACGAATACGTGCATTCATTTCATCTTCAAATGCTTCTTTTAGCTTAAGCGGGTTGTTATCAATTGCTTCAGCTATAATTTTTTCAATAGACATCTCTATTTCTCCTTTTTTTAACTTAATTTGGCTCTATATGTTAAACCTGAACCACTAGGCTTAATTACATTTTCAAGCAAGCCATTGTAATATATTGCATCATAGCCGATGTTTTGTGTATCGTCTTCGCTAGGCTCCCAGCTATTAACTTTACCACCGTTGTTTATATGTGCAGCTATACGCTTTGCAGTGTAATTTGATAGTTTAGTTCGGTAATCACATTTCTTTATAATTTCTTTTAAACCATTTTCATCTACTTCTGAGTCTGGATAAAAAACAGTTTCCCCACGGACATCGGCATCACCTCCGCCCTCAAATCCTAACATTTCATCTAAACCTACTTCACCTTGTTCGTTCATAGCGTCAAATATCTTTTGAAGATTTCCTGAGCCACCTACTTGAATAGCTACTGGTTTAAATTCGCTGTCGCCACTGTCATCATCAGACTTGAAAACTCTTGGATGTTTTTCTCTGGCTTTTTCTTCGGAACCGTAATGTTTTGCTAAATATTTAGCAACTTTATCATGGTCACCAGTTACGATAGATTTTCCATCTCTCTGTCTTGGCGCGCTAATTTTAATTCCATATCTTTCTGCTTCTTCTTTGCGACGCTCATCATTACCTTTATATTCAATTGTAACTTTATCAGTATCACCAAACCTATCATCTTCATTCATATTACTAACTGCTTCTTGTAAAGCACTATGTAAACGAGAAGACATTTCGCCTTCAAAAGCTTCTTTAAGCTTTAAAGGATTATTATCAATAGCAGCTTGGATAATTTTTTCTATTGTCATTTTAGTTCCGTATAAAGTATTGTTTGGTTTATTTATTAAACTTGTTCCATCCTGACCATCAAGCGCTCTGCTCTGTTGGTCACTTGTTTATGCCATCTACTATCACGACCTTCAACTGCGGCTTCTGCCCAGTCACCTTCGTGTAATGCAGCATTAAATTTTTTGAACTTACTCAAACGAGTTCGTCCCATATTGAACATCATATTAACAAGAATCTCTTGAACTTCGCCAGGGAAATCATTAAATGATTCTTCAGTATAAAGAGCATGACACTCACTGATAGCGATTTCTAAATCCTTATCAAAACAATCTTTAACTCTGTCTTCGTCAACTGGTGTACCAACATCAGCACCATGCTCTGGGTCTGAATCTAATACTAAATGACCTACACCAAATGTAGGATAGCCGAGATGGTCTTTGTATATTTCGTATACAACGCCTTCGTCGATTTTAAGTTGTTCAAAAACGTTATCTCTATTTTCTTGTTTCATTATTTTTCCTTGGCAAAATCTTTAAAATTTTTGCGCGTATGTTTCTTTTGAGCCTTTTTAGAAACGCCAGGTTCACCTTGTGCTCCGACTCCCAATCCTGCGATCGCTCCACCACCTACTGAATTTTCTTCTTTATCTGTGGCTTCAATAATATCAGCCCATTCATTAATAAATCTGTTTTCAGCTTCTGATAGATATTGTTCTATTAAGAGCTCTTCGTTCAACGTGTTGTTGTTTTCAATTGCAGCTTGTTCTTTAACTAACCACAATGCAGCAGCATAAGAAGCTAGTCTTGTAGAACCGCCAGGTAATTTAGCAAGTAGCTTTTTGACATTTGCAACTAATTGGTCAAATACACCAAAAGCTTTTCCCTGCTCTCTTTTAGTAAAATCTTTACGACGAATAACAATATTACCCTTCGCATCGATAATTCCTAATTTATAAGCAGGCCATTTATTAAAAGGCGTGACTAGCTTCTTAATAAACTGAAATACTAAAAATAAATCAACTACCATTTAAATTTCCTTTAGTTTTTGTTCAATAAATATGTCACCAATAATACTATCTTTATTGATAATATTCTCATCGTATTGTAAAACCTGTGGCATAAAATTTAAATATTCCACAAATGGTTTAAGGTAACTATGATACTCATGCAATTTCAAAAAGAGCATATTAGTAGCATCAACCCCAAACACATTGTATATTACAATCAAATGATTCAGTATCAACCTTTCTTTTAAGTCATTGTCTTGCTTATAGCGACTGAAGAGCTTTCTAAGATACTGAAATCTTTTCATGTCTTCTTCAAACTCTGACATATCCGTACATTGAGGATTGTCATATTGCTTCATCGCATAGAGCAGAAAGGTTGATTCTGTTAAGTTCATATTATAAAAAATTATTTATTGTTAATAAAACTATTTATTAGCTGTCAGCAACCACTGAATCATCACCACTACCAGATACACCAGCATCACCAGCATCACCAGCAGCAACTTTCATTACGCATAGTGGCTCAGCGATATGTCTTGTACGACCATCTGCTGTTGTATAAGTATTGTAGAGATTCCAACCTGGTGTTTTAAGACCTTTAGCTTGGTTTGCAGCAACACCTGCTTCTGTCAAGTCAACGAATACTGCGTTGTCTTTATCATTAGACTTATTAGTGTTATTAGCATCGTCGGATAACCACTTCGGCGCACTTGCCGCAGCGTCTGTTTTTCCCCATAGTGCCATTGTTATTCTCCTGTTATATTTTAACGTTAAGTTATAACAAAAATCGCATTCAATGTTTCGTTAGAAACTTATTTTAATTGCTTAAAAACTTCGTCTACTAAATCAGCTTTTTTCTTACGCTTATCGAGTTCAATCCCGATTTCACGACCCTTTTCTTCCAACTGAGCTTTCGTTAATTTATTTAACGATGCTTTAGTTGGCTTAGCAGGTTTTGATACTGCTTTGGCAGCTACTGTCTTTTTAGGACCTTTAGCAACTGCAGCCTTCTTAGGCTCTTTTACTGGGTCGACTGGTTTAACACCAGCTCCGAATAAGCTTTTTAGCCATTCAATTAGTTTTTTCATAATATCCTCCATAAGATATATTTTCATTCATATTAATTATATATTACTTTTATCTAGGTGTTGGTTGAGATAAAATTCTGTCTTTTTCAGAGTTGCTAATTTCGTGAGCTTTATCTCTGTAGCTCTGAGCAGTACCATAAGGCATTCTGTCATAAGCAGCTTTGCCACCAGCTAATGCAATTGCAATTCTGTGATAATCATGCGATGAGTACCCATCAGCACCTCTTTCCAATCCACCTTTAATAGATTCTGTTTTAGAAGCTTTTGCCATCTCTTTTAATTTTTTAGAGTTGATTGCTTTACCAATCTTTTTACGACGATTCTTTAAATAATCATCAGTGTCATCTACATCACCGTCATTATCGATGTCTGCATCTGCTTTACCGACTGGGTCAAGCTTTTCTTCTTCTTTTTTAGCTTCTGAAATATCGTGTTGTCCGCCACAGTGCTTGCATTCCGGGCCACATCCACATTTACCTTCTTCATCAATTTTATTACCACAGCAAGAGCATTCATCTCCTGCTTTAGCTTCAAAAAAGGCATTCAGAGCGTATTCTAATTTTTCGTTTAAATTCATTATTTACTCCTTTTCCAACCACGGTCGATATAATCTTTAATCTCAGAACTAGATACATATGCTGTTTTACCGTTTGGACTAACTATTTTGTTTTTACCGGATTGGTCTCTGCCATAACCTTTAATTTTTTCCACATCCTTTACTGATTTCTTAGATAAAGAAAAGTCTTTAGGACTATGTCTAACTGGGCTCTTAAAATGAACACCAGTTCTTGCCATATCTCTTTTATCTGCTGAACCGATACCCTTACTACGCTTAGCACGAACTTTTTTATGCTTATCATAAGCAGCGTAAGAACGCTTATTTGCACCAGTTGTTCCGCCAGGATAAGGTACATTTTTTGGATTAGCAGCTGACCTGTCTATTGCATCACCGGCTTTCTTATATTGCTTAAACGCTTTACTTCTATAATTTCTTAAAGTTTCTGGCGATAATTCATCAAGTTGTGCTTCAACGCAGAACTCACAGAAAGACTCAAAATCATCATCAGTCATTTCTGCAATACGCTCTAACAGTTCAGCATCAATGTCTTCTGCGAAAAAATCATCGATAGCTTCATCGATTTTATTTTCAATTAAATCTCTAAATGACATTTCAGTCTCCCTTAAAATTTGTTATATGTTTCTATTTATTCTAATTTTTAAATCATTAATCCCTTTAATGATTCTATGGTATTCTCCAGCTTTAATTTCAAACCTTAAACCTGGTTTTAATAGAAAAGGTAAAGCATTTTCAGCTTGA